>Ga0070665_100002084_pt1 | contig 22450 bp, 23 predicted proteins | sample KBSS13metaG_FD_65862 | JGI IMG/M metagenome (GOLD analysis project Ga0070665, IMG submission 65862) | Switchgrass rhizosphere microbial communities from Kellogg Biological Station, Michigan, USA - KBS S1-3 metaG | ecosystem: Host-associated > Plants > Roots > Rhizosphere > Soil ... | reverse complement strand
TTGTTCGCCCTCGAAGGCTTGAAGTTCACGATGAAGGGGACCGAGAACGTTCCGGTTGAAGGTGGCGCGGTAATGGCCATCAACCATGTCGGGTACATGGATTTCACCTACGCGGGTTTGGCGGCCCTCCCGGCCGGTCGACTGGTTCGGTTCATGGCCAAGGAGGAGGTGTTCCGGCATCCGGTCAGCGGTCCGTTGATGCGCGGGATGCATCACATTCCGGTCGATCGAGCCGCGGGGGCCGCCTCCTACCGTGCGGCAGTGAACGCCTTGAAGGCCGGCGAGATTGTCGGCGTTTTTCCCGAGGCGACTATTTCGCGTTCCTTCGAGCTCAAGGAGTTCAAGAACGGAGCGGTCCGGATGGCGGCCACCGCCGGCGTCCCGATCCTGCCCGTAATCGTGTGGGGATCTCAGCGGGTCTGGACCAAGGATCACGCCAAGCGCCTCGGGCGAAGCAAGGTTCCGATCATCGTGAGTATCGGTGAGCCGATGGTGTTCACGCGCAAGGACAATCTCGATCAGGCCACGATCGATGTGAAGTTCCGGATGAACGACCTGTTGTCCGATGCCCAGCGAGAGTATCCCGTGATGACCGGTAACGATCTCGTGTTCCAACCCGCGCGACTCGGTGGCACGGCACCGACACCGGCCGAAGCGGCGGCGTTGGACGAAGCCGAGGCGCTAGCTCGCGCAACTCGTACCTGACTCTGACAATTCAGTGATCCACGCTGGGCTGCCGGCCCAGTACAGTCCGGCTGTGTCGAGTGATAATGCGACCCGACGTCTGGTTCTTATCGTCGAAGACGAGGCACCGATCGCCGAGGTCATCCGCCTGTACCTGGCCAAGGCCGGTTTCGGTGTGCACATCTGCTCGGACGGGGAAACCGGCTTGGCCGCCATCCGATCGCTGCGTCCGGCCGCGGTGATTCTCGACGTCGGCCTGCCTGGTCTGGACGGAATCGAAGTGTGCCGACAGCTGCGGACATCCCACGATTGGACCCCGATCCTTTTCGTGACGGCTCGCGACGACGAGGTCGATCGGATCGTTGGCCTCGAACTCGGCGCGGACGACTATGTCACGAAGCCGTTCTCGCCGCGTGAGCTCGTCGCCCGCCTGCGCAGCGTGCTGCGGCGCACTGAAGGGGTGGCCGAGGACGAGCCACCGTTGCGGCTGGGTTCGGTGACGGTCGATCTTGGCGAACGCCGGGTGCGGGTGGACACCGAGGACGTCGCGCTGACCGCTACCGAGTTCGACCTGCTGGCGACGTTGATGCGAAAGCCCGGACGGGTCTTCAGCCGCGATCAGCTGTTGAGCCAGATCTGGGGTTATTCCTCGATCGCGGGCACTCGCACGGTGGACGTCCATATCGCGCAAGTTCGGGCCAAGCTCGGCCGGGCCAGCCCGTTGCGGACTGTGCGCGGAGTCGGCTATGCCGCGCAAGCGCCAAGTGCCGATGGCGAATCGGAATGAACGGGCACCGCGGGAGCCTCACCCGGCGAACCGCCCTGCTGAGCGTGGGGATTGCGGTCCTGACGGCAGTCGTGGCTGGCGCGATCGCGATCGGTCTGGTGCGGCAGGCCAATGACCGCAATGCCAGCCAGACGCTGGCCCGGCTGGCCGATGCCGCGGTGACCAGCGCCGATGGCGGAGTGACGGCGCAGGGAAGCCAGCAACGAGCGCGCCGCACCCTCAACGTTCTGGGAGTGGAATTCGCGCTCATCAATCGAGCTGGACGGATTGTTTCGCCCACCTCGGCGCTGGCCCAGCAGGCTTTGTCGCCGGTCGAGGTCGCCGACGTCCTGAACAAGCAGTCGCTGTCCTTGCGCCGCAGGGTGAACGGTCAGCCGGCTCTTATCGAGGCTCGACCGACGGACGCGGGGGGCGTCGTCCTAGTCCAGACCCGGGCCAGTGCTCTGCAATTCGGGGACGAGGCCATCCGGCGGCTGCTCTTGGCCCTGGTCATCGCGGTCGTGATCGCCATGGTCCTCGGGATCGCCTTCGCTTCCCGATTGAACCGTCCACTGCGACGACTGTCCGAGGCCGCTCGCGCCTTGGCGGCCGGGCGACGTGACGTGGTCGTCGACACCACGGGACCGGCCGAGGTGGCCGAGGTTGGTGATGCGATCAACAACCTCAACCATGCACTGGCCGCGTCCGAGTCACGTCAACGTGACTTTCTGCTGTCGGTGTCGCATGATCTGCGGACTCCGCTGACCGCGATCACCGGCTTCGCCGAGTCCCTTTCCGATGGTCTGGTCAGTCCGGATCAGCTGCCGCAGGTCGCAAACGTGCTGCTGACCGAAGCCCACCGCCTCAATCGGCTGGTCGTCGACCTGCTGGATCTGGCCCGGCTGGATGCGCAGGAGTTCCGCGTCGATCCGGGTCTACTCGACCTGTCCTCGCTCGCCCAAGCCGCGGCCGAGGTGTGGGATGCTCGCTGTCGCGCCAGTGGCGTCGAGTTTCACCTGGAGTTGCCGGGCTATTCAACCTATGCGGTCACCGATGCCCTGCGCCTGCGTCAGGTCGTGGACGGCCTGCTCGAAAACGCCCTTCGCGTCACCCCGTCCGGGCGTCCGATCGTTGTCGCCGTGCGCGGCGAGACCGGACCGCGGGCTCCGCTGGCCGTCGTGGAGGTTCGCGACGGTGGACCGGGTCTGACCGAGGCCGACCTGGCGATCGCGTTCGATCGCTCGGCGCTGTATGACCGCTATCGAGGTGTGCGCCAGGTGGGTACGGGCCTGGGCCTGGCCATCGTGCACGGGCTGGTCAGCCGGCTCGGCGGCACGGTGGAGGCTGGTCACGCGATCGAGGGAGGCGCGCGGTTCACCGTCCGGCTACCGATGGCCGATACCCGGACGGCTCAGCCCGGCCAGATCATTGTCCGGCCGGGCTGAGTCGTGGGAGCCGCCTATTTGGCGCCGATGTCGAGGATGTGTTCGGCCTTGAGTGAGGTCGTTCCGGTCCCGGTTACCAGTACGGCGTCGCCGGTCTTCACCTGACTGATCTGGCCCTTGGCGCCCTTACCGTCGGTGCGCACTCGCACAGCGGTGTCTGAACTCACCGAATAGGTCTGGGTCAGCCCGTCGGCGGCCTTCACTGAGATGGAGGTGGCGGACACGGCGGACACCTGTCCACGGATGGCATCGTGAGTGATGAACGTATTGTCCTTGCCCCGGCTCACCCACTGCGCGTGCACAGCCCGCTCCAGGTGCGCCGACTTGTGAAGCTCGGCGCCCAGCTTCTTGTTCTGAGCCCGGTTCTTGGCGAGCTTGGGAGCTGAGCCGTTATTCGTGTCGGCGGAGGCACTCGCGGCCGGGGACGGACTGGGGCTGTCTGACCCGGAGGCAGCCAGGGCGGCACCGCCGGCGCCGACAATGGCGGCGGTGACGGCTCCGGCGACAGCGATGTTCTTCCACATGGTGTTGGCCTTTCGGTCAGTGAGCTAACTCTGACCAGCGTTGCGCGCTTTGATGCAGAAAGGGGCAGAGAATTGTCAGGATCTTGTACGAGCTCCCTACCAGGGCGCCGGCACGTAGTCCTTGAGAAAGACGCCGAACAGGTCCTCGCCCTGCTCGCCACGCACGATCGGGTCATACACCCGGGCGGCCCCGTCGACCAGGTCAAGTGGGGCGTGAAAGCCCTCTTCGGCCAGCCGCACCTTGGTGAAATGCGGGCGCTCGTCGGTGATCCAGCCGGTGTCGACACTGGTCATCAGGATTGCGTCGGTGAGCAGTTCGCGGGCGCTCGTACGCGTCAGCATGTTGACCGCGGCCTTAGCCATATTCGTGTGTGGGTGACCAGGCCCCTTATAGCCGCGGGAGAAAACCCCCTCCATCGCAGACACATTCACGATGTATTTCCGGCGGGCGGGGGAGGCGGCCAGTGCCGGGCGGAGCCGACTGATGAGAATGAACGGCGCGGTCTCGTTGCACAGCTGAACTTCCAGGAGTTCCAGGGGCTCGATGTCATTGACCCGCTGAGTCCAGCTGTTGATGTGGTGAAGGTCGGGCACCAGTCCGCCGGCATCGATCGCTGTCTCGGCGGCAATCCGGTCCGGACTGGCCGACCCGGCGATCAGAGCGAGCTCGGTGACGTCGAGGTCGGTCAGGGCATGCACCGTGGGGTGATTGGACATCGCTCCGGCCAGCGCGGCCGGGTGGGCGTCACTGGTGTGCCCGAAGGTGACGACCTCGGGCAGTTCACCGGCCGGTAGTGGCGCCGCTTCGGCCGCGACCAGCGGTGCATAGGCGCCGGCCGAACGGCGCACCGTTTGGGCCGCGTTGTTGATGAGAATGTCCAACGGACCCTGATCTGACACCGTGTCGGCCAGGGCCACCACCTGCGCCGGGTCGCGAAGGTCGATTCCGATTATGCGCAAGCGGTGCAGCCACTGCTCGCTGTCCGGCATGCCGGCGAAGCGACGCACGGCATCATTGGGAAACCGGGTGGTGATCGTCGTATGGGCCCCATCACGCAGTAGCCGCAGCGCGATGTACATCCCGATCTTGGCCCGCCCGCCGGTGAGCAGGGCTCGCCGACCCGTGAGGTCGGTGCGAGCATCACGTTTGGCGTGGTTCAGCGCCGCGCACTCGGGGCACAGCTGGTGATAGAACGCGTCGACTTCGGCGTAGAGCCGCTTGCAGATGTAGCAGGGACGCGGCTTGATCAAGATTCCGGCCGACGCTCCGACAGTGGTCGAGATCAGCGGTATCCCTTGGGTTTCATCGTCTATGCGTGACGGCGAGCCGGTTGCGGTGGCGTGTACGACGGATCGATCGGCTGCGGCAACCGCGGCCCGGATCTCGGCCCGCCGGGTCTTTTTCACAGCTTTGAACATGGCGGCCGTAGCCCGGCGAACCGCCATGTGGTCGGGGTCGTCCTCGGGAACCTGCTGCAGCTCGCGCAGGACTCGCAGGCAGGTCTGCACGTCGGTCGGGTCTAGCGTCACGGACGCATTCTCGCAAAGGGGGCCGGGTTCGGCTGTCGGATGGGCGTGCCAACCTTGCTAGATGCTGTTCGAGACGGTCGCCGCTGCCTCGTCCGAGATCGCGGCGACGCCGGCTCGCGGGGCCAAGGTCAAGCGGCTGGCCGAGCTGCTCACCGCAGTGGATCCCGCGGAGGCCGTCCCGGTCGCCAGTTGGTTGTCCGGCGAGCTCACCCAGCGCCAGATCGGGGTCGGTTACGCGGCGCTTCGTGAAAGTGTCTTGCCGGCGTCGGAACCATCGTTGTCGGTACTCGACGTCGAGACATTGTTCGAGCAGATCAAGGCCTGTGCGGGGTCGGGATCCCAGCCGGCCAGACGGGCCTTAGTACACAGACTGTTCGGGGCCGCGACCGAGCGGGAGCAGCAGTTCCTTCGGCGGTTGCTGTCGGGCGATCTGCGCCAGGGCGCCCTGGCCGGCGTCATGCTCGACGCGATCTCCAAAGCCACTGATACTCCGTTGCCGGTGGTGCGGCGGGCGGTGATGGTAGCCGGAGATCTGCCGGCGGTAGCAGCGGCGGCCCTCGCCGGTGGGCGCGAGGCCTTGGCTGAGTTTCGATTGCGCGTCGGCTATCCGGTTCACCCGATGCTGGCGCAGACATCTCCGAGCCCGGAGGATGCGCTGACCACGCTTGGCGGCGAGGCCGCCTATGAGTACAAGCTCGACGGGGCTCGGCTGCAGATCCATCGCGATGGCGATGAGGTGCGCTTGTTCACGCGCACCCTGGATGATGTGACCGCTCGTTTGCCCGAGGTGGTGGCGGCGATTCGGGCCATGCCGGTCCGAACCCTGATCGCTGATGGCGAGGCCATCGCCCTACGTTCGGACGGTCGCCCCGAGTCCTTCCAGACGACGGCGTCGCGCTTCGGATCCCGCCGGGATGTGGAGGCTTTGCGGTCCGCGATCCCGCTGCATTGCTTCGTGTTCGACGTCCTGCACGTGGACGGCACGGATGTCATTGATGAGCCCGGCTGGGCCCGGGCGGAGGCACTGCGCGCGGTCGTCCCCGTCAGTGCGCAGGTGCCGCGGCTGGTCACCTCCGACGCGAGGCAGGCCCGCGAATTCTTGGACCAAGCGCTGGCGGCGGGTCACGAGGGAGTGGTGGCCAAGTCGCTCACCGCCCCTTACGAGGCGGGACGCCGGGGCGCCGGCTGGCTGAAGATCAAGCCGGTGCGCACGCTCGATCTGGTGGTGCTGGCCGTCGAGTGGGGCTCGGGTCGCCGACGGGGCTGGCTGTCCAACATTCACTTGGGTGCCCGCGACGATGTCAGCGGTGGCTTCGTGATGCTCGGCAAGACCTTCAAAGGCATGACGGATGAGATGTTGCGGTGGCAGACCGAACGCTTCACCGCCCTCGCGGTCGGGCCGACGGAGAGCCACGTTGTCCGCGTGCGACCGGAGCAGGTCGTGGAAATCGCGTTCGACGGCGTGCAGCGGTCGAGTCGCTATCCCGGAGGTGTCGCGCTGCGATTCGCCCGCGTCCTGCGGTACCGCGACGACAAACCGCCCAGTGAAGCCGACACCCTAGAAGCGGTCCGCGCGATCCTTGCTGAAGCGGAGTAATCCTTGCTGAAGTGGAGTAGGTCGTGCGCCCGTAGGTTGCGGCTCTACAGGTCCATTTCGGTAATCGATTGTTCGTTGCTTGACTGTTCGTTGAGGCCGTCCTCATCCACGATGTGCACGGCCGCCTCCTCCGCTGAAGAACCGGCGCCGGCGATGCCGACGTCGAAGGCAATCTCGTCCTCTTCGTCGGCGTTATGGGCGCCTTCGTCCGGCGCGACCAAACGCCCGGCCCGCGAGAAATCGCCAGCCCCGCCGGACGGCCCCGAGTCAGGGTCGATGTCCGGCTCTTCCTCAGCCAGCCGCTGGTCCAGAGATTCGCCGTACGCCTGCTCGAGATCGGTGGTGCCGTAGCGCGTGGCGCTCGGCCGGTAGTCCGGGGGAGAGTAGCCCGCGTCCAGCGGCTCCTCGAGGTCATCGCCGGTGAGGTTTTCGGCCGGGTCGAAGTCCTCGGCGTCCTCGACGCCGCCCTCGTAGACCGAATCGCCATACAAGTCGTCGTTGTCGCTCATGCAAGCCCCTTCCGATCGCTGGCTCTTTCACGCTAGCGAAGTCCGGCAACAATGACGACGGGCGTGTCGTTACCTATTTGTCAGGAATGGGGGGTGTACTCTCCGCCGTCCCTCGTTTATATTGTGTGAAGTGCATGCGGGGGCGTGGGCACAAACTTAACTGCAACAAGTAGCTTCGGCTACTCGAATCAGCAAGGACGCCCACCCATGCCCCGCCTGAGCTTTGCCCTGGTCATCCCGGCTGCAGTCATCGCAACGATGGCGGTCGGACTCTCATCCGCCGGTGCTGCGGCGGTTTCCGGACATAACCCAGTTGGCTATTTCGACTCCATCAAGGCCCAGAACGGCGGGTTCTCGGTCTCGGGTTGGGCCGCGGATCCGGATTCGTCGGCATCGGCCACCGTGATCGTCACGGTCGACAAGGTCGCCGTCGCCAAGGTCACGGCCAGCGGATCCCGCCCGGACGTGGCCAGCGTCTATCCCGCTCTGGGCGCACACCGCGGCTTCAGTGCGTCGGTCGCGGCGAAGATCGGTGCTCACAATGTGTGCCTGAGTGTCGGCAACATCGGGACCGGTTCCTCTTCGGCTATCGGCTGCCGGGCGGTGACCGTAGCCTCGGCCGCCGCGAGTTCGACCGGAACGCCGAAACCCGCTCCACCGACCAAAGCCCCGATCGGCTACCTCGACGCCACGTCCTACTCCAAGGGGACCGTCTACGCCAGCGGATGGTCGATCGACCCGGACACCACGGGGGCTGTCCGGGTCGAGGTAACCGTGAACGACACGGTCATGGGAAAGGTGCTGGCCAACCTCGTCCGGACGGATGTCGCAAAGGCCTATCCCCGCTCAGGCGCGGCCCACGGTTTCTCGGCCGCGATCAAGCACACCTTGGACTCGGGCAACTACCGTTTCTGCGCGGTCGCCAAGAACACCGGTGCCGGTGCCAGCACATCGCTGGGTTGCCGCATCGTGACCGTGCTTCCGGTTGGGGAACCGTCCGTTCTCAATACCGCGACCGCGAGCCAGGCGGCGGCGGCTATGCAAGCGCAGGCCATCGCGTCCGGCGCGGCTCGGGCCGTCGACTTTCCGGTGAATGCGTCCTCCGCGGCCCGCATTGCGATCGCCGCTCGCGCCCTGCTGCAGCAGGCCAACGGCCGGCTTGCGGCTCCGGTCGTCAAGGCGGGAATCCCGAAGTTCACCCGATCGACGACTACGGCCGTTGTCGACGTGCAGTCGGTGATGGGGGTCAAGCCCAGTCTCGGCTCCTACCCGGCCGCTAAGACGGGCGGACGGGCTGGAGCCAACCGTTCGCTGGAGGTGTTCGGCAACGACCCCGTGTCACTGCCCGGGGCCGCTGGTGACGGCATCGTGGGTGCCGCGGCGGTCTTGCCGGCCAACGGCCGCACTGTCCGTCCGAGCATCCCTGGCTACGCCGCCGGACACGTGACGCTGCGAGCCGAAATCGCCGTCAGCAATGCCTTGAGCCTGATGGGTGCGCCCTACGTATACGCCGCCGCCGGACCCGGAACCTTCGACTGCTCGGGCATGACCCAGTGGGCTTGGGGCAAAGCCGGCGTCAATCTCTATCACTACACGGTGACCCAGGCCGGACAGGGCGTTCGGGTTCAGCCGAATCAGATGCTGCCGGGTGACCTCGTGCTATTCGGCAAGGACCTGCACCACGTCGGGATGTACCTCGGCGCCGGGTACATGCTCGACGCGCCATACACGGGCGCGTATGTGCGAGTCGACAAGATTTCGGCGTTCGGAGACTTCACCCTCGCCGTCCGTCCCTGAGCGCCCGCCGCCGTGGAGCGGATCTGACGTCGGATCTGACGGCGTCGGGTGTGAGGGTGTCGGTTCTGACGGCGTCGGGTGTGACGGTGTCGGTTCTGACGGCGTCGGTTCTGACGGTCAGCGGGCATGATGTAACGATGTCAGCCGAGTCTGGACCGGAGACGGACGCGCCACGCACCGATCAGGCGCGGGCCGATCGGCAACCCGGCTTCGCGGCCGCCCAGGACCGGATCGAGTCCTTTGAGCCGCAGCCACCCAACTGGCTCAAGCCAGCGCGGAACCGCGTGATCGCTCTGCCGGGCGGGTTGCTGATCTGGAAGTTCGCGGTGGCCGTGGTCGGGGCGGCGATCGTCGCGCTCGGAATCGTGCTGGTTCCCTTGCCGGGGCCGGGCTGGGCCATCGTGTTTCTCGGCCTCGCGGTCTGGGCAACTGAGTTCGCCTGGGCCCAGCGCACCCTCGGCTGGGCCCGAGGCATCCTCAAGTCGTGGACGGACTGGGCGCTGCGACAGTCACTGTTCGTGCGCGGCCTGCTGGCACTGGTCGGTTTGGCGTTCCTGGCCGGCCTCGCCCTGTTCGGGTATTGGACCTTCGTCCGGTGATGGGGTCCTTGCCGGCATGTAAGCTACCCGAGGTTTCCGCACAAGCTGCGGGCGATTAGCTCAGCGGGAGAGCACTGCCTTCACACGGCAGGGGTCACTGGTTCGATCCCAGTATCGCCCACCACTACAGGCTCGACAACGACCCGGATCTCGGCATCTCCGCGCTATCGCAACGAGCACGACGCCGATATGACCGCGTGAGCAGTATGTCCATCCTCCGCGGCGTGACGGCGTCCTTGGTTCAAGCCTGTGAGGTTTGGTCCGTCCATTGCATGCCGTTCCAGTAACGCTGTGCAGTGAGCCCTTCAGGATCGGGATACCAACCTGCCGGGACCTGGGCCGTTTCACCGGCGGGTGCGGCGCTGTCGGCGGCCAGGATGTCCTTGTGGAAGCGCTTGTTGATGTAGAGGCGTTCACCGAGATGGTCGCAGCGGTACCACAGACCGGTAGGCGGGCCAATTCGTGTTGTTCGGGGTAACTCACGCAGCACAGACTTGACCGGGGTCATGCGGAAGCGACCGGATCGACACACGAGGACCCGCCGGTCCGTCGCGACGATCACTCGGTACGAGTTGCGGATAAGGATGATCCAATAAGAGATCAACGCCAACCACGCGCTGGTCGCCTGAGCTGGTATTACCGCTTGCACGATCTCACCGGGCTGAAGCACATGCGTCGCATTCGCGCGGATCTTGTCTCGACCCAAGCCTCTTCCACGCTCATGCGTTCCACTGTGGACCGCCCGCAGCCGTGCGGCCATTAGGGCAGACCGAATCCCGATTCCCCGCGTCCGCACATCGGCATATCCGGGCGTTGCGTCAGAGTTTTCAACCCGGATATGACCGGATGTCGGTTTGGTGGTTATCGCCCAGCGGGCGGGCCGTGAGCTGCCGTGGTCCGCATCCACAACATCAGCGGCGCAAGGAAAACGATGCCAAGTCCGATCAGCGTGCGTCCCAAGTCTCGATGCCCGAGCAGAGTTGCCGCAATTCCTGTCGCGTCCACCAAGACCAGTAGCACGGTCACCACAAGCTGCGGAACCGTGCGTCCGCGTAGCTGCTCGATCATCGGCGACATGGCAGGAGGGCACCTGCCCGATGCTCCCTAAGATCGCGAACGGCCTCACCCACAGCTCCGCGCATCGACAGATCCGCGCGATCGGAACGCGCCCGCCAGGCAAGAGCGGACGTTTCCTGCCGCCAGGCTGTCCGGCGCCATGGGAAACTTGTGCGGTGCGTTCCATCGTTGTCATCTCCTGCACTCTCGCTGCGCTGGCCGCGCTGTCCGGATGCTCACCTAGCGGACCCCGGGTGATCGTTCGGAACGACTCCGATCAGCAACAGCACCTCTTCTACTGCGACAACGACGACTGCACACACGGCATCGGTGGCAACGACGTCGTCTTGAAGCCAGGCAACGACGCCGACGACTACTGGAACTCACCCGACCCCACAGGGCCGATTGGCGTCGCCATATATCCCGGCGATCTGCTCCTGGGCTGCCTGGCGAACCCCAGCCAAGGCCAAGACAATCCACCCACGAAGACGTTGCTCACATCACAGGTCGTCGCCTGCCCCAGCCAACGTAGTGCTCGGCCCAAGGTGACAATTCACAATCCAGGAACGTAACCTGACATCGGCTATGCGTGGCCATGCAAGTGGTCCTACGTTGGTTTGACAATGACTGGTTCGGGGCGTTGTAGTTCTACAACAGACCTACCCGCCTCAGCACGATGGAACAATCGTCGCTATGCCCGACGAACCGCAATCCCCTGAGCAGGACGCGTTGTTTTTGGCGTACCGATCCGCAGTCGATGCACAAGGGTTCTGTACTTGCTATGAACTGACCACCGACAGCGATAGTGGAGACGGTCCGGAGACCTATGAGTGTGAATGCGGTGCGTTCAGTGGCGAGTACGCAAACTGGCACGTAGGCGAGGCGGCACTCGACGCGCACCTGGACGACCAGGAGCATCAGTACCTCGAGTTCACCCGGACGTGGTGGGCAGCTCACGGCGAGAAGGCGCCACCGTGGATACGGTCCTATCTGCTAGACGAGCATTGATGCTCTCCATCTGTTTGCCACTCTCCCGCACCGTTCACGCCATCGCGGCATGAGGGAGCAGGGTCAGCCACATATGAAATGCTGCCCGCGTGGAACCCTCTCTCGGTCCTCATGAGCTTTCCGCCCGCTCACCGTCGGGACGCAAGGTAACCGTGCGGGCCGTGCGTCGTGGCCAACTGCTCCGCAACCTCAACGACGGCAGCGGACAAGCAGCGGGTCTGCTTATCGAAGTCGCCGTGAAGCTTGGCGCATTTGGGCTATCGCAGCTCCGCGACGGCTGGACGGTGGGCATCGTGTCAGTGGACGAGGAGCCATGGGCCGGGCAGCGCGTGCTCTACCGAGAGAAACTCAGCGAAGCCGACCCCAGCTCGCGCCTCGAAGAGTTGATGTGCGGCGTCGAGACCGGAACATTGCCAATCCCACAACCACTGAACTGGCGGTTTCGGAGGAAACCGCCGACTGTCTGAGCGGAGCCCTAGTGGTCGCATGGCATCCGCCCATCGCGATGAGCGGACGACCGCGCACATACTCAATGCTGTGGTTTGCTCCGGCTTGCGTGCCAGCCAGGACAACATGGTTGCGGGAGATGCGCGCCCCTCGCGGCAGGAGCGGATGTTCGGCGAGCGGCAGGGTCGGGGGCGTTCGAATTGCTGGAGGTCATGCCGGTGCCACCTCCTTTGAGCCACTACCAGAGTTCTGCTAGGGCCTCTTCCCACTTGACGGTGAATCCGCATCCGGCAAGTGCTGACAGGATTGTCGGTTGCTGGGATGTCCAGAAGTAGGACGGTGGCAGCGTTCCGTTCTGGATGCCAATGCCGCCGCCCAGTCGGAGTCGGCTTCTGACCGGGAACACGACGGTGTCCGTGGTGGGGACGTATGTGACGGGCTGGTATCCGAAGAAGCGTTGAGCGATACATGGGCGCATCTCAATCCGCGCCCAGCCTGGAGCCGAAAGGAGTACGGAGAGCGGATACGTTGCGTTAACCCGGCCCATTCCGCCAGGCACGTGGCAACCGCCCGTCCATCGAAATCCAGTCGGCGGAAGCGGTGGTAGCGGGACAGGCGTGAGTGTTCGCGACCCAGCCTTCGTGTTCCAAGCCGCTTCGTGTGGACGCGCGATTCGCCTGTTTCCGAAGTAAGCGAAGACGATTCCCAGCACAGGCCCAACGCATCCGCAGAAGATCAGCCACGAGGACCCCGATACTAGGCCGACAGCTATAAACGCCAGGCCGCCGAGTAGACACGAGGCGTAGTACAAGCGTGTCTGCACGTTAGAACTATCGACCAACCAGCCAAGATCTGAACCTCGCGGTACACCCAACGCTGATCAAGGCCAAGATCAGAAGAGAGCGGAGACAAGCTCTAGCAACCACGTCAGGTCACCATCGTGGTTTCGTCCTGCCTGGGTGCCAGCGACAAGCCGGACAGTGGCCTACGCGAGCCTCGAAGGCCCCGGCCGAAACCTAATAGTGGCTCGGTTGCAGCCGTACGGCGCCAGAGGCATAGTCGGCCGACGCGTATCCGCTTAGCTCACGCGTCAGCTCCGCCAACGTGGCAATTGTGGACGCATCTACGTGCCGGCAGCCTATTGGCCGGTGTGCCAGACCGTTCCGGTCATTGCCCCTATGACTGCCACGATCTCTGCGACGAGACCGCCTACGACGAAGATGCCAGGCAGCACCCAATGAGCGAGCTTGTAGCCAACCGTGCCGCGCTCATCCTTGAGAGCCCTTAGCGGCCAGCCAAAGTACGGGCTGACGAACCAGAGGAACACTCCGAACGCAATTGCTCCCGCAGCGCTGCCTGCCACCTGACCCGGTGTCGTCACCCCGGGGGTGTCGGCAGCTCTCAAAACCATGCCGACAACCTACAAGCCGATCGACAGGCACTAGAGCCGAACATCCTCGATTCGGCATGAGAATGCGTCCAACGGGTCTGCCCCAGGTTTGGTTGACGATCTGGCGAGGCGTTGGTCTCGCTGGAAGGATCCTCATTGTGCCTACTCCAATGGCCTGCTGCGCCAGTACTTTCCGCCGGCACCGACCTATCGAGATGGTCGGCCGAGGAGATCGATGCCGTCGCTCCCGCGCTCAACACCCGGCCACGAAAGACACTCGACTAGAAGACGCCCGCCAAGGCCTTTAACGAGCACCTACTGTTACTCCAACAAAGCGGTGTTGCATCGACCAAGCCGATCATTTCACTCGTTGCCAATACTCGGTTCTCATAAGGGTGGCTACCGAAGCAGACATCTAGCGAATTTCGCCCTGACATGTGGTGGCCTCTGTCACATACGTATCCGGTCGATGGACTGGCGCGTATCAGTCACTCCTAGTTACAGTCCGCTATGGTCTTCCCCGGTTTGTCTCGATTCGTTTCCATTCGAGCTGTTCTCGCGATTGCGCTAGTACTGCCGATCACACTGGCGCTGGCCGGTCGTGCCGGCGCCGACCCCTACATCGAAGTCAGCACGCACACCTCGGTCGTAGTCACCCGTCTCAACCTGCAGAGCGTAAGCGGTGACCTGAGTGGCTACCTGACGATCGACGCCCGGATAGTGGACAGCGCGGCGGTCGCAACGGTGCACCTGCCGGCGGGGGGCGGAACTTGGGCAGTCGCCTCGGCAGTCGGGGACTGCGGCGCTACGACCAACAGCGCTGGCACCGATGTCAGGTGCGTTGTTCCGCGGGCCGGCAAGTACGTATTCACCGTGCATGTGCACCGGAAATCGGGTTCGGTCGCCGGGCTGTGGGGCTCGACCGGCGCCGCATACTCGGGACCACCGGACGAGAACGGCGACATCCGGGGGTTTGCGGTCACGAACCTCGACACATTTCCCATCGTCGACCTCGACGCTGTCCCGGTCAGCCCATCGACGTCCGTCACCGGCGAGGTGCGCCAGGTCGAGCTCGGTACGGACAGGGCGCCCGGGGGCGTAGACGGCGCAGCGATTGCGATCACGCTCAACGTGCCAGCCGGCGCCACCGCGTATGCGGCCGACGTCGCATTGCCGATCCAACCTGCAGCCGCCTGGACCACGACAAGTAACCGTCCTGACCGGGCGCCACGGTGGTTCTGCTCGACGTGGACTGTGCCCGCGACACCGACAGTGCAGACACTTAGCTGCGCATACGACGACGCCAACGGCGTGCCGATACCGTTGGAGGCCGGCGTGCACACACTGATCATGCATCTCGAGCACATCGGCGCTCTGGCGAGCGGCAGCACCGGATCGGTGTCCATCCGCACCACCCCTGCCGGTGGATCCGTTCCCGTCGACACATTCCCGGTCGTCGTCCAGGAGTGATCCGGGCCGGGTCACCAGGCGGATGACCGAACCGGCGACGAGCGGAATCCGGTTCGTATGCGGGGACGCCACAAACCCCTCTGAATCAGTTGCTCGACGAGTGCCTTGCGTTGGGCTGTCTTGGCTTGCAGCGTCGTAAGGCGGTCTTGTAGCAGGACTGGGCCGCGGGTGTTGGTCTCGAACGCGGTCAGGTAGCGGTCGATCGCGGTGCCGGTTCGGGTGATCTCGCTCAGGAAGTCGTGGGGGTGATAGGCGGCATAGAGGGTGCGGGCCGATCAGACGGTGATAAAAGTCGGCCTACGCCGCCGGACGGACGTGAGCTGGGATCCTGCTGGGGGGCTCGCTTGGCCGCCCGCAACCCTCAACTCCTGAGCTGTGTTCTAAGTTGCTGCGCGAGTCGCACCGACGCCTCGATCTCGTCTCGCCTGATCGACACGCTTTCGACGTTGATTCCGAACGGGACGCCGAGCGCGCGACAGTAGATCATAAGCTCGGTGGCCGTCGTAATGGCCAGCTGATACGACGCTTCGAGGGTATCGGTCGCGTGCCTGAGGTCGTTTTCGATCCAGCGCGGCACCTCGACGCCGAGCCAGCGCAGAAAATCGAGCGTACGCATCGACCCACACACCGAAAACGTGAACACGATCGGGGAGGGCGTTCGTCCGCGCGCGATGCACTCGTAGTGGTAGTCCGAGACGAGGTTCTTGGCCGCGTTAACGTCGTAAACCACCTGAGTCACGAAAAACCGGCAACCCTCGTCCTGCTTGGCCAATAGGCGCAGGTGTTCGTCCTCTCGGCGGCTGTGCCGTTCTGGAATCGCCACGCCACCGACCGACAATTTGGGGTTTGCTTCACGCCGAAGCGCTTGAGCTTGCGCGAGCGAGGTAGAGCCGGTGGCCTTGCTGGATGCGGCTCCTACGAGCACCGTCATCACGCGCGCGGGGTTCTGGGCACCGAGCCATGCCCGTAGGTCGGACGGCGCATATTTGCCGACGGCACGGTAGACGATGACCGGAGTCGGCCAACCCGTGAAGTAGTTCGCGAGATAGTCCGCGGGATCGAGTGTCGGGGTGAACGGGAACGGTCGCTCTGCCGGATTCCGCGCGACTTCGTCATCGATGTCGTAGAGGATCAGGCCGTCGAGATCCAGCGGGCGCAAGCGGGCGATGGTGGCCTCGGCGATCTGTTGCACGCGTTCGCGCGCGGTGGCCGCACGCGGCGGCGTCAGTGCAAACAGCAGGAAGTCACCTGTGCCGCGGTCGAGGCGGTGCACAAGGTCCATCGACAGGAGCGTAGCCGAGCCCTTCCGTGCCGCTGTGAACATGTTCGAGACCGCAGGACCAACAGTTCGACATCGTTCGCCGCTTCACCGCGACCACGGGTCACGACAAGAGCACACAGCGCCCGGAAGGCCGCGTAAAGAACAACACGGCCACCGGGTTCTGCGCGTGGTCGGGAAGGGGCACAAGATCGCCCTCCTCAACGGTGCGGTCACGACGTGGTCGAGCGCTCGAGCCGGTCGAGGGCGCCCTCGATCCACGATCCGGGCCGGAAGCCTTCGTGGTTGACCGCCCGGTGTTCGAACCGCCAGCCCTCGCCGGTGTGGACCAGCCGATCGCTGTAGCGGCCCCAATGATCCGGACCGGCCGCGGTCACGGCCAGGAAATACGCACTCGACCGGGCGTGTTCGGCGTCGACGAACTCGATCGCGATGGTCGAGACATGGTGGCGCAGCAAGGGTGCGTCGCCGGTGCTGGCCAGGTCGCGGATCGAGCGCTCGATCCGGTCGACGATCGCTACCCTGCCGGCGTACTCACCCGCGTCGAAGGTGCGGCCGCGGATCGACAGCACGCCGTCGGGCGCGAACTGCGCGGCGAGGTCGTCCGCCCGGCCCCGGTCGGCGGCCCGGGCGTACCGGGTGATCGTGCGGGTGATCTCGAACGTCGCCTGCATCTCGTCGAACGCAAAGTTACCTACCATAGTTCTGTCCTCCATAACTAACAATGTCGCACGACGAGCTTTCGCAGGAGTCGACAGTCACGCTTGCCGCTTCGTCGTTCACGATCCGAAGGCTGTTGTAGTTCGCAGGATCAGTCGGATCGACGAAACCACAGCCACGAGCCTGATCGACATCTCGGCAGCGACGACAACCAGACCCATCGACTCATAACGGCATGGTCGCAATCCGTCGCTTAGAACATCCGGACATGCCGCGACCGGTCGGTACCGGCTGCACCTGGTGTTTATGTCGTCGTTCGGACCTGCATGGGCACCATAGAGCCCGACAGGGCCGTATGGGCATTCACCGCCATCGCTGGGAGATGGCTTCGAGAATCCGCTCGAGCGCCGTGTCGGCGGCCGGCACGACTCCCAGATACGGCAGGAATCCGTGGATCAGTCCCTCGCAGCGCAGCAGCGTCACCGGCACCCCGGCCTGCTTGAGCGCCGCGGCGTAGTTCTCGGCCTCGTCGCGCAGCGGGTCGTACTCGGCGCTCACAACCACCGCCGGCGGCAAGCCACTCAGGTCGGTCGCCCGGCACGGGGCGGCGTAGGCCGGCACCGTCCGGTCGCGGTCCGGTAGGTAGGCGTCCCAGTACCACTCCATCTGTTCGCGCGAGAGCAGGTACCCGGTGCCGTTCGCGACGTAGGAGCCGTTGTCGGCGGGTACGTCGGTGACCGGATAGAGCAACACCTGCAGTGCGGGCGCATCGAGGCCGAGTTCGCGCGCTAGCAGGCAGGCAGCCGCCGCCAGGTTTCCCCCGGCGCTGGTGCCGGCGATGCCTACCCACGCGGGGTCGCCGCCCAGTCGGCGGGCGTGCTGCCGCGCCCAGCCGAGCGCCTCGACGGTGTCGATGAGGGCCGCCGGATAAGGGTGTTCCGGCGCAAGCCGGTAGTCGACGCTGACCAGGACAGTCTCGGTGCGGGTGGCCAGTCGCCTGCATAGGACGTCGTTCATCTCCAGGCCACCGCAGGCCCAGCCGCCGCCGTGCAGGTAAATCAGGACCGGCCGGTCGGGCTCGGCGCTGCCGGTGTATACCCGCACGGCGCGGCCGTTGTCCATCCGTTCGTCGTGCACGGCGATGATCGGCTCGCTCGGGTTCACCACCGGCGCGTTGAGCTTCTCACGCAGTCCAGCCAGGAAGGCGGTCGCACGATCGGGATCGTGCCGCGCGCCGGCCGGAAAGGCCAATTGCGCGGCAGATCCGTCCAGGAGCCGGCGTACATCCGGGTCGAGCGGCATGGCGCGGACCTCCTCAGCCTCGGGGCGAGTGCGTCGCAGATGGCAACGAGGACCAGCCGCCAGCGTCGACGGTGAGTTCGGCGCTCCAGTCACCGAGTCCGGGTCGGTCCCCATCTGAGTCCGGAGTCAACCCGACGAGGTCGACCAAGGAGCGGTATGCCTCGGCCGAGGCCGCTGACTGTGCGTCCTGCATGTCCTCTTTTCCTCTCGCGGCGGAATGGTCTCCATCCTGCCACCCGGGACCACGACGGTCTGGCTCGCATGCCGGCAACTAAGGCCCACCACGACGACACCTCGATGTGCGCCTCTTCGGATTCTGGCGGGGTTTGGTGGCCTCCGGGGCACGACCGTGCATCCCGATGTCTTCGATGCCGCACTCTCGCTGCACGACGCGTCGTATGCCATCGCCCACGACAAGCGGCGGCCGAACTACTAGCGGTCCGGGGATACGTTGCGGGATACATTGCGGGGATACGTTAGGTGCGATCGTCACTTCTTCAGCGAGGTCGCCGCTCCTACGACCGCCGACGCGCGGCTCGCATGAGGGTAGGTAAGGCCCACCACTCCGAAGTCCGGATTTCGGCCGGATTTGGGACAGCCTTTTGCGAACAATCACCGCACAGCGAAGACGACCGCAGGACGTGACTGGACAGCAACCCAGCCAACGACTGCTGGGCCGTCATTTGGATTCCTCGACCGGTTCGGACCGGCTGACCTCAGTCGTCGAAAAGATGTGTTGACGTGCCGCCCGGCGTAAGAGTAAAGCTTCAAACGGGTTCGATCTGCTAACTACCCCTGGAGTTGTCATGGCTGAGATGGTCGTAATCGAATTCTCCGCGCCCAATGCAGTCACTATCTACAACGAGGTGAATCGAATCTTGGGCTGGGAAGGCACGCCTAGCTCGGAACGGTGGCCAACTGGCCTGCTCAGTCACGCCGCTGGTGAGTCGGGCGAGAAGTTGATCGTCGTCGAAGTATGGGAGTCCCAGGAGGCTCAGGAGGAGTTCATGACCTCCCAGCTTGGCCCTGCATTTGCTGAGGCCAAGGTTCCTGAGCCCACGCGCGTCGAGTGGTTCAGCAATGTGGCGGACGTCCACACCCACGACCATTGAAAGGGCATACCCTCCAGGCGGTCCGTATCGGGTAGGGACTTCCATTCGCCGAACATCGCAATGTTCGGACTTCTACACACGGCTGAAAACACCCCAACGCCCGCCAGGACGTGAGTGGTCAGCAACCCAGCCGAATGCCCTGAAGTCAGCTATCCGGCTGTTAGCCGACGACCTCTCATGCTCTTAATCCGACTAAACGGATATTTATCTCACCATTAGTGAGAGTTCGGTGGCGGAGAGTAACAGTCTGAACGGTTGTGGAGCTGAGGGTGTAAGCGCACCACGACCCACCGGAGGAACCTCATGCTTGCCACGATTCCGGTGAAAGCCCTGCTCCTCGGCGCCGCCGGCTTGGCGACAACCGGAGGGGTCGCGCTGGCGGCGACCACCGGGGCCTTGCCCGGACCGTCCGTACATGCCAGCGAAACCGCGGTTTCCGCCGTAGCGAGCCACCGCCCGGCCGCTAGTTCCAGTGCCGCACTCAGCACATCAGCGGCCGACAGCTCAACGAGCACCAGCGGTGCCACGGCGTCGACCACGGCTGCGGGGCCGACATCAAGCAAAGCGCCCACGCCGTCATTGAAGGGCCTGTGCAACGCCTGGCTGGCTCGACCGCATACCCACGGCAAGGCGGACAACAGCGCGGCATTCCAGGTTCTGATCAGCACGGCCGGCGGCTCCGACACGGTGAACAGCTACTGCGTGACCCTGCTCGGACGTCCGACCTCGACCCCACCGACGACCAGCGCACCCAGCACCGGCGATACCCCTGAGCCTTCAGATCAGGCAACTCCGACCACCGGCAAGACTCACCCGACCGGCAAACCCACGGCTCTACCCACGCCGTCCCGCTAGTCAGTCACCGCCTGAGGTCGGCGGCTTTCAGCGGGCTGGGGAAGCTTAAGGTCGCCGGTGTCGACGACTTCTTCGGCGACCGCGAGCAATTTGCGGTGCGAGTGCTCGCGTTCAGCGGAGCGAGACAGCGCGACTGAGCTGTGCGCCGCGAGAGTGACCGCGGTCGTGACGCGGTCGTGACGCTGTCGTCGTTGAAGGCCTCTGGCTTGCTGGAGTAGAGATTGGGGGCACCGAGGATGTCGTCTTCATCGATCATCAGCGGATCGGACAGCATGCTCAGAATTCCGGTCTGCGTAGCCGCGGCTGGACTGAAAACAGGCCACCGCGCATCACCTCCGAAGTCGTCGGTATAGGTAGTTGCGCCCACCCTCAAAGCCGTCAGACACGGCCCTTCTTCGGCTGCCACACAGGCACCTAGTCGCCTAGTGCGACGGAGAGCTGGGCACGTCGCGGTAGCCTGCGCTGAGCTGACCACCGTGGAAGGGAATCCATGACCAGGGTTTCGTCCGATCAAGCTTTGTTGTCGGAATCCGTCGCGCGCGGCCCAGTGCTGCGCCTGATGATCGGCCTTCGAATCTTCTTTGCCCTGCTGGGGTTCAGCGCCCTGGTCACCGAAATCGCCACACTGGCCGCTAAACACCGCTTCAATGCTGGAAACTTCTTCAGTTTCTTTACGGTCGAATCCAACACACTCAGCGTGCTCAGCCTTCTGCTCAGCAGTTTTGCCGTGGCTACTGGCACAGTCAGTCGGGCCTTGGACGTGTTTCGGGGCGCCGTCACGCTCTACATGACAACGACAATCTTGATTTTCATCGTGCTGCTGTCCGGCTACCCGTCATCGGAGTTGACAGCGGTTAGATGGGACAACACGGTCCTGCACTACATCATGCCGATCGTCATCATCGTCGATTGGCTGATCTTCAGAACAGCCCGCCGGATACCACTCTCAATAGCCATGCTGTGGATGGCCTTTCCGCTGGCGTATCTCGTGTACAGCCTCGTTCGCGGTCCGATTGTCGACTGGTATCCGTATCCGTTCATGAATCCCTCAACGCATGGTTATGTCGGTGTGTTGATCACCGCGGTTGTCATTGCGGTGATCCTGGCGGTGATTACCTGGGGGATAGCCGGTGTCACTCGCCTACCGCCCGTACGGATGCTGGCGCGACCGATATCTGACACGCCTGACGTCTGATTCGTTCGCGCTTCTGATTCGTTCGCGCTTCTGATTCGTTCGCGCTTCTGATTCGTTCGGGCTTCAAATTTCAAGGTTTATCCTTACGTTCAAAGCATAATCCGAGTCGGGACGTTTCGAAGTCGCGCGAAGAATTGTCGGCGGAAAGTGTCGTACCCGGGTCGTAGGTTTGGGTCATGACAGCGACCGAGGACCAGCCCGTGGACGGGTCGTTGTTGCGGATCGATGACGCGATCAGTGTGTTACTGGATGCGGATTTGTCGCGGCTGACCGAGGATCAGCTACTCGAGCTGGTGCGGGCGGCGGATCGGGTGACACGCCGGTTGGCGGCGGTGGATCACCTGGTGTTGGGTGAGGTGATCGGTCGTGGGATCGCCGAGTCGCGTGGCTACCGCGACACGGGGTCGTTGCTGGCTCAGTTGACCGCTTCGACCTTGTCCCAGGCCCGGGCCCGCACAGCGGCCGTAGCGATGTTGGGGACCCGGCGGGCGGTGACCGGGGGCGTGTTGCCGCCGCTGCTGCCGGTCGCCGCCGACGCGGCCCGCGCGGGGTTGGTGTCGATCGCGCAGACGAAGGTGATCGCGGATGTGGTGCGGCTGGTCCCGGAATCGGACCAGCCCACCTACCGGGACCTGATCGATGCCGAGTTGACCGGGTATGCGGCCGCTGGGAGTGATTCGGTCACGTTGAAACACCTCGGCACCCGGATCCTGGCCCACCTGCACCCCGACGGTGACGAACCCCGCGACCGGCTAGCCGAGTGGCACCGCAGCATCAGCCTGCGGGAGTTGCCCGACGGCTGCGGTGAACTCCGCGGCCGGCTCACCCCGACCTGTTTAGCGGTGTGGCAGAGCGTGCTGCACCCACTCATGAGCATCCCCGCCGACAACTCCGGCACCGGCACCGGTTTCGACACCGAACCAGCCGGCCAGCCCGCCACCGACACGGAACCGGGCGTGGAGTCGGTGGTGGAGTCGATCCCGGATGACCGCAGCATCGATCAACGCCGCCATGATGCCTTCGAACACGCCGCCCAACGCCTCCTCGCGGCCGGGGACCTCCCGGCCACCGCGGGGGTGCCGACCACCCTGATCATCAGCATGACCCTTGACCAGCTCGAAGCCCGCGCCGGACAAGCCACCACCCACCACGGCGGCCACCTCAGCGTCCAGGCCGCGATGCGGCTCGGGGTCGACGCCAAAACCCTGCCCGTCGTGTTCGACCA
>Ga0070665_100002083_pt1 | contig 22450 bp, 20 predicted proteins | sample KBSS13metaG_FD_65862 | JGI IMG/M metagenome (GOLD analysis project Ga0070665, IMG submission 65862) | Switchgrass rhizosphere microbial communities from Kellogg Biological Station, Michigan, USA - KBS S1-3 metaG | ecosystem: Host-associated > Plants > Roots > Rhizosphere > Soil ... | reverse complement strand
CCGAGCGGCTACACCTGGACGATCGCGACACGCAAGGAAGATCTTACGCCCCAGGAAATGCAGCAGCGTCAGGCGGAGTGGATGAAACAGTTCGCCGCTCAACCCGCAAACCGGTAGCGGGGCCAGCCTCGCCGATTCCTCCGGCGAGGCGCTCCCTCAACTCAACGGGCGGACCCAGCCTCTGAGACCAGCGGGCGAAGGTCCGGTCCAGCGCCGCCTGCGCGTCCTGGAGGTGGCGGCGCTGCGCGCGCTGCCCTACAATCATTCGCATGTCTGAATCGAGCCCCGTGCGGCGCAGCCTGAAACAGTCGATCGGAATCGCGTTCGCGATGACCGTCGCCTTGGCGAGCGGCGCGTGCAATCTTCTCAACGATGTCACCTCGCCGGATACATCGTCGCCCTCCAGCTCGAGCGAGACGTTCGGCGGCACGGTCGGCGTGCAAGGCTCCAGCCGCTCCACGTTCACGGTCGCCCAGCAGGGGACGGTCACCGTCACGCTTTCCGCGGTGTCGCCGAGCGTGGCGATGGGTCTCGGGATCGGGACGCCCAACGGCGCCACCGCCTGCGCGATGACGAGCTCGACGACGACCGCACTCGCGGGCCCGACACCACAGCTCACCGTGACCCAGGCGCCCGGCAACTACTGCGTCAACGTCTACGATGTCGGCAACGTGACGGCCTCGGTCACCTACAGCGTCGTCGTCGCGCATCCCTGACACTCGAGACGCGCAGCTGAGTCCTGCGCGTGACGCTTCCGACCATCGCTCGCCCTGAGCTTGTCGAACCACCCACTACTCGGCGCGCATCGCCGTCAACGGATCCACGCGCGTGGCGCGGCGGGCGGGCACGTAGCAGGCCAGCAGAGCCACGCCGAGCAGCAGCAGCGAGAGCGCGACGAACGTCGCTGGATCGGTGGCCTCGACGCCGTACAGGAATCCGGAAATCGCCTTCAGCAGCAGCAGCGCCAGCACCAGGCCGATCGCGATGCCGATGCCGGTGATCCGCACGCCCTGGCCCAGCACCAGGGCGAACACGCGGCGGCGCGGCGCGCCGAGCGCGAGGCGGATGCCGATTTCCTGCGACCGGCTGGTCACTGAATACGCGACGGCGCCGTAGAGGCCGACGCAGGCGAGCAGCAGGGCCAGCGCGCCAAAGCCGCCCACCAGCAGCATCGAGAATCGCGGCTGCGCCACCGCTTCGTCCACGATGGTCTCGAGTGTCGCCACGCTCGCGATCGGCAGGCCGGGATCGACTGCGCGGATCGCCGCGCGGATCGCGCCGGTCATCGATGCCGGATCCGCCTGCGTCCGCACCGCCACGTGCATGGTCAACATGGACGGCCACGGTTTCTGCGTGAACGGCACGTAGATCTCGGGGCCCGGTTCTTCACGCAGCGACAGGTGCTTGACGTTGGCGACGATGCCGACCACCGTCATGTTGAACGAACGGATCGGCAGCCCGACCTGCTTGCCGATCGCATCCTGGCCCGGCCAGTACTTCCTGGCCATCGCCGCGTTGACGATCGCAACCGGCATCGAATCCGCCGTGTCGGTGGCGAGAAAGTCACGGCCCTGGAGCACCGGCGTCCCGACCGCGGCGAGGTAGCCGGGCGACAGGATGGTGTAGTTCGCGTACGGCGGCGCGAGATCGCCGTTCGCTGGCCGACCGGGAATGCGAAGGCCGGTGCTTTCCCCGGCACCGCCCATCGGCACCGTCTCGCCGATACCGGCCGACACCACGCCGGGAAGCACTTGCAGCTGCTGCAGCACGGTCCGATAGAGGTTCACGGTGCGATCGCCGTCGCCGTAGGACGAAGACGGCAGCGTGAGCTCGAACGTCAGCGCGCGATCGGGATTGAAGCCGCCGTCTGCGGCCAGCAGGTGCGTGAAGGTCCGCACCAGCAGGCCTGACGCGATGATCAGCACCAGGGCGAGCGCAACTTCGGCCACCAGCAGCGTGTTCCGCAGGCGCGTGCCGCGGGCGCTCTGTCCGGCGCGGTGGCCGCCATCGTTCAGGGACGGAATCAGCTGCTCACGCGCGGCGGACCACGCCGGCGCGAGACCGAACAGGACGCCGGTCACCAGCGAGACCGCCATCGCAAACAGCAGGACCGAGGGGTCGATGCGCACTTCGGTCAGCCGCGGAATATTGGAGGGACCGAACGCCTTGACGAACTCGACGCCGCTCCAGGCGACGGCCACGCCGGCCAGGCCGCCCATCACGGCCAGCAGCACGCTCTCGGTGATCAATTGCCGGATCAGGCGGCCGGGCGCGGCGCCGAGGGCTGCCCGCACGGTGAATTCGCGCGTCCGCGCGATCGATCGCGTCAGCAGCAGGTTGGCGATGTTGGAGCAGGCAATCAGCAGCACGACCGCGACGGCGCCGAACAACAGCAGCAACGGTCGCCGGGTGTCGCCGGCCAGCTGGCGCGTCAACGATCGCACCCGCGCGTTGAACCAGCCTTTTCCCTGCGGAAATTCGCGCTCCATCCGCCGCGCAAAGGCGTCGAGCTCGGCCTGGGCGCGATCGGCATTGCTCGCCGGCGTCAGGCGGCCGATGACGGCCAGCTCGCTCGGCTCGCCCCGGACCCGCGGTCCGCGCGACAGCGCCAGCGGTACCCAGAGCGCGGTGTGTTTCGGCAGCACGAAGCTGCCTGGCATGCCCACCGACTGCGGAAACGTGAAGGCCGCCGGCATGACGCCGACGATGGTGTAGACGGCGCCATTCAGGTTGATCGTCCGCCCGACCACCGCGGGGTCGGACCCGAAGCGATCCCGCCACAACCGATCGCTGATGACGGTCTCGAGCTCGTGCCCCGGTTGGTCTTCGTCCGCTCGGAAGACGCGGCCGAGTTGCGGGGCGATCCCGAGCGCGGGAAAAAAGCCGGCGGACACGCGCGCACCGTCGAACCGGACCGGCTCGCCCGCACCCGTCAGGTTGAACGCCGCGCCGAGGAACGCGCCGAGATGCTCGAACGCCTGGCTCTCTCCTGCGAACGTCAGGAAATCGACGCGTCCCCACGGAATCTCATCGAACCCGACGTCGCTCGACGGCGGCGGGACGCGCCACGGCAAGACGATGCGCTCGACGTTGGGATACGGCAGCGGTCTCAGGAGAATCGCATTGACGACGCTGAAGACGGTCGTGCTGGCGCCGATGCCGAGCGCCAGCGTCAGCACGGCGATCGCGGTGAACGACGGATCCTTGCGCAGCACGCGGGCGGCGTAGCGGAGATCGTGGGCGACGGTGTCCACCACGCTGATGCCCCGCGCGTCGCGGCAGTCTTCGCGGATTTGTTGGAGGCCACCGAACTCGAGGTGGGCGCGGCGCCGGGCCTCGTCCCGAGTCAGCCCGGCCTGCTGGTGCTTCCGGGTCTGCGCCTCGAGATGCGCGCGCAGTTCCTCGTCCAGATCCTCGTCGACGGCGCCGCGGTTCAGCAGCGCTCGCGCCCGAAACAGAAGATCGGTGAGCATACGCCCCCTACGCGTGCTGGAGCACGCTTGCCACGGCCGCCGTCATCTTCGACCAGGCGCTCTGCCCCGCTTGCAGCCGCTTGCGGCCGCGCGCCGTGAGCTCGTAGTACTTCGCGCGGCGGTTGCTGTCGGAGGTCCCCCATTTGGCCTTGATCGAACCGCCGCGCTCGAGGCGGTGCAGCGCCGGGTAGAGCGACCCCTGCGGAATCTGCAGCACGTCGCTCGAGAGCTGCTGCACCCGCTCGGAAATCGCCCAGCCGTGCTGCGGCTCGAGCGCGAGGGTCCTGAGAATCAGCAGATCGAGCGTGCCCTGCGGCAGGGCCATCTTGTCGCCACCCATGTGCTCCCCTTGTGCTTCTACAATAGTCAAGGTTCCTGTAGAAGCGCAAGAGGAGACGCAACGATCATCCGCGGATTTCGCGAATTGTAGGATTCAGCCAGCAACAACGCTACGACCGGCGGGCCGGCGGGTACCGACGTCCGGCGGCGCGGCGCAGCCGCGCGTGCGTGAGGAACGGATGGCGTGAACGCGAGCCATGGAACGCTTGGGGCTCGTGTTCTCGCCATCCGTTTCTCACTCAGACCGGCCGCTTCGCGGCCGGCGCCGGACGTCTCGTGAATTAATCCGCGTCATCCGCGTAATCCGCGGATTCTTCCTTTCCGGCTGCGACGTGGAGCGTTCGCCGTATCCCCAAGACGAGACGCCAGCGGACTCGCCTCAGGCCGGATCGGGACGCTCGGTGACCGGCCGGCCCGATGCACCCGGCAACGCCGCCTTCGCGCCGCCGCGGGCTTCCCCGCTTGCGAGCGCATCGAGGCTGGGGTACGCATAGATCGTCGGCGCCTGGTTCTGCATCAGGCCGCCGGTGTCGGCCGTGGGGCCGTAGGTGCTGTGCAGATCGCGGCCAAGCATGCGGAGCATGGTCGTCAACTGGCCGCGATGGTGCGAGGTGTGGGCGATCCGCCGCATCATCACCCACGCGCGGGAGCGGCGGACGTCGAAGAACCGGGTTTCCTCGTCCCACCACGATTCGCGCTGCTGCTGCAAGGCCGACAGCCGCGCTCCGCTGTCGACGGAGTAGCGCGTGATGAACTCCAGACGGGTTTCCTGCGCGGGCAGCGGCGCTGCGCTCACGTCGATGCCGAGCATGTCGCGAAACCACAGGTTCTCGCTCACGCACTGGTGCACCATCTGCTCGTGGACGCTACGCCCCCGAGGATCACCGGCGCGGGGGCGCACCGGAAGATCCTCGTCCCTGAACTCGCTCCAGACGCTGCAGACTTTGATCCGCTCGGTGTCGTAGGTCTCGATCAGGAACTCGTACGTCATGCCATCGACCTCGCTGGAACAAGGCTACCGGCCGCGAGAACCCGAAGGCAATCGGTCGCCCGGCACCTAGGAAGAGGTCTTAACCGACACGAGCCGCCGGAACTCATCGGCGGTCAGCGTGAAGCAGCGACGGTCGAGGCCGACCAGATCGATGGTCGACTGGCGCGCCCGCATCAATCCGATCGCCGAGTGCTGACGCGACCGCAGCAGATAGTGGCCGATCTCGTGTGCCAGCGCGCGCCCCAGCACGCGACCGTGGATGACGTCGCGAAGCCGGAATGGCCAGTCGTGATCGGGAAGGGCCGCCACCTTCACGCCGGAGACGAGCGTGGCGATCGCGCTTGGATAGAGGATGATCACCGGCTCCGGCGAATCGTCGAGGAACGGAATCGAGCCAAGCATCCCGGGAGCCGTCCGCACCTTCGGCAGATTGGCCAACACCACCGTCAGCCTGACCGCATCGTCGCGCACTGCGTCTCTCGGCTTCAGCGCCTGGATATCCACGCCGTACTCGGCCCAGATGTGGGTCACCTCGTCCATCGCGGAGGCCTCGAGGCGCGACTCCATCGGCAGCCCTTGAAAGACGATGTTCACGAGCAGGTGCGACGACGGCGGCGGCGGTGGCGATGGCGGCGGCGGGTTCAGCAGAGACAGCAGCAGCGCGAAGACGATGGTCGGCATGACAGTTCGCTAACGTATGCGTACGGTTGAACGTGGTGAACGAACGGCTGCGGCGCGTCGCCGCGGGCTCATACACGTAGGGCATGGCCGGGCTTTGTCTTTCGTTCGCGGGCCGCGCCGGAATAGCTATGTCGTCGGCCGGCGAACGAACACGACCTCGGACACGCCGCCGCTCGACCTCCGGGACACCACGTTGCTCAAGCGGTCGAGCAGCCGGCGAATGGCGACGTTCTCCCCGAGGACGTGGGCGGTGAATCGCTGAAAGCCGCGGCTCTCGGCCGCCTGCAGGATTCTGCTCGCGAGCGCCGAGCCCACGTGTTGACGCTGCCAGTCGTCGCGAACCGCGAGCGCGACCTCGGCGTTGTGGTCGTCGATCGCGGCGAAGCTTCCGAGGCCGACGACTTCGGCCTCGTGTTCATGGTGGTACTCGGCGACCAGCGCCAGCCGGCGACGGTAGTCCACGCAGGCCAGCAGATGGATCACCGAGTCGGGGACGGTCGGAAACGGCGACAGAAATCGAAGATAGCGGGTGCGCGGACTCGACCGCGCGAAGAGATCGCGGATGCCTCCCTCTTCACATCGGACGAGGGCGCGAATACGCAATCGCCGCTGATTCGGGAGCGTCAGGCACTCATCGAGATCGTCGGGATACTCAGCGGCTGCCCCTGCCCACATCGGACTTCCCTTCCATGACTACCAGCGCGGCACTTCGCCAAGCAGGCCGAGCGCCGTCTTGCCGACGATCTCATGAACGAGCGCGCCGTTGGCCGGATGGAAGCCGCCGCACCGCACGTCGCGATAGAGCCGCTCGAGTTCGTGGGCCTTGAACATGCCCGTTCCGCCGGAGACGTCCATCGCGAGATCGACGATGCGCTTGGCGCCTTCGACGGCGCGGTACTTGGCGGATACCAGCTTTGCCGGCCAGGTGCCGCCGTGATCGGCGCCGCTGGACCAGTCGTTCGCCACCTGCGCGATCTGCGCGCCGATCGCGTCGAGCTCCAGGTCCATCTCCGCGATCGTGTGTTGAATCATCGGATTCCACGCCATCGAGCGGCCGCTCATCGCCACCGAGGTCTTCTGGCGCACCCCGGCAACCGCGAGATCGCGGGCCCGCCGCGCGATCGCGGCGTAAATATGGCCGAAGGTCGGTTCCGCCCACGCGAAGATGCCCAGCACGAACCGGTCCGCGCCCGCAAACCCGGCCGGCACCACCCGGACGATGTAGCGATCGGGCACGAAGGCGCCGCGCAGGATCGTGTCGTCGCTGCGGGTGGCGCGCATCCCGAGGGTGTCCCAGGTTTCCTTGATCTCGTACCCGACCGTCTCGCGCGGCATGAACGCGTGCACCACCATCGGACGGTCGGGATCGCTCAGGTCCATGGCGTGGATGCCCAGGCGCGTCCACACCGGCGAGAGCGATCCGAAGATCTTGTGGCCGGTGAATCGATAGCCGCCCTCGACGCGCTCGGCGGTCGAAGACGAAGCCAGCACCGGGAGATCGTTGCCGCGCTCGCCGTGGCCGGCGGCAAACACTTCGCCTTCGGCCGCGTCCTTCAGCACCCAGTCGAGCGTGTGGTCGCCGGCGCGATTGAGATCCGCCGCCACGCCGGTCCAGTACAGGTGCATGTTGACCGCGATCGCGGTCGCCGGCGCGCGATACGCCAGCCGTGCCTGCTCCTGGCAGGCCTCGGCGAGGTTGAGACCGGCACCGCCAAACACTTTGGGAATGCACAGGCGCAGATAGCCGGCGGCCTTCAACTCTTCGAAGTCTTCCGTGAAGAACCGATTGTCGCGATCGTAGCCCGCCGCCCGCGCGCCGCAGCGCTCGAGAAGTTCGGTTGTCAGAATCGATCCGGTCTGTTCGGCTACAGGCATCTCACTGTCCTTCGCACGCGGCGCGCGCGGGTTCCATCAGCAGCGGGAGACGTGCCACGCTCAATCGTGAAGTCCCTCACTCAGTTAGGAAAAAGCGTCCGGAAATCTTTCAACCGTTTGCGGCCCCGTCACGCCATCGATGGCGGCGCGGCGGCCGATGCCGCCGCGATCAGCACGCGCACCAGCGTCGCGATCTGCGCACCGAACTCAGGCCCGTTGGCGATCGGTTCTCCCCAGATGATGGTGGCGCGTACCGCCGAGAGGGTGTCGCGGAGCGCCTGCAGTCCGCGACGGCCGCGTTCCGGCCCCGGCACGGCAGCGGTGATGGCGACGACCTTTCCCTCGAGCTCGCCGGAGCCGATCACCCAGTCGATGCCGTTCTTCAGCGCGCCCGGCAGGCTGAAGCCGTACTCGGGGGACGCGATCAGGACGGCGTGGCACTCGGCGAGCGCCTGCCTCCACCGCCGCACGCTCTCGGGTGTCCCACTCGCCTCGATGTCCGGATTGAACTGGGGCAGGTCCCGTAGACCGTCGCACAGGACGAATTCGACGCTCGATGGTGCCGACGCGGCGGCGGCATGCAACAGGGCGAGGTTGCTCGATTTCGCCTGCAGGCTACCGCAGACCGCCAGGATCGTCATCGCCACGCTGGGGCGCGATCGGAGGACGCGGCCGCGGCCGAGGTCTTCACAAACGCGATCACGAACAGGATCCCCAACACCAGATCGGTCGAGGTGACCAGCACATCAGACAACGTGATGCGGCCCTGGACGTAGAGCACCGCCATGCTCAGGACGAAGAGGAATTTTTCGACCATGCCGGGGATCATCAGCGGCCGGAATCGCAGCGGATCCGACCCGATCACCAGGAAGGCGATCTGCCAGGCCATCGTCACCGCCAGAAAGCCGTAGTAGAACTGCGGATAGGTGATCGGCGACGAGTTCGCCCGGCCGATCGCGTCGAAGAGAAAATACATCGGCGTCATGATGACGATGCCCCATACGCCGGCGCCCAGGAAGACCCTTCTCGCGAATTTCATGCTCGACATTCCTCCAATCTGCCTAACCTCGCGGCGGCCTCGAATATTCCCCGCCCCTTACAAGACGCGATCGATGTCCTTCAGCAGCGAGTCGATCGAGGTCGTTCGGCCGGCTGCATACGCCCGGCCCCACCGTGCCTGACCGAGGCGCGCGCGTGCCCCGCGTTCCGCCTGTTCCCTGAGATCGTCCACCGATTTGTCGGCGACCGTGGCGCCGGTGCGTTCGGTGACCGCGTCCCGCACGCCCAGGATTCGCGCCGCCCACGCGTCGTCGCCCTTCCGCACCGCGGCGGCGGCGAGCGGGACCAGCGCGTACACGAACGCAAACCTGTCGTGCAGCTCCCGAATGCGGATCAGGCTTTGACGCACCAGGCCGATCGCCTCGTCGGGCCGCTCGCGCCGCACCGCCAGGATGGCGCGCACGTAAAGCGTGAGCATCATGAACCACGGGCCGACGCCCGGAAGCACCGCGGTGGCCTCGTCGAGCAGGCGCTCCGCCTGATCGCCGTCGCCCATCGCCAGGGCCGTCCACGCCAACCCGCTCAGCGCGTTTCCCTCACCCCAGGCAATCCCCAGCGCCTGAAATCCGGCGGCCGAGCGGGTAAACAGATCGTAGGCCGCATCGAGATGGCCCGCGGCGAGCTCGATGTGGCCGGACATGGTCTCGGCGTGCACCACGATCGCCGTGTCGCCGGCGTCGCGGGCGACGGTCAGGGCGCGGGTGACGTGCGCGCGTGCGGGCTCGAGCCTGCCTTGCGCGTACCACATCGTCGCCGCGCCGAGGCACGCTCTGGACTCGGCCGCGGGCGCGACCGACGGCAGGTCCAGAATCTGTTCATACCAGCGGAGGCCTTCGGCGGCGTGGCCGCGGATCATCCAGAAGAACAACAGTCCCCAGGCGATGTCGCACGCGTCGGAGGAGCGGCCACGCTCGATGAGCCAGGTCAGCGCGCTGCGATAGCTCTCGAGATCTTCGCGGACGCGATCCAGCCACTCGAGCTGTGCCAGGCCGGCCAACCCCTGCGCGGCGAGCGCGGCTTCCGCGCACGCATAACGCACCAGCCCCTCGAGGGCGTCATCGCGCTCACCGGCGGCGGCGAGCTCGAGGGCCGCGTACGCCCGCACGGTTTCGAGCATCTGATACAGCGGGCAGGTCGGCACCGCGGAGGTCGGCGCGCGCAGCAGAAGGCTCTTGTCCATCAGCGCCGCGAGCGCGCCGAGGGCGTCGGCGCTTCCGCGGGCGTGATCCTCAGGGCCGGCCAGGACCGCGACAGCCGCGTCGAGCGGAAAGAGACCGGGCAATGCGCCGAGACGGCGAAACACGTGCTGTTCATCCGGACGAAGGAGCTGATAGCTCCAGGCGACCGTGGCGTTGATCGTCTGCTGCCGTTCAGGAAGATCGCGCGGGCCGGCGATGGTCGAGAACAGGACGTCGTCGCCGAGCCGGCGCAGGAGATTCTCGACCGTCAGCACCTTGATCCATGGCGCCGCGAGCTCGAGGGCGAGCGGCAGCGCATCGAGCCGCCGGCAAATCGCGGACACGGTGGGGGCGTTGGCGGGCGTGAGCCGAAAATCCGGTTGGACATCACGCACCCGTTCCACGAAGAGCCGGACGGCGGGAGACCGCGCCACGTCGGGAAGCGGCATCTCGTCGGAGCCGGCCTCCAACGCGAGCGGTCCGACGGCGTACTCCCGCTCGCCCCGTACCCGGAGCGGAGCCCGGCTCGTGGCGAGCAGGCGGAGGGAGGCGACCGAGGTGAGCAGATCCGCGACCAGCGGGGCCGCGTCCAGGACCTGCTCGAAGTTGTCCAGCACCAGCAACCTGGGTTGATCGGCGCACGCCGTCCGCGCCCGGCGCGGCAGATCGACGGCCGTGACGTCGGACAGCCCGAGCGCTTCGGCGATCGCCGCCGACACGAACATCGGGTTTCGAATGGCGGCCAGCGGGACGAACACCACGCGTGTGGCGCCTTCTGCGGCGATCGCGCGGGCGACTTCGATCACCAGACGGGTTTTCCCCACTCCGCCCGGCCCGACCAGGGTAATGAGGCGCGTCGCGCCGTCGGCGAGCCACGCCAGCAGCGCCTGCACGTCCGCCTCGCGCCCGAGCAGACCGGTCGGCGCCACCGGCAGCGAGCTGTCGCTCAGCTCGTCGGCCGCCGCATCGTGCGGCCGCGCCCGTGCGCTGCCGAACAGCGCGTCGCGGCTCGCACCGGTGAGATCGAGCGCCGCGGACAGCGCGCGCACCGTGTCGACATGGGGCCGCCGCCGTTCGCCTCGCTCCAGCGCGCTCACGGCATGGACCGACAGGCCGGCAATCGTCGCGAGCTCCTCCTGGGTGAAGCCGGCGGCCTCGCGCAGCGCTTTGAGCTGCGCGCCAAACGGCCCGGAAGCGCCAGATTTCATGGCCCTTTCATCTTACTTCCGGCCTCTGTACGGGCGCCGTACGAGCCCTGTGCGAGTGCTGTCGGTGGCCGTCGCCGCACCCGAGCCGCCACACTGTCGGGATGCCAGGCGAGACGAAGTCCACCGCGTTTGTCACCGGAGCGGGCGGGTTCATCGGCACGGAGTTGATCAAGGCGCTGGTGGCCGACGGCCATCCGGTGATCGGCCTCGTGCGTTCGCTGGAGGCGGCGGAGCGGGTGCGCCGCGCCGGCGCGGTCCCGGTCGTGGGCGACCTGCTCGAGGCCGGTCAATGGCAGGACGAAGCCGCTGCGGACTGGGTGTTCCACCTGCCGCCGCATCCGCTGCGCCGTTGGCGCGTGACGCGGCGCGGCGCCGACGCGATCGCCCGCGATCGCATGGTGATGGATGCGCACCTGCTGGACGCGGTGGCGGCAGGCTCGACGCGACGCATCGTGTACGTCGCGGACACGAGCGGCTACGGCGCGACGGGCATGCGTGCCGTCACCGAAGACGAACCACAGCGCCCCTCGCCCTGGGGACGCTGCCTCGCGCCCGCGCTCGAGCGCCTCGACGGCTACGTCGTCGCGGGACTGCCTATCATCACCGCGCTTCCCGGATGGGTCTACGGCCACACGTCGTGGTTTCGCGAGCGCGTGATCGACCCGGTGATGACGGGCCGCCGCGTGCTGCAGTTCGGAAAGGCCGGCCCGTGGGTGTCGCCCATTCACGTCCACGACTGTGCCCGGGCGCTGGTGCATCTGGCCGAACACGGCGAAGCCGGCGGCCGGTACTTCCTCGTGAACAGCGATCCCGTCCGGGCGAATGCGTTCGCTGAGACGTTCGCACGTCTCGCGAACCGTCCCCTGCGCGCATGGCGTGTCCCCGCGGCCGCCGCCCGGTTCATCGTCGGTCCGGTCCTCGCCGACGAACTTCAGGCCGGCGCGGTGTTGTCGAACATCCGGCTGCGCGGCATCGGCTTCCGCTTCCGGTACCCGACGCTCGAGCAGGGGCTTCAGCAGATCCTCGGAGCGCTCGATGAGTAACCGACGAGGCCGGATGGCGACGCCTGTGGCGCTGGCTGAGACCTTCGACGAAGTGGTCCTGCCCCATCTCGATGCCGCGTATCGGCTGGCGCGCTGGCTGCTGCGCAATGAGCACGACGCCGAAGACGTCGTGCAGGAGGCGTCGCTGCGTGCGCTGCGCTACTTCCGCACGTTCACCGGCGGGAACGGCCGGGCCTGGTTCCTCAGCATCGTCCGCAACCTCTGTCACGGCTGGCGCGGCGACCGGCCCGCGGTGCCCACCGACCCGTTCGATGAAGAGCAACACAGCGTCGCCCAACCATCATTCGATCCTGAAGCGCTGGCGCTTCATCAGGATGACGTCCGCCTGATCGAACGGGCGATGAGCCACGTGCCCGATCGTTTTCGCGAGCTGCTCGTGCTTCGCGAGCTGAAGGGCCTGTCGTACCGGGAGCTCGCCGACGTGATGGCCGTGCCCATCGGGACCGTCATGTCGAGCCTCTCGCGCGCGCGTCAGGCGTTGCGCGGTGCGCTGGACCACGAGCGGCAACAGATCCATTCCACATCAAGGTCAGCCTGATCACGAGAGAGGAAGCATTGTGAAGCTAGCAAGAGTTGGCGCCGGCGGATCGCTCCCGCCAACCATCGTCGGTCAACACTTTCACCGCTACGGAATCGTCGGCGACAGCCGCGCCGTCGCCGAGGTGATCCAACGTCTCGAGCTCGTCGCGGCGACCCGCAGCACGGTGCTGATCACGGGCGAGACCGGCACGGGGAAGGAACTGGTCGCGCGCGCCGTGCACCATCGCAGCGCTCAGCGGGAGATGCCGTTCATCAAGGTCAACTGCGCCGCGATTCCTGAGACCCTGCTGGAATCGGAGCTGTTCGGCCACGTCAAGGGGGCGTTCACCGACGCCACGGCCACCAAGAAGGGCAAGTTTTCGCTCGCCCACCGCGGCTCAATCTTTCTGGACGAGATCGGCACGATGGGGGTCGGGCTCCAGGCCAAGCTGTTGCGCGTCCTGCAGGAGCGTGAAATCGAGCCGCTCGGCGCGGAACGGACCGAGCAGGTCGACGTCCGCGTGGTCGCGGCGACCAACCGCGATCTCCGCCACCTCGTCGACGAGGGACGCTTCCAGGACGACCTGTTCTACCGCCTGCACGTCGTGCCGATCGCCCTGCCGCCGCTGCGGGAGCGTGCCGAGGACATTCCGATGCTGGTGGAGTACTTCGTCGACAAACATGCGACGCGGAGCGGCAAGGCGATCGACGCGATCGAGGACGGCGTGATCGCGTCGCTCCAGGGCTATCGCTGGCCGGGCAACGTGCGTGAGCTGGAGAACACGGTCGAGCGCGCCGTCGTGCTGACCACCGGCGCCACGATCACGCGCGACGCGGTGACGTTCGAAGCCGCGACGCCGGTGCGTTCGACCATCCCCTCCTTGAAGCTGCGGCAGAACGTCGAATGGATCGAGTGCGAGACGATTCGCCAGGCGCTCGGAGTGTCGGCGATCAAAGGTCAGGCGGCACGGCTCATGGGCATCAGCCCCCGCGCGCTGTCCCACTATCTGGCCAAATACCCATTCATCGACCACACCAGGAAATACGGGAGCGATGACGGATCGATCCGTGGCAAGATGCGAGCCCCGCTGTAACGATCGCCCGCGGTCGCTCACCATACCGGAGAGACTCGCGGTGCACGATGGCGACGCCTGGCGCCCGCTATCCGATCGCGGACAAGGCTAACCCGTGATAGGAGCGTGGCATGAGACGAATGGCTGACAATCTCGTCCTCCGGGCGAGGTTGCCTCTTTCGAGGCTCGCCGGTGTGATGATCGCCGTCCTTGCGGCGGCGACGGCGGCAACCGGCGCCGGCCGCGGCCGGCCGGCGGGGACCCTGGTACCGGTCGATCTGGAGACCCTGGGCGGGCGGTTCAGCCAGGCGTCGGCGGTCAACGCCGATGGCATGGTGGTCGGCCGCAGCGGGATCGACGACTTCGGCGCCGTCTCGCATGCCTTCGCCTGGACCGAAGCCGAGGGCATGAGGGATCTCGGCACGCTCGGCGGCAGCTCGAGCTGGGCGAGCGCCGTCACCGACACCGGCGTGGTCGCCGGCTACAGCCAACTCCCGGGAGACGCCGCGTATCACGCCTTCGTCTGGACTCGGTTTCGTGGGCTGATCGATCTGGGCGCCCTCGGCGGCTTCGCCAGCTCGCCGAACGCGATGAGCGCCCGCGGCGTGGTCGTGGGCTACAGCTACCTGCCTGACTACACCTATCACGCGTTCCAATGGACCCAGCGGCAGGGCATCGTCGATCTGGGCACCCTCGGGGGACGATTCAGTACGGCCTACGCGATCAATGTGCAAGGTGCGGTCGTGGGTTGGAGCAGCATCGCCGACGGCGATGTCAGCCATGCCTTCCTGTGGACCCGCGAGTCCGGCATGGTCGATCTCGGCACGCTGGGCGGATCCGCCAGTTGGGCGCACGCGGTCAGCGACGATGGCGTGGTGGTCGGCAGCAGCCAGACGGCGAGCGGCGACAACCATGCCTTCGCCTGGTCACGACGCACCGGCATGGTCGACATCGGGACGATCGGGGCGGACAGCTGGGCTGAGAAAATCAGCGGCAACAATATCGTCATCGGCCAGGGATATACGCCATCGGGTGTCCGCCATGGCGTGGTCTGGACGCGAAGAAACGGTCCGGTCGACCTGGGCACGCTCGGAGGCGACAGCAGCTACGCGAACGCCGTGAACGGCCTCGGGACGGTGGTCGGCGGAAGCTGGACCGCCGGCAATGGGATGTGGTGCGCGTTTGCCTGGTCGCCGCAGTCAGGTATGACGGCGCTCGAGGCGCCGAGCGGCGGGCAGAGCGAAGCGACGGCGAGCACCGACAATCTGGTCGTCGGCTACAGTTGCACGGTCGATCACCTTGCGTGTCATGCGACACTATGGCGACCATCCCGTCACTCTGACCGATAGGAGCCTTGCCGTGGTGTCAATCAGCGAGCGCGCCAAGAACATCTGTCTCACGCCACAAACCGAGTGGCCGGTTATCGCCGCCGAGGCCAGCTCACCAGGGACCCTGGTGGCCGGTTACGTCGCGCCCCTGGCCGCGATCGGCGCGGCGGCCGGCTTCATCGGCGGATCGCTCGTCGGCCGCTCGCTGCCGTACCTGGGCACCTACCGGGTCCCGATCTTCTCCGGCCTGGTCTTCGCGGTCTTCACGTTCTGCATGACGATCGTCGCGGTGTTCGTCCTCTCGTTCATCATCAACGCGCTGGCGCCGACCTTCGGCGGTGAGCAGAACAGCTCGCAGTCCTTGAAGCTCGCGGTGTACTCGTACACGCCGGCCTGGATTGCGGCGGTCCTGCAGATCGTCCCGTTGCTCGGCATCTTTGCCATCTTCGCCGCCTTCTACGGCCTGTATCTCCTGTACCTCGGGATCCCGCGCCTGATGAAGAGCCCGGAAGACAAGGCGGTCGCCTACACCGCCGTGGTGGTCGTCTGCGCGATCGTCCTGTCGGTGGTCATCACGCTGGTCGGGGGAACGATTGTCGGCGTGGGCGTGGTCGGCGCCGGCGCGCTCGGCAGCACGGCGTCCCGGCGCAGCACGGCCGACGTGCAGTTCGACAAGGACAGCCCGATGGGCAAGCTCCAGGCGCTCGGCAGCAAGCTCGAAGAGAGCAACAAGAAGATGGAAGCCGCGCAGAAGAGCGGCGATCAGAAGGCCCAGGCGGCCGCGGCGATGGAGGGTCTCGGCACGCTATTCGGCGGCGGCAAGCACGTCGATCCGGTCGCCATCGATCAACTCAAGGCGTTCGTCCCTGAAAGCTTCGCCGGCCTCCCGAAAAAGGCCAGCAGCGCCGAGAAAACAGGGCTCGCCGGCATCATGGTGTCGAAGGCTGAAGCCAGGTACAACGACGACGCGGGCAAGAGCGTGACCCTCGAGATCTCGGACACCGGCGGCGTCAGCGGCCTCATGGGCCTCGCGAGCTGGGCCGGCGTGGAAGGCGAGAAAGAGGACGACAGCAGCGCCGAGAAGACGCAGAAGGTCGGCGGCCGCCTCGTCCACGAGCGGAGCTCGAAGACGGGCGGCACCAACGAGTTCGGCATCGTGCTCGGCGACCGGTTCGTCGTGAGCGCGAAGGGCCACGGCGTCGGCGTGGCCGAGCTCAAGGCGGCGATGTCGTCGCTCGATCTCGCCAGGCTCGAAGCGATGAAGGACGTCGGCGTCCAGAAGTAAACCGGTCGAGCGACGCTACTTCTTGCGGCGGATGTAGGTCACGTGCGTGACGCCCGTGATCTTGCCGTCCTTGTCCATGCGGATGTATTCGTTGTTGATCTTTTGGTCGTCGTCCGACAACGTATTGATCACCACCTGATACACCACGCCGTCCCGCTTGTTGTAGATGCGGATGCTCTTGTCGTTGATGATCTCGACCGCTGTCTCGGAGTTCTTCTGGCCCGCGACGGGGCGGAACTTGCCGTCGAAAAAGGTTTCGTAGCTCCACTCCGAACCCGGCTTGCTGGGGTTGCTGACGGTGAGCTTGCTGCCGCCCTTCTCGAACGGCTCGTAGGTCATCACGTTGTTCGGATCGGTGGAGTTGTCCCACACGCCGAACCGGTTTCCACCAGTCTGTGCCGAGCTCGGGCTCGCGGAAAAAATCGCGGCAATGATGACGGCCGTGCACACGAATAGATTTCGAACACGCATCGATTCTGCTCCTCTATCGGTCCCAGGAAGTCGAAGGACCCCACGCAGCATAGTCAGTTTACCGCGGCGCTGCAATCAGCGTCCTCCCGGCCGTCTATGCGCCTCCGTCCTATGAGTCGCGCAGCACCTCTGCCGGGTCGATCCGCGACGCGCGGCGCGCCGGGAGCCAACCGGCAATGGCCCCGACCGCGGCGAGAACGCCCGCGGATCCCACCAGTGTGGCCGGATCGCGGGGCTCGAGACCGTAGAGCAGGGTCGACACGAACTGCGCCGCCCAGAGACTGAGCCCGGCACCCGCGACGATACCGATACCCACCAGTGCCGACACCCGCCCGAGGACGAGGCGGATCACGCTCTCCGGCGCCGCGCCGAGCGCCATGCGAATGCCGATCTCTCCGCGGCGGCGCGACACGGCGTACGACGTCACGCCGTAGAGGCCGAGACCGGCGAGCAGCAGCGCGAGGCCGCCGAAGAATCCCGACAACATCGCCACGATCCGTTCCTGGGTGAGCGACGCACTCACCTGGTCGGACAACGGCCGGAAGGTCAGCGCGAGATCCTGATTCACGCCGCCGATGGCATCGGCAATGCTCCGGGGCAGGAGCGGCAGCGATCCCGCCGCGGCGCGGACGCTGAGGTTGTATTCGCTCGACGGCAACTCGGCGTTCGACTGCATCACCGGCGAATAGACCGTCGGCGGAATCGGCTCGCGAAGCCGCCGATACACGGCGTCGCCCGCCACGCCAACGATTTCGAGGCTGGCCTCGCCCGCGCCCACCGGAAATCGCCGAAGCGTGTGACCAATCGGGTTGGCCCCGTTCAGAAACGTGCGCGCGAACGCCTGGTTGACGATGGCGACGAGCGGCGCGCCGTCCCGGTCGCGTTCGGTGAAGTTCCGTCCGGCGACCAGGTGCTGGCTGTAAGCCTCGAAGAACTCCGGTGACACCTGGTTTCGCCGCGCGCTGCGCGCCGACTCGGTGAGCGGCACACCGCCCGACACCTCCAACCGGTTGCCCCAGGCGTAGCCGCTGAGCGGCGTGACGAACGACAGCGCCGCCTGCTCGACGCCGGGCAGCGCCTGGACCGCCTGGCGCGCCCGCTCGAAGACGGCCACACGCTGCGCCGGCTCGATCGACGCCCGCTCTGCGCTCATGCTCACGACGAGCACACCGGTGGGATCGAAACCGAGATCGAGCCGCGCGAGCTTCTCGAACGTCCGAACGAACAGCGCCGCCGCGACCACCAGGAGTACCGACAACGCGACTTGCGCGACGATCAGCGTGCTCGCCACGGACATCCGTCCGGTGTCCCCGCCCGCGCCGCGTCCCTGGTCCTTGATCGCTTCCATCGGTGCGACGCCGGCGGCGCGAAACGCGGGCGCCGTGCCGAAGAGGAGCGCGGTCACGACGGTGATGCCGGTGGTGAACCCGAGCACGCGCCAGTCCACCGACAGATCGAGAAAGACCGCATTCGTCTGGGTCGAGAGCTGCTGGACGAGCAGCTGACTTCCCCACCGGGCGACCAGGAACCCGAGACCCGCGCCGATGAGCGAGAGCACCAGGCTCTCGGTCATCATCAGCCGCACCAGACGCCAGCGTGACGCGCCGAGCGCCAGCCGCACGCTCCATTCGTGGCGCCGCGCCGTCGCGCGCGCCAGCAGCAGGTTCGCGATGTTCGCGCAGGCGATGAGCAGCACAAGCACAACGACGATCTGGATGGTGAACAGCGGCCGCTGGTAGCGCGTCCGCAGCGCCGAGTTGCCGGTGGCGGCCGGCACCAGCGTGAGCCCGTCCTTCAGGTACCGCTCACGATCGATCGCCGGCCAGTCGAGCGGCAGGGTGGCGCTTCGGATCTGCGGCTGCAGCGCTCTCAGCGCCGTGGTGGCCTGCTCGGCCGATTGCCCGTTCCGCAGGCGCAGCATGATGGACAGCCACCACCAGTCGCGCTCACTGAGATTCCGATCCTGCTGCAGAGCGGTCACCATCCCGATCGGCACGACGATGTCGACGCGGCGACCGACGTCCGGACCGAAGAAGTCCGGCGGCATGATGCCGACGATCGTGAACGGCGTCCGCTCGAGGGTCAGCCGCCGGCCAATCGTGTCCGCCGCACCTCCGAACCGCCGCTGCCAGAACGCGTGGCTGATGACCGCGACCGGTCCATCCTGACCTCCGCCAGGCCGATCGTCGGCGTCGGTGAACGCGCGCCCGAGTGCCGGGAGGACGCCGAGCGTGTCGAAGATCCCCGGGGACGTGTATATCCCGTCCGCGAATTCCGCGACGCCGCCGCCGGCCAGGTCGAAGCGCCGCTGGCCCCACGCAAACGCGCCGTCGAACAACTGCGGCCGCCGCAGTACTTCGCGCCAGATCGGATACGTCCAGGAATCGTTGCTCTGCGGCGAGGTGTCGGTGAGGATCGCCAGCTGCTTCGGCTCCTTGGCCGGCAGGGTGCGCAGGACGAGGCTGTTGACGAGCGAGAAAATCGCGGTGTTGGCGCCGATGCCGAGCGCCAGCGACAGCGCGGCCACCGTCGTGACGACGGGCGTCGCGATCAGCTGCCGGATGGCGACGCGGACATCGTGGACGTATCCGCCGCCGGGCCTGGCGCGCGGCCGCTTCGACAGCTCGAGAAACGACGCCGAGTTGAGTGCGTCGAGCGCGATCTGTTGCGCCTCGCCGTCGGAGGCGCCGCGGCTGATGGCCGAGGTCTGCAGTTCGGCGAGGTGGCACGCCAGCTCGTCGACCACGTCGAGCGAGAGCTCCCGCCATTCGCGATTGGCGCGCTCGCGGACCAGCGTCCGCCAGTGCCGCATTTGCCGATCACGCATAGGTCACTCCGGCCAGATCGCGAATCAGCTCGAAGAACTGCCGCCATTCCTTCCGCTGCGCCGCCAGCACCTCGCGGCCTTCAGCCGTGATCCGGTAGTAGCGTCGCCGGCGCTGCCCCGGCTTTTCGACCCAGCGGCCCTGGATCCATTTGCGCTCTTCGAGTTTGTAGAGGGTGGCGTAGAGAGACGCGAAGTTGAACGTCAGCGCTCCACGGGATCGTTCTTCGATGAGCTGGGTCAGCTCGTACCCGTGCCTCGGCTCGTCGTCGAGGAACGCGAGCACGACCAGTTCGCCCGCGCCCTTCTTTGCCTCACCGATCGCGCCCGCGAGTCCCATGGCGGCCGGGATGATATTCCGGAGTCCGGAATATAGTCAACTCAGGCAAGGACCCGGGAACATGCCGTAGAAGTTCTACGTCTATCGTGCATATACCTCGATAGGGAGCCGCACGTTGCCAGTACTGTTACCGATTCACATCGTGGCCGCCGGACTCGGGCTCGTGTCGGGCGCCGTCGCGCTGTCCGCCGCCAAAGGTGGACGTCTGCACCGCCGCAGCGGGACCCTGTTTGCGTACGCGATCTTCGCGATGTGCGGCACGGCCGTGGTGAGCGCCGTGGTGAAGGGCCAGGCGGTCAACGTGATGGCGGGGTCGATGACCGCGTATCTCGTGTTCACCGGCGTGGCCACGGTGCGTCCACCATCGCCGGGATCGCGGCGCCGGGACATCGCGTTGATGCTGGTGGCGCTGGCGCTCGGGCTTGCGACCTTCACCGGCGCGATCGTGGCGATTGCCAGCCCCGACGGCAGGCTGTTCGGCTTGCCGTCGTTCCCCTTCTTCCTGTTCGGCGTGCTCGGGGTGTCGGGCGCGATCGGAGATTTCAAGACGATGCGCGCGGGGGTCCTTCGTGGCGCGCCGCGGCTCTCGAGGCACCTGTGGCGCATGTGCATGGCGCTGTTCATCACCACCGCCTCGTTCTTTTCGATTCGCGCCCGCGTGGCGGCGATCCTGCCGGCGCCGTTCACCACGCCGGCGCTGCGCGCGCTTCCGGTCGTGCTGGTACTGGTGGCGATGTTCTACTGGCTGTGGAAGGTCCGTTTCCGTCGCAGCTTTTCGGAACGATGGCCAAGCAGCGGCATCAGCCCGAACAGCACGATGCAGGCGGCAACCAGCGCACCGACGCGCTGAACCAGGGCGCGACCTGCTCCATCGCCGGTTCACCGCGCATCGACGCCCTGTCCACCGCGCACACACCATCTGAAGAAGAGACCGGGCTTGTTGGTCGTGACCGGACTGGCATTGTTGATGATGACGCCCCACGCCAGGTCCGAGCGCTCGCTGTCGGACGTCGCCGACCAGTAGAACACCGACGCGAGGGTGAAGGGATGGCCGATCGGCAGGGCGGGAACGCCGGTAAAAGCCACGCTCGGATCGAGCAGGCTCGCGAGCTCCTGGACGGTCGGAAGCCGCCAGCCCTTGCGATTGCCCACGGTCAACCTGTTGCACTGAAACTGGGCACCGGCCCAGTCGATCTGATTCGGGCTCGGTGCCCGTTCCCAGACCAGGCCGGTTTCCCTGTCCAGAACAGCCGCATCATCGAACTTCGACAGGACGACGAACCGCGGGCACTGCGCCTGGTCACACCGCAACTGAAGATCCCAGGAGGGATTGGAATTCGCCGGAATGGTTTGCGCGTCGGCGGTCTTGACGGCCGCGGCCATTGAAAAGAGGCTCAGAATTGCGACTGTCCGAAACGGTTTCATCTTCAGTTTCCTTCTGGATAGGAGCGGCGTCTGCCGGCGAGTCGCGGCGTTGCCTTCTCTCACCATAGGCGTACAGAACAGCTTTTGTTTCAGCTGACGGTAATGGACCCGCAATCCAGGAACGCTCTCCGGCCGTAAGAGTCGAGTGACCTGAGTGCGCGGCACCGACCGACCCCGGGGTGCGCGACGCAGGCAAAGGAGCGGCAGCATGAAACGTACGATTGGATGGGCTCTGGGGGTGTGCCTGGTCGGCGGAACAGCGTATCTCGGATTGGCGTCGAGCCATCGTGAAGCGCCGCTCATCTCCGCCGATCCCCTGGCGGACAACACCGACACCTACGCCTTCGTCAGCCCGGATGCGTCGAACACGGTGACGCTGATCGCCAACTGGATTCCACTCGAGGCCCCAGGCGGCGGACCGAACTTCTACAAGTTCGGCGACGACGTGCTCTATCGCATCAACATCGACAACAACGGCGATGCGAAGGACGACATCGTCTACGAGTTCCGGTTCAAGACCCGCATCCGAAACAAGCAAACCTTTCTGTACAACACCGGGCCCATCGCTTCGATTGACGACCCGAACTTCAACATGCGGCAGACCTACACGGTGACGCGCATCGATCGACACGGTCGTCGCGTGCTCGGTTCCGACCTGGCCACGCCGCCGGTCAACGTCGGCCTGCGGTCGACGCCGAACTACGAGACGCTCGGTGACGCCGGCATTCACACGCTGGCGGACGGCTCGAAAGTGTTTGCCGGGCAGCGCGACGATCCGTTTTTTGTCGATCTCGGATCCGTGTTCGACCTGCTGGGGCTGCGGCCGTTCAATCCGGCGCACCTCATCCCGCTGCCCGGCGCGCCAGGCGTCGACGGCCTCAACGGGGTGAACGTGCACACCATCGCGCTGCAGGTGCCCAAGAACAAGCTGACCCACGACGGCAGCGCCGGCACCGACCCCGCCAACACGAACTCGATCATCGGCGTCTACTCGACCACCCTCCGCAAACGGCTGCGGCTGATCGACGACGACGACCAGGATGAATTCGGCGGATGGGTGCAGGTGTCGAGGCTCGGGATGCCGCTGGTGAACGAGGTCGTGATTCCGGTCGGTCAGAAGGATCGCTTCAACGCCTCGGATCCGGAGCAGGACGCGCAATTCGCCTCGCTGGTGAAGAATCCCGAACCGGCGAGGCTCATCCCGGTCCTGTATCCCGGAATCACGGTTCCAGCGGCCCCGCGCAACGACCTGGTCGCGATCTTCCTCACCGGCATTCCAGGACTCAATCAGCCTGCCGGCGTCAGGCCCTCGGAGAT
>Ga0070665_100002081_pt1 | contig 22454 bp, 14 predicted proteins | sample KBSS13metaG_FD_65862 | JGI IMG/M metagenome (GOLD analysis project Ga0070665, IMG submission 65862) | Switchgrass rhizosphere microbial communities from Kellogg Biological Station, Michigan, USA - KBS S1-3 metaG | ecosystem: Host-associated > Plants > Roots > Rhizosphere > Soil ... | reverse complement strand
GCGGAACTCGATCGCGCGAAGACGACGTTCTTCAGCAATGTCAGCCATGAATTCCGCACGCCGCTGACGCTGCTGGTCGGACCGCTCGAAGATGGGCTCGCCGACCTCGGGACGCCGTTGCCGCCGGTGCATCGGGAACGGCAGGAGGTCGCGCATCGCAATGCCCTGCGCCTGCTGCGGCTGGTGAATACGCTGCTCGATTTCTCTCGGATCGAGGCGGGCCGCATCGACGCCAGTTTCGAACCTACGGACCTCGGGACGTTCACCGCGGATCTCGCGAGCGTGTTTCGATCGGCGATGGAAAAGGCGGGCCTCGAGTTCGTGGTTCATTGCGATCCTCTTCCGGCGGACGTCTACGTGGACCGCGAGATGTGGGAAAAGATCGTTCTGAATCTGTTGTCGAACGCGTTCAAGTTCACGTTCGAGGGGCGGATTACCGTGGAACTGGAATCGCACGCCGACCACGTCGACCTTCGCGTGACCGACACCGGCGTCGGCATTCCCCAGGATGATTTGCCGCGGATGTTCGAGCGGTTCTACCGCGTCAAACACCCCCGAGCCCGTACGCACGAAGGCACCGGCATCGGCCTGGCTCTGGTCCAGGAGTTGGCTCGCCTGCATGGCGGCGGCGTCGCCGTGACCAGCCAGGAGGGCCACGGGACAGCGTTCACGGTGACCATTCGGACAGGGACATCGCACCTGCCGCCCGAGCGCATCAACGCCGCCCGGCAGCTCGCATCGACGAGTGACGGCGCCATCCCGTACGTCGAAGAAGCGCTTCGCTGGCTGCCCACGACGGACACCTCGGCCTCACAAGGCTCGACATCCCTCGAAGGAACCGCGGGAAGCCTGGTCGATCCCTCGAAGACGACCGCTCGTGTCCTCATCGCGGATGACAACGCGGACATGCGCGAGTATCTCGGACGCATTCTTGGACAGCACTATCGCGTCGAAGCGGTCGGCGACGGCCGCGCCGCCCTCGATCGAATCCGCACCAGCCCGCCCGACCTCGTGCTGTCCGATGTGATGATGCCGACGCTGGACGGGTTTGGCCTGGTCGAGGCGATTCGCGCCGACGAACGGAGCCGCTCGCTCCCCGTCATTCTGCTGTCCGCCCGTGCGGGTGAGGAGGCACGAATCGAAGGGCTGAATGCAGGCGCCGACGAATATCTCGTCAAGCCGTTCACCGCTCGCGAATTGCTCGCGTGCGTCGCCTCACAGCTGACGCTGTCGCGGTTGCGGCGCGAGACGGAAGGGGCGCTCCGCTATCGCGGCGAACAGTTCCAGACCCTCCTCAACCAGGCGCCGCTCGGCGTGTACCTGGTGGACGCGGACTTCCGCATTCGTGAAGTGAACCCCGTCGCGCTCCCGGTCTTCGGCGATATTCCGGGCGGCGTCATCGGCCGTGATTTCAGCGAGGTCATCCACATCCTCTGGAACAAGGACTTCGCGGATGAATTGGTGCGCGTCTTCCGGCACACCCTCGCCACCGGCGAACCCTACGTCACCGAGCGCAACGAGTGGCGGCTGGATCGCAGCGTCACGGAGTACTACGCGTGGCGACTGGATCGCATCGTCCTGCCGGACGGACGTTTTGGGTTGGTCTGCTACTTTCGCGATATCTCAGAGCAGAAGCGGGCGGGCGCGGCGAAAGCCTATCTTGCCGCGATCGTCGATTCCGCCGAGGACGCCGTCATTTCGAAGGACCTCAACGGCGTCATTCAGTCGGCGAATGCCTCGGCCGAACGCATGTTTGGCTATACCCCCGACGAGCTGGTCGGGCGACCGGTGCGGATGCTGATCCCTCCCGACCGGCAGTCGGAAGAAGACGAGATCTTGAAGCGGTTGCGCCAAGGCGAACGGGTCGAACACTTCGAGACCGTGCGCATGACGAAGGACGGCCGCCGGCTGGACGTGGCGTTGACCATCTCGCCGGTGCATGACGAGTCGGGTGCCGTCGTCGGCGCATCAAAGATCGTCCGCGACATCACGATGCTGAAGGAGGCGGAAGCTGAGCGACTCCGGCTGTTGCGGGACTCCGCCACCGTCACGGAAACGCTGAACACGGTCGGCGCGATCGTCGCCTCCGACCTGGACCGCGGGAAGGTGGTGCAGGCCGTCACCGATGCCGCCACGGTATTGACCGCGGCCGAATTTGGGGCGTTCTTCTACAACCTGGAAAACGAGCACGGCGAGTCGTACACCCTGTACACGATCTCGGGCGTACCGCGAGAGGCCTTCTCTCAGTTTCCAATGCCCCGCAATACCGAGGTGTTCGAGCCAACGTTCAAAGGGACCGCCGTGGTGCGAAGCCCCGACATCACGAAGGACTCGCGCTACGGACACAACGCGCCCCATCACGGAATGCCCCCTGGCCACCTGCCGGTGCGAAGCTATCTGGCCGTGCCTGTCAGAGGTCGGTCGGGAGGCGTGATCGGTGGATTGTTCTTCGGACACTCCAGCGTGGATCGATTCAGCGAGCAGCATGAGCGCCTTGCCGTGGGTGTCGCATCGTGGGCGTCGGTGGCCCTCGAAAACGCCCGACTCTATATGAGCGTGCAAGAGGCCAGTCGGATCAAGGACGACTTTCTGGCGAGCCTCTCGCATGAACTGCGGACACCGCTCAATGCGATCCTGGGCTACGCACGCATGCTGCGCACCGGCATCATCGCCCCGGAAAAGAGGGAGAAGGCCGTCGAAACGATCGAGCGCAACGCGACATCCCTCACGCAAATCGTCGAAGACGTGCTCGACATTTCGCGAATCGTCGCAGGCAAGATTCGCCTGAACGTTCAGCCCACCGAGTTTCCGGAGATCGTTCGCAACGCCGTTGACGCCATCACCCCGGCGGCCGACGCCAAAGGGGTTCGGATCGAGACCGTGCTCGATCCGCAGGCCGCGCCCGTGTCCGGGGACCCGGAGCGCCTGCAACAGGTGTTGTGGAATCTGCTCTCGAATGCGGTGAAGTTCACGAACCGCGGCGGCAAGGTCCAGGTTCGGCTCGAGCGTGTCAATTCACACCTCGAAGTCGCGGTCAGCGACACGGGAATCGGCATTCCACCCGAGTTCTTGCCACATGTGTTCGAGCGATTCCGCCAGGCGGACTCCGGGATCGCCCGCGAGCGAGGCGGTCTAGGCCTCGGCCTTTCCATTGCCCGTCAGTTGGTCGAAATGCACGGCGGCACGATCGACGTCTCGAGCGGCGGCGTTGGCCAGGGTTCGACGTTTCGACTGAAGGTTCCGCTGATGATCGTGCATCCGGTCCGCGAGGAGCGGCCCCGCACGCATCCCCGATCCGGGCAGACCGCGGCGAGAGCGGCGGTGCAGGATCTACGCGGCGTGCACGTGCTCGCGGTCGACGACGAGCCCGACGCGCTGGCATTGGTGTCCGAGGTGCTGGAAGCCGCCGGGGCTCGCGTGAGCACCGCGAGCTCCGCTCAAGAGGCGCTGCGATACTTGAATGCGGCCGTACCGGATGTCGTGGTCGCCGATCTGGGCATGCCGCACGTGGACGGATTCCAGTTCATCGATCGCGTCAGGCGCCATCACAGCGCGCGCGTCCGCGAGATTCCCGCCGCGGCGTTGACGGCATACGCGCGATCGGAGGATCGCGTGAAGGCCCTTCGAGCAGGATTTCAGATCCATCTGGCCAAGCCGATTGATCCCGGTGAATTGGTCACGACGGTTGCGGCGTTGGCGAAACGGTTCGCGGCACCGCAACCGGATGACCCACCCAAGCCACCGATCGATTGAGGGGACCCGCGAACTGATCTAGCAGCCGTACACCAGTTCGATCCGGAAGAGCTCGCTGCGGTACGGCTTGTTGACCTGGTCGCATCGATGACCGCCTTGCTCAGGCAGAAGGGGAATGGCAGCCTGCATGCAGTGAGCCAATTGGGAAGGGGTTGCTGCAGCCGAGGTGTATTGATGGGTGCCAAACCGTTCGAGGTACGAGTGACGCAGCAGGCGCTCGATGATTTGCGGGACCGCCTCGAGCGCACGCGATGGGTGGACGAAGTCGAAGACGAGGGCTGGGATCACGGGACGAATGGTTCGTACCTGAGAGACCTGGTCGGGCACTGGCTGACGCACTTTGATTGGCGCCAGCAGGAACAGGCGATCAATCGCTTCTCTCACTTCCGCGCCGACGTCGACGGCGTTGGCGTGCACTTCATCCACCAGCGCGGCAAGGGCGAACGGCCGTTGCCGATCATCCTGACGCACGGGTACCCGGACTCGTTCGTGCGCTTCTTGAAGATCATCCCGATGTTGAGCGATCCGCAGGCCCACGGCGGCGATGCGGCGGATGCGTTTGACGTCGTGGTTCCCAGCCTCCCGGGCTATGGGTTTTCAGACAAACCCGCTCAATCGGGATTCACATTTCGAACGGGCGATGTGTGGCACACGCTGATGACCAGGACGCTCGGGTACGAACATTTCGCGGCGCACGGAGGCGATTGGGGCGGCACCGTCACCGAGCAACTCGCCCGCAGTCACGCCCGGTCGCTGGTTGGCATTCACCTGACGGACGTGCCGTTCTGGCATCTGTTCCAAAAGCCGAAGGACGCCTCGCGTGATGAACAGGCCTTCTTCGCGAAAAATGAAAAGTGGATCCGGCAGGAAGGCGCGTACGCGCTGATTCAAGGCACCAGACCGTACAGCCTGGCGCCCGGCCTCAACGATTCGCCTGCCGGTCTCGCCGCCTGGATCGTCGAGAAATTTCAACGGTGGAGCGACTGCAACGGCCAGATCGAGACGCGGTTCACCAAGGACGAGCTGCTCACGAACATCATGATCTACTGGGCGACAGCGACAATCGGCTCGTCGTTCCTGCCCTATTACGACTTCACCAGCAGCGGTCCGCTGACCTGGATGGTCGAAGCCTTCAAGCAATGGACCGGCTCGTCGGACGTCCCTGCCGGGTTCGCCATCTTTCCGAAGGATATCTCGCAGCCGCCGCGGGAATGGGCTGAGCGCTTCTTCAATGTCCAGCGCTGGACGCTGATGCCGAGCGGTGGACACTTTGCGGCGATGGAGGAACCTGACCGTCTGGTCGACGATATCCGTGCATTCTTCCGTCCTCTGCGATCATCGGTCGCCCACGGCAGTGCGTCCACGATGCATGCCGCGCACTGACCGCCGCCGGCACCAGCGGCGCGGCCATCCAACAACCTGAACCGCCTTCGCCGGCCTTAACCGCGTGCCAGCTGCGTGAGCTGAATGAGGTTGCCGCAGGTGTCGTTCAGCATCGCAATGGTCGAGGCCGTCACGTCGGTGGGCGGCATCGTAAACTCGCCGCCGCGCGCCTTGATCCGCTCGTAGTCGCCTTTGACGTCGTCGGTGTAGAACATGGCCGCGGGCTGGCTCTGTTGGAAGATCGCCTGCTGATACGCCTTGGCGGCAGGATTGTTGTTCAGGGCCAGCTGCAGCTCGGTGCCGTCGGGTTCCTCGGCTGAGGCCACGGTCAGCCAGCGAAATGGCCCGTTGCTGAAGTCGGCCTTCTTGGCAAAGCCCAGCACCTCTGTGTAGAAACGCAGGGCCTTGTCCTGGTCGTTCACATATACGCTGGTCAGCTTGATTTTCATGTGATTTTCTCCTTGTTCGCCGGATCGGTCACATCGGCGCCGTCCGGTCCGTCAGTACAATGACGGACCGCGAAGGAGGAGTGTGACTGATGCCCACACCTGAACGGCTCGCCGAGCAATTCGAAGAACACCGGCCGCACGTGCGAGCGGTTGCGTATCGCATGCTCGGATCGGTCAGCGAGGCGGAGGACGCCGTCCAGGAAGCCTGGATCCGATTGAGCCGCACGGACGTCAGCGGTGTCGACAACCTGCGGGGATGGCTGACAACGGTCGTGGCGCGCGTGTGCCTGGACATGCTGCGAACGCGGGCGTCGCGCCGGGAGGATCCCTTGGACGTGCACGTACCTGATCCGATCATCGGCGCGATCGGTCGTCGGAACGAAGGACCCGAGACCGACGCCATGCTTGCCGACTCCGTTGGTCTGGCGCTGCTCGTCGTCCTCGAGAAGCTGGAGCCGCCGGAACGGCTGGCGTTCGTGCTCCACGATGTGTTTGGGATGACCTTCGAGGAGATCGCGCCGGTCGTGGATCGCTCGGTCGTCGCCACTCGCCAGCTCGCGAGCCGCGCGCGCCGGCGGGTCCAGGGCCAGGCGCCGACCTCAGACGCGGACCTTCGGACGCAGCGCCGCGTCGTCGACGCGTTTCTCGCAGCCGTCCAGGACGGCGATTTCGAGGCGCTGGTCGCCGTCCTCGATCCGGCGATCGTGCTCCGCGCTGACGGCGGAGCGGCCAGGGGCATGTCGCGCCTCGTGCGTGGCGCGGAGGCAGTTGTGGGACAAGCAGCGGCGTTCTCGAAGCTCGGGTTGTCCAGTCAGGTCGTTCTGGTGAATGGCAACGTCGGCGTCGTGTCGCGCCTTCCGGACGGGCGCCTGCTTTCCGTGATCGGCTTCACGATTGCGGGCGGCAAGGTCGTCGAGATGGACATCCTCGCGGATCCGGACCGGCTCAGCCGGCTCGATCTGTCGGCCATCGAGCCCTGAACATCAGCGGCGGTCACACTTCTTCCGTTCGTTCCGTCATCCTTGCGAGGACCTGATGTCTACTGTAACCGTCCGCACTGCCCCCGCTCCCCGCTGGATGCTCTGGACCGGCTGGGTACTTTCCTTTTTGGTGGTCGCCCAGTTGCTGAGCAGCGCTTTTTTCAGGGCTGCCTACCACACCTCCGCGGTGGCGGAGATTGTGACCGGCTATGGCTATCCCGAATCGGCCATCGTCCTCATCGTCATTGCGGAATGCGCGTTGGTGCTGCTCTACCTGGTCCCGCAAACGTCTGTTCTCGCCGCAATCCTGATGACCGGCTATCTCGGCGGCGCGGTGGCGACTCATCTGCGGATCGCGGACACGGCGCGTGCGGCGATTCCGTTGGTCGTCGGCATTCTCGCCTGGGGCGGCCTCTACTTGCGGGACAGTCGCATCCGCCAACTTGTTCCCTTCCGCCGGTCGGCCTGAGTGGGATTGGCGATCCGAACATCGAGGACGAGTACATGAAGAAGTCGGGCGCGAACCAGAGCCAGCCGGCATCGGATCTCATCTCGAAAAGAATCGTCGAACTCGGGGGGTGGCGCGGAAAAACCCTCGGCAGAATGCGCGCGCTCATCAAGAAAGCCGACCCGGACATCGTCGAGGAGTGGAAGTGGGTTTCAGCAACCAAGCCCGGCACTCCGGTCTGGTCGCACGACGGGATCATCTGCACCGGCGAGTCCTACAAGAATGCCGTCAAGCTGACCTTTGCCAAGGGCGCGTTTCTGAAGGATCCGGACCGTCTCTTCAACTCGAGTCTCGACGGCAATGTACGCCGCGCGATCGACATCCACGAAGGAGAAGAGGTTGACGAGTCTGCCTTCAAAGCGCTCGTTCGCCAGGCGGTCGCCGTCAACCATGCTGGCAAGTCGAAAACGTCGAAGTAGTGGATTCCTGAAATGCGGGCGGGGCCGTGAATCCCCCGATCAGATCCGACAGCAACGCGGCAAACTCGATGGACGTGCCGTCTTCCCACATCGGCGCGATGATCTGCAGGCCAACCGGGAGGCCGCGCTCCGTGCGCCCGACCGGCGCCACGGTCGCAGGGAGGCCAGCGAGCGAGGCTGCGCTGATCCAGTACGGCATCCTGTCCGCGTACGGCTGTTTTCCTGCCGGCGTATCGATCGTGCGATTGCCAATCGGCTCGCTGTGATCGTGAGGAAATGCCGCGGTGAACGCGGTCGGCGCGAGGAACACGTCATGGGTCTCGAAGTATTCCTGCCACCGCGCGCGGCAGGCGAGCCGACGCTGCGTCTCGTGCAACCAACGGGCGTGAGGCTCCACGGCCGCGGCGGCAAAGACGTCCTGCGGGTGCGCGGCGGCGCGCGCGCGTGCCCGCTCGCGTTGATCGGGATTCATGTCCGCGGTGATGAGCGCACCGAGCAGGTACCCGAACGTGCTCATCTGCGCCCGGGGATCGATTCCGCGCGGCCACCCGCGCTCCAACGTCGCTCCCGCCCGTTTCACCTCTTCAAGCGCCTTCTCGTACACGGCGGCAACATCCGATGCGATCGGGGCGGCGTCGTCATCAAGCAGGTAGCCGACGCGAAAATTCTTGAGGGACGTCTGGCGCGGCGCCGGCAGACGCCATGTCCAGGCCCTCGCGGCGTCCGCGTCGCCGCCGCCGAGCACGTCGAGCGCCAACGCCAGGTCGCGTGCAGTGCGGGACAGCGGACCGACCACGGACAGATCCATCGGATAGCCGGGGGAACCGTCCCACGGGCCCGGCTGGAATCCGGCGGTGCTGACGAGCTCGAGAGATGGCTTGTGGCCGTACACGCCGCAGAAGTGCGCCGGGATCCGGATGGAACCGGAAAGGTCGCTGCCGATCGTCAGCGCGCCCAATCCGGCCGCGACCGCCGCGGCGCCGCCGCCGGTGGAACCACCAGCGGTTCGCGTCAGGTCCCACGGATTGTTTGTCGTCCCGTAGATCGGGTTGTAGCTTTGCCAATCGCCGAGCATCACCGGAACGTTGGTCTTCCCGATGACGATGGCGCCTGCAGATTCGAGGCGTTGGACGGCGATCGCGGTTCTCGGACTCTGCACCTGCGCGAGCGGGGGCAAGCCCCAGGTGTTCGGGGAACCTCGATAGGCGAATGATTCCTTGATCGTCACGGGCACGCCGTGCAGGGGGCCGGACGCGTCTCCCCGGGCAAGTGCCGCGTCGGCCTCTTTCGCGCGCGCCATCGCCTGCTGGCGATCCTGCCAGACGATCGCGTTGAGCTTGGAGTTGTGGAGATCGATCCGCTGAAGCGTCAGGTCGAGCAGTTCGCTCGCGGAGATCGCTTTCCCGCGAATCGCATCCGCCATCTCTGCGGCTGATGCGAACGCAGGCGTGAACGTCGCCGCGCGTGCCGTGGGAGCCGTTTTCATCGTCACTCCTCCTTCGACCTTAGGATCCTGCCTGCCCCCGGGGCAAGGTCAAGTCGCTGAAGCCGAAGGCGTGGAGTGACGGCGATGGAACGATCGACGAGAACCGTTACTTGGTGACGGTCTTCACGGGGTCGTTCACCTTGAAGCCGGTGCCCGAGACCACTTCGGCGACCGACGATTGATCGTCGACGTCGACGACCTTCAGGATGCCGATGCTGGAGCTCAACCGGCGAATGACCTTGCCGGTCGCCGGATCCTTGATCTCCTGCGACACGCGCTCGACGCTGAACTGATCGCCAACCTTGACGCCGGCTTTGCCGCCGACGTTGAGGACGATCTGACCGCCGGCGACCGCCGCGACGAGGCCCTGGACCGTGACCGTCGGCGCCTGACGCACCGCCACTTTCGGACGATCCGAGATCACGTCAGCGCTCATCTTTTCGACCGCCGCTTTCACGGCCTCGCCGATGATCGTCTGCTGAAAATCGCTGGCGCCGAAATTCACCGCGCCCGCACCGAAGCCGCTCCAGCCGCCGCCGCCGCCGGCCAGCGACGTGCTCGTGCGCTTCGATTCACCCTTGCCTTCGGCGACCGCCATGATCTCGCCGGTATCGACGTTGACGATGCGCGCGTTCAGGCCGACGATCGCTTTGCTCTGCTTCTGGCTGACGCCGCCGATGCCGATCTTGCCGAGGCCGGCGCCGACGCCGCCGACACCGGTGTTCTTGGTGTCGTTCCCGAACTGGGTGATGCTGCCGACGACGATCGCGTCAACCCCCAGCATCTTGCCGATCTTGGCGGCCGAGCTCGCATCCGCGCGATCGCTGTTGGAGAAATTCTGTTCGGCAAGAATCTTGTCGAGCGCCTTCCGCTCGATGATGGAATAGCTGCCGTCCTTCACGAGATAGTTGACGAGCAGATCGGTGACGCCTTTGCCGACGTCGATGTTCTGTCCGAAGATGGCCTGAACGTCCCTGTAGACCGTGGCGTACTCGAAATCCAGGACGGCGACGCGCGGTCGGCGGCCCGACGCGGCGGGCGTTTGAGCCTCGACCGTGGCCCCGGTGAGAACCGCCAGCGCACACACACCAGTGACGACCATCTTCTTGATCATTGTTGGTACCTGCAAAAAAGAACGGTTAACCGCGTGATATTACGCAGCCCCGCGCAACTGTGTCAAACACGAACATAGTGGCACGAGCGCGACGATCGTTTCTTCGTCGAACCTCTACCGTATCGGCCGAAGGCGCTCGTATCTTTAGGCCGAAGACGCTTCTATCTTTCAGTTGATCCCGGCTCCCTGCTGTGTTGGAGTCTTCTGCATGGAACCCAGCAAGCGCATCGGCGACTACGAAGTGCTCGCCGAGATCGGCCGTGGCGGCATGGGCAAGGTGTTCCGCGTGCGGAACGTCCTCTCCGATCGCATCGACGCGATGAAGGTGCTGCTTCCCGACCTGGTCGAGTCGCAGGAACTGGCCGCCCGGTTCCTGCGGGAGATCAAAGTGCTGGCGGCGCTCAACCATCCGCACATCGCCGCGCTGCGGACGGCGCTGACTGCCGACAACCAGCTCGTGATGATCATGGAGTACGTCGAGGGGCAGTCGCTGGCCCAGCGGCTGCGGCATGGAGCGATCCCTACTCCGCAGGCCATCGCCTACATCGATCAGGTGCTCGACGCGCTCGACTACGCCCACAAGCAGCACGTCGTCCATCGCGACATCAAGCCGGCGAACATGATGGTGACGCCGGCCGGCGTCGTGAAGCTGATGGACTTCGGGATTGCCCGGGCGAAGGGGGATCAGACGCTGACCGCGGTGGACACAACCACGGGATCGCTCGGGTACATGTCGCCCGAACAGGTGCACGGCAAGCCGACTGATGGACGGTCGGACCTTTATTCCGTCGGCATTTCCCTCTATGAGATGGTCACCGGCGAACGGCCGTTCAAGTCGAACAGCGATTTCGCCGTGATGCTCGCGCAGGTGAACGAGCAGCCGCGGCCGCCGATTGAACTGCTGCCGGCCTTGTCGCCTGACCTGAACGCGATAATCCTCAAGGCGATTGCCAAGGATCCCGCAGCGCGGTTTCAGTCGGCCGATGAATTCCGGCAGGCGCTGCATATGCTGCCGGGCATCGGCAGCGTCGCGGCGTCGAGCACGGAAACCATCACCTGGCCGCCGGCCGTCCCCGTGGGCGCCGCCGCAGCGGGAGCAGCAATGGCGGGACCCATCATGTCGAACGACCGGATCGGATCGAACCAGACGAGCCCGATGCTCGATGCGAAAACGCTGTCGGGGCCGCCGCCGGTCGCGGCGCGCGCCGCTGACGCGCCTACGGCCGATCCGTGGGCTCGCAGCGGGCTTGGCCATCCGGTGATGTTCGTGATCCTGGGCGGCGTCCTCGTCATCGGCGCGCTGGTCGGTACAGGGCTCTATCTAGGCCAGGCGGAAGCGGGACCGGGTCGCATCCGCGGCGTCGAAACATCGCCGGTGCCCGCGACCACGGCGCCGCCGCCGGTCCCGGAACCGGCAGCGACACCGAATCCACCTGTGGCGCCCCCGAGCGCGACTGACGCGACTCCGGCTACGGCGACGCCGGCAGCTGCGCCGGACGCGAGTGCGGCCGCCCCTCCTGCGCCGCCGCCGCCGCCACCGCCGCCACCGCCGCCCGTGTCGAACGACCGGCCCGTCACGGTGCCGCCGCCGCCGGCCGACGCGCGTCCGCGAGCGCTCGCACCCGGTTCAGCCGCGTCGACCCGTGCGACTCCGGCCGGGTCCGCAAGCTCCGCGGCTACCGGCAAGGCAGCAGCGCCGAAGCAGCCGGTCAGGGATGACGCCAGACCGCGAGACGGCGCCCCGAACGGCGCGGCGGTCCTGGATCAGCTCGAACGGGAAGTCGATCTGCTGACCGTGAGGGTCGATGCGGTGAACAACGGCCTCGGTCACTTGCAACAAGAACAGGCCCGGCAGGGCTTCGGCCTGCGCGGCGACATGGCGGCGCGCCAGTCGAGCATGAACCTCAATCTCTCGCGAGCGCAGCAGGCGGTCGGCGCACGGGACGCGGCGCGCGCCCAGCGCTATCGAGACGCGGCCGAAGCAGACGTCGAGGCGCTGGAGAAATTCCTGGGCCGCTGACGCCCTACGGCTCGTCCGCGCTCGGGCCGTACACCTGCGGCACGGTCGATCCCATCGGCCGCAGATACGTCGTGATCTGGCCTCGGTGGTGCACGATGTCGAAGAGAAAGCTCCAGGCCATCGGCGACGCGGGGCGCTGACTGCCGAAGAAGTCGAGCGCGCCTTCCCAGCGCTCGGCGGGCAGCGCCTGCCAGCGCCGTACGATCTCGGCGCTCTGCCGGTCGTAGGTCTCGCACAATTCCTTCATCGTCGCCGGGGGCGGCCCCGGCTTCCACGCGACGGTGCCGGTTTCGAGCGCGTCGATGATCATTTTCTCCTCGCCGACGATCTGCCACGCGATCTCGCGCGCGGTGCGCGATTTCGGATCGGGACGATAGTCCGAGGCCTCAGGAATCCGCGACAGCACCTTGCTCGTCGTCTTGGACTCCCTGGTCCAGAACTCCACAAACAGCGCCTTCTCGTTCACGTGACCTCCTGACGACCCTCGGCGCCGGTGTTACGGCGCAGCGGGGTTCATCTCCCGAAACAACCACGCCCTCGCGGTCGCCCATTCGCGTTTCACCGTGCCCGGCGACGTCCCCAGGGCTACCGCCGCCTCTTCGATCGTCAGGCCGCTGAAGAACCGGAGCTCGACGAGGCGGCTCTGTTGAGGGTCGATGATCGCCAGGCGATCGAGCGCTTCGTCGAGCGCCAGCAGATCGATCTCCCGTGCCGGTGCGGAAGCCTCGACCGCGGCGTCCAGCGACAGCGTCGGCAGCGGCCCGCCGCGTTTCTGCCGATGCGCCGTTCGCGCGTGATCGACCAGGATGCGGCGCATCAGCTGCGCGGCGATCCCGAGAAAGTGCGCCCGATTCTGCCACTGCACGTTCCGCTGATCCACGAGCTTGAAGTAGGCCTCGTGCACGAGCGACGTGCTCTGCAGCGTGTGATCGGCGCGCTCGCGCGAGAGATACCGGCCGGCAATCGCCCTGAGCTCCCCGTAGACGAGCGGCATAAGGCGTTCGAGCGCCTGCGGGCTGCCATTCTGCCACTCGACCAGCAGCTGGGTGACCTCCGACGGAGCGGGCATGGCGAAGAATAGCAGGCCTGATCCGATTCCCGGACGGACGGCGCGTTGTAGGGAGGAGGAAGTCCATGTCATCCAGCAACCTGCTCGGCGTTCTGGCTGCGCTCTCGATCGCGTGGCCGGCCTCGGCGCAAACAACCGCTCCCAAGCCAAAACCCACCAGGAAGCCCGCGGTCGCGGCCAAACCCAAGCCGGTCGAGAAAACGGCTGAGGTTGCCCCGCCCGTCCCTGCACCGCCGCCCACGGACGTGAAGGTGCGAACCACTTACACCAGCGGCGCGCAGGTGTCCGAGAACACGACCTATCTCAAAGGCCAGCGTCAGCGTTTCGAGTTCCCAGGCCTCACGATGATCGCCCAATGCGATCTGAAGCGCAGCGTGGAGCTTCAGGACGCCACCAAGAAATTCATGATCCTCTCGGCCGAGCAGCCGCCGGCCGCGGCGCCCGCGGCAGGCACCCCCACGGCGGGCAACCCTGCGGCGGCAGCCCCCCCGAAGGGCGGCGTCATCGCCGAGACCATCACGCTCACCGACACTGGTGAGCGGAAGCAGATGTTCGGCCTCGAGGCCCGCCACATCAAGACGCTGATCGTGCGGCAACCCGGTGCCAATGCCTGCGAATCGAAAACGACGCGGATCGAAACCGATGGCTGGTACGCGGATCTGCCGGAACACGCAGCCTGCGCGGCTGCGTCGACTCCGGCTCCCCCGGCTCCGCCGGCGGGCCAACAAGCGTGCGCGGATCGCGTCGAAACGCAGCAAACGGGAGACGCGAAGCTGGGTTTCGCGTTGAGCACTGCGATCACGACGACCGAAGAAACAGGCAAGGGCGGCAAGGACAAGGAGGTGACGACGATGGCGGTGGAGGTGATGGACCTGCAGGTCACCTCGCTCGACGCGGCCCTCTTCGACGTGCCGCCTGGCTACACCGAAGTGACGAGCTATCAGCAGCTGCTGCCGGCGGGTTCGGGCAGCGGCACCCTCGCCGACGCCGTCTTCGGATCGATCGCTGACGGCACGAGCCGGGTCGCGCCCAAGAAACCGGGCGTCATCCGGATCGGCGTGGTCGAGTCGGCGAACAGCAGCGGCCGCACGATGCCGACGCCGATGCTTCGCGGCGTCCTGGTCTCGAGCTTGAGCAAAGCGCCGTTCGAGGCGGTGCCGATTTCCGGCGCCACACCTGCGGACCTCGACCGCGACGCCTCGAACAAGGCGTGCGACTTCGTGCTCGTCAGCGACATCGCCGAGGTCAAGACATCGAAGCCGAACAAGGTGGGCGGGATGCTCAAGAAGGTGTCGGGCGACGCCAACGCGTCGGCCGAAGTGAACGACGCGCGCGTCGACTACAAACTCTATGCGGTCGGCGAGTCGGGCAAGCCGCGGATGACGGCGTCGGCCAAGGCGTCGAGCGGCGGCTTCGGTGTCGGGTCAGCACTCAGGGTCGCCGCCTTTGCCGGATCGATGTACATGACGATGGGCATGGGGACAGGGATGATGAGCAGCCTGATGGGTCCGGCCGCGTCGCTTGGTGGCGGCGCATCGCTCGGCGGCGGCCTGATGAGTCCAGGCATGGGCGCCGCGATGTCGATGATGTCGGCTGCCCAGTCCGTAGGGGGGATTGCGCTGCAGGGCGGGATGGCCGACACGGGCGACGCATCCGCCCAGAAGGCGACCCAGACGGTGCAGGACGCGGTGACCAGGGCCGGCAAACAGATCGCCGAGGATCTCAAAAGCAAGCCGTCGCCGACGACCGTAACCCGGCGCTGACGCCATCGCGCGCCGGCGCCGATGCGATCGACCGATCGACCCGTGGCGCTGGGGGAGGCCGTATCATGAGGCCCGTGGCCGAGCCCGCGGCGATGGATCCCGAGCGCTGGCGGCGGGCCTTCGACATCTTCCACGCCGCGATGGCGCGCGATGCCGGCGAGCGCGCCGCGTTTCTCGCCGACACCTGCCTGGGCGACGAGAGCATGCGCCGGGCGGTCGAGCAGCTGGTATCGGCTCACGAGTCCGCCGGTGACTTCCTCGAGGTGCCGGCGGCCGTCGGTCTGCTCGCCGGAGACGATCACCGATCCGCCGCGCGCGCGGACGCCGGATCCCGTGCGGACGAGTTCGGCGGAACGGAACGATTCACGGTCCTGCGAACCCTCGGCGCCGGCGGCATGGGCATCGTCTACGAGGTGCACGATCGCGCTCGCGATCGGATCGTCGCCCTGAAGACGCTGCGGCGCGCCGGGCCGGCCGACGTCTATCATCTCAAGCGAGAGTTCCGCAGCCTCGCCGATGTCGCCCATCGCAACCTGGTGTCTCTCTACGAGCTGATCGTCGAGGGCACGGACTGCTTCTTCACGATGGAGCTGGTGCAGGGCGTCAATCTCGTGGAGTACGTGCGAGGGTCGTCCGAGGCGCCCGGTTCGCTGGACGTCGGCCGCGTGAGGCGCGTGTTTCATCAGCTGGCGGACGGCGTCTCGGCGCTGCATCGCCACGGCAAGCTCCATCGCGACATCAAGCCGTCCAACGTGCTGGTCACGCCGGACGGGCGCGTGGTGATCCTCGACTTCGGCCTGATCGCCGATGTGGCGCCGGAGCACGGTGGCGGGATCGAGCCGTCCGCCGCCGGCACGCCCGCCTACATTTCACCCGAGAGCATCTCCGGCGCGCGCGCCACCGAGGCCGGCGATTGGTACAGCGTCGGCATCACCCTCTATGAAGCGCTGACGGGACGTGTGCCGTTCGAGGGTCCGTTCGAGGAACAGCTCCGGCACAAGCGCAATGCCGATGCTCCGGCCCCGACGCGGATGGCGGCAGACGTTCCCGGCGAGCTCAGCGCGATCTGCATCGACCTGATTTCAGCCAGCGTCGAGACGCGTCTCCGCGGGCGCGACGCGCTGCGCGCGCTCACGCAGGGCGATTCAAGCCGTGACACCGCCAGGGGGAAGACGGTCGAGGCGACCGGCGAACCGTCCTTTGTCGGCCGCGAGCAGCCGCTGGGAGTCCTGCGGCGCGCGTTCATGACGACGGACGAGGGCCGCGCCGCATCCGTTTATCTTCATGGGCCGTCGGGAATCGGCAAGAGCGCCCTGGTCCGGCGCTTCCTCGATCAACTGTCGGCATCCGGCGACGTCGTGATTCTGCGCGGCAGATGCTACGAGCAGGAGACGGTCCCATACAAAGCGCTCGATGAAGTCATCGACGGTTTGAGCGGCTATCTCGCCTCCCTGCCTGGACCGGAAGCCGAGGCGCTGCTGCCCCGCGACGTGCTCGCGTTGTCGCGGCTGTTCCCCGTCATCTTGCAGGTCGGGGCCATCGCGGCCAGCGCACCGCAGGAGCACGAGATCGCCGACCCGTTCGTCCTGCGGCGCCGGGCGTTCGCCGCGCTGCGTGAACTGCTGACCGCCATCGCGTCTCGACATCCGCTGGTCTTCTCGATCGACGATCTGCATTGGGCCGATGCGGACAGCATCGTGCTGCTCGAAGAACTGCTGCGGCCTCCCGCGTCGCCACCGCTGCTGACGCTGCTCTGCTTTCGCAGCGAGGAGACGGCGTCGAAGCCGTTTCTTCAGGCGCTGCTCGACCGAGGCGGGTCCGACGGCTGCGTGACCCTGTCGCTCGGGCCGATGGAGGACGCGGAAGCTCAGGCGCTCATCGGTTCGCTGATTCCGTCTCAGGCGCCCATCGGCCCTGCCAAGCGGCTCAGAATCGCGCGTGAGGCCGGCGGGAGCCCGTTTGTTCTCGAGCAGTTGACGCGATACGTGGCGCTGGACGAAACCGGATCCGATCGGGCCGCGACGTTCGCCGACATGCTCTCGGCGCGCCTGCGCACGCTGCCTCAGGCGTCCCGCCTCTTCCTCGACACGCTTGCCGTCTGCGGACGGCCGATGGCGCCGCAGCTGGTTCACGAAGCGTGCGGGCTGTCGGGCGACGAGCGGCCGCTGGTGGCTTCGCTCCGCTCGGCGCACCTGGTTCGAAGCAGCGGGTCCGCCGAGCGGGTCGAGCTGTACCACGACCGGATTCGTCACACGCTCTCTGCCCGGGTGCCGCCCGACGAGACGCGCCGAATCCACCGCGCGATGGCCGAGACGCTGGTGGCAAGACGCGCCGACGATCCGGAAACGCTCTTCGAACACTACGACGGCGCCGGCGAGCACGTGCGGGCCTCGGTCCAGGCGGCGCTCGCGGCAAGCAAGGCCAACGCGGCGCTGGCGTTCGATCGCGCGGGCTTCTTCTATCGCCGGGCCCTGGACCTCGCCCCGGACGCGGCCGACGCTCTGGCGTGGAAACAGGGCCTGGCCAGCGCGCTGGCGAACGCCGGTCGCCCGGCCGACGCCGGCACCGTCTATGTTGACGCCGCCGGCGACGCGGAGCCGGTGCAACGGATCGAGCTGCAGCGGCGCGCGGCGGAACAATTCCTGATCGGCGGGCACATCGACCAGGGCCTCGACGTGATTCGCACGGTGCTCGCCGCAGTGCGGATGCGTCTGGCGCCGGGCCCGCGCACGGCGCTGGCGTCGCTGGTCTTCAGACGGGCCCAACTTCAATGGCGCGGTCTCGATTTCGTGGAGCGCGCCGAGGATCAGGTCGGCGCGAACGATCTGCTTCGCATCGACACCTGCTGGGCGGTCGTGACCGGGCTCATGGTGGTGGACAGCATTCGCGCGGCCGATTTCCAGACCCGCCACCTGATGCTGGCGCTGGATGCGGGGGAGCCGTTCCGGATTGCCCGTGCGCTGGCGATCGAGGCGATTTTCCGCGCCTCACAAAACAGCCCCGGCCGGCAGGGCGCGGCGCCGTTCGCGGAACGGGCCAAGGCGATGTCCGAACGACTCGATCGCCCGCACGCCATCGCGCTCTCGACCTTGTCGGCGGGAATGAGTGCCTTGCTGGTCGGGAAGTGGCGAACGGCAACCGAGCTGTGCGACCAGGCGCTGACGATCCTGCGCGATCAATGTGTCGGCGCGACCTGGGAGGTGAACCTGGCCCAGAACCTCTTCCTCGGCTCGCTGCTGTTTCGCGGCGAGCTTCGCGACGTCGCCCAAAGGCTGCCGGACCAGCTGGCCGCAGCCCAGGAGCGCGGCAACCTGTACTTCGAAACCGAGCTTCGAACCCGGATGAACCTGGTCTGGCTGGCGGCCGACCAGCCCGATGAAGGGGAACGGCAGGCCAACGGGGCGATGGACCGCTGGTCGCACGCCGGGTTTCACCGGCAGCACTACAACCACGTCCTCGCCCGTATCCAGACCGAGCTCTATCGCGGCCGCGCAGAATCGGCGTGGCGGTTGATCGACGGGAACTGGAAGGCCATGGCCCGAATTTCCCTGTTCCGCGTCCAGTTCCTGCGAATCGAAGCGTCCTACCTGCGAGCGAGGTGTGCGCTGCTCATGGCATCAGCCGGCCGCAACCGACGCCGGTTCCTGGCGGTCGCGCGGAACGATGCCCGGCGGATTGCGCGCGAGAAGATGGGCTGGTCGGATCCGGTGGCGTGGCTGTTGAACGCCGCGATCGCCTGCGGCGAGGACCGCTCGGCACTGGCGCCGGACTATCTGGCGCGCGCAGCCGATGGTTTCGATCGGGCGGAAATGCACCTGTACGCGGCCGTCACCCGGCGGCGGCTCGGCGCGCTCGTCAAGGGTGAGCGCGGCCGCGAGCTGCAGCGCCAGTCCGACGAGTGGATGGCGGCTCAGGATGTCAGGAACCCGGCGCTCCTCACGCGAATGCTGGCGCCCGGATTCCCGGACGACGACACCGGTGACGCCGTGCAAGGATAGCCGGCCGCCGGCGAAGGCGACCGACCATACCGGACTGCGCACGGACGACGCGAGAACGCTAGCGGCGGCGGCCCTTTTTCTTGGCCTTCGCTCCGCCCTTTTTGGCGGCGCCTTTCTTGGCGGCCTTCTTCTTCGGGCTGCTCTTTTTCGCGGCCTTCTTGGCGGTTCTCTTCACCGCGCCCGCGCTCTTTCGTGCGGGTTTGGACTTCTTCGCCGGCTTGGCGGTCTTCTTCGCGGCGGCCTTGGCGGGGGCCTTCTTGGCGGCCGGCGCCGCCTTTCGGGGGGCCGACGGCTTGCCGCCGCCCGATGCCATCGCCCGGGCGCCGCCCGATGCGCGGCCGACCGGTTCGCCCTCGGGCGCGTCGAGCTCGACGTCGCCGTCGTGGCCGCCCAAAGCATCGCCCTCGGACATCGCCGACTCGCCGGCTAGTTCATCGTCCGGGATACCCATACCGCTGTCGAAATCGTCCTGCATGATGCGCCTTCCAGTCCTGGAAAAGTATCGTTCGGGCGCCTAGTCTGATTTATGCGCAGAGGCACAGTCAAGGCGGACCTGCCAGCGAGCCCCAGGCTCGTCGTGCCGGCCTTTAGATCTGCCTAACGACTGTAGAGATCGAGAATCTGCTCGATCGCCCGGCGGCAGACGATGCAGAACGGGACGTTGTCGCGGGTGAACATGATGCAGTCGGCCTGCGGCCGGTAGGACCCACGCGCTTCGTAGTTCGCGCCTTCGAACGCGCCCACTTTGCCGGCATGCGCACCCTCGTTCAGCAACGTGGTGTCGCGCTTTTCTTCATCGCGAAACAGCGCGTCCATCTCCGCTTCAGGCCGGTTCGCAGCGCGGATCGCCCGGCGCTTCTGCTGAATCTCTTTCGTGTAGCGTTCGAACTCATCCTTTGGCCATGGCGTTGGAATGGCCGTGGCGGGCGTCACGAGGTCCTTCCACTTCAACGCCGCCGGATCGAGCAGCGCCGTCACGTTCGGTTCCCAGGGTTCCACGCGATCGGCGGACGGAAGATACGCGACGTCCGACGTGTAGTACTCGTCGGCGAGGCCGGCGATGTGATGCCCGAACTCGTGCACGAAGATGTACGACGACCAGACGCTGTCGGCGGCGACCGTGCTGTAGAGGCCGTAGATCCCGCCGCCGCCATAGGTCGCGCTGTTGGTCAGGATCTCGACGACGTCGTACGGCGCGTTCGCGGCGATGTCGCGAAAGGCTTTGTTCTCGAACGTGAGCACGTAACGCTCGGAGTCGAACGCGTCGTAGGTCGCGCCGACCGGCGATCGCCGATAGATGTGCTGCGACGGCCGGGAGATGCCCGACTGCGCCGCCGCGGGAGACAGCCCCCAGACGTTGACGTCGCGCTGGCGTTCCTTGAACGGCGAGGTCGCGAGCAGCGTCGCCGTCAGCCGCTTCGCATCCCGCTCGAACTTCGGCCGCTCGCGGGCGGTGTAGCCGTCGCCCAGGATCAGTACGTCCAGCTTGTTGGCGGGATCACCGCTCTCGTGCAGCTTGATCAACGGACCGGCATCGGCGTCGGCGCCGCGGGCCACGAACTTATCGGCGGGATCGATCTTCGTGCTCCAGATGTCGCGAAAGACATTGCGGGCGTCGCGTTTCTTGACGACGATGCGCACCGGCGCGGCGGGTGCAGGAAAGCGCAGCGACTCCTCAAACGTCCGGTCGACCTCTTTCGCCTCGCCTGTCGTCTCCCATTCGCCGTAGATCGAGCTGAAGCCGCGCGAATACAGCACCGCGCCGCTGGCGGCGTCGACGACTTCGAAGAAATACTTGCCCCGGTTCGTGGTATCGAGCGGCCGCGACGGGTTGCCCGGCCACGGCAGCGGCTCGAGGACGACCCGATCGACGCTGAAGCGCTCTTCCTTCGCGTTGCCGGTGTGGTAGTAGTCCAGCCGCATGGTGCCGCCTTCGCCGCTCCGCGGCTTCGGCGCGCCAGGGCCTTGCGCAAACGCAAGCGAGGCGTACATGACGAAGAAAAGAGACAGCATGTGTTTCGCCATATGTGTAATGCCCCGGCTTCAGCCGGACCTGGTGTCCCCGGTAGTGTCCGGCTTTAGCCGGACCGTGCTCGGCGTCGGCCCAGCCAGTACACAATCGCGCCGAGGCCGACGAGAATCGCCGACGAGCCCACCACCTTTACAACCGCCAGCATCTTCTTCGGCTCATCGTCCGGTGGAATGCACGCCAGCACGATCGACACCGCGGTGACGAGAAACCCGGTTGCGGCCAGCGCAATCGCGACGGGCTTGCCGCCGGGCACGCGCATGACGTCAGGCCCGGCCGGCTCCCTCTGCAGCACGATCATCGCCGCGAACATGAACAGGAACGGGATGAAATACGCGATGATCCCCATCGAGACGAGCGCGTCGTAGGCGCCGTGCACCGACGTCCCCGCCTGGCCGAGAAACACGAAGAGGCCCGCGATCACCGCCTGCACCAGCAACGCGACGTACGGCGTCCGCCAGGTCGGGTGCAGGTCGCCGAATGCCTTGGGCAGGAAACGGTCGAGCCCTGCGACGAACGGCAGGCGCGCGGTCGCGGCGAACCAGCCTCCCGTGGCGCCAAGCGCGTTCAGGGTGACGAGCGCCGCTATGACGGGCGCCAGCCAGCCGACTCCGACCTTCGCGGTCATCGCCTGGATCGCCTGCATGATCCCCGACAAACCTGAGACCTGATCCTTCGGCATCGCCAGCAGCACCGCCAGCGTTCCGGCGATGTACAGCACGGTGATCACGGCGCCGGCGCCGAGGATCGCACGCGGCACGGTGCGCCTCGCGTCCTCGATCTCCTCACCCATCGTCGATCCGCTCTCGACGCCGCCGAAGGCGAAGGCGATCGTCGACCAGAAGATCATGTCCTTCAGGTGCATGCTCGGCACCAGCGCGTGGCCGGTGATCGGGGTCGACGATCCAAAACGGCTCCAGGCGACGGCGGCGAGGGCCATCAGCAGCACCGCCGGAATCCAGCCGGCGACAGCGCCGACGTTCGTCAGCCACTTCCCCACGTTCAGCCCGACGACGTTCATCGCCACGGTGAGCGCAAGGCCCGCCATCGACACCGCGATGAAGTAGGTGCTGTTGGAGGACCACGATTGCCAGGCCGGCCCGCCCATGAACAGCGCGTTCGCGGCCGCGTAGTACAGCAGCCCCGGGAGGTACGGCAGGTTCGAGCCCCAATAGGTCCAGCCGGTGATGAACGCGGCGAACGGGCCGAAGGCGCGCTTGCTCCAGACGTAGATGCCGCCCTCTTCGGGATATCGCGACGACAGCTCGAGCACGCAGAACACGAGCGGGACGAAGAAGCCGAGCGCGGCGATCACCCAGATGACGAGCGCGCTCGGTCCGGCGGCGGCTCCCACCGCGACCCATCGCAGGCTGAAGCCGGTGACGACGTAGTACAGCAGCAGATCACGAAAGCTCAGCACCCGGCGGAGTTGGGGCGGGTGGGGCTGGGAGGGCGGGTGGGTCATCGATACAACGCCGCAGCG
>Ga0070665_100002077_pt1 | contig 22476 bp, 27 predicted proteins | sample KBSS13metaG_FD_65862 | JGI IMG/M metagenome (GOLD analysis project Ga0070665, IMG submission 65862) | Switchgrass rhizosphere microbial communities from Kellogg Biological Station, Michigan, USA - KBS S1-3 metaG | ecosystem: Host-associated > Plants > Roots > Rhizosphere > Soil ... | reverse complement strand
CGATTCCCAAGCTCGTATGGCCAATCCGTCGAAACGTTTCCAGCAACCTGTCGGCGGCGTTTACAACACTGGTCGGCTGGCCGCCAGGCGAGGATCCAAGGTCTTGTTATAAAAGCACTAAAAATACTGGCACGCCACATGCTTTGGAATGCCCAGCCGATGGTGGCTTTGTTTCTTGGACCGGGTCTGAAGGAGAAGATGATGAAACTCAATATGAAAACACTTTGCTTCGCGATGGCGATGGGGTTCGCCGGAATCGCTCAAGCAACCGACATCAATCCCGACGGTCCTGGCGGCGATCCCACGATCAACGTCGGCAGCCTGGATTGGGCGCCGGGCTCTGCGCTCGTCACGCCGACCACCCCCGGCGGTAGCGTCACCAACCCGGTGGTGGGAGACGTCTACCAGACGTACGCGCTGGCGGGCTTGAACGCATTCCAGAACTCGAATGGCGTCGCGATCGGCGGTACGGGACTGAATTCGACTTACGAGTGGACCTATATTGCCGCATTCCAGGAACGGGTGATCTCGGTCACTGGTGGTGGCGGGACAGGTACGGCGGTATTCAATACGGTCACCGGCGGAACCAATTTCTTCCGCATTTATTATGACCCGACGCCCGACCAGAATCCGGTGAACGGCACGGGCTTCGGTCCGGACCCGACCGACCTAGACAGCATCCTCATTCTGGAAGGCACCATACTTCCGTTCAACGCGGCGACGCAGCAAGGACTGACCAACTTCACGGCCAGTGGCGTTGCAGCGCCCCCGAACCCCAACGCGCTCGACCAGTTCGGTGTGAACCAATACCCGAACATCACGAGCGTCACCGGAACGGGCGGCGGCAGTCTGACGGTTCTGACGACGTTCGCCAATGCGGCGTACTTTCCGCAAGGTGTGCCTTCGGTGTTCGCGTTGATCTTCGATACGCAGCTCAACATTCCGTTCACGCAGACCAACCCGGCATCGTGCATCAACAACGGCGGCCCAGCGGCCACCTCGTTGATCGGTGCTGCCGGTCCCAACACTGCGGTCGGCCTGGAGTGCGCGACCAACTCGATCGGCACGGTAAACGGCATCACGGGACCGAACGACCTCCTGATGACGGACTCGTCCACGAGCTTCCTTCCGATCACGGTGCCGGAACCGGGTTCCCTGGCGCTGGTCGGCCTGGCACTCGCGGCGCTCGGCGTCACGTATCGTCGCCGTTCCGTCTGATCGTCATTCCGCAAAGTAGTGAGAAGAGGGGCGCAAGCCCCTTTTCTCTTTGGAGCGCCGGATGCTGAACTGGCACGGCCACTGGGCGCTGGTCACGGGCTCCTCTTCCGGAATCGGCCGCGAGTTCGCCGTGCAGCTCGCAGCGGCCGGAATGAACCTGGTGCTGGTCGCGCGGCGCAAGGATCGGCTGGATGCGCTTGCGTCATCGCTTCAATCGGCGCATCAGGTGCAATGCGCGGTCATCCCTTCGGACCTGAGTCAACCCGGCGCTGCCGTCGCGATACGGGAGCAGGTCGAGACCCGCGGCGCGAAGGTGAGACTGCTCGTGAACAATGCGGCGGAAGGCCGGTGGGGTCGCTTCGAACGAACCGACGGTGACGTCTACGCGCGCCTGGTGCAGCTCGACAACGCCGCCGTCGTCGCTCTATGCCGCGAGTTCTTCGACCAGCTGCGCAGCTTTTCCGGCGCCGCAGTCATCAACGTCTCGTCGCAAGCAGCGCTGCAACCCATGCCGTTCATGGCCGTCTATGGAGCGAGCAAGGCGTTCGTCCAGAGCTTCAGCCTGGCGCTGTACGAGGAATGGAAGAAATATGGCATCCACGTGCAGACGCTCATTCCGGGCCCGACCGAAACCGAATTCGACGGCAAGGCCGGGGCGTATGCCAGCACCGTCAGCCAGAGGGGCTCCGCGGCGGATGTCGTGAAAGCATCGCTCTCGCAGCTCGGTCGTGACCGGCCGGTCGTCTCGTCGGTCGGCGGGATCGGACGGCAGCGCCTGTTGAGCGGGATCATCCCGCCGAAGCGCATGGTGAAGGAAGTCGCGAAGATGTTCCGCCCACCGGACGAACGATGAAGCTAAATCACGGCGATCGCGGCTTTCGTTAGCGGATCTTGCGGGCCGGGATCCCGCCCCAGAGCTCGTTCGCCGGAATCTTCGTATCGACGATGGCAACGGCGCCCGGCGCCAGGACGGCACGCTCGCCGAGCTCTACGCCGGGCATTACCACGCAGTTCACGCCGACGACAGCGGAACGTCCGATGCGAATCGGCTTGATGACGATCACGTCACCGGTGATCGCATGCGCGGTGATCACCGAGTTCTGTCCAATGGTCGCCCGCTCGTCGATTTCCAGCATCGGGTGATCGCGCAAGACCCCCGCGATCGCCGTCTGCGATCTCACCGTCGCGCCGAAGCCCGCGTGGAGCAGCGACTCGGTAAAGACGAGCCGATACGGCGAGAGCGCCTTGGACGCGAGGTCGACCAGCACCGCATTCAGTTTCCACCACGTGAACGCGCCGGAATCCATCGAAAACGTTCCATGGGGATAGGGCCACCGCTTTCGCAACAGCGCGAGCAGGATCATCGTATAGACGCCATACGCGAGAAGAAAGACGGCGGCGTCGATGATCACGCGGTACGTTCCGGCTGACGGCAGCGCGAGGACCGTCAGCGTGCTCAAGGCGACGAGCGCGAGCACGCAGCTTCCAATAAGCAGTCCGTCAAGCGCCGTGGTTTTCACTGCGCGAGCACGCGAGATGACGACTTGTTCAAGCGGCGGCGGCCTCAACCGGCCTTTGCAGCGCGATCGACGATGCGAGCGAACGCCGCTGCCGCATCGTATCTTTGCATCGTAGCGCTCAATGACATGGCTGCACGTCGATAGCTAGGGTCGTCGAGCAGTCGTCCGGCGGCCAGGCGCAGGTCTTCGACGCTCGCCCGATCGTTTCGCAGCCGAATCCCCGCACCGGCACGTTCGACACCCTGCATGTTGAGATGCTGGTCCATGTTGCCGGCAACGCCGAGGACGGGGATGCCGGCCGCGAGCGCCTGGTAGCTCGTCGGGCTCCCGCCGTTGCAGATGACGAGATCGGATCGGCCCGTCGCGTCGTCGCCACGAAGGTAATCGGCCGCACGCACGTTGGCCGGCAGGGGATCGCGCAGCGATTCGCCCGCCGTCGCCACGATCGCGATGCAGTCCAGTCCGGCGACCGCCTCGACGACCCGCTCCAGCGCCCGCTTCGCTCCGGAGCTTCCCATCGTGACGTAGACGATCGGCCGGTCGGTCGGAAGATCGCGCCACCAGTGCGGTGCCTCGACCGGCGGTGACCAGAGGACCGGACCGAGAAACGTGTGGTTGGCCGGCAGTTCTCGCGTCGGAACCATCTCCGGCAAATCCGCATAGGCGACATAGTCGGCATCCGTATAGACCCGCTGCAGGTCGAGCCCCAGCCAAGGCAATTTGAACTCGCGCCGCACGCGATTCAGCGGCAAGGCATGGTATGCGAAAGCGAACGGCCGAGCCAGATCGAAAACGACCTGCGCCGTGCGCAAGCCCATGAGCTCGACCAGCGGGTGCTCCGGCAGCGGAAAGCTTTGCCTGGCGTACGGACTCCAATAGGCGCTGCTGATGGCAACGTAAGGTATACCGGCAACGCGAGCGCTGATCGAAAGCGACAAGCGGAAATCGCCAACCACGACGTCTGGGCGTATCTCCTTCAGCACGCTCAGGTCATCATCGACGTAGCCGCGGAGCGTGTGGGCATCATAGAGCGGACGGCCCGTCGCCAAGGCGTCGAGAAATCGCTTCGCAGGGATGGTATGGACGCGCCGCATCGCCCAGCCCGACGCGGCGGCAAATTGTCGATAGCGCTCGTCGGTGACAAACGTGATCTCGTAGCGTGCCGGGTCGAGCGCCCGACCGAGCGCCAGGGGCCTCGCCACATGCGCAAGCGTCACCGCCTCTCCGAAGAGCGCGACGCGCTTGATGGACGTCGTCATGGGCAGCGGGTGCGCGCGCAAGCCGGCGCCCGACGCCCGATTGCCTGTCCGCCGTTCGGTTCGAACGTCAGCCCGGCACAAGTGCTAGACTGGGGAAACGGACGCGAATCCCGCGACATCGAGCCTCCCATGTCAAACAGCGTTTCGAGGAGTGACACAGGCGACACGATCGTAACGATACCGCAGACTTCGAAGCTGCAGCCGCTGGTGCACGATCCGTCCGGGCTGGATGAAGGCACTGCAATCCATGAAGCCCAATTCAAGATCCGCCTTGCCAACACCGAAGGTCGACGAAGTTCAGCGAGCTATCTGATCGCCAGGCGTTATGCATGGCGCGGGTACGAAGCCGCGCCGGTCGCACCGCAGTCGTCGAACATGATCACGTTGGCGGCGTTCCAGGGCGATCTACCCATAGCAACCATTACTGTCGGCACCGACTCCGCAGCCGGCCTGGCCGTGGAGTCGCTCTATCCCGTCGAGGTCCGACTCTTGCGCGACGCGGGGAAGCAACTGTGCGAGTTCACCAAGCTGGCGGTGGACAACATGATCCGGTCAAAAGCGATTCTCGCTGCCATATTTCATATCGCGTACATCTACGCGCGGCGCATGAGGCGCAACTCCGACCTCCTGATCGAAGTGAATCCGCGACACGTCAAGTTCTACCAGGCGATGCTGGGGTTCATAGCGATCGGCTCCCAGAGAATCGATCCGCGCGTCAACGCCCCGGCTGTCTTGCTGCGGTTGGATCTGTCGTACGCCGAGATGGAGATCGAGCGGTGGGGCGGTCATCGCGAACTCGCGGGCCAGACCCGGCTGCTGTACCCGCTGTTCTTTGCGCCCGCCGAGGAAAAAGGCATCGAGGGACGGCTTCGCCTGATGGAATAGGCGAGCCCCGACGTGCTGGGAGGTCGACCCGATTGGAAATCTTCCTTGCCATCGCGGCCCCGACCGCCGTCGCGCAGGATCAAACGATCGAGAGGCAGGCGCAACGACCGCGACGCAGCGCCTCCGCCAAACCCTACCCTTCCCATGAATACGATCGACGCGGGATCGATCCGGGTCAGGTCGGAGAGCCGCCCCGCTAGCGACTGTGCGCGCTTCCAGATCCCCTCGACCGACGTGAAGGCTCGGCCCTCGCGCACATAGGCGGCGAAGATCAGCGGCGTCATCTCCGGCTGCAGTTGGAGTCCGTTTTGCGTTGCTGTCAGCCAGAAGCGCTGCACGGCGCGACCGGCGGCAACGAAATCGTCTGTCGTCCGCGGAGCCGCTGGAGCCACGATCAGAAAATGCGCTGCGCAAGCAATGCTCGGAACGATGTCGAGTTGCATCTTCGGCGCAAGGGTCCCGCCGAGAAAGCGATTGAAAAAGCGCACTCGCTCGAAGTCGCGCATTACCCAGCCCATGAGTCGCGTAGTGAAGGGATCCAGTCCCACCGCCGCATCCGGCACCTTGTCCTCGCTGAACCGTTGCTTCCATGCGATGACCTTGCGATGGACTTCATAAGTTTCCGGGGCCGTGAGACGAAGTTCCGAGTTTGACGACATCAGCCTGGCAACGGACCATCTGTCCCGCAGGCCTTCGATCCAATGCACGCCATACGCTGGGCCCGGCGCGGCTGAAAGGGAGGCCTTCTGCGTCGGCGTCATCGCGCGTAGGGAAAGTGCGCGCCGATATACGGACCGCACAGTGATCTGGTCGACCAGTGGATCCGGCTCGAGCGCGGCATCCGCGATCAGGCGGACGTCGAACTTCGGCGTCGTGTCCGGCTCGTGGAGACGGCGCGTGAATTCGGCACGCATGCCTTCACGTGCTGCCGCCAACGCGATGTTTTCGATCAGCGCCCCGAGCGCAATCTGGCTGGGCCGGCCATCGATGTCGTAGACGCACCACTCCCGCGTGTCGAAGCCGTGGATGACGAAGTGTCCGTCATTCAGCAGCTCGAATCGCCACGGTTGCGTGTTGTCCCCGCTCGGCGCCCAGCGCGCCAGATCGAGAATTCGTTCAACGACCCCCACGCCACCTATCTCCGAAATTGCCGTCGCGCCATCGCAAGGAGCAGACGCTGCACAAGGTTTTTGTTTCCCCTCGGCCGCCAGGTATTCGCAAGTCGGTACGTGTAGGCGTCGAAATGGATGCCGCGCGGAGCAGCGAGCACCTTGCCCCTCTTCAAGAGAATTTTCAGGACCTGCGTGCCGGCGATGCCGGCGCAGATCTCGCACGCCATCGGCGTCGAAGGACCGTATTGCTCCTTCAGATTGACTCGTGATGGGTCGACCAGGTAGCGGCGATGAAGCATCGCGGGCGACACGCCCAACAGGAACCGCAGAGCCTTCTCCGAGTCGCTCGCGCCTTTGAACTGAAAATACTGCTCGAACGTCATGCGCCCGGGGAGGAAGTTGAGCATTGCCGCACCCATTCCGATCGGAGCCACCGTCACGGCTGGAATGCGCTTGGCGTAACATGCCGCGAACGTTCGCTCACGGATGTCGAAGGCAAAGAAATCGAGCCCGTCGACGTACACGTCCACATCCTCGAGAAACGTGTCGAGGTTGTCGGCGGAGATCCCTTCGCCGAACTTTCGGATGTCCACCTCGGGATTGATGGCCTGAGCCATCGCGGCCATCACGTCGACCTTCGGGCGACCGATCGAATCGACGGTCGCTCCCGCCTGGCGATTGAAATTGACGAGCTCGAACCGATCGTTATCCGCAATGTTGAATTTTCCGATCCCGAGTCTCGTCAGCGTAAGAAGATGAACGCCGCCGACACCGCCAAGTCCAGCGATCGCGACGCGCCGCTGACGGAGCTGCGATTGCTCGGCCTCGGTCACCCAGCCCAGGGTGCGGGCGAAGGCTTCGTTGTAGTCGAATCGATTCAAGGGAGTTTCCGGCCGCGTCGCTCCATGGGCGCTCGACGGGCCGGCTATGATAGCGCCTTGTGATTGCAAAATCACGCGGCCCCCCACGAAGGCGCACTATGCGGCTCGAGTCCTCGACAAACGAGATTCGGTTCCTGACGAACGCTCCACGACTGTGACAGTTCTCTCGCAAATCGACAGGTAATCAGAGATGCGATCGCGGTGGTTCAAGCAAAGTGCCACGCTTGCAGTTCGCAGCGTGATGCGCAATCACAGGCGCGTCGCGCTCGCTACCTCGGCTGTAACGTTCGGCATCGCTGCGCTGATCATGGCAGGAGGATTCATCGAATGGATCTTCTGGGCGACGCGCGAAGGCACGATCCAGCAGGGTCTGGGTCACATCCATGTCGCAAAGGAGGGATTTCGAGACGCCGGCCAGGCTACTGATTCGTTCCTGCTCCCGCCCGATGCGCCGGCGCTCGAGGCGCTCCGCGAGCGGCCGGGCGTGCGGACGGTGGCGCCACGCCGGATGTTCAGCGGCCTGGTCAGCCATGGCGACGTCACGCTGTCGTTCTTCGCGGAGGCTGTGGATCCCGAACGCGAACGCAACTTCGGCGATGTGTCGATCATCGTACGCGGCGAAGACCTGTCGGGTGCCAAGCCCCATGGCGTGATCATCGGACAGGGTCTCGCCGCCAATCTCGATGTGAACGTGGGCGATACGATCGTGCTGCTCGCCAACAAGTCGAATGGCGGCGTGAATGCGCTGGAAGCGACCGTCCGCGGCTTGTTCGCGACGGTCAGCAAGGCCTACGATGATTCCGCGATGCGCGTTCCGCTGCCGCTGGCGGACGAGCTGCTGAAGCGGTCGGGCAGTCACGAATGGGTCATGGTGCTGCGTCGCACCGAGGATACGGCGCCGACCGTCGATGCGCTGCGCGCCGCCTTCCGCGACAAGGGCTTCGAATTCGTGCCGTGGTACGACATCGCGGATTTCTACAACAAGACGGTCGCGCTGCTGTCACGGCAGATGACAGTGATGGAGATCATCATCGCGCTGATAATCGTGCTGACCATCGGCAATTCGATGATGACCGGCGTGATGGAGCGCACGAGCGAGATCGGCACCGCCATGGCGCTTGGCGTTCACCGGCGCGGCGTCCTCCTGCAATTTGTCATCGAGGGGCTTCTGCTCGGCATCATCGGGGGCGTTCTGGGCGTCACAATCGGCGTCGTGCTTGCGAAGCTCATATCGGCGGTCGGAATACCCATGCCGCCGCCGCCCGGCCAGACACGTGAGTACCGGGCCGGGATGATCGTCACGCGCGAGCTCGTACTTGGCTCGCTGGCCATTGCGATGACAGCGGCATTGCTGGCGTCCGTCTATCCCGCGTGGCGTGCATCGCGGATCGCCATCGTCGATGCCCTGCGACACAACCGTTGATCGATGAGGTCCTCGTCGCGATGATGCTGACCCTGGCGGCGAGGAACATCACGCGGCATCGTGGACGTACCGCCATGACGCTGGCCGCCATCGCTACCGGTATCGCAGCTCTCATCCTGAGCGGCGGCTTCGTGCAGAACCTCTATCGGCAGCTGGGTGAGTCGCTGATCCATTCTCAATCGGGACACTTGCAGGTGGCGCGGCCGGCTTATTTCGCGGAAGGCTCGCGCTCGCCCGAAGCCCAGCGCATTCCCAATTTGCGCCAGGTGCAAGACGAGCTGGCCCGGGTCCGCGGCGTGAGTCACGTCATGGCGCGGCTCAACTTCTCCGGATTGCTCAGCAACTCGCGCTCGGACCTGCCTATCATCGGCGAAGGAATCGAGCCTCTGCACGAGGCAGAGCTCTCGACTTCCATTCGTGTCGTGGCGGGACGTTTCCTGCGCCCCTCAGATCGCACCGGCGCACTGATCGGAGAGGGACTTGCCAAGTCGCTTAATTTGGCGCCCGGGTCCGCAGTGACGATGATCGCGAATACCGTGGATGGCGCGATAAATACCGCCGAGCTCGATGTCGTGGGTGTATTCCGGAGCTTTTCTCGAGACTACGACGCGCGAGCGGTCAAGATCCCGCTGGCCGCTGCACAAGACCTTCTCGGCGTAGACGACGCGAACACTCTCGTGCTGCTGTTGTCGGACACCGGATTGACTGCGCAAGCGGCGGGCGAAGCGACGGGCCTGGTGCAGCCGCGAAGCCTGGTCGTGAAGGACTGGCAGCAATTGAACGATTTCTATGCCAGCACCGTCGCACTCTACGATCGGCAGTTCGGCGTGTTGATGGTCATCATCCTTTTTCTGATCGCGCTCGGTGTGAGCAACACGGTCAACATGGCGGTCATGGAACGGATGGGCGAGTTTGGCACGATGCGCGCGATGGGTAATCGCGGGGCGACGATCCTGAAGCTGATCCTGTGCGAGTCGGCGCTCGTAGGGATCGTGGGCATGCTGATCGGCGTGACGCTGGGCGTCGGCCTCGCGCTCGTCATTTCGGCGGCCGGCATCCCGATGCCTCCCCCGCCGAGCTCGAACGTCGGATACATCGCGGGAATCGATCTCTCGGCCCGGACAATCGCCGAAGCCGCTGCGATCGGTGTGGTGGGCACCGTACTGGCCGCGATCCTTCCCGCCTTGCGAGCGCGAAGCGTTCCAATAATCGACGCGCTGCGTACCACCATCTGAGCGACGATCGATCGCCTCCCATCCCCGATGAAGTTCAGGGAAGCAGTACGGTTGCCCCCGTCGTCGCGCGTCCCTCGAGCGCGCGATGCGCCGCGGCAGCTTCCTTCAGCGGAAACGTCTGTCTGGGCTCCGACTTGATCTTCCCTGCCAGCACCAGGGCGAAAAGCTCATCGGCCATCGCGCCGACACTCGCGCGCGTCGCCGCATAGGTGAAAAGCGTGGGCCGCGTCGCGAACAGCGAGCCCTTTTGCGACAGCAACAGGATGTCGAACGGCGGCACCGGGCCGGACGAATTTCCAAAGCTGACGAACAGCCCGCGCGGAGAAAGGCAATCGAGCGAACCGGTGAACGTGTCCTTGCCCACCGCATCGTAGACGACGGGGACGCCCTTCCCGCCGGTCAGCGCCTTGACGCGCTCGACGAAATTCTCGCGTGTGTACACGATGGTGTGCGCGCAGCCGTTCTCCTTCGCGAGCGCCGCCTTCTCGTCCGAGCCCACGGTGCCGATCATTGTGACGCCAAGTGCGCGCGCCCATTGGCATGCAATCAATCCGACGCCGCCCGCGGCCGCGTGAAATAGAATGGTATCGCCCGCATTGAGCCGGTGCGTCTGGCGAAACAGGTATTGCACCGTCAGGCCCTTCAGCATTAGCGTCGCCGCCGTCTTGTCGTCTATTCCGTCGGGAAGCTTCACCAAGCGCTCGGCCGGCATCACGCGCTCGGTGCTATAGGCGCCCACGGGGCCGCCGCAATAGGCGACACGGTCACCCGCCTTCACCCAATCGACGCCCCCGCCGACGGCCACGACCACGCCTGCCGCCTCGCTGCCGGCGCCAGAGGGCAACGGCAATTTATAGAGCCCGCTGCGCTGATACGTGTCGATGTAGTTGATGCCGATCGCCGTGTGACGCACGCGTGCCTCACCGGGGCCGGGATCGCCGACCGCCACTTCGTCCCATTGGAGGACTTCGGGACCGCCGGTCTTGTGAAAGCGAATCGCGTGCGCCATTGCCGTTCCTTCCGTGTTCTTGACGTGATCGTCAGCTCGCGAGCGCTCGGAACGTCGCGAATCCCGCAACGGTCAGCGCCAGCGAGCCGGCCAGATGGACAAACGCCAGCAGGGTGCCGGCGGCGTAGTCGCCGCGCATGAGCAGCTCGCTCACTTCGGCGGAAAAGGTGGAAAAGGTGGTGAGGCCTCCCAGGAATCCGGTGATGGCGAAGAGCCGCCATTCCGGCGCGAGGTCGTGTCGCACGAGGAAGAACGCCACGGCAAAGCCGACGAGATAGCCGCCGATCAGGTTCGACGCGAGCGTTCCCAAGGGAAACGCTGGCGCTCGCGGATTGAGCCATGCGGAAAGTGCCCATCGAAGCCAGGCGCCGATCGCGGCGCCTCCACCCACGGCTGCGATTTCCAGGCCCATGCCGGCGATTCTACGTGACCCTGCACTTCGACTCGGCACTTCAGCGCACGAAGCGATCGACGTAGTCGGCACCGAGGCCTGCGTGGGCATAATGCGCGCGGCACATGTCGATCTTGGTGAACACGTCTTCGTAACCGGTCTGGCGACCCTGGGCATCGAGATAGATCATCGCCCCCGCGATATTGAAGAAGGTGATCATCTCGGCGCAGTCCTCGGGTACGGTCAGCGTGTGGACCTCACCGGGCGGCTCGTAGACGAAGCTGCCCTCCTCGGCGGTCCACGCATGCTCGAGATATTTCCAGCGTCCCTTGATCACGTAACCGACGACCAGCATCGGATGGCGATGCCGCGACAGGACGCCCGAGCGACGAACGCGAAGCAGATTGCACCATCCACCGGAAACCGTATTCAGAAGCAGCGGGCGGAACCAGACATCCGGTGCCTGCGGCACCCATATGCGTTCGTCGTCCGGAATCGCGGATACCGCGATCTCGGGCTGGATGCCCGTGCCTTGGGTGATCGCCGCCCAGTTCATTCCTGGACGTCTTTCATCGCGGCGGTCAGAGCGGCGACTTCAGCCGCAGGGTCGGCCGCGTGCGGAAAGCTTCGCTGCGCGCGGCGATACCAGTAGCGCGCATTGCCGAGATCGCCTTCCATCAAATGCACGATGCCGTGCGCCCAGCATCCCAGCTGGGAGTCGTCGTTCTGAACGATCGGGTGGGCCTTCGTCCATTCGCCCTTGCGCAAGTGACGGATGGCAGTGCCAAGCGGCATCGTATCCCCCTGTGATTGGACTGGCTATCGGGCTGCGGCACCAATCAACGAATGCGCCTCGTGGAAGCGCCGATGCGAAGTATGCATCTGAAACCACTTTTCGAAATCTGTCCGCGCTCAATACGCCTGGTACCCGCCGTCGATCGGCAACACGATGCCGGTGATGAATCGCGCCGCCGGCGAGCACAGGAACAAGACGGCTCCCGCGATATCCGCCGGATCGGCCCAGCGGCCGAGCGGCGTTCGGGCGAGCACGGCCGCACTGCGGGCAGCATCGTCCTGCAGCGGCTGGGTCAGCGCCGTGCGAACCCAGCCCGGTGCGATCGCGTTGACGCGCACGCCGTCGGCAGCATAGGCGATCGCGAGCGATTTGGTGAGTTGCATCACGCCTCCCTTGCTCGCACTGTATCCAGGAATCCCTCCGCCGCCCTGGAACGAAAGCATCGAGGCCGTGTTGACAATGACGCCTTGCGAGGCCCTCAATTTTTCCCGCGCTGCCGCGCAGCAACGCATGGTACCGCTGAGATTGACATCGATGACATCCGCGAAGACCGCGGGGTCGAGCTCCGCGCCGCGACGGATGATGCCTGCACAATTCACAAGAAAATCGAGCGACGGCAAGCGGTCGACGAGCGCTCGCACGGCATCGTCGTCTCGCACATCGAGCACCGAAGCGCTCGCGCATCCACCGCGCACGGCTTCGACCTCCGCAGCGGTGGCACCCGTCACGGCGACGCTTGCGCCGAGGTCCGCGAACGCCTGTGCGATCGCCGCGCCGATGCCCGACGTGCCGCCGACCACCAACGCATGGCGGCCGGTGAAGAGTCCTTCGCTGAACGTGGCTGTTTTCACACCGCGGCCTGCATGAACAGGCGGCCGTTCGCGCCGCAATTGAGCGCCACCGGCGGCGCGCCGGTGAGGCAGGCGTGGACGACTGCGAGCGGCTCGCCCAGCGCGAGGATCGCCACGATGAACGCGCTCATCGCGCAGGCAATGCGCGAAAGCCGGCGGCGTAGGCAGCCGCGGCGGCGCGCACCCCGGCGGGCTGCACGCCGGGCGCATACAGGTTGGAGCCGGTGCCGAATCCGCTTGCGCCGGCCGCCCAGTACAGCGACATGTTGTCGGGCTTGATGCCGCCCACCACGAACACGAGCGTGTCGCGCGGCAACACCGCGCGCCACGCCTTCAACGCACCCGGGGGTAGCGCTTCAGCGGGAAACATCTTCAGTCCATCGGCACCGGCAGCCAGCGCCGCGAACGCTTCCGTCGGCGTCGCGACCCCGGGAACACACAGCATGCCGAGTGCCTTGGACGCCTCCACGATCGACGTGTCGCCGTGCGGCATCACGATCACCTTGCCTCCCGCGTCGCGCACCCGCGCGACGTCGTCAGCCGATGTGACGGTCCCGGCACCGACCAGGCATTGGTCGCCGTAGTCTCGCGCAAGCAGACGAATCGATTCGAACGGTCGCGGGGAGTTCATAGGCACCTCGAGCACGCGGAAACCCTCGGCGGTCAGCGCGCCGGCGACCGCAGGAATCTCCTCCGGCGTGATGCCCCGGAGCACGGCGATCAGTGGGAGCGGATTCAGGTAATCACGAAGCTGCATCGGTCGAATCCTTCAACGCAATAGGCCGGCCTGCGTGGCAATGCGCCAGAGTCCCCGCGGCGCCGCGTCGCGCGGACCACGCTCGGTTTCAATACCGGCAATCGCCAGCGCCGCGACGTACCGCGCGACGAGGGTGTCGTCGCCGACGACGCGGACGCGGTTCGCCGCGAGGCTTCGCGCACGCGCCCATGCCAGCGCATCGCGGATCTCTTCGCCGATCAGCGTCCCCGACAGCCAGTCGTCGACGTCCGCAGGTGCCAGCTCTCCCACCAGTGCCAATGTGCGCGCGCCGAACGCAGCGTGCGACAGCGCAGGCGCCGCAAGCCCGCGCCGAACACCACGCTCGAACGCCGGCCCCATGATCGTGGCCGTCTCGCGCTGGCCGATCCTGCCGAGGATCGTGTGCCCGAGCAGCACGGCGTAGATCTCGCCCGTCATGTACGTCACGAAATCGTTCACGCGTCCACCGTCGACGTGCGCCCACTTGCTGTGGGTGCCCGGCAACACTGCGAGCACCGCCTCCGTTGCCCCCACGGTGCCCACGAGCTGCGTTTCCTCGCCACGCATGACGTCGGGGATGCCGTGGCGATCGCGCGTGCACAGGCCGGGAACGATCGCGAGCGCGCCGCCTGCAACGTTGGCGAGGCCGCCCGCGAGACTGGCGAGCGAGGCCGGGCACTCCACGTACGGCGCTTCCATCCACCCTTGGCGGCTGCCGATCATGCCGCACGCGAGTCGGGGCGCAGGATCGGCGTGCCAATCGCCGAGCAGCGTCAGAAGCGCATCGGCGAAGCGTCCGTCCTGGATGCGGGCAACACCCAGCGCGGCACTCCGCGCCTCGCGGACCTCGCCGTCCGCGTCGAGCCGGTAAGCCCGTGCCGCAGTGGTGCCCCAGTCGATGGCGATGAGCGTCGATGCGCCCACGATTCGAGATCCCCCGGCGCATCGGGAGCGCCCGGCCGAGACTCTACGTTTGGGCTCCGCCCGCGGTCAAGTGGCCCCGCGCGCCGTCACCAGCGCGCCGCGGCTTCGTCGTCGCTCTCGCGCGCCTCGACCCAGCGCTCGCCAGCGGGAGTCGTTTCCTTTTTCCAGAACGGCGCCTGCGTCTTCAGGAAATCCATCACGAAACGGCAGGCATCGAAGGCCTCGCCACGATGCGCGCCCGTCACTGCCACCAGCACGATCTGGTCGGTCGGACGGAGCTTGCCCACTCGATGGATGATGAGGACGTCGAGAACGTCGAATCGAGCACGCGCATCGGCGACGATCGCATCGAGCGACTTCTCGGTCATGCCGGGATAATGCTCGAGCGTCATCGCGGTGACCTGCACGCCGTCGTTGACGTCGCGCATCGTGCCTACGAACGACGCAATCGCGCCAATGCGGCCGTCGTTGCCGCGCAAGGCGGCGAGCTCGTGGCCGACGTCGAAATCCTCCGTCTGCACCCGGACCGCCATGACGAGATCAGCCTCCCGTCACGGGCGGAAAGAACGCAACTTCATCGCCGCTTCGGATCGCGGCGCTGCGCTTGGTCATGGCGTGGTTCACGGCAACACGCACGGCCCGGCCCGTTGCGAGCTCGCTCGCCCACGCGCCGCCCCTCGAAACGAGCGCCGCAACGACGTCTTCGACGGTTGCGTCCCGCCCATCGACCTTGACCGTGACGGTCTCCTCCGTCGCGCCGAGCGTCTCGCGAAGGCGGGCGAGATAGACGACGTGCACGGCAACGGTCGCGGCAAGGAAGGAATCGGGCATGGCGCGGTGAGATCAGAGACGCCGGTCGGTCGAGTCCGCGGGCGTCGTAAGAGCCGGGGCGGCGCGTTTCGCGCCGCGTCGATCAGAATCGGAGCTGCAGCCCCAGTTGCACCTGGTCGCTTTCGGGCAGAACGCTGCCGCCGACGGTCTCGCCGGTGAAGCGGCCGAAGCGGGCGTATTCGAGCCGGAGCCCGAGGGCGCGCGTGACGTCATACCGGACGCCAACCCCATAGTTGACGCCGTCGCGGGCGCGGCGGAAATCGCCGGGCGCGAGCATCGCCACCGCGTAGCCGGGCGCGGCTTCGGATTGCGCATAACCCAGGCGCCCATACAGCGACAGGCTGCGTACCATGGCCCAGCTCGTGTACAGGTCGGCATTCCAGCTGCGTGCCGCCGCGGGATCGCTGGTGCCGGCGAGCGAGATACCGACGCCATGCTGGCCGAGCGGCGCGAGCGCGTAGGTCTCGGTGGAAGCGAACGCCGCCTCGACGGCCAAGTCGCTGCGCCAGCGATACCCGCCGAAGATCAGGGACCTGGAAGCGGTTTCATCGGCCGTGGGCGCCACGAACTTGCTCCACGCAAGATCGAGCTTGCCGAGATTGACACCGATGGCGCTCTGCGAACTCGGCCGCAAGGCGATGCCGCCATAGAAACCGGGTTCCGGCGCTGCCGAGTCCGGGGGCCGTGTGTCCTGCGCAATCGCAGGCGCGAGCATTCCGACGCTTAGCGCCAGGGAAATTGCCAACGCAAGATATTGTTTAAACAGCATATATCCCCACGGCGCCCCCCGCTCCCCCAAGCGTGACGGTTGCGGATGCGCGCCATCGCAAATCGCTTCTGCGCCCCGCTTTGAGCCGTCTGAAAGGCCGTGAGTTCAACGTACTCCGGGCGTTTGCCGGTGTCAATCGGACGCGCACCCGATCGTCGCCCTGGCGACGACGAACGTCGCAATTCCTGTCACGTCGTCCAGCTCGAAGGTCGGCAGCGTTCCCATGTAGCGATCGGGCCGGTCGGTTGCAAGGCCGACAATATGCGGATCCTGCGGGTGCAACATCGCCTTGCCGTTCGCTTCGCGCCAGACCTCGAGCTTGGGGATCGGCGCGCGCTTGAAGCCCTCGACCAGCACGAGGTCGCAGGGCGCCAGCCGGGCGGCAGCCTCGGGCAATGTCAGCTCGCGGGTCTCGCGCAATTCGTGCATCAGGGCCCACCGCACCGACGAAGTCACGAGCACCTCGCTGCATCCCGCCTCGCGATGGCGCCACGAATCCTTGCCGGGCTGGTCGACGTCGAAGTCGTGATGCGCATGCTTGATGAGCGACACGGTCAAGCCGCGCGTGGTGAGGGCGGGAATGAGCCGCTCGATCAGCGTCGTCTTGCCGCTGCCGGACCAGCCGGCGAATCCGAACATGCGCATGCAGGGTCGTTTCCCTTCCACGTCCTGATCAGGCACGTACCGCCGGCCGCCAGGACCCGGGCGGCTTGCCCAAAGTGCGGCCAGCGGCGGCCGCAAGACCCGCATGCACGATTTCACCGTCCCACACCTGCAGCCCATCCTTCAGCCCGGCGTCATCCGACAGCGCTCGCGCGATGCCGGCGCCGGCGAGCTTCCGCACGTAGGGCAGCGTCGCGTCCGCGAATGCCTGGGTCGCCGTCCGCGCGACCAGCGCCGGCATGTTGGGCACGGCGTAGTGGACGATCCGCTCTTCGACATAGGTCGGTGCCGAGAGGGTCGTCATCCTTGAAGTCTCTGCAATGCCGCCCTGGTCGATGCCGATGTCGACAAAGGCGCTTCCCGCGCGCATCGAACGCCAGTGGGAACGCGTGATGAGCCGCGGCGACAGGCGCCCCGGCTCCAGCACCGCGCCGATGACGAGGTCCGCATCCGCCAATGCGGCGGCGAACCCGTCGCCACCCAAGCGCTCGAAAATATCGGCCTCGACAGCGCAGCCATCATCCGCGAGCGCCGCTACGGTGGCGGCGAGGCGTTTCGCGCCGCGCGACAGCAACTTCACGCGACAGCCCAGGCGCACCGCGATCCGGGCCGCCTCACGGCCCGACGCTCCCGCGCCAATCACCAGCACGCGCGCAGCCGGCACCGCATCGACTCCAGTCGCCAGGACGCCCGCGCCGCCGCGCTCCGTCGTGAGCGCGAGCGAGCCCACCAGCGGCGCCAACCGTCCGGCGATGCGCGACATGGGCGCCAGGAGCGGCAATCCACCGCTCGGGTCACGCACGGTTTCACAGGCAATTATGCGAACGCCCGCGCGAAGGACGACATCCACCAATGCCGTGTCGCGCGTCAACTGCGCGAACCCCAGGATCGTCGTTCCGGGCCGGAGCAGGCCATATTCCGCCGGCTGCACTTCCTTCACCTTGGCGATGAGCTCCGCGTGCCAGAGATCGGCGCGTTCGACCATCAGTATCGCGCCGGCCGCCTCGTACTCGGCGTCGCCAAACCCTGCGCCGTCACCCGCGCCGCGCTCGACCAGGACACGATGGCCGTCCGCGGTCAGCGCGCGAACCCCTGCGGGAACGAGTCCGACCCGCCGCTCGCCGTCCTTCAGCTCTCGCGGAACGCCGATGTCCATGCCATGGCATTGCAGGTAGACGTCCTGCCCAAGGGCGCTTCGGCAGTGACGCAATCGAAGAGGCGGAAGTGGCGGGCCCGGGTGGAAAGCACCGCGCATTGTAGATCGGCCCAACGAAGGCGCCGCCCGGTAGGGGAGCGCTGGTATGCTGGATGGGACGCATTGTTGCTGCTGTCGGCCACGCGCGGGCTTGCTGCCAAGGTCAGCCACCCTCATGTGGATGCCATCCCGGCTGTCGACGATGAAGATGCCATGAGCGATTGGGTAGTTGTGAGCAACGACGCTTCGAAGCTGCCGGCTCGCAAGGTCGAGGGCACGATCGAGCGCGTGATCACGTCGATCCCTGCGCCGCAAACGCGACCGGTCGAGCATCCCGATCGTGCGGCGGAGGAGATCGCGCGCCGTGCCGCGCGCCGCGCCGCCGTACTGTCAGGATCGCTCGCGCTTCCTCCCGGCCCGATGGCGCTGATGACGGTCCTTCCGGATCTCTACCTCATCTGGAAGACGCAGCGCCAGATGGTGGCCGACATTTTCGAGCTCCACGGTCGGACCGCGGAGCTGACGCGTACCCATATGCTGTACTGCCTCTTCCGCCATGCGGCGAGCCACGTCCTGCGCGACGTCGCGGTGCGCGCGGGCCAGCGCGTGGTCGTTCGCCAATTATCGGGGAGCGCGCTTTCCAGCGTCCTATCCAAGGTCGGCGTCGTGGTGACGAACCGCATCGCCGGATCGGCCGCGGGCCGCTGGGTGCCCGTGCTGGGGGCGGTCGCGGTCGGCAGCTACGCGTACTGGGACACGTTGCAGGTCGCGAAAACCGTGCGGCGCCTCCTTGCCCATCTCGACGAGCCGCCGAAGGCGTCATAGCCATGTGCGGACGCTACGAGCTGCACACCCACCCCGCCGCGTTGGCGCTCGCCTTCGGCCTTTCTGCGCCTCCGGAAATTCATCCGCACTACAACATCGCGCCGACCCAGCAGGTGCCGATCGTGCGCCTCGCAGCCGGCGGCGAGCGCGAGTTGCTGCAGATGCGCTGGGGGCTGGTGCCGCGATGGGCGAAAGATCCGTCGATCGGCGCGCGCATGATCAACGCCCGCGCGGAGACGCTCATGCAGAGATCGGCATTCCGCAACGCGTTCCAGCGCCATCGCTGCCTGCTGCCCGCCGACGGCTTTTACGAGTGGATGACCCGGCACGGCGGCAAGCAGCCTGTCCTGGTCCGAATGAAGGATGGCACGCCGTTCGGCCTCGCGGGACTCTACGAGCGCTGGCTGGCCCCGGACGGCGAGGTCCTCGACACGTGCACGATCGTCACGACATCCGCCAATGCGTTGCTGCACGACTTGCACGAACGCATGCCCGTGATCGTGCCACCCGCGGACTACGCGCGGTGGCTCGACGCCGAGAACGACGAGGTCGGGGATCTGTTCCTGCCCTACCCAGCCGAGGCCATGGCGTGGCAACCCGTGTCGACGCGCGTGAATGCGGTGCGCAACGACGATCCCTCGCTGATCGACGCCATCGTGCCTGCGCCGGTGACCCGGCCGGCATCCGATGCCGACGGCACATCGGAAGATGCTCCTGCGCCGACGAAAGAGCCGGTGCAGGCGTCGCTGCTCTGAAGCCGCGCGTCAGGCGCCGCCCCGGAACAGCGTGAAGCCCCAAGGGGTGAACTTGAACGGCAGGTGATAGTGCTGCGCGGGATCGTCGATCCCGAAGACGAATGGCACGACCTCCTGGAACGCCAGCGTCGGCATCGCGACACCTGCTGCGCGATAGAACGCCCCGACCTCGAAACGCACTTCGTAACGACCGCGCGGCAGTGTTCCCGTGTACGCGGGACCCACCTCCACGTGGCCGTCGCGCCCTGCCGCGCCGGCGAACGCGGCCACCGGCGCGTCGAGCGAGCGCAGCTCGACGCGCATGCCCGCCGCCGGGACGCCGCGTGCGACGTCGAACGCGTGGATGGAGATTCCCGGCATCGCCTCAGCGCCCGAGTTGGCGCGTCAGGCCGGCGAACCGCTCGGCGATCAGCATCAGCGCGAGCGTGAACGCGATCAACACACCCGACACTGCCGCGGTGCGCACGTCGAGATCGTTGTCGATGATCTGCCACATGTGAATGGGCAGCACTTCCGTTCGCGCGTCGGCGAGAAAGAGGGATACCGGCACGTTGTCGAACGAAGCCATGAACGCGATGAAGGCGCCCGCCCCCACGCCCTTGCCGATCAGCGGCAGCGTGACCTTGACGAATGCGCGGAGGCGCGATGCACCGAGGCTTTCCGAAGCTTCGGCGAGCGCCGGATCGAGCTGCGCCAGGCTCGCAAGCGTGGTGCGCATGACGAACGGAAAGCACACCACGGTATGCCCGACGATCAGCAACGTGAGCGACGGCGAGAGACCGATCAGACTGATGTAGATCAGGCAGCCGAAGCCGAAGGCGAGCGCGGGCAGGACGAGGGGCGACATCATCAGGGCGTCGAGCGCGCGCGCCCAGGGCGCCCGATTTCCGGACACGACCAGCGCTCCTGCCGTGCCGATGACGACCGACAGAATCGTGGCGCATACGGCGATGACGAGGCTGTTCCGCGCCGCGCTCCATATCTGCGAGGCGTCGGGGTCGGCGAGCGCTGCATACCAGCGAAACGAGTAGCCGGGCGGCGGAAACTTGAGCGTCGCCGCGTTCGTGAACGACGTGACGAGGACGATCAGCGTCGGCGCCACCAGGAACACCAGCCCAATGGCAGCGATGGCCCCGAACACGAGCCGGAAGGATAGCGTGTCGAGGTCGGGAGGGGCGCGCTCAGCCATAGATGAACCCGCGGCTCGCGCGCCCGATGCGATTGAGCGCATACACGACCGCCAGCACCGCAAGCATGAAGAGCACCGAGGCCGCGGAGGCGAGCGGCCAGTTGTTCGCGCCCACCGCCTGCTGATAGATGAAGAGCGGCATGTAGACGAGCCGCGCGCCTCCGATCAGCGTCTGCGTGACGAAGGCGGTGACGCAAGCCGCGAACGCGAGAATGGAGCCGGCCACCATGCCCGGCACGGACAGTGGCAGCGTGACGCGAAGAAACGTCCGCCACGTCCCCGCGCCGAGCGCTTCGGAAGCGCTCGAGAGGTTGGGATCGATGCGCGACAGCGTGGTCATCAGCGGCAGCACGATGAGCGGCAGCTGCACCTGGGCCAGCACCATCACGACGCCGGTCTCGGTAAAGAGGAGCTTCAGCGGCTCGTCGATCAGGCCGGCACCTTGCAGCAATGCATTCAGCACGCCCTGCTTGCCCAGGATGACGATCCACGAAAACGTGCGCACGACGACGCTCGTCAGTATCGGAAGCACGACGAGGAACAGGAGCGTCGACCGCACGCGCGCACCGGCTCGAACGGCGAACCACGCGAGCGGATAGCCGAAGACCAGGCAGACGAGCGTCGACTCGATGCCGAGCCACAGCGTTTCACCGAGGAGGCGCAGCGAATAGGTCTCGCCCAGAAGCCGCGCGTACTGCGCGAGCGACCAGACCTTGAGCTCGTTGTCGGCGTGGAGACTGACCGCAACCAGAACCGCGAGCGGCGCGACGAAGCACGCCAGGACGAACGCGGCGAGCGGCAACGCGAGCGGGAGATCGCTCCCGCGCGGCACGCCCCTCGTGGCGGCCACCGTACGCGCCTAGACCTTGATCTCGCGGTTGAAGCGATCGATGGCCGCGCTGCGAATGTCGTTCAGCTTTTTCCAGTCGAGGAAGATCAGCTTCGACAGGTCCGCCGGCGTCTTGGCGATCTTCTGCTGCATGGTGGGCGTCAGCGCGACCTTGGTATGCGTCGGGATGATGTCGTAGGGCGCCTTGGTCTCCTCGGTCTGGACTTCGGGCGTGATCGCGCCTTCGATGTATTGGAACGCGAGGTCAGGCTGCGCCGCATTCTTGACGATATGAAGGCTCGTGCGCCACGCGACGGGCCCGCTGTCCGGCACGACGAACTCGACGTCGACGCCTTTCGCCTTCAACGTCTCGACGAAATTGAAGTTGTACGGCGCGATATCGATCTGCTCCTGCTGGAACAGGGTGGCGTGCGCACCGAGATTCGCAGAGATGGCGCCTACGTTAGGCAAAAGTTCTCGCAGCGCCTTGAACGCCGGCTCGAAATTGGTTTCGCTGCCGCCCTTGAGCCGTGCGAGTTCGGCCATGAAAGCCATGCCGAGCGTGCTGTTCAGCGACGTCAGGCCCACGCGGCCTTTGTACGCCGGGCTCCAGAGGTCGTCCCACGACTTGGGCGGCGTCTTGATCTTCTTCGGGTTGTAGCCGATGCCGATGACCTGGATGGAGATCTTCGGTCCCCACTCGTCCTGGAACATGGGATAGAGATTCTTGAAATTCGCGGAGCTCGCCACCGGGTACTTGACGAAGAGGTCCTGCTTGAGCGCGTCGAGCAGCGGGCCCTCGTCCATGATCGAGACATCGAACGGCGGCTTGCCCCCGGATGCGGCGAGCTTCGCCACCTGGTCGGTCGCGAGCTGGATCGTGAGTGTCGCATCCGCCTTCGTCGCTTTGCGGAAATACGGCACCAGCACTTTCGTGTGCGCCTCGTTCCACGTTCCCGGAAAGGTTGCAGCGACGAGCATGTCGGCGGCGCTTGCGGAGCGCGGCAACCATGCTGCTGCGCCCAGCGTCGCGGCCGCGGCCAGGATCTCCCGTCGTTTCCATGTCTTCATCGCAGTTCCTTCGTTGTCCGAAATGAGGGTTCGAGGGCCGCTGTCATTCGACGGCGGCTGGAAAAATGCGTCCGGCTCGATCGTCGGC
>Ga0070665_100002069_pt1 | contig 22508 bp, 17 predicted proteins | sample KBSS13metaG_FD_65862 | JGI IMG/M metagenome (GOLD analysis project Ga0070665, IMG submission 65862) | Switchgrass rhizosphere microbial communities from Kellogg Biological Station, Michigan, USA - KBS S1-3 metaG | ecosystem: Host-associated > Plants > Roots > Rhizosphere > Soil ... | reverse complement strand
GGGCGTCACCGGACGCAACGTCACCGCCGAAGAAATCCCGCACCCGCCAATGCGCCTTGCCGCCGTCGGCGCGAAGGGTGAAAACGGGCGTCTGGCCCTGGGTGAAGATATTGCCCAGGGCCGAAGACTGAAGCTCCGCCCCCTCGGCCAGCCGCGGCCAGCAGATACAGGCGGTCGCCATCGTGGTTCGCGTCAGCAATGTCCGGCGGTTCATGCGGCGCTGGCCTTTTCTGCGCGGCCGGCAAGGACGGTCTGATAGACCGAGCGCAGATGAGCGACGTGCACATCCAGGGTTTGGGGGTCGGCCCAGTAGCGCTCATAGGCTTGCTGTCCCATCCGCTCGATTTGCCCGTCATCCATCAGCGCCTGCATGCGTGCCCGCAAGGCCGGGCCGTCATGCGGGTCGATCACAAAACCGTTTACGCCGTCCATCACAAAATCCGCCGGGGCGGTGGCGCGGCTGACCAGGACGGGAATGCCCCGCGCCAACGCCTCCAGCACAACCAGACCGCCGGTCTCATACCAGGTCGAAGGAAAAACCAGCGCCCGCGCGCGCCGCAACATCGCGTCCACACCGCCTTTGTCCAGCCAGCCGGTGCAATGGATGGGTCCGCCCATCGCTTGTATCTCTTCCAGCAATGGTCCGTCGCCCACGAATGTCGCCGACAGGCCTGATTGGCGTGCGGCTGCCGCGAACTGGCGCACGCCCTTTTCGCCCGTCATGCGGCCGACAAAGACGAATTGCTTGTTGTCCACCACCGGCACCGCGTCACGCCTGGCGATATCGATGGGCGACCGCACCATGAAGCGTCGGTGCGCGCGGGGAATGAAGGACTCGATCACACGCTCGGCGAAAGGCGAGACGCTGAGGATGCTCAGCGCGGCGCCTGCCTCGGCCAGGGCTTTGGCTGTTGCCACTTGACGCACGACGCGCACCGCCTTGTAGAGCGAGTTCCTGCTGTCGCATCGGCTGGCCAGGCAGGTGCCCGACATCGGTGTCAGGCTGCATGGCGCGGCGTCGGGAAAGCGGTAATAAAGACCGGTGGGGCAGGCGAGAAAATAGTCGTGCAGCGAGACGATTGCCGGCAGGCCAAACCGCGAAGGCGCCGCCAGGACGCTGGGGCTGAAAGATTTGGTCCATTGATGGAAATGCACCACGGTGTCGTTTCGCGGCAGCGTGCTCAAAATGACTTCCAACTGTTTTTGCGCCGCGCCGTTCCATATGCCTTGGGCGGCGGCAATCACGGGATTGGTTTGCGACCAAACGCTGCCCATGTTCAGGCAATGCAGGCGTATGTGCGGATGAGTCAATTCCGGCGCGAAGGGACCGGAGGCGCAGATATAGTCGACCGCGACGCCCGCATCAGCCAAGCCCCGCGCGCTGGTGATCGCGACTTTTGACGCGCCGCCGTCCACATGGCCCGGATCGCAAACGATGACAACGCGCATGAGGCATGTTCGAAAAGTTGCTGCGGAACATACCTTGCCGGCCTCGGCTATGGTAGAACCACGCGCATCCTTGAGATGAATGATCGACAATGTCCGCGCCGCGCCTGAATGAATATGACAGTTATGCGACGAAGCGCGGTGCACCAAAGGGCGATGCGCCGCTGGTATCGATCGTAACCGTTGCATTGAACGCGGCGCGCACGTTGGAAAGAACCATCGCCAGCGTCCAAGCGCAGAGCCTTGCATCCCTTGAGCATGTGCTGGTGGATGGCGGTTCCACGGACGGCACGCTGGATATCATACGGCGCATGGCGCGGCCGCAAGACTACTGGATCAGCGAAAAGGATCGCGGCATCAGCGACGCCTTCAACAAGGGCGTGGCGCTGGCGCATGGCCGCCATATCCTGATTCTCAATGCCGACGATTGGCTTTCACCCGACCAGATCGCCCAATCGATCGGCGCCTTGGAAAAATCGGGGGCGGATTTCGTTTTTGGCGATCTGATCTTTTATGAGGGAGACAGGCCGCTGTTCCGCTATGGCGGCGATCCCGGCTATGCGCGGGTGATCCGCCGCCGTTGGCCATCCGTCGGCCATCCCACCTTGTTGGCGTCGCGAAGCTGTTTTGAGCAGATCGGCCTGTTTGATCCCACCTATCGCAACGCCATGGACTATGACTGGCTGCTCAGGCTGCATTGCGCCGGCCGTCGGGGCGTGTATTGCCCCGATGTCACGGGCCACATGACCCATGATGGGGTGTCCAATCTGCAATTTGCACGCACCATCGAGGAAGTTCGGCGCATCGTTGTGGCCCACGGGCGCAACCCTTTCGTCGCGGCGCTGGAAGCGGAATTTCGTCGCGCGAAGACCAGCATCGCCCAGCCTGTCAAGCGCCGGGGTGAGCCGCTCTATCGCTGGATGCGACAGGCCATCAATCCGTCCTACAGGCCGGTGCGCGTCCCGAAATAAGGTTTGCCGCCGTGCAGGGATGGGGCCGGCTTTCCGCTGGGCAAGGCCTTGGCGTCGCAAAGCCGGTAATACAGGTCTTCCAGATTGTCGACCATGCGCGCCACGGAGAAATGGCCGGCGCGTTCGCGCGCAGCCTGTCCCATCCTGTGCCGCAATTCCGCATCCAGCCCGAGCTGACGCAAGGCGGCGACCAGGGGTTCGACGGGGTGATGGGGAACGATGATTCCATTTTTGCCGGGCAGGACACTCTCGGCTGTGCCGCCGACGGGTGTGGCGACGATCGGCAAGCCGGCATGCAAGGCTTCCAGCAGGACATAGGCGAAGCCCTCATACACAGAAGGCATGGCGAGAATATCCATGGCGGGCATGTACTGAACTGCGTCGACCGCACCCAGCCAGGTTACGCGGCCATCAAGGCCGGCGGTGCGCATCAGCGCCTCCAGGCGGCTGCGTTCCGGTCCGTCGCCGATCATCAGCAAATGCAGATGGGGCTGTTTGGGCAAGAGCCTGAGACAGGCTTCGATCAGCCGGTGCGGTGCCTTCTGCGCTTCCAGCCGGCCTGCAAATCCAATCACAACCTGGTCCGAGACATCGAGATCGTTGCGCAGGCGTTGGCGATCCCGCCCCGGAACCGCGGCGCGTCCGTTCACCACAACCGCGAGTTTTTCGGCGGCGATGCCAAGGGAACGCGCGTGCGCCCGCTCGCTCTGCGAGGAGCAGACAATCACATCGGTCAGCCTGGAAAGCAGAAACTCGATGCCGGTGAAAACCTGACGTTTTGCGAAAGACAGGAAAGGAGAAAGCGTGACGAAGGCATGCGGCGAGTACAGCACCGTTTTGGCTCCGAAAAGCTTGAGCAGTCTTGCGAAGCCGCCGCCTTTGGAGCTTTCTCCATGAATGACATCGAACGGACCGTTGGTCCTGACGTATTTCATGACGCGCCAGAAGGCGAGCACATCCGAGGCATCCAGGCCGGGCATTATCCTGATGGCGTGACAGCGTATGCGCGGATGATCCGACAAGTCGCGGAGGAATTGCGGCTCCAGCCGCATTGGTGAATAGAGAACATGAATCTCATGCCCGCGATCGGCCAGGGCAAGCGCGACATCCACGGTATGCCGTCCCACACCGGCGTGAAGCGGTTCCTGGATGAAGCAGATGCGCAAGGCACAGGCGCCGGCTCGCGGTCCCCGCTTCGTCTGGTCCAAATGTCTGCTATCGTCAATCGCTGCCATCTCTCACCGCCGCGGACGCGCACTTTCAAACGCCGCCTGCTGCCGCATGGCGGGATGAACAGGTCCGATCGAACGGGAGCCTTGGAAACAGGATAGCGATCCAATGTGACAGCCATTGCACAGCGCGGATCAGTCGAAGGCGGCGATGTACTGCGAGCCGAAAGCGGTCAACTGACCGTCTTTGTCATACAGGCCCGCATTGGGCGCCTTGATGTCGTACAGCAGCTCGAACCAGAAGGCGGCGGCCCAATTGAGATCCTGCGACAGAACTTCGCTCTGGAATGTCGTCATATAGTTGCCGGTCGGGTGGGCGGTCTGCCAGGTATAGGCGGCTTTTGCGCCCCATTCAGTCGCGGCCAGCGGATTGGTGATGCCGTCCTTGCGCATGTTGGCGACCGATGTCCGCCAGAGCTGGAAATCCGTCTTACCCGTTCCCGAAATGATCTTTCCGCTCAGATAGGGATGGACGTCCAGCCATATGCTGGGATCGCCTTTGCCGACGCAGCCATACTGATCGAACATATCGATGAACCAGCCATCTATGTTCCAACCAACTGTCGCGCCAATAGCGATGGGGATTTTCGGATTCACCTTGCGGACTTCGGCGATCACGGCATTGGCCAAAAGACAGTATTGCGTCAGTCGCTGCGGCACGGGCAGGCCGCCGCCACTCCAGGTGCCGTTCAATTCATTCCACAGCGATATGCCGCCCAAGGCCGGCACCCGGCGCACCACGTCCGCGGCATAGGCGGCGAACTCCGATCGCAGCGCCGGAGTATCGGGGAATGCCTTGGCGCCGGAATTGACCAATTGGCCGCAGTTTTTGTTGTTGAAGCCCAGGGTGACGAAATTCTTGCCCTGCGCAGCTTCCACGCTCTGGTAGAGCGTCATCATGGCGGCAGGTATGGTGATTTGCCGCGCGGGATTGCTGACAAGATCGCAACTCGGGTCGGCTTTATGCCAGCCCAGCATATCTCTGATCATGTCGCCGGGCCGCAGAATCTGGGTGAGCTGCGCCTCGGCCGGCATCCGCTTGCCGTTGCTGACTTGCACCGCCGCGCCATAGACCTGTGCATGGACCGGCACCGTCATCAGGACAGTCAGGCTCGCCAGCAAGCCGGCCAAACCAAGCCGCTTATTCATGTTCGACCCGCGGCCGGCGACCTTGCCGCGGGCAAACATGCGCGTGATCCGATCCCGTTGGTCGGCCCGTTCTCAGTTGGGCTGCTCAGGGATTATAGGCGGGCTTGGCGACCAGGAATGCCGCCAAGTTCGGCGTGCCGGAGACCAGCTTGAAACCCATCACGGTGATCTCATGCGCGTCGTCGATCGAACTCACCGAGCCCATGATGTACGGCGCGAGTCCGGCCGTGTTGGCGTCGGCATTGGCATGAATGGTCGCGTTCACGTCGACAAAGGCGGGTGAGGCGCTGGTCGCATCGAGATAGAAGGCGGCTCCATTGACTCCATACTGCGTCGAGCTGTTGGGAATGCAGCTGCCTGCCAGTTCGCCCAGATTGTTGGGCCGGTTCACGCGGCAGCCAAAAGCCGGCTGGCCGGTCGAAGCCAGCACCATGGTCCCGAAATCCACCAGATTGGCGCCGTTGAACAGGAAGGGGTGCGTCGCCTTGATGGCGCCCGACCCGATCTGCTCGAGATTGCCGACCACCCGGCCATCCGCCAGCACCTTGAGCGGCTTGACGTTGTAGCCCGGCGCCTCAAAGAACTTCACGCTGGAATCGGCCGTGTTGAAGACAAAGCCGATATCAACGGAATGGTTCAAGCCGTTGACCAGCCGTTTCACCGTGGCGGAGCCGGCGATATAGCCGGTATCGCTGGCGGCGAGCGCGCGGCTCTTGATGACGCCGGCGGGGAAGCTGGTGGTGATGTCGGTCCAGGACGTCGCGGTGGTCAGTGCGTAAACCGCGTGCCCCTTGTTCGCGGCATTGTTGGCGATGCCGACAACATATTTCGCGTTCTTGCTGATCCCGAAGGCTTGGCTCATGTTGCCGCCGAGCGTGCCCAGATCGACCTTGGACAGCGGCTTATAGGTCTGGCCGGCGGAATCCAGCGTTATGATGGTCGCATGGTTCTTGAAGGTGGTCAGGTTGAGATCCCAGCCCACCGCATAGGCGCCATTGACGGGATCAATCGCCAGCCCGGAGATGGAGCCGGGAATCTGGTCCGGGTTGGAGAGATGCGCGGCCAGCGAGCTGTCGTTGACCCAACCGCCGGCTTGGCCGCCGGCGCCGCCGAATGTCGCCTGGCCGAAGCCGACGCCCACACCTGTCAGTCCGGTATCGTTGTTGTCCTGGCAGCGGATCGGCGCGGCGGCGACGGGACAGGGCCCGAACACGATGCCGCCGGCGTCAAACAGGAGACCGTTGCCGTTCAATCCGTTGCCGGTCGTCTTCAGCTTGAAGCTGCCGCTGGTGTCGGTGTCATAGAAATTCAGCGTCGGCTGGCCCGCCAGGCCCTGATAGATCACCCAGCCATTGTCCACCTGGGCGGCGAATTTGCCGTTCACCACTTTTTTCACGGACTGAGCGGGCGCCAGCTGCATCACGGTTTGCCCGATGGCCTGCGATGAAAACACCGCCGTCAAAGCGCAGGCCGCCGCGGCCAGACAATACTTGGCCGCACGCCGCGATGTTTCTCGCTTGAACATTCTACCCCTCAGCTTGTGATGATCAGCCCGAAATCAGCCTGAAGGGATTTTTACTTTGACAATGTTACGCTGTTGCGTCGCGCGTGTGACAGGCGAAAATAATGCGATCCTACGTCGACAAGTGGATCGAGTTTTAGTTCTGAGCACCGTTGAAATGGAGTAGGGTGACGCGTATCAGTACGCGTCTTCCACAGAAGATTTAATGACACTTATGTGACGGCGTCGTCCGCCATCGTGGCGGGCGTTTGAGAAACCAGACCGAGCAAATATCCGATGACCCTTCCGATCGAGGCGACCCGCATTCTGCCTCTTGAGCCGCCCATGACGACCCGGGAAAGCGGCAATGTCCAACTTGGTCAGATCATGAGCGCTCTGTGGCGCCGCCGGTCGGTTTTCCTGTCTGTGGCCCTTCTGATCGTTGTTCTGGGCTTCGTGACTTTGAAACTGTTGACGCCCCTCTACGATTCCACGGTGGTGCTGGTCCTGTCCGCACGCCAGGACGGCGTGGTCGATATGCAGCAGTCCTATATGAACACCCCGCCTTCCGATCCGGTGGTACGCGCCGAGGTCGATGCGCTGAAGTCCCGTACCCTGATCGACCGGGTCATAGACCGCGCAAATCTGATGAAGGATCCGGAATTCAACCAATATGCGCGCCCCTTCAAGCCCAATCCCGTTCTGTGCCTGCCGGCGCGTCTGCTGCCTGGCTTTCTGCAGGTCAAGCTGGGGTGCCGCAAGCGCGACGCCGGCCTGCTGACGCCGGACCAGCTGAAATACAATGTCGCCAGCCAGGTCTTGCAGGCGTTCACGGTAACCCCAGATCCCAAGACCTACAGCGTCAAGCTTGATGTCGCTTCGGTGGAGGCCGCGAAGGCCAGCCGGTTGGCCAATCTCTGGGCAACCGAATATATGAAGGCGCAGGTTGACGAGAAGGTGGCCGAAGCTGAGCGCGCGATGGCCTCACTCAACCCGCGGCTGCAGCAGCTCGGCAAGGATGTGGCGCGCGCCGACGGTGCGGTCGAGGACTATAAGCAGTCCAACCATATCCTCAGCCTGCCTGGCGCGCAGGGCGACAACAACACGCTGGCCCTGCAGGAAGTCCAGAGCCTTTCGTTGGAGCTCGCCTCTGCCCGCACCGCCCGGGCCAAGCTGGAAGCGGCGCAGCAGGAAGTGCGCAGGATCCAGCGCGACCCCAGCCAAGCTCTGTCCGCTCCCGCCATTGCGGCGGCGCCGCTGGTGGAAAGTGTGCGCGAACAGGAAGCCACCGCTGCGGCCCAGTTGGCGTCCTTGCAAGGGACTTACGGGGAACGTCATCCGATGGTGGTTTCGGCCAGAAACCAGCTGCAGGAACTGCGCCAGCGCCTGGATCAGGAAGTGCAACGCGCCGTCCAGCAGCTCGATGTTCAGGTCCGCCAATCGCAGGTCAATGAACAGCAGCTCCAGGCCCGCATCGATCAGCTCACCCACGCGCGCAACGGAGAAAACAAGAACCTGCCGCAGTTACGCCAGCTGGATTCCGCGCAAGCTGCCGCCAAGACGGTCTATGACGCCTTCATGCAGGGGGTTTATCGCGCCGCCGCCCAAAACGGCGTCCCAACCCCCAGGGGCCGCGTGGTGCAATATGCCGACACGGCGGACTGGCCGGTCTTTCCCAACATCCCGATCTCCATGGCGGTGATTTCCATCGCCGCGCTGTTGATAGCGGCCGGCGTGGTCTACGGCCTGGAGGCGGCCGACCATTCCTTCCATAGCGCGGGGGAGATCGAGGAGATCACCCGCCTGAATGTGCTGGGCATGACCCTTGCGGCCCCCTCGCGCTCCCTGTTTGCCGTCAAACGGAAGGTGGGGTCCTTGTCCGGCCTGATGATCACCGAGCCGGCTTCGGCGCTTTCGGAATCCCTGCGCCTGACGCGGGCGGCGATCGCCTCCTCCCGCACGGACCGGCTGCCCAAGGTCGTCATGATCACCTCGGCGGTGCCCGGCGAGGGCAAGACAACCTTTGCGCTGATGCTGGGACGCCAGAGTGCGGTCAGCGGCAACCGCACCATTGTGGTGGAAGCGGAAATGCGGCGGCCGAAATTCGGCCGCGATCTGCAACCACTTCCGGCCAAGGGCCTGTCGGACTATCTGATGTCGCGCGCCAATCTGGAAGACGTCGTTGGGATCGATGAGGTCAGCGGCCTGCATTTCATCGCGGCGGGAAGCTCCAGCCACAATTGTGGCGAGCTGCTGGGCTCCGCGCGCATGGCCGCGCTCCTGGATAATCTCAGCGCACACTATGACCTTGTTATCATCGACACGCCGCCTGCGGCGATCGTCGCTGATGCGCTGCAATTGAGCGGCATGGTCGATGCCGCCATCCTGCTGGTGAAATGGGCCTCGACGCCGCGCCACCTGGTGCTGGACGGAATGAAGAAACTGCAGGCCGCCAAGGCGCCGCTGGTGGGGGCGGTGATGACTCAGGTGGACGCGCGCAAATACAAGTTATACGGCCAGGGCCCGCTGGCTTACGACTATGCCCGGTCCTATTACAGCGAAGCCTGAAGCGGCTCCCGCCACGGTTTGAGCGTCGCTTCCGGCATGGCGGGTCTTGCGGCCGCAGAAGGGACGCGTTCCCGGGCCTGAAGCGCCAGCAATCCTCCCATCGCAAGCCATAGCGTCAAGGCGCTGAGATTGGGATTGGAGAACAGGTGAATGGCAAGCAGCCCGGCCAGCCCCAGCTGAAAGGGGCGGGCGGAAAGCGTGCGGCGCTCCGTCTGGGGGGGCGACCTCCAGCGCAGTAGCGTCCAGGCGAAAGCGCCGAACAGCAGGACGCCGACAAGGCCGGTGTTGGAGAGCAGCGTAAGCAGCAGGCTGTTGGCCTTGTGGCTGCCCAGCCCGATCCCGACGCCGTGGGTTTTGACGAAGATCTGCATGGCGAGATCGTCGGCAAAGCTGCGCTGCTGGAAGGACGTGCTCCCCGTCTTGTTGAACAGGGTGTTCTGAAGGATGATGTTGATGGCCGCCCAGTTCGCCGCCACCGCCACCATAAAACCCAGCAGGACGACGGCAATGACCGCCAGGGCGAGGATGAAGCCCGAGGTCATTTCGCCTTTGCGGGGCAGAAGCCGGGTGCGCCCGGTCATGACATCGAAAGACGCGAAGCAGAAAAACAGGAACAGCCCGAGAAAGGCGGTGGTGGAGGTTGAGACCAGCATGCAGAAAATGCAGGCGGCGATCATCGCCACCGTGGCGCCGGTGGGGCGTTCGCCATAGCGTCCCCAGGCACAGAGCAGATAGCCCGTGAAGGTGTAGCCGAGGGTGGAAGGTTCCTCGAACGGGCCGTTGATGCGGAACAGTCCTACCATCGACTGGCTGTCGGCGCGAGGATAGCCGGCATTGGAATAGAAAAAATCAGCCGGAAAGGGCATCGCGCCATACAGGCTCATGAACTGCCAAAGACATACCAGAACCGCGAACACCAGGCCGCAAACCAGCGCCCTGTCCCATAGCTGCGCCAGCGCGGCCGTCTTTTGCCGCGCCCCATTATGGGCCATGGCATAGATCAGGCAGAGATTGAGAATGAGGTAGAAAGCCTGGGTATAGTTTTCGCGCGCCAGCCGGAAGGGGTGGGTCATGCCGGACTTGAAGCCCGAACTGCCCGGCAGGGTCTCAACTGTCTGAAAAAAGCACAGGGCGATGAAGAGAACCAGGAAGACCAGCGCCAGAAGCCACAGCAGCGGCTGCATCCTGGAAATGACAAAACCGTTGAGGGTGAAACGGTTCGCCGCGACCTGGACGGTGGTACGGCCGAGCAGAAGCAGGGCCAGGTAATAGCCGGGTTGCAGCCCGAAATTCCCCGCATTGACCACCGCGGCAGGCGACATCATGGCAAAGACCATCAGTCCGGCCAGGCAGTAACGCCAAGGCGCAACAGCAAGGATCAACCCCAGCGGAATAAGCAGGACACCGGTGATCGGAATGCTCATTGCTCACCAATCGAGCTTGGTTCTCGTCAGGCTGTTCAGTTTTTCATTGAATGGCCGATAGAAGTCTTGAAGTACCGCACGCACTTCGGCGTCGCGATTCTTGTATCCGCCGACATTTTGGGCCTCGAAATCGATGTGACTGGGCTGTGGCAAGTCGAGAAACTGAAAAACTTGTGTCATCACCCCGGCTGGCTCCGCGAACAGAGTTTCGCTCTGCAGCACCAGCAGATCGTCCGGTGAAAAGACCGATTGCCAGCGTGAAACCGCTTCATGATAAATGCCGCGCTTCAGAAGATTGGGGCGGGACGTCGGGGTGCTGCTGGCGTCTTTTTCTCCCGCCATTTCGGCGCGATAGCGGCGCATATCGGATTCCACCACTTCTGCCAGGGCGCGGCTTTCGATCCCCATCCGGCGAGCATGCCAATAGGCGGAAATCACGCGGTCGGCGGGGTTTCTCAACAACAGGATGAACTTGCGCGTCTTCAGATCGCGCGCGATGCGCACCGGCGCCTGTTCGTCGAAAATATAGGTCGCTGTGGATTCAAACGTCAGGTGCGGCCGCCCCAACCGGTCGTTCAGCCGGTTGACCGTCCGCTGCGCGGGAAAATTCGATCGGTACCAGCTCAGACCGCGGTGATACTGCCGGTCGAAGAAATAGGGTTCCTTGAAGATGGGTCGCAAAATCTGCGGATGCTGCTTCAGATAGGAAAACATCGAACTGGTGCCAGATTTTTGCGCGCCAATGACGATGAAATCCGGCAAGGTCCGCGCCACCGGCTGCAAGCGCCGCAATTCGAACAGCGCCCGCGAGCCTTTGGCGTAGAGAAAATCGCGCACCCGTCTGCCCCCTCAATGGTCTTGAAGAAATAGCATGACGCCGCCAGGGCCGCAGAGCTGTCGACAGCGGCCAACGGGCGCAGCACAAAGCAGGCATGTCACGAATTCATCACATGTCCGTCGCACAGGCGTCATTTCCGCAGGGCGTCCCGCCGCACCGCAGGCCAATCGATCTGTGTTCTGCCGGGAGCTTTGGCAAGATCATCAAAGCTGTAGCCGAATTCAGCGATCGCGCTTTCCAGAAAAGAGACCGCATCCAGCGCGTCGTAGAAGCCGCGCAGATTGGCCTTGCGGCGATAAAAGGGCAGGTCTTTCTCGCGGCGGTCGCGCGCTATTTTTTCGCGTATCCTTGTCAATAGGCCGCGATGATGTTCCGGCGGCACTTGGGCGATGGCGCGCTCGCCGTCCCCGAAATACCGCTCGCGCCATTGCGCGAAATATTTTTCGTTCTCGTTTTTGACCGGCGAAGACAATCCCGCACATGGTCCCAGTCCCGCAAATGCCAGAAGACGATCGCGCTCACCTTCGGGGTCCGCGACAAAGGCCTCATAGCTGGTCCAGATCACGTTGCGCAGCCGAGGGGCATCGGACCGGGCGATCCGGTAGCAATGAACCCAGTGGGACAACAGGCTGAAGATATTGCCCTCGGTCCATTTCAGGGTTGCGAGGCAGGCAGCCACGGGATGCCGCGTCACGATGATGAAGGAACTGGGGCGGACCAGCTCGGCCAGAAGCCGCATGCGCAACAGATTGCTGGGCGTTTTTTCGATGCGCACCTGCTTTGCGCCGTCCCAATGGCGGCTCCATTCCGCCAGCAGCTTTTGCGCATTCTCGGGCGTGTTGAAGGGTGATTCCTCGGTCAGATGGGCGCGCGGATCAAAGCCGAAACGGCCCACGCCGCCATAGGTGATTTCCAGCGGCATAACGGTCTGCAGGAACTGGCCTTCATCTTCGATGACGCCGGTATTGCGAAAGCCGCTGACGTCGGGATGCTCGGCCAGACTGCGCGTAATCAACGACGTGCCGCTGCGGTGCAGGCCGCAGACAAAAAGCGTGCGGTTGGTTTGGTTGTGCATCAGGTCGACGCTCGCTGCGGCTGAAGGTGCCTGAAAATGGAAAGGCCTTTCTGAAGCGCTGGGCGGTCCAGCGCATAGAGCGTGGCGCAATAGGCCAGCGCGCCGGCGGGGAGGGTGACAGCCAACAACAGCGGCGGACCCAGCCGGTGGGCAAGGCCGCTCATGAGCGCCTGCTCGGCAGCGGCCATCAACACCGCGGCCACAGCTATCGGCAGGAAAACTGCGTATTGGCGGCCGGCGGGCACATGGGTCAGCCGGGCGATGACAAGCGGCATGAAGGGCAGCGTGACATAGCCGCGGAACACAAAAGCGCCCGCCGCCGCGACCGGGCCCCAATGGGTTGAGAGCAGAAGAGCGCCGATATTGGCGATCGCCGCTGCCGTGGTGGCGCGAAGTGCGATGTCGGGCCGCCCCAGTCCTCCCAGCACCGATTGCCAGATCTGGCCGCAAGACACGATCACGCCGTAGAAACACAGGATCTGCACCAGGCGTACGCTCGCCAGCCAATGCGCGCCGAACAGCAGGGGAACGACCAGCGGCGCCGTCACCGCCAGGGTGATATAGACCGCTGCCGCCAGCACCGCGGTCATGTGCGTTGCGCCCAGGATCGCGCTTTCCAGCCTTTGCGGATTCTCCCGGATCCTGGCGATCAAGGGCACGATGACGTTGGACGCAGGCAGCACCAGCAACTGATAGATCATCTCGATGATGCGCAGGCCCAGGCTGAAAGCGCCCAGGATCGCAGGTCCGAACAGATAGCCGACGATCAGCCTGGGACTCTGGTTGGCGGCGAAAGCGGCGATGCGCAAAAGCAGGGTATAGCGGCCGTAAGCCCACAAAGCGCTGAGATGGGGCTGCGAGAAGGTCAGGGATGGGCGAAAGCCGGACCGGCGCCAGATGGTGATCACCGAAATCGCATTTTGGATCAGCAGATTTGCCACCAGGCTCCAGACGCCAAAGCCGCCCAGCGCCATCGCGACCGCCACCGCGCCGCCCAGCACCGTTCCCGAAGCAGTGGCGGCAAAGGCTGCGCGGAAGTTCAATTCGCGCCGCAGCAAGGCGGTCGGCACCGCCTGCAGCGCCGCCAGCAGCAGGAGCGGCGAGAGCGCTCTGAGGATCGGCGCCACATCGGACTGGTTGAACACTGTGGCGAGCCAGCCCGCGGTGCTGAATTGCACCAGGGTCGCGCCTGCGCCCAGCGCCGCCAACAGCCAGAAGACGCTGGAGGAATGTTCCTGTTCGATGGCCTTTTCCTGGATTAGCGCCTGGCTGAAGGTCTCGCCCAACAGCATCTGGCCGAACAGCGCGATGGTCGCCGCCAGGGTGACAAGGCCATAAGCCTTGGGGCCAAGCAGCCGCGCCAGCAGCAACAACACCAGGAATGTGACGCCTTGGCTCGCGACCCGTTCGGCCACGCTCCAGAACAATCCATGCGCCGCTTGTCTTGAAGAGGCCATGTCTCACATCACCGCTGTGATCGCGTCGCACAGGCGGTTGCCGAAACTGTCCCAATTGAGCCGCAGACGGAAATCCTCCCGCGCCTGTCTGGCGAGCCGCAGATAGCGGCTCCGGTCCGATAGTGTGTCGAGGATGATGGCCGCGAATTGCGCGGCCGAGGTTTCCAGGGGGCGCACGAAACCGGTTTCACCGTCTCTCACGATGGTGGGGATGCCGCCGACCGTGGATCCGATCGAAGGAAGCCCGAACGCCGCCGCTTCGCAAAAGGCCTGGCCATAGGCTTCCGCGCGTGAAGGCAGGAACAGGAAATGCGCCTCCAGCATCACCGAGGAGAGGATGGCAAAATGCTCCGGCCGGCTCTTGTCCAGATAAGGGTGAATGTCGAACATCTGGGGCGGCAGGCCTTTGGGGTCACAGCCGATGATGGTGGCCCGGGCCGGCAGGCCCGCCTTGTTCAATTCCTGAACAGTCCCGACCAGTAACTCGCCGCCCTTGCGCGCCCATTGGCGGCCAATGAAAACCAGGTGGCAGCGGGTTGACGGGCGTTGTGCGATTCTGCTCTCGACCTCTTTTTGGGATGGAATGCTGGGCAAATTCGCGCCCCAGGGAATGACGTTTATCTTCTCCCGGCTGGCCCCATAGCGGGAGACGGCGCTGTCAGCCGCCCATTGCGACGGGAAAGTGGCCAGCGTCGCGGACGACAAGGCTCGCTTTTCCTGGGAATGCCCCAGGCGGATAAAGCGCTCCGCTGGCCGGCGGATGCCGGTATAGGGGGTGTGTACAAAGTCGCAGAATAGTTGATCTGTGGTGAAGATGCGCGGCGCAACCGAATCCACCAGGCTCAAAGGGACGGAGGAGGGCGCGAAAACCGCCTGGGGCCTGACCGCGCGCAGGTGTTTTTCGATGCGGCCGGCAAGATATTTCAGGACCACCGGCTCGCGCATGGGGTGGTAGTATTTACCGACCGCCTTGTAGGCCGCGCGCAGGGGGGCCCATAGCCGGTCTTCCGAGAAGTCGAGCGGGAACATGTCCACGACATGAAAGCGCTTGCGCAGCTGCTCGCGCATGGAAAAGGCATAGCCGGACTCGACATTGCGGTCGGCTGCGTTCCACATCGAAATATAACTCAATGTCGGTTTCATGCTTGCTCTCTGTGCTGACCGGGTTCCCGACCGGTCCACGATTTATTTACGGTTTGACGCTAAACGGCAGTATGCTCTTGGCGCCGCCGCCCGATCCGTTCCTGCAGCAGATGTTTGCCCGCATGTCTCCGGGGGCTAAGTTCACCTTCACGCCGGCGCAGATCGACGAAATCAAAAAGGCGTTTTCCGCGCGCAGCTTCACCAGCCATGCCGTCGATGTCCGTCATAGTGTTTCTGTGTTCGGAAAATCCTATTATCTGGTCATCCTTGCCGGCCGCGAACGACGGTCCGCCCCGCGCGACCGTTGGGGTGTCACAAAAGTGTCTCAAACGATAGCGGTCCTTGCGGCCGCGACGGCATGTTGCCTGTTGTTTGCGACAGTCTTCTAAGGACGGCGCTTCATCGCTCCGTCATGTTGAGCGCCTAGTGTCGCGCCGCAATCGTACCGGACAGATTTTCAGGGGCAGGCCGGGTGCCTTTTTCTCCCATTTTCATCGTCGGGGTCCCGCGCTCCGGGACCACGCTGCTCAGGGTTCTGCTCGACAGCCATTCCCGGATCCTGGCGCTTCCCGAAACGCCGTGGATCTCCGGCGCCTATGGCGGGCCCCTGTCGCTGCGGCAACTGCTTGTCGATCTGGCGGATGGCCCTTATGGCGCCGCCCGCAATGTTGCCGGCATCGGGCGCGCCGATATTCTTTCTGCCGGCGCCGATTTCCTGGAACGGCTGTTTGAACCTGCGCTGAAGGTGCGGGGAAAGAGTGTGGTGGCGTTCAAGACGCCGTCGGACATCCCCCATCTGGAATTCGTGACCGCGCTGCTGCCGGACGCGCGCTATATCCATATCACCCGCGACGGGCGCGACGTGGCGATGTCGCAACTGTCCAAAAAAGGCAGCTTCTTCCTGGAATTGCGGGGATATCGCAGCCTCAGCTACGCCAATGTGTTTCGCCGCTGGGTGGAGTGGGAAGAAAAAGCGCGCGCGGTGCTGTATCGCGGCGAGCTTAAGGTCTTTCATCTGCGCTATGAGGATCTCATCGCCGATCCGGAAAAGGAAATGCGCCGCGCCACGGCGTTTCTGGGCCTGGCTTTCGAGCCCGGCATGCTCGACTATGCCGCAAAGAGTCACGACTATCCCAAGTGGGAGGCGGGCTCGACCGATGTGGTGCAGCGTCGGGGCCTGTCGGATTCTTCGGTCGGAAAATGGCGCAAGACCAAGAAGAACGCCGAGGTCCTTCACACCTTGGCGCGCTATGAGAATTTTCTGGTGCATCTGGGATATCCGTCCAGCGAACTCGAAAGCGGGTGGAAAGACCGGGCGCTGATCCTGGGCTATGGTCTTGCCCGGCCCGTGCTGGAGAGTTTGTCGCTGGTGGCGCGGCGCGTGCAGCCGCTGGTGCGCGACAAGGCGCGCGCGTTCGCCAGCTTCTGCCTTCTGCTTCTTGCCCTTCAGGCGCTGGTCCCAACTCGGGTCTTGGAGGCAGCGGGCCCGACCGGTGACATGCTGGGACCGCTCTTGTCCTTTGCCGGCACTTTAAGCTTCGCCCTAGCGTTCATGCCTCTTCTCAAGCGGCGGGGCGGGGCAGGTGGCGGGGTCCTCCGCGCCGGTCTACTGCTGCTGGGGTATGTGACGGTGCTGGAAGGCACCCGAGCGCTTGCATCGGGCGGCGGCCTCGCTATGCCGCATTTGCTGTTCAATGTCCTGGCTGTGCTGGCTGCGTTGATCGCGGCCATGCCGCTTCTCCTGCGTACACAGGAAAACGCTCGCGGTCTGCCGCGGATATGAAGACGCTGGTGTATGCGACCTATGTGAGCCCGTTTCCCGCCAATTCGGGCGAGCGCATTCGTGTCCTCAACCTGATCGCGGCGCTGCGATCGCTCGGCTATGCCATAGAGGCTTTTGTCGGAAACTATGACGGCGCCGATCTTTCCGCGCTGCGCGGGGACGGTCTCAATTTCCGGCAGATACCCTTTGCCTGGCCCAGGCTGCGCCAGGCCACCGGTCTCTATTTCCGTCCTGACGCGGAATTCGTCCGCCAGATCGCCAGCCTGCATCACCGCAATCCCCTGGCCGCGGTCGTCCTGGATTATGGATTTATCGGCGCGCATATCGGACCCATCACGCGGCTCGGCATCCCGGTGGTGCTGGGCACGCATAATGTTGAATCCGCCCTGACGGGCCAGGCGCCCAAATGCTCAGCGGCGGCGCGGATGGCGATACGGGTTCGCCAGGCGGTCGAATGGACGCATGAGCGGCTGTTCTTTTCCCGTGCGGATGCGGTGATCTGCGTCTCCGAAGAGGACCGGCGGGTCTATGAAAGCTTCGTCCCGGCCGACCGTCTGCACGTGATTCCGAATTTCGTCGATATCCCCGACCGGTTTGGAACCGGGGGCCGAACCGACCGCATCATCATGAGCGGCAGTTTCAGCAACTTCCAGAACCGCGAAGGGCTCAAATGGTTCGCCGACCATGTCTGGGACGAGGAGCTGCGCGCCACGTCGCAATTCTATGCCGTGGGCAAGCGTTCCGATGATGCGGTCCGCGCGCTCAAGAACGCGGAAGGGATGACCGGCCTTGGCGCGCGGGACGATCTTTTGGCCGAAATAGGCGCCTCGCGCTGCGCCATCGTTCCTCTGCTGCATGGCGGCGGCACCCGCGTCAAATGCCTGGAAGCGATGGCGGCGCGCACGCCCGTGGTCACGACGTCCAAGGGGTGCGAAGGCATCGCGCATGAGGGCGCGTTCTGGGTGGCCGATTCCCCGGCCGCGTTCAAGAACGCGATCCTGGATGTACTTTCGGATGCCAACCGAGCCCAGGCGCGCGCGGCCGAGGCGCGCAAAATCTTCGATCGTATCTACAGTCTGCCGGCCAATGTCGCGGGTCTGGGCCATGTCCTGGCCAGCGCCACCCAAGTCCGCTCGGCGCGCCTGCCGGGCCGCGGTTATCGCCTCGGTCAGAGGACTTCGAACACCGCCTGATGCGAAGGCGCGGCTTCGTGCCTGGGACTGACAAGGTGGCGCATCAGCTGACGGCGCCATACGATCCGCCGCTTGTGATGGCGATAGTCGTTCGCACGCCAGTCGAAATCCTCGCGCCACACGATGTTGGGATTGAGATAGCGCAACAGGCCTTCCTTATACACCATCGCCGCGACATTGGGTTTGCAGTGCGCCGGATCGATTCTGTTGGCGAGCAGCGTGATGTTGCGTTTCCGGCAGGCTGTGGCCATCCCTTCGATGGCCAGGTTGTAACGCTCCATGTGCGGACCAAGGTTTTTGTCGGCATAGGCGGTGTCGCCAAAATCGGCGACGGGGCGAAGCTGGATGGTGGCGATGTCGTACTGCTCGAAGGTATCAAAGAAATCGGACAACTCATCCAGGTTATCGGGACAGATGGTATAGTTGATCCTCAAGCGCGGAGCGCTGGCATCCTTCTTGCGCCTGACTTGCCGGATGATGGCGAGCGCTGCGTGCAGCCGATCATAGTCGGCCCGTTCCATCAGCCTTTCATAGGTGGCTTTTGTCACACCGTGGGTTGAAACCGTGATTTCATCCAGGCCGGCCGCGACCATGCGCTCGAAGCCTTCACCGGTCAGCATCTGACCATTGGTGGTGAAGCCGACAAAGGGGACGCGATGAGCCTTGGCGAGTTCAACAAGCCAGGGATAGTCGCGATACATGGTGGGCTCCATCGCGCAGCCGATGTGGACCTGTAGCGCGCCGCGAAAGAACATCCCGGCCAGGCGCTCGATTTCTTCCTTGGAGAAGCGGCCTTTCATATGCTCGGCGCGCCAGCCGGGGTCGGAAAAGAAGCACATGCCGCATCGCAGGTTACAGCCATTGACCGGGTCCAGCCGCACGATGAGATGGCGCAATCCCAGGATGTCGGCCGCCAGGATCGCTGCGAATTTGAGTCGCGGGCTCGCCACCGCGCGATTCAGGCGATGCAGCAATTCCGATGTCGGCTTTACAAACCCCACGCCGCAAAATATTGCGAAAGCGTGACAGTTTCACGAAGCCCGACCACTCTGTCTTAATAGTGTGTGGCTGGTTTGCTAAGGCACGGCGTTTTTCGCAGTCCTTGCAGCCGGTCATCATGTCTCGCTTGCGACACTTTCTCAGCCGCGCCCTCCCGCAGAGGTACAAGCTGCTCTATTTCATCCATCGCAAGGCGCGCCGCCGCCAGCGGCCGGTGGAGAAGCTGGTCTTGCGTCTTTTATGCGGCAAGGACAAAACCGCGATCGATGTGGGCGCCAATATCGGAACGATCAGTTACTATCTGTCGAGATATTGCCGGGAAAATCACGCTTTCGAGATCAATCCGCAGATTGCCGACAAGCTTCGGCGCGCCAAGCTGGCCAATACCAAAGTCTATGAAATCGGCCTGTCGGATTCGCGGCGCTCCGCCTTTCTCCGGGTGCCGCTGGCGGGCTTTGGTCCAGTGTTCGGCAACGCGACCATCGAGGCGGCCAACGACCTGGACGGACGCGCCATCGCCATGCAGGAACTGCCCGTCGCGATGCTGGATGATTTCGGGCTCAAGGATGTGGGCATCATCAAGATCGATGTCGAAGGCCACGAGCTTGCCGTGTTGCGCGGCGCCGTGAAGACGCTGGAGCGTGACCGGCCCAGCCTGATCATCGAAATCGTGGAGCGCATGAACGGTCAGGCATTTGCCGAGATCAACCGGTTGACCTCAGGCCTGGCCTACGGCTGTTACCGGCTCGTCGGCAGTATGATGGTGCCGGCCTCCTCCATCGAAGATAAGCGTGGAGACAACGACTTTTATTTCCTGCAGCCATCTGTCGTCCAGGCCATCAATAGCCGGCTGAGGGCAAATCAGGCATGACGCGACAATAGGTCTGACGACGATGGCGTCGGATCTGGGAGCTGTCGCAAACCGACTGACATTTCGTCTTCTACTGACGACTTGTCAGCGTGCCGGACGCAAAGCGATCGAAATGGCCGAAGCCGCTGTCGCGAAGCCGGTTTTTGAATCACTGGTGTTGGTGACCGTGAGAGTCCACTATAAGTCAAAGGCCCGTTGCAGTCATTTTACTGGCACAATGGGGTGGCTTAATCACACCTCGCCTCTCGCTCCCGGCCATTGCTTCGGCCCTCTATCCGGTGCTTTCCGGCACGAGCCTTTTGCGTTGCGTTCCCACGAGATTTTTACGCAAAAAAGGAAAAGCACCATGAAGCTGCCCGTCCGTCTTCTGGAAAAATCGGCAACTGAATTTCGGAAAGACAAAACCGAGATTGATGGCATTCAGGCTCATATCGCAAAGACGCCTGCGATAACGCTCGACGGACGGGCGCATTACGAATTGCGTCGGGCGATGATTGCCGCAACCGCACGTGAGCCGTTCGACCTGGCATTTGAGCGCTATGTCGGCACCAACGACCTTTTGGCGATCAATTATCTATCAATTGGAAATCTTCAGGCCCGCTCGGTTGGCCGCATTCGCTATTTTGATAAGAGGATCCAGAAAACGGCCTATGCGACCGGCTTTATGGTGTCGCCCGACTTGATGATGACCAACCACCACGTTTTTCCCGTCGCCGACCCGGCGTCTTTTTCGCAGCTGACGGACGATGCCACGCTGGAATTCAACTATGAGCTGGACGTAAACGGAAAACCCGCACCGCCTGTTGTTCATGCCATAGAGCCGACCGTGTTTCTCCATACCAGCGAGGAACTCGATCTCACCCTGGTCGCAGTCCGCCCGCTGGATAACACCGGCCGGCATCAACTGAGCGAGCAGGGATATCTTGTGCTCAACGGCAGCCTGGGGAAAGCTGGCACGGGGGACTTCGCCACCATCATTCAGCATCCCGACGGGCAGCAAAAGCAGATCGCGCTGCGCAACAACGAAATCATCGACAACACACTCGATGATGTCATCATTTACAAGAGCGACACGGCGCAGGGAAGCAGCGGTGCGCCAGTTTTCAACAATGAGTGGCAGCTGATCGCGCTACACAGCGCGGGCGTCGCAAAGAAAGATGCGAAAGGCAATTATCTCGACAGGGATAATCAGATTATCCCGATTGTCGAGGGCAGCGTCGACGAAGCCCGCGTCGTCTGGCTGGCGAACCGGGGTATCCGCGTCAGCGCGATCATGAAACACTTGGCGTCCGCGCCGGACATCGCCACGCATCCGCTTGTGCAGGTGTTCAATAGCCCTGCCTATACCGACAGCCGCCACTTTGTCGCTCTGTCAAACCCGCAGCCGGAAGAAAGGGAGCGGTTGCTCACGGCGGCGTCGGCGCCGTCCGCCCCAGTCCAAACACAGCCGTTGGAGATCCGCATCAGAATTGGCAATGGATCAGTCGTTGCCGAACCCGTTTACGCACCGGCGGCAGTTGCTCTTTTGGCGTCGGCACCGGAATTCGAAAAGAAGCTGGAGGATGAACAGGATTATACCGCCTGCGATGGGTATGATTCAGAATTCATGGGTGTTTCGATCCCGATGCCCGTTCCCACCCCCGCGCTGCGCAAGAAGCTCGCTTTCTTGAGCAACAATCCCAGCGCCTTTACGCTCAAATACGATCATTTCAGTACCATCCAGCACGCGGTACGTCGCGTTCCGGTCGTCAGCGCGATCAATGTGAATGGGAAGCTTCGCTACGAGGCCCTGGGCGATGACACACGCAAGGACCACTGGCTCCGGGACAACCGCATCGACTACGACGCGCAGTTGGACGACAAATGGTATGCCAAGAGCGGCTTCGACAAAGGCCACCTGTCCCGGCGGGAAGACGCGGAATGGGGCACCACCATGGCCAAGGCAAAGGCTTCAGCGGACATGACCTGTTCCTATGCGAACGCCGCTCCACAGGTGCCGGCGCTCAATCGCGCCATTTATGGTTATCACGGCAAATGGGGCGCGCTGGAGCAAGACCTGTTGGAGAAAGGCATAAAGCTGGAGGACGGGAAGTCATCGCGTGTTTCCATCTTCGCCGGCCCTTTATTCCTGGAGGATGACCCGGTCTATGCGTCGGTGCAGGTGGCGTTGAGCTTTTTCAAGATCGTCGCCTGGTATGACGACGAGGGCACATTGCGGGCGACTGGCTTCCGCCTCTCTCAGGAAAAGCTGGTCGATGCAATCGAATGGGAAGAACTGCATATCGATGCGCTCTTGAAAACCGCCCAGAAGTCTATCGGCGAGATCGAAAAGGCGACGGGGCTGAAATTTCCCAAGATTCTCAAAGATGCCGACACGAACAAATAGCGGCGACGGTCTGACGCTGGAGCGCGGGCCGCGGCGGGAAAGTACTTATTCTATCGGATCAGTGGCTTATGGAATAACGGGACGATAGGGGCTGGATCTCGGCGAGAACCCGCCAAAGGTCCAGACCCGGAAATGAGCTCGCTTGCAGGCTGACGCCGGCCGCAGCACACTCTGCTTAAGCCTCGAGAACAAAAGAACCGGGAGGATCCGTGGGCAGACCCCTTATCGCAGTCGCGGCGTTGCTATGTCTGTGTCCTGCTGCGGCCAGTGCCCGGCTGGCCATTTCCGGCAATGACGGCAAGCAGGTCCTGGCGGGCGATCAAGACGCGGTCATGCCTGACAGCATCAGCGTGATCGATTTCGCCGTCAATCCGCCCAAGATCGTCGGCCAGGTCCAGGTACCCGCCGCCATGATCGGCCCGCCCGAAGCCGTGGTGGTGAGCCGGGACGAAAGCTTCGCCATCGTCACGGCGGC
>Ga0070665_100002068_pt1 | contig 22510 bp, 41 predicted proteins | sample KBSS13metaG_FD_65862 | JGI IMG/M metagenome (GOLD analysis project Ga0070665, IMG submission 65862) | Switchgrass rhizosphere microbial communities from Kellogg Biological Station, Michigan, USA - KBS S1-3 metaG | ecosystem: Host-associated > Plants > Roots > Rhizosphere > Soil ... | reverse complement strand
GGGCGTACGCCACACCACGCTGAATCCGGGCGGTTCCACACCATGAGGCCCGCGAAGTCGCAAGACAGAGGGTGCTTCATGTGAATGCCGCAGTACCCTGTGTCGAGAGCGAGAAAGTCGCACCGAGTCTGCTTAGGGTTGTTCGGGACAGTCTTCCCGAGCTTGTGCACGTCCTTCGTGATAAGGAACGTCTTCTTCCCGTTGAATTCGATCTCACGATCGTAGAAGTCTTCAAACTGATCGCCGGTTGGCATCGGCTCACCAGGAATGAAGTCGAGGCTGAACTGAGAGCAGCATCCGCCGCACTTCGAGAAGCAGTTGAATGAGTGGAAGAAACTCGGCGACACGTTCAGTGTCTTGGGATTGAACTGTTGGCCCTTGTAGGTGAAAGGTTCAGTAGTGAATGCTGCAAAGTAGACATGGACCACTTTGTCAAATGAGTCAACGTATGCCATCACACAACCTCATTGATTTTTCTGCCGTCCCTCGGATAGATCATGATCCGAGTTTTCGGGATTCCACATGTGCTGCGATCAGCTCTGTAACAAGCAATGAACGCAGGTGCGTAGCCATCAGTTGGAACCTCACCAAACAAGAACAGCCTTCCTGATGCTCGTAGATCACGACCATACAAAGCGGGCGTTCCGTGCAATACCGCATGACACTTATTCGGGCCAAAATCGGTGTAGAGTGAATCTTCACCGAACATCGCATGAATCTTCAATGCCTCCGAATGGATGTCCCTGGTGATTGATTGCCTCTCCGGAACACCATTTGGATACACTTTCTTCACATACTCAACGAAATCCTTTGTCTCTTCGTGTTCAGCCACATGAATACCTGACTGGAACGTGATACCCGAATACTGCTGAGTGTCGTTTGGATTCGGGGACCCTGACCTAACTGACTTCAAGGACAGCCAGGCTACATCACCATGATCATCAAACAACGCAACATCAGCTTTCGGGAGTTTTCCGTTGATTCTCTCCTTAACCTGTCTGGCTCCTACGACACCAGGAAAGAGGAAGGGCCCAAGCCTGATATCGACTCGTCCTCGGAGCTTGATGGCGCTGTCAAGTATGACAGACTGAATATGTTCGCCAGGTAGCTCGGTTCTTGATGATCCGAATTCCTCGGTTTTAGCAAAATCACTGAGTCGATATTCCCCGCCGCCTTGGCCGTGCAGTCGTACGCCCAATAGGCGGGATCTGTCGCCTGACAGTATAGAGGATCTCTGTTCATCTGTCAACCTTTCAATAGCCACCGAATCTTCAGATCCCACCAGGCGGAGAGGTTCACCTGCTTCGATCTTCTGCAACAAAACCTCACAACGACTCAAGCCGCTGCCCGCATTGGGCCCCTTTCGGATCGGCTTGAGTAGCTCGTGAGGTGTCAGGGCTTTCTTGAAGAGCATTCAAGAATATTTACGACGCCATCGAGTAGTTGTTGAGAACACGCTTGAGCTTGTACTCTGGCGTCCACGCATCCGTGAGAACTTCTCCGAGGCCGTTGCTGATGTAGGAAGTCGGCTCCGGGCAGTCATAGACTGACTCAGGAATCACGATTCCGACTGCCGTGTTGCAGTTGTTGCACGACGGCTCATGCCACAGGACGCACGGAAGGCCCATCGGGCGCGCGTAGTCCTGTAAGGTCCCGTAGAGATCCCTCAGAGCCTTATGCGTGTCTGCACCTGAGACCTTCTTGACGATGATTGTCTTGTGGACATCCGACCACTCTTGGTAGGTGGCCAAACATTTCGTCCACATCTCAGTAGGATCGCCACCAGGACGAGCAGTCTGTCGGGCCAGGAGGTTTCGATACTTCGACTCCATCTGATGCACAGCATGGCCTGTCTGGATGCCGGCATGGATGCCTTGGAAGTAGAAATTGACGAACGAGTAAAACCTCATCTCGAGGGATCCTTCTTGGGTACAGGTAATGCGCTCGACGGGATGTCGACGCATTCAGAACGTGTTTCGCAAATTTCACAGGCCCCAAACGACATCGGCAACCCGTAGAAGAAGGGCCAGCTGTTCTTTTCAGCACACTTCTGGCAAAAGAACATGGATCAACCCTCCTCGGGCCTGCTTTGTGAAAACGCCTGATGGTGAGTGTAATGCCGCAAGGCTTCAACCTTGTTGTTGGCCGACAGATGAATCTCTCCCTCATCGACGTCGCCTTCGCTAATCATCAAATCCGCAATAGCAAGGATGTTGCCGATTTCACGCTCAAGATCAGCCTTGTTGTTCCAAGACTCAAACCCGTGACGGAGAATCTTGGTCACAGCCTGGACCGTTTCGCCGCACTCTTCTGCAAGAATCGCAAGGCGCTCGGCTTCAGCCTCTGTCAACTTGTTGAAATGGGATGTGCTCATGGTTTTCCGAATCCTTTTGAGTAGCCTTCGTATGTCATGGCTCCCTCAATATTCAGGTCGATCTTGACCATGAAGAACTTGCATGAATCGCAATCCTTGTCAATCAAGATGACTTGGTTCGGCTTGAGCCAGTCGCGCAGCAAATGGTAGATGTGCAGGTGCCACGCGGAATCGCCGCCCATCTTCTTGAGGACTTCGAATGTGACCTGCCATTGGCCCGGCGCGGTCTTGACCAGGTAGTTGGTCCTGAGCCAAGGCGTCTCTGCAGCCAATGCGTTGTCAAGTGATGTTGCCATTGCGTCGTCTCTCATTTGCCATTTCTTACGGCGTATGCCGAAGTACCGTGGCTCGTATGCCATCTCAAACATCAGTGTAACTTCGTGGTGAGGCCAACCTTATCAGAGGTGGCATTGAATTTACGCTTGACCGCAGCCATCAAGTCGATGTTTTCGCAAGCCGCTACAAGGTCAGCACAGATGACGACGTCTGCGAGCTCGTCAGCCAAATCGTCAACTGTGGCTCGTGAACCACGCCAACCATTCCGTTCGCGAACAAGTTTCTTCGCGATATTCAGGGCCTCTCCTACCTCGCCGCCAAGCTCCATGGCTCTGAAAGACAGTGCATCCTTCGGATCCATCGTGCCGTCGGTCCATTCAATCTGCCGTTTGAGAGTTGTTTCTCTCAGATCATGCAAGGTCCAAGACATCACCGTCTCCTGTAGACTGAAGTCGGCGTCGTGAGATCTTCGTTGTCAGAACGATGACCGATGCGACAGGCCCCGTTCTTCTCGGTCTCCTTGACTCTGACCATCGAGCACCAGACATCTTTGAACCCCATCTCTTCGAGGAACCCAGAGTTTAGATGCTTGTAGAGGAAGTCGGCAATGGCCTCACAACCAGTAGCTTCGACGACTGTGATCTCCGCGATCTTGAGATCCTGCAACTTCATGATGTCGTCGAAGTTCGGATCATCTTCAGCCAGAAGCAACTTGTGGTCAAAACACTGCTCGAGGAAGTCCTTCAGAGGACGCAGGCCGCCAAAATCAACAACCCAGTTCCGCATGTCGAGGCTTTCACTCTCAAACTCGAAGTAAAAGCTGAGAGCATAACCATGAATCAGACGGCAGTTGCCTTGGTCTCGCCATTGGTGGTAGGCGACAGGACCGATTTCTTTGTACTCTTTTGACGATACAAACATCAATCACTCCTCATAAGCGTGTTCCTTTTCAAGTTCGGCGCGACGGACCTTCGCATAATTCTCGAGTTCAGCGGCCAGAGTAGATTCGATTGTGGCCAGTGCCTCAGCTTTCCGGCGTGCCCGATCCATCTTATTATGATGGGTCAGCCATCGTTCGACAAGATCATCTCGGATACCCTTTGCCAAATTGCAGGCAACACGAGTCGCGATGTTCAACTCGGAGTCACGGACTCCGTAACGTCGGAAAGCGAGCTGTTTCTCCTTCTCGAGAGCTTTAGCGTCATCAGCTTCACGCTCAAGACGCTTGCTTTCAGCGATTTCTTCAGCGCTGGGTGTGTAGGTGCAAGGCATTATGCGTCATCCCTTCCGTGATGAGTTCTTATGGGACGTGAATCCATGTAGGCCTTCACTTCCTCAAATGAATATGGGTACAGATTGTTGCCGTCACATCCGACGTCCATGATCTTCCCCTCGATACCATGAGGCGCTGCATGCAAGTGACCATGCAGGTGCCAGGTACCACGGGTGATTGCATTCCACTCCCAGATAGGGAAGTGACTGAAATGAATGTGCTGACCATTGATGTCGGTCTCCCACATCGAGTAGGGCAAGATTCTTTCGAATCGCTCCCTCAAGCGGTCGTCCTTCAACAAGTCGTAGTCATGGTTGCCGGGGATCAAATAGATCGCGCCGTTCAACTGCTGCATGATTTCGTACAGGCCGTCGGTGTTGTGCCAACCGAAGTCGCCAACGTGATAGACGGTGTCACACAACGCGACTTTCTCGTTCCAGCGACGAATCATCTCAGCATTCATCGCATCAATGTCGAGCACCTCACCTCTGATGAATTCCGGGCGAGGCTGCAACTTGATGATATTTCGGTGCCCGAAATGTGTGTCAGAAGTGAAGTGGATCATGTCATGTGAAGATGCCCACCAGGCAACCAACGATCACACAAGCCAGTCCAAACGCAAATGCGTTTGTGCTGTACTCTTTGACCGTTTCGTCACTGCTGCAGTGGTAGACGCCCTGACTGATAAGCGCGAACATCAGTCCAACGATAATCAGTGCCTGCGGCGTTTCCATAGTAGGCATCACCTCTTGAAGATTCGATGAAATAGGCTCGGACGAAGACACTCAGCCAAGTCTGCGGTTTCCGGAAGCAGGATGCGAGGCGAGATTGAGCCAAGTTCCTGTCCCAGGAAAATGTCAAAGTCGATCACATCATCCGACTCGTCTCCATGCACGACGACTGCATTCGGGTATGAATGACCCACAACAGTGCCGAACTCAAACCAGTCACCCTTCAACCAGTTGAGGCTGAGGATGATAACACGATCGTCAATTTCGTAGTCCATAGACGCCATTCTAGTTGATTAAGAGTCAGAAGTCAAGTGTTTTCTCAAAGAGAATCTCTTCATCATCCGTGAGAAACACCGTGTGGACGTGCGCCATCTGGAACTGCGCCTCGAATTTCTTGATGAACCACTCGACGACAGCATGAATGTCATCGCCATCAAGGTCATCGACGACGATGATTTTCTGATCATCGGTGGGGATGGTCCGGTAGACTTCAGGACGGACCTCTACCACGATTCCGCGTGAATCCTGATTCACGATGGAGCGTCGATCAATCAGTAGACCTTCGTGCATCCAGGCCACTGCCTTCATGATCAGCTGGACGCCTTGCTGGCAGACAGCACACTGGTCTGAGTACAGAGGCCCGTGATTCCACTCAAGGAAGAAGTAGTATTCTTCCCAGGGTGTACGCCAAGCGAGATCGATCGTGTTGGGAAGATGAATGCGCTGCTTCATCAATGGCGACCATTCACGAGATGCGCCACATACTCGAGCAAGTACAACTTCGGAGCCAGAGTAATCTTCAGGAAGTCGTAGATGTTGGCCATGAAGACCACGACAGAAACCAACCACAGGACGCTGGGAATCAGGTACATCGGACCCCAGTCACTGTCATCGGCAACCATCTTCTTGGCGCACTTGTACGGCCAGATGGCGAACACGGCAATGACGATAGCCAGGACCATCCAGACGAGTGCCCACGAAGCTTCAAATAGAAGCAGCTGTTTGGCAACGTCCGGGATCTGCCCCGCGATGAAATCACCAGTCGACGTCGCCACATCCAAAGCCTTTTGCAGGATTGTGGCAAGAACGTCATCGGTCTTCGGAAGTGTGTCACTCATTGTGGTTTGTCTCCCTTGAAATCAGTTTTGTACCAGCCTGTACCTTTCAGAATGAAACCGCCTGAGCTGACTTGGCGGTACATGTACCCGAAGTCGTCTTCGCCTTCACAACATTGATTACAGCAGTAGTACTGAGGTGCATCTGCTACCTTGAACAGTTTCTCTTCGACTCTGCCACATTTGTCACAGCGATATTCATACAGCGGCATTGCGCAGAGCCTTCTGTGCAGTGAAGATGTTCTCGTAGCCACGAGGTGAGATCAAGAATTGCCCTCGGACCCAGTTGTCCTTTCGAGTCATTGCCATGACGACGTAGTTGCCTTCCCCGATGATGTCGAGGATCTTTTCGAAATTCTCGAGGGTTGCCCACTGAGGCATGTCGTGGTACGCCCATCCGTCAGCGCGGTACGTTTGGCCTTGGATCGGTTCGCCCGGAGGAAGTTGGGAGAATGAAGGATGTTCAGCCATTGGTTGGTTCCTTCGGTTTCTTGTATGGGACCAAGTAGTCCTTCTGGATGTGTTCGATTTGACCGGAACCCTGCATTCGAAGTGAATAGAAGGTTTGTTTGTTGACGGAGTACGACGAATTCTTCTCGCCGATCTGCCCCTTGTGGTGGCCCCACTTCACTTCAAAAAGCTGTCCCATCGTCATCCTCGTCTTGTGGGTTGGTCACTTGGCAATCATCATCCCAGTCTGCAGAATCGCCGCAGTGTGGGCAGAACCAGAATGAATCAGGACGATTCATCTGGTAGTCGTATTGCTCGTCTGTCAAAAAGACGAGTCCGCAATCGCCGTGACAGTAAACTGCGTACGGCGACGGATCAAATCGGTTGTCTCTCATTCGAGGATCGCCTTTTCGATGGCAATCATTTCGTCGCGTGTATTGGCGACGTCTTTGTCTAGGCGCACCGCTGTCACCCGAGGCAGGAACAACGACTCCGTTCCGTCCTTGCGTGACTTGTCGGTGATGCGTTCATTGTACATCACCGTGACGATCTTCGGCATGTCAGTCAGCCACTCGTCACGTACCTTCTCATCGAAGTCTTTGAAGATGCCGACCTTTGACTTGATGAGACCGCATTCGGATTCGATGAACAATGCGCCGATTCGTTTCGCATTCTTGCCGGTGCCGTATTCGAATCCCGTGACCTTGAACTCAGCCTCGATCTCGGCTTTGAATTTGCACTGGTCCTTTGTGCGCTTCGGAGTCCAGAATGCTTCGAGGTTCTTCAGGATCGTGCCTTCATATCCACGACGACGCATTTCTTTGAAGTGGGCTAAAGCCTCAGCTTCATTCTGTACCGTCTTGGAATTGATGAGTACGAATTTCGGATCTTCAATACTGGTGGCCAGTAACTGCTTCACGAAAGAGAGACGCATCCGGTAAGGGATGGTGCCGGTCGGGTCGTTGACATCCCACAGCGCCATGCCCATGAGAGCCGCTTCATCGTCTTCGATGGTGCCGCGGATGGCCTTGTTCAAGATGCCGTTCGAAGTCTTGCGGTCGAGTGTCTTGCCGTCCTTGAAGCAGAGGAGCTCGCCGTCGAATACTGCAGGCGTGTCGAGCTTCTGTGCGATCAGGTAGACCTGGCCCGAAAGCGCACCCTTGTCTTCGATTGCCTTTCCGGCGCGCGACATGAGTGAATAGGCGCCCGAGGGATCGATGCTGATGGCACAACGCATGCCGTCAGCCTTGAGCTGCGACTCCGCCGGGTAGATGATTCGCGTCGGATCGGTGTCACAGAGCATGAAGTCGAACGTCGGAACCAAGCCCGGCCACACCTTGTTGGTGATAGAATCACCGAACCCTGCGCGGAGATCCTTGAGAATGATTCTTCGAACAACTTCTGCATCGTCATCCGACATCTTGTTCAGCGTGTCGGAGATGAGTGCCTTGGCACTGTTGCCCGTGGTGTTCCTCGACGCCAGCTGGTTAAGCAGGATGTTGAACGCGTACTCGAGGTTGAACTTGTCCTGCTGCGGATTCGGGCGCTCTGTGTGGGTACTGTAGAACCGAATCGTCGGACTCAAGGCCAAGTAGCAAGTCTTGGCCAGATCGTCATAGAGTTTGTACTGATTGAGGATCTGGGCCTTCTCGATCGGAGAATTGGTGGCAGCCACCTGATCGAGAATCGAGAGAACACTGGGATACATGATCAAACACTCCGTTAGGTCACGGACTCATTGTAAAGGGAACTCATTGAAAAGTCAAGCAGATTGGCTGATTGACCTATACTCAATCTTCTTGGATTTCATTTGCGCGGTGTTGATGACCAACTGCATCGCCTGGGTCACACCATAGTCGATATACACAGCGATCAGATCCGCAGTTTTGACCCACGACAACATTGACTGGAGGCCGACATCGTGGTCAATCGAAACCTTGATGTTCAGTGTGTCGTAGAAGAAGAGGTTCTGAGAGATTGGAGCTTCGTGTCGGTTCAGTGAATCTTGAACGCAACGGGTCGCGTACCTCTGCATCCTCTTCACTTCATCAGGCACCTCAGCCATGAACGGAGAACAAATCAAGACACACTTCCTCTGAGAGAAAGCAGCATTGATGATGTTCTCTGCTGTCTTGTCAGCGAAATGAGAAGGGATCGGCTGGACTCCAACCGGCTCTTTGTCCTTCGGGGCGACCGCCTTCGGCATAGGCTGTCCCGTCTGGTAAGCGATAGTCGCTTCCATGATGGGTTTCAGCTTGGCGAAGTCGATTTGCGTCATGGGGAGGTTTTGAGGATGATCCAGGTATCGGCGAAGCGGGATGCTGTCACCGCACTCTCTTTCGTGGTCAGACGACTGTAGAGCTTGTGGATGTCCGAGATATTTAGGGCCCCGATACCCTTGAGTTCAGCTGGCTTGCGGATCGTCTTGAACGATGATTTCTGCAGGTCGACATTCTTGAGGGTCGTTCCAGTGAATGTGAATCCGACAGCCGTACCTTGGAAGAGGATCAACTTGCGGTACTTGGTGTCGTACACATACATCTTTCGGTGGCCAAGCACGTCAACCGGGTTGACCGACTTGATGCTGAGTTCAGCGTCTTCACGCTGGTACTTCACATCCTTGACAACTTTGACCGGATTCACCTTACGCACGCGCACGACCTTGGCCTTGTTGACTTTGGCGGCAGCCTGAAGCTTCTCAACTCGTTCGAGCGTATCCTTGTACAGTTTCTTGAGACTTGGCAGTGTCTTCTGCACGAAACACTCAGGGGCCTCTGCCATCTCAGCGAGGCTGCGCTTGCAGCAATCAACGACATCGTCAAGCTTCTCGGTCGCGATCAGACTCACGACAGGCACAGGCTTGCCGGCGAGGATGCAATCGACCGCGAGTTCAAGCGCCTCGAATGAACGGGAGAAACGCTTTGTTGGTGCAGGCTTCGGTTTCGGCTCTTCGATGATCGGATTGCCGTCGGCATCGACTTCAACATCGTTCTTCGTGGGAATCGGAATCGACTCGAAGTAGGAACGAATTCGTTCCTTCATGGCGTCGTCGAATTCGTAGCCGCGTTCGGTCAGGCGGCAGAGGGAACCGTATGTGGTGAACGAGTAAGGCTTCGCCTGTTGGGCGCGCTCGACAAGTTCAGGATGATTCTTGTGGAGGTAGGTTAGCGCCCACGCCTTCAGGTTATCCGGCTTCGAATGAGCCGAATAGAAGTTGAGCGCCTGGGCCAGGTCCATCTTGTCAAAGGTTAGACCCGAGTGCTTCGGCTCGTTGCCCTTTCCAGACAGTGTGGCGATGAGCGCCTTTTTGGCTGCAGCCTTATCCTTGGCTGCATCAGTCATCTTGATGTTCCTTCGGGCTCACGAACAGGTCGCCGATTGAAACTTCGACGATCTTCTCGTCGCCAAGGCGTACACCTGGAACTTCGACAACGTGCAGATGAGTCTGCTTGTCGTAGCCGTTGTAGACGCCCTCGAAGAGACCATCAGCCGTGCGGAAGACGACTGTTTCGCCCTTGGATGGAAAGCATGTGTTCATACTGACCTCACTTTACCTCGTGTTCAGACGCGATGTCTTTGCACAACTCTATCAACCGATTGGCGAATCCTGCCTCACGAGGGCTCAAACCCTCATATCCCTTTTCGCAGAAGTGTTCGTATGCATCTTCAAGATCCGTGAACACTGCCTCGAAACGACGCGGATTCGTACTCACTCACTTCTCCTCGAATGAATTGATAGAACCTACGGTTGTATTCTATGAAAAGACCATGAGAAAGTCAAGTGTTATTTTACCTTTCTTTCCATGTATTTAGTGTCTCACGCGATGAGCGTTCACCCATTCGTCATCCCAAACGCAAAATGCACGGTGTTTATGGCCACCCATTCCGAGACGACGTCCGCCATCATATTCGAATCCACGATAGCCGTAAGGTTCGACAGCAGACTTCAATCGCTCCCAAGGAACACGCCGCCGGTTAAACATGATCGGCTGTCCGAGATTACGGCGAACAAACTCTTCACAAGTTTCGTCTTCCGTCATTTTCAGACTGGGGCAGTATTCCCAGACCACTTCAAGAAGTGCAGAATCACGACAGGGACGATCGACGTGAAGGATCGCGTTGTTGAAATCTTTCAGAGGAAATACAAACTTCGACAAGTGGCCGATGTATCGCTTGGTGTCCCACTTGACGACGATGTGCTTTACGTAACGAACACCGAAGCGTGTATTCTTGTCCGGGACTGAGACCGTCTGATATTCAGAAATGATCTCCCTCGATTCGAGCATGTCGCGGAACTGATCCTGGAGGAAGCGTTCAACATTGGCCTTGGACATTCCCTTCGGGACCGATTCCTTGACGACTCCGTAGCCACAGTAGACCTTGAAAGCCTTCTTGTTCGCTTCGTCTCGATTCAAGGCCTCACCACTGAACAGTGTCACGACTCCACGGGCGTCATTGTACCTAACGGCCCGCCAGTCGGCGCCCTTCTCCCGATAGGAGTTGGCGACGTCCGTGTTGTTGGTGAGGTAGATTCCTCGACCCAGCAGGCAGCTCTTGAAAGATTTGTGAGTACGAAACTCATCAATCTCACTGAAATCGCCGCGGTAGAGGGTCAGGGAGTCGTTCACGGTGCGTCCGTCAGAATCTCAAGCAGCTTCAGATGCTCTTCGACTCGTTTCTTGGCGGAGGCAATGCGGTAGATGTCACCCGCGATTTCCTTCGTCAGAACGCGCATCGGAGGGGTGACATTCACTTCCCACGAAACGCTGAAATACTCACAGCCGCGAGTCCAGCCCTCGTAGGTGTCGATCCAATCCATCATCTCACCCTTCTGGTCTTCCACGGGAAGGACACAGACATAGGGGATGTAGGCGTATTCGGTTGAACGCGAACCTTTGGTGGTGATTTCGTATTTGACCCAACCGGTTTTCATTTCAGTCTCCGATTTCTCTGAAGTCAGGACCGAGAATCTTTCGCTCCTGATAGTTGAGGTTTGAAGTTGACCAAACGGTGGGCATGATGCCCTGGCTGCTGTGGAAACAATTGCCCGGCAGCTCGATCCACGCATCCGCCAGGTCTTTCACCTGCTTGATTTTCTCATCGAGCATGTACTGAAAGTAGCCGTCATACCCCTGACGGAAAGCGTAGAGGTGGGCCATCACAACTCGATGGAGGCCCATCCCAACTTGGAAGAACCCGTACTCGCGATCGTAGACCCAATATTCGTCGCAGTTGGCGACGCCGGGTTTGAGTTCGACTGGATCACTAGCGTGTTCCGCAAGTGACAGCCATTGCTCTTCCGTCAACTTTTTCATCACATCACCGCGTTCGGGTTGTACTTGAGGCCGCTGATGTAGTATTCGCTCTCACCGACACAGGGCCTGATGATTCGCTTCGTGTGTGCCATCTCATGATAGGTCGGCACCATGCGGATATCCACTGTCGAAATCACCGGACAGGTCAATCCGTCGAGAGGACCTCCCACGAAATTCTTGATGTATTCAATCTTGATGAGTGCCATGATCCTGCTCCAAGGGTTAGATGGCGGCTACCCAGACCGCGTCAATACGCTTCTTCGGGCCAGGCGTCCAGGTGTCGTTGATGACACCGTCGACGAGGGCGAAGACGTGATTATCAATTCCGATGATGAAGGTTCCTTTCGGATTCGCCTTCACAAATTGACCGATAGTGGTACGGATCTTGCGAGGTTTGGATTTGTCACCGTGATACCAAGCATGGTTGAACTTGGTGTCATACTGGACAAGGCGGGTCAGGATATGCTGGACGCATTTGCAAGAAGCCCAAGCGTTGAATCGGAAGCCCTTGCCACGCTGGCGGCCATACACCTCAAGCAACCGATGGGCGCTCTTGTACTCAATTCCGAGGCAAATGGCGAGAGCACGGACCGTGCAGTCGTTCGTGTCGAACCCAATGCCGGACGATTTGAAACCGCCGTCGTTGTAGACCTTTGCGGTCTTGACGTATTCGGGGCACTTCCGGGCCTTCAAAGGACCCTTGGCGCCACGACCTTCGGCGATGCTGACTGCTTCGGAACCCGAATCCGCCCAGACATAACAACGGCGGGTGGCGCTGGTGACGATGTAACGAGCCATTCTCAACTCCTGAGGATGCTGGTCTTTCTTCAAAGACTATTGTAGTGGAAACATTTTCAAAAGTCAAGCATTTCTTTTACCAAGTCAAAGTTTTCTGCCCAATCCCTCCAAGATCTCCTTTGGTGCGTCTGGACCGACGTACTGGTATCCGCCTTTGTTATAGAGAGAGGCGCCACCATCTTGGCTTTACGGGCCTTTTCAACTTGCGCTGCTTCTTCTCTCAACTTCATTGCATCGTCTTCGTAGACAACACGAGATGTATGAAGATTGGGATGAGGGCCAGGAGGTGGAGCCGACGGCAGGTGAGAATAGTCAGGAGCTGCAGGAAACCGCGAGACTTTCGTCTTCATCGGTTCGAAAGGTGGACGGATGTACTTGGCAGAGGCGACGTACCGCTCACGAGGTTTCTCGTAAGGATTCTGCTTCTTTCGCTTCTTCATTTCGTCATTCTATGATGAAAGAAGCAGAATGTCAAGCCAAAGAAAAGGCTCGGGTGTTACCCGAGCCGTGTTTCTTCTTGAACCTCGAGTTTTGCTGACCTCCACACGCCGCGGATTCTTGTTCGATACCCGATCTTGACGATTGCCAGGTCGTGTATGACCCCGTCAATAACCGCAAATGCGTGTCCCTTGATGGTGCAGATGTAAGATCCCTGCTGATGAGTCTTGATGAAACCGCCTACCGTCTTGGCCCTGTGCTCGACGACATCAAACATGTGTCGTCCAGGTTCGTGCATCCAACGGTAGAAATGGAAAGGACTGCCGTTTACTCGACCGTACACTTTCAGGAGTTGATGAGCATGTTCATATCTCATGTCAAGGACGATGGCGAGCGCCCTGACTGTGCAGTCATGAAACTCTGATCCGATTCCAGAAGCCTTCAGGCCTCCATCATTCTCATTCCTCGGGACGGTTGGTGCTCTCCGCATACTTGCCCCGTGAAACCCAAAAGAAAGGCTCGAGTCAGGTACATACCTCGAGCCTTTCTTCAGTCGGCGGTGGATGGATTAGACCGAAAGCTGGTCGATCGTCTTCCCCGCCTTGAGCGCTTCGTTGAACCACGCCGGGCGCTTGCCCCGGCCGCCCCAGACCTGCTCGTGGTTGTCCGGGTTGCGGTACTTCGCCTTCCGAGGGGACGACGGCGTGTTGCCGATCAGCTCGTCGATGCTGAAGCCCGTCTGCTTCGCGATGCTCTGGACCTTGCTGCGTGCGGCGGCCAGGTCTTCCTTCGCGAGCTGTTCTTGGCGGGCACCCGCGCGGCGGATCAGGTCGCTGATCTGATTGCGGTTCATGCCCTTGAGGTTGATGCTCATTTTCTATTCTCCGGTGTTGGTGGTTGAAAGTTTTGCCCCGTGTAAGGATGTCCTTCCCTACATTTCAAAGCCTAATGGAGTATTTTCATATTGTCAATACCGAATGACAATGGCATTTATGTGAGATTAAGCCATACAGTAAGAAGCCCGACACTCAGGCCGGGCTTCTTAGGGTTGAGGTGGATGAGGAAGGAAACGAGCCTCCGACCTTTTTGATGTCGCGACATCAAACTGCTCTACCCGCTGAGCTACTCACCCAATTTAGGCGTGTACGACAGGACTCGAACCTGTGACCTCCGGCGGGCCCGCGGACCATGTGCCGGCGCTCTGCCAACTGAGCTACGTACAACGAACCTTTAGAACGACAGACGCAGACCGCCCTGATAGATGACGTCGTTGCTGTCGTGGAACTTGACGTCGACAACCGCGGCCAGGTTCTGGCTCAGGTTGATCTGACCGCCGACGACGCCGTAGGTGACCCACTCGGTGTCGAGACGCGTCTCACGCTCGGTCAGGACTGCACCGCGAAGCTCGACAGCGTCGGTCAGGTTGGTACGGAGGCCAGCCTCGAAGCCGTAGCCCCACTTGTTGACGTCCTTCAGGTCCTGGTAGTGGTTGAAGTCGACGTTTTCATGCAGGCCGAACGCTTCACCGTACAGGGTCGTGTTCGGAGCCAGGGCGAAACGAGCACCCAGGCCGACGCGGATCTGGTCACGATCGGCGACGTCGAGGTTGGCACGCTCCCAGCCACCGGCGACGAAGAACGTCTCACCGAGGGTCTTGGAGACGGAGACTTCCGTGCCCCAGCCGTTGGCGTCCTTGATGTCGGCATTCTCAGCCACAGCCTGGACGTAGTCGAACGACGGAGCCGAAACGGCGTCTGCCGCAAACGATGCGGTCGAGGCAAGCAGGAGGCCGGCGACAACAGCAGAAAGGAAGGTCTTCTTCATTTTGTAGAATCCTCTAGAGGTTGGTTTAGTAGAGCCGAAACATTGTATGACATTTCTAATGAAAAGTCAATGGTTGAACAAACACTTTCAAAGTTCAGTGCACCTGGTTGGTGAACTCTTTCTTGAACCGCTCGAAATCTGGACCGAGAGCGGCTTGGACTTCTTCCAAGGATGGATTTTTCGGGAGGGCCTTGAGCTTGTTGACGCACTGCTTCAAGAAGTGGTCCTTCTCAAAGTGGTTGACGATCACCTCGAGCTTATCAACAAACCGGTCAAAGAGCCCGGAGCGGAAGAACATCGCCCCGAGGAATGCGACCAACGCAAAGGACATAGGCTCGATTACTTCGTCGAGCCTTCGGTCTGAACTGTATTGGTCGAATGTCTTCATCTCGATATTTATGAGGCGCAGGCCTCGCACGCTTCACCCTTGGATCCAGCGATGCCAGCCTTCGAGTAGACGTAGTACAGGCCACGGATGTTTTCATCCAGGAATGCTTGCTTGTGCACGCGTGCGATCACCTCAGGTTCTTCGCCAGCCGAGAAGAATAGGTTGACCGACTGCCACTGATCGATGTACGGAGCACGAGCCGACGCCAGCCTGATGAGAGAACCTTGGTCCATTTCGAACGCAGTCTTGAAAACCTTCTTCTCTTCTTCATCCAACCAGTCGACGCCCTGAACCGATCCGAACGCATCAGCGATCTCCTGAATGTGCTTCTTGTCGTGTACACCCTTCTTCTTCATCAGATCGAGGAGGACAGGATTGACACGCTGCATCTCGCCGCCAGCTGTTGCCTGGGTGAAGACGTATGCTGGATCAGGATTGATGCCTTCTGACTCGCCGCCCATGATCAGAGCTGTCGACTTCGTCGGGGCCACTGCAATCAGAGATGCGTTACGGCCCGCTGAAGCAGCCTCAGCTTTCTCCCGTAGATCACGGAAGATTTCGATGTTGAGCATGTGAGCCTCGAGGCCTTCCATCGGAATCATCTTCTTCTGGAAGTATGTGTGGAGACCCATGACACCGATTCCGATTGCTCGGTAGCGCTCCGTGAACCTGACAGCATTCTCGAGACCAGGAACTCCACGTGCCTTCTCGATGAATTCTGAGCAGACGGCATTGAGGAACTCGACTGCGATCGCCACCAGATTGGTGTCCTTCCACTCATCATAACGCGCGACGTTGAGTGACAAGAGGACGCAGGTATATGTCAACATCTCGCTCGAAGGTAGCAAGATCTCTGAGCAGAGGTTTGAGGCGTAGCACGTCAGGCCATCTTGACGATAGCGGAGAGGAAGGGCACGGTTCGCTTTGTCCACGAACCAGAAGTAGCCCTTGCCGGTAACCATCTTGACTTTCAAGGCCCTCGCAAATCGCGAGAGTGATTCTGGGTCGCCTTCTTCCAACCTCTTGACAAACTCGTCTGAAATGTTCCAGCCGATGTTCAGGTCATCCGGTTCCTTCTCCAGATGAGCGACAATCTCCCAAAAATCTCCATGATCAATCGGAATGTATCCCGCAAAAGAACCACGGCGTACTCCCCCTTGTGAAACATCTCTTGAATCTTGGACGAATCCCTTGAGCACTGGGGCGATGCCAAGGGCCTTCCCGCCTGACGAGATCTTCGAACCACGGGGCCTGATGCCACCGAGGTACGCTGAACAGCCGAAGCCATGCTTCGACAGAATGGCCGCCTCACGGCGGGCATTGTAGAATGCTTCGATCGAGTCCCCAACGTATTGTCCCGAACACGAGACAACAAGTCCACGATCGGTTCCGCAGTTAGAAAGAATCGGTGTAGAAGGGCTCAGCCATCCGTTCCACATTGCGGTGAAGAACTTCTTTTCCCAGAGCTTTGGGTTTGTAGTATGACGAGCCAAAGTCTTCGAGATCGCCGTAATCTGGGCTTTGTAGTTGTCGGCCCAGAGATACTTCTCCTTGAAGAGCTGGTACCCGGAGGTCGAGAACCATTTCGGCAGGAGCCCAAGCTCCTGATGTTCCTTCCTCTCCTTCCCGAACTCCTTGTAGTGAGTGGTATGCTCGGTTACCATACAAACCCCTTCTCTTCCCAGTTACGTACATATTCGCGGCCCTGACCCGTGAAAAAGTCATTGGCGATGTAGGTGTTGATTCCGTTGTAGAACCACTCAGCGATTGGATTGTAGTTGATTTCATAGAGTTTCTTGTACCCCAGATTGGCCAAGACGGTGTTGATGCGTGACTCTACAAATCGCTTCATCTGCGTTTCAGTGATGCCTTCAATCCTCCCTTTCTCGAAGATCTTGTCGATGATTTTGGCTTCGTGCTCGTACGCTATTAAGCAAGCGTCAGTTACGGCTGCCTCGATATCTTCTCGCTTGAAGTACCCCTCCTGTTCCATGGTCCTGAACAGCCACGCTGATGCCTCAGAATGGAGGTTCTCATCGCGAGCCGAGAAGTTGATGCCTCGGACCACATTCAGGAGTTTGTTCTTTCCCTGGCTCTGAAAGTGTTTCAAGAACGCGAAATTAGCGTAAAGAATAACTCCTTCAGTAATAGCAAGGTGAGCAAGAGCAAGAGGAAGATTATCACCTTTCGCACCCTCTTCCAACAATTCAATACGTGAACGCAAAACTTCGTCGTTCAAGTACTCAGTGTAGAACTCGTCTGAGGAGAGCCCGAGCGCATCATTGATCTTCGAATAGAAGGGCGCGTGGACACAGAGTTCTACAAATGAGAAACACTTCGCCATCCTCTGAATGTCAGCAGGACGTTGGAAGTTGTTGAACACGAGGTTCTGCCAATACTCACCACCAACGATCAACTCATACTTCGTGAACAACTTGAGTGTAGTGGTGACAGCATGACGCTCGGATTCGGTCATGTTGACGAGAATATCTTGTACGTCTTTCTCTACTTTGACTTCATCTGGAAGCCAGAAGATACCAAGTTGGGTGTCCGCAAATTTCACGGCCTCAGGATAATCAACAATGTATGTGTCCTTCGGCTCAAGCAACCGCTTTTCCATTCAATCTCCTGTTGTATTCTTCTTATTCTGCTGAAAAGTATGAATCCCCGTCACCACATTCTAACCTATGAAAGGTTAGAGGTGGCCGGGGATTCTAATGTGTATCCGTCTTCCACGCCTCATTCAAGTTGTTGCAGCCAAATGAGGTCATATCAGGTGTGGAGGAAGGTCTGGGTCGATATTTAGAGTGCCTTGTGAGTTGGACTTCTGATGGCTACTTGTAAATCAATGATTAAGGTTGACCCGGTCCGAGACAAATGAAAGTGTTTCCTCATTCTCTTTTTGAGCTATCAGGTCACAGAAGTCCTTCATCGACTGTTCGAACCGTGCACGCTCTTCAGGAGTCCAAGGCCTTGGCTTGTATCCGAGACACGCATGGAGTCCACGACATCCACAGATGGAGCATTCAGACTCCATGAGTTTCTTGAAGAAATCTTCGTTCACCTCGGCGTGCAGAGCTGCACCTGTGTCATCATGAGGGTTCGGTGATTCAAGCATTGGATGTTATCCTCCAGTAGATTGAGCAGTAGTCGCCTTGAGCACTGTTACACCACTCGCAATCACACTCGTAGTCAGTCTCCCAGGCCCAGGTTTCACCTCTAGTGGAAACGAAGACATGAGGGCTTGTGTGTCCGTACGGGAGGTAACAACCGTGATCGTCGTCAGGCTCGGTTACACACTGAGTACTGAAAATGATACCGCAGGTTTCATGCCGGTTCATTTGATTGGGACCAATTTATAGGTCCACTCTTCGATGCAGTTCGTTTCCCAATCGCGGATGTACCCATCTATCACAATCTCGTAGACGCCATCACTGACATCGAGGAGGTTGGTGATGGAATCGATGACTGTGTCAGCACCTGCGACCTTGACATCGTCATCCACGAAGTTGAACCCTTCGCTCTGACGCTTCAGGTACGTGACCGATTTCGTGAGGTGGATGCCTTTGCTATCGCCCCACCTGCCTGTACGGACACGAACGACAACACGATTCTTGGTGGCAGGAGTCGGGGTTGGATCGAAGGCTTTCATGGCAGCCTCGAGTATGAGAAGTTACGATTTATGACAGACTGGATCTTGAGCCAATCAACGATGCCTTCCTCGTTGTAATCTCGCTGGAGGATGGCTTGGTTGATGCAGAGGCCCTTGGTCCAATGATGACTGGTGAATGACATGATTTTCGTTGCATTGAGCAGCTGGAGTCCTGTCTTGTTCTTGTAGACGTATCCAGTCTGGCACCAACGAGGCATGTCGTCGAGGGCATTCTTGATCCGTTCAATGAACTGAACGTTGTCACGCTGCCGACCTAAGATGGCGAAGGTCTCGTTGTTACCAAACCAAATGCGGTGGATCAACTTCACGAGGCTGTATTCTCGATCGTAGCTGACACCGCAGAAATTTCCAAAGAGGTGAAGATCACGCTCCATCTCCTCAATCAGGCCAACCTTGAAATCGGTCATCATTTTGGGTCACTCACCACGATTGAGATATCTTCACGAATCCATTCGGTAGGGAAGAGCCTAGCGTATTTGACATTCGGACTGAAACGAGAGACGTCCATGCGTGAGTTAGTCACTTCACAAACGACATACTCTTCCCCGAGCGCGTCGAGCTTACCAGAGTAGCCTGAATGGGATTCACCGCAGCGACCGCATAGTGGAGTGCCCCATTTGGAGCCTGTCTTCTGGCTCATGCGGGATCCGGGGTCGCTCGGTAGTTTCCGAAGCTGAAAGCGTTGGCGGCGAATGGCTCACGAAGTTCTTTCTTTGACTTGAAATTGCCTTCCTTCGCAGCCTTTCCGTACTTGCGTCGGTGCTCGAGTTTGGCCTTGTTCCGTTCCATCAGGTCCTTGAGTCTCAGGCCGTGGCTGTCCGCGATCTTGACCAGGTAGTAGAGGACGTCGCCAAGTTCAAGCGCCAAGTCATCTACATCGAGCTTGCCATCTCTGACGTCTTTCTTGAGCAGTTCCAGAACTTCACCTACTTCGCCACCCAGGCCGACAGTCATGATGAACTTCTGGCGCAACTCGTTGCTTTCGTCTTCGACTCGTCGTGAGGTCCAGAAGTCCTTCACGAATTTCTCATATTCACGTACTCTCATTCTTTCTCCACGATATCGAAGTTGTTGAAATCCAGATGCGGGAAGCGTTCTCGCCAGGCGGTCACTTCTTGCTCAAGATCATACCGGGACCGTGCCGGCTTTCCTCGGATGGCGTCGTATGCGTCTTTGATAGCTGTCGTGAGGCCCGGGCACGCAGAAGAAGCACCACCCGACGTGCAAAGCCTAACACCATCAAAACCGCGCCCAGTGTAATCGCAAACTTGTACATACCAGTCTCCGTTTCCGCCATGAAAGATGACGAGGGTTCTCTGGTCCTTCAATGGAAGGTCACGGTCATCCGTGAGATAGATAGCGGCATCATCCCTGTGCATCAAACCACTCACGGTAGCCAGGAATCAGATCACAGTCTGTGAGCATGACACAAGAATTGATGACGGACCAGATGAGATCCCAGCGATCTTTGTTCGGATCGCCGAAAAGTTGGAAAGGATACCACTCTTCTTTGTCGCTGAAATGCTTCGATGGAACGAGCATTTCTGCAAACCGGACGGTTGTGAACCAGTGGTAGTGGTCGTTCAGGGCGAGGAAACGGCGGGCCAGATGCTCGAGTGTCTTGACATCAGCGTAGGTCTCCTTGTACAGTGTCAAGAAGTCCTTCTTCGTGATTCCCCTTGGAAGGAACGCCGAATGCTTGATCAGCTTGATGACCTTGTAGTCAAACTCAGTGAGTTTCACAGGATACCATCTCTAGAGTAATCAGGGGCTTTGTAGGCTCGGTACTCGGGAGTGAACCATCGCCAAGAATAGTAGGGGCTGCCGGTACCTTCCATGAATCGCTTCACTGCGCCGGCATTCGGGAAACGGCGCTCGACTGTTTCCAACCAAGCACATTCATTTTCAGCAATGCGGACCGGAAGCCAGGCGAAATGCAAGTGCCAATTCATCATGTACTCACGATGAGCTTGCCGCTTGGCAATGATTTCCTCGTGCGTCAGCTTCTTTTTCTTCGTTCCACAGTTGAATCTCATATCATCGCCGCCAGAAAGGAAGGTGGGTGGGGAATTTCTTCACGGCCCTGCGGACGAATGCACATGAGCCTTGGCACAATTCAAACTTGGTGAACAATCCTGCAGCATGGTCTTCACGCATTGCTGCGAGGGTCACATCAACCGAAAGCTTCCCGAATGTGTAGCCATTCACCGATGCACTTGGTTTCGTCCCACCATGGGTCTCATACTCATATTGAGCATGAAGTGCTTCAGCTGAAAAATCCATGTTGGATCCTTGAGCATGCCTTCGATATGCACTGGCAGCAATGAGGAATCCACGACGGTATTCACGATTGACTTTCACGGCACATTCTAAGTAATTTGATCAAAGAAGTCAAGTGGCAACGGCCCATCGTTGATTTCCAACCACTCTTCGAATGACATCAGTGGTTCAAAACCGTCATAATCAAACATCTGAGGCTGACGTGCGTGTTTGTGCAACTTACCGTGTATACAACGAGCGCAGGTGCACTTGTAAGGAGGCCGACCCCTGTAATCCCAACGGAATCTCACATTCCAAGGTTTGGAGTCGCCTTTCGGATCTCGGGCTGCGCTACCGCCCCAGTAGAACCCGCCGCCATAGCAACCAGTCGTGTGCGGTTCCGCGTTTCTGTATGTTCGTGACATGAAGGTGTCCTCCTGTTATGGATTAACATCGCTTCATGGCACTCTCCTTTTGAATTGAAAGAGGAAACAGCAGATTAGAGGCGTTCGCCCCAGAAGTGGAAGTAGATCTTGACTGCACCGATGACCAGGAGAGGAACTCCGATCACCACGAGGGCGACGTATTGCCACATGATGCCACCTCGGCGGAAAGAGAAGCTACAGACATCCGCTGTAGCACCGGGAGACTTTTGGTCACGCCCCAAGTCTCAAGGAACGTCCCTTAGGCCGCAGCCGCCAGGAGGTAGTTGTCGTCGTTTGCACTTAGACAGTGACTGCACTTTTTAACGGGAGTAGCAACCTTCAACCCGCGCTGTCCACTAGACTATTTGTCACCCCGTCGAAACCTGGGCAGCCCCAACAAATACTCACTCTATACTTGTAACCCGTCCTCAGGCGCTATCCTGGGATTCTATTTGTTGCACCGCTTTCAGATGCAACAGTCTCGAGCTAAAGTGAGCATTTGGTGGAGCTGGCGGGAATCGAACCCGCGTCCGAAGCTCCTTTCGTTTCGCTTCATACAGCGATATTCACACTACCACTTATTTAGAGGGCAGCTGGCTTTCGCCATTTCAACTTTGTACTTGGTGATGCACCAGCATTCAGTACACACACCCATCACATTCTGCTTGTCACAAGAGTCACAGATAGCTTTCCGTGCTGCTGCTACCTTGGGATCAGCTGGCGGAATCTCGCCTTCGAGAATCAGATCCTTGGCGGCGTCGATTATTCCGTACATTCGGTGTCACCTGCTTACGCGTTCGCTTCTTTGGGTTTTTCGGGAGAGGAGACGCCTCCGGGACAAGTTTGAACTCGCCGAGAAGGATTGATCCATCCTCCTGTTGCACGATGAAATCTGCCTGGTCTTCAGCCACCGACTTCTTCCGAGAGCGCTTCTTCGGCTGTGTGGCAATCGAGAGCTGAACTTTTAGTTCCTCGATTTCGTCATGCCTCTTCCTGAGTTCCGTGGCTTGTTCTTCAATCACTGTATTCCTTCTGGCGATTTCTTCAGCTGCACGCTTGTTGATCTTGCGCAGGCTGTCGTTATTTCCTTCTTGGATACGAGCAGCATCACGTGTAGCTGCCAACTCAGATTCCATGGCCGCCCAGTCTCCGGCCTCTCTTCGCCACTGGT
>Ga0070665_100002067_pt1 | contig 22516 bp, 17 predicted proteins | sample KBSS13metaG_FD_65862 | JGI IMG/M metagenome (GOLD analysis project Ga0070665, IMG submission 65862) | Switchgrass rhizosphere microbial communities from Kellogg Biological Station, Michigan, USA - KBS S1-3 metaG | ecosystem: Host-associated > Plants > Roots > Rhizosphere > Soil ... | reverse complement strand
CGCCTTCGTGTCGGCGGCCGCCGGCGCCTGCGATGGCTGGGGTGCGGCGCTCAGGACGAGCAGCGGCAGGGCGAAGAGAGCCAGGCGGACGTGCGCCGTTCGCATGAGACCTCCGTATTCACTTCGACTCTCATCGACGCGCCGCGCGGGGGCGGCGGCGCCGGCGCCAGTCTACTTCCGGTCCTGTCCCGCTTCGAAGGCCTCGATCTCGCGGCGTCTTTCCTCGGAGAGCGCCTTCTTCGTCCGCGCGCTCCAGTCGAAGGAGACCTGCGTCGTCTTCGCCTCGGCGACGAGCCGGCCGTCTCCGCCGCGCACCGCATACGAGAAGTCGAACGAGGAGTTCCCCATGCGCGAGACCCGGACGTCGATCATCAGGGTTTCTCCCATCGAGACGGACGACCGGTAGTCGATCTCCGTCCGCGCGACGACGAAGTCGATGTCCCAGAAGTCGGACGAGCCGCGCATCGTCAGCCAGTACTTCTGGCGCGCCCACTCCAGGTACCGCAGGTAGACGACGTTGTTGAGGTGGCCCATGGCGTCGATGTCGCCGTAGGGCACCTCGATCGTCAGCTTCATCGGGGAATTGCGGCGCCACGCGGCGCCCGGTGCCGGTCGATCCACCAGCCCCACGGGACGAAGAGCCACATCGCGAGGCCCGCCCACTCGACGACGCGCTCCGACGGCGGCGGCGGACCGAGGACGCTGGCGAGCCACAGGGCGGCGAGCAGGACGACGAGCGCCCAGAATGCCCAGACGCCGACCGCGTCGCGCGCGCGCGTCGCGTCGAGGTAGAGGGCGATCCCCGCGGAGAAGACGACGGCTTCCAGGACCAGCGTGAGCGGGAGCGATCTCCAGACCTGGAGCCCGAGGTACGGCCCGTGGAGTCCGACCGGCATGTCCGCGCGATGGACGATCACGTCGAGCACCCAGTGGGAGACGATCCCGACCGCGAGCACGATCGCCCCGGCGAGCCAGCGGCGCGCGATCCAGTAGACGGCGCCCAACACCAGTCCCCACACGGCCAGCGCGACCAGGCTGTGGCTGTACGGATAGTCGTAGAAATCCATCGGAGTCACCCGCGTGGCCCCGGGCGAGATCCGGAAGTGCTCGGCGCCGACGAGCGCCAGGATCCAGAACAGCAGGTCGGCGAACTGCACGGCCAGGAACAATGACCCGAGGGACATGTCGGGCGCGATCCGCTTGCCGGCGAAGCCCAAACCGAAGTGACCCAGAAACATAGGGCGCAACTCTAGTACGCGAGAGATGTGCCTCCGGAATCGCTTGATCGAGGTTGGAGGAGCGTTTAGTCTGATTACAGTCGATTCGTGTGACAGCAGCACAAACGAATGTTGAGCGGCAAGCCATCTTGGAGGGATCCAGGCTCGCTTTCGGAGCCGCGCCGCCAACCTCTTCGTCACGGACGTCTCGGCGCGATCACCCCGGTCAAACACCTTTGGGAGGAACGATGAGACTCCTGATCCGGCTATCTCGATCGGTCGTGGTTCTCGTGGCGGCGCTCGGGCTCGGCTCCCCGACGCCTGCGTACGCGGCCGTCTGCCCGCAGGACACGTTTTCGTCACCCGATGCCTATCCCGTGAGCACCTCTCCATCCCAGGCGGCCACCGCCGATTTCAACGGTGACGGGATCCCGGACCTCGCGACGCTGACGTCGTACTACTACGGCGGGACGGTCTCCGTGCTGCTGGGCAACCCGGACGGCACCTTTCAGCCGGCCGTCATCACGACGGTCACGAATCTCCCCTACGCGCTCGCGGCCGGTGACTTCAAGACCGGTGGACCGATCGATTTGGCGCTCAGCGTCGCGATCCCCGGGACGTACGACTACGCGATCGACGTCCTCCCAGGCAACGGAGACGGGACCTTTCAGAGCGCAATCACTTCGCCGGCCCCGTACGGCTTTTCCAGGATCGCCGCGGGGACTTTCGTGGACGGCGCTCCGATCGGTCTCGTCGGCGTCGGCGGCGGCCGGGAGGCGATCGTCTTCGACGGGAACGGCAACGGCGGTTTTTCTGTCGGGCGCATCGTTCCGACGTCGATCATGTCGGACTCGGTCGCCGTGGGAGAGGTCGACGGCAACGGGGAGCTCGATCTCGTGACGAGCTCCCAGAACGGCAGCTCGATCGCGGTCCTGCTCGGTGCCGGGGACGGAACATTCGCTCCGGCACGACTCTCGATCGCCGGAAAGGGGATCGGCGCGCCGGTGCTCGCGGACTTCAACGGCGACGGAAAGACGGACGTGGCAACGAGCTCACAGAGCTACGTGGCCGTGCTTCTCGGCAACGGCGACGGCACCTTCCAGGCGCCTCGCGACTACCCGGTCGGGTTGTCTGCCGGTTCGCTGGCCGCGGGCGATCTGGATGCCGACGGCGACGTGGACATCGTGGTCGTCACCGCGAGCGGATCCTCGTCCGGGGCGCTGCGCGTCCTGCTCGGAACCGGCGACGGAGGGTTCGTCGCGGGGACCTCTTACACCGCGGGACGATCGATCACCGGAATCGTCGTCGAAGACTTCGGGAACGACGGGACGCTCGACGTCGCGCTCACGGACTTCGACCCGAGCCTCGTCTGGGTACTCGCCGGCCATGGCGACGGCACTCTCGATGCGGTGCGCGCCGACGCCTTCGGGCCCGAGCCGCTTTTCCTCGCATCGGCGGATTTCGACGGCGACGGTTCCCCGGACGTCGCCGCGTCTCTCTACCAGCAGCCCGGCATCGCGATTCTGCTCCAGCGCCCGCAGGGCTTCGTGTCCGTCTCCGCCATTGAGTTCCCGAATGGAGCGCGGCAGGTCGGTACCGGCGACTTCAACGAGGACGGCCATCCGGACGTGGTCGCCACGTCGTCGTACGGCGACAACTTCCTGCTCGCGCTCGGAAACGGCGACGGCACTTTCCAGGAGCCCGTTCAGTTCCCCACGTCGTCGTATGACCTGTCGACGCTCAGCGTCGCGGACTTCAACGAGGACGGGCACCTCGACGTGGGCGTGACCGTGAACGGCGGCTCTCTGAGCCTGTCGTTCGCGGTCTTTTCGGGCGACGGACAGGGATCGTTCGGTCCGCCAATCGTTACATCGATCGAGTACGCGCCGGTCGCGGCGACCGTCGGCCTCCTGAACGCGGACGGCCACGCGGACGTCGTACTCGCCAACTCGCCGTACAACGGCCCCTCCTCCGTGTCGGTCCTGCTGGGCCATGGCGACGGCACATTCGAAGCCCCGGTCGAGTACGCCACCGGTGGGGGGCCGTCGGGCATCGCGATCGGCGACATCGACGGTGATGCCGTGGCGGACCTGTCGGTGGCCGACGGTGACGGCACCGTCGCGATCCTTCTCGGAGCGGGTGACGGAACGTTCGCGGACGCGTTCCTGATCGGCGTCGGGGCGCGTCCGAGCGCGATCGTCGAAGCGGACTTCGACGGCGACGGCCACGCGGATCTCGTCACGGCGAACTCCCCTTCGGACAACGCCACGCTGCTCCGGGGGCTTGGAAACGGCGCCTTCGACAACCCGGTGAGATACCCGGTCGGCGAGTCGCCGATGTCCGCCCTCGTCATCGACGTACTCGGCAACGGCACGCCCGACGTTGCGATCGGCAACAGCAACGGCCTGGGCGGGCTCTCGATCCTCCTGAACTCCCGCCTCTCGGTCGCCGCTCTGCAGAACGGCGGCGGCTGCACGGGAGGTCCGGCGGTCATCCACGCAGCCGCCGGCGGGACCGGGAAGATCTCTTATCAGTGGCGTAAGGGCGGGGCGCCCCTGTCGGACGGCGGTCCGATCTCCGGGGCAACGACGGCGACGCTGACGATCGACCCATCGTCGGCGAGCGACGCGGGAAGCTACGACGTCGTCGTCACCGACGCCTGCACGACCGTGACCTCCACGACGGCGCAGATGATCATCGAGGACCCGCCTGCCGCCCCCGCGATCGTGACCGTCGCCTCCGCGCCGCCCGACGTCGTGACGGACGCGTCCGTCACCGACGTGCCCGGCCACACCTACGTCTGGACGGTCACGAATGGAACCCTGGTCAGCGGCCAGGGCACCAGCCACATTCAGTTCCGCGCCCCGCTCCCGGGACCGGTCCTCCTCGAGGTCGTCGAGAGCTCCGCGCCCGGCTGTGGAACGGCCTCCGGAGCGCTCCCCGTCCCGGTCGATTTTTCGGACGTGCCACCTTCGCATCCGTTCCACTCGGACATCGTGGCGCTCGCGGTCTCCGGCGTCACGGCCGGCTGCGGACCGGGCATCTACTGTCCCTCCAGCCCGGTCACCCGCGCCCAGATGGCGGTCTTTCTGCTGAAGGCCCGCGAAGGGGCAGACTACGTCCCGAATGAGTTCGGTCCCATCTTCGACGACGTCCCGAACGGCTCCTTCGCCTGCTTCTGGATCAACCAACTCTGGGCGAACTCGATCACGAGCGGCTGCGGGAACAACGATTACTGTCCGGACGCGTCTGTGACACGCGCGCAGATGGCGATCTTCATCGAGCGCATGCTCGGCACCTTCTTCCCTCCGACGGCGACCGGCGTCTTCGGAGACGTCCCCGTCGGTTCGTTCGGCGCGGACTTCATCGAGCAGCTGTACCAGGACGGGGTCACCGGGGGGTGCAGCGCCAATCCGCTGCTCTACTGTCCCGACGGCCTCGTCAACAGGGGTCAGATGGCGGCCTTCCTGGTGAACGCCTTCGCTCCCTGATCTTCTTGCCCGCGCCGCCGAACGGCGGCGCGGGACCCCTGTCTCAGTCCGCCGCGCTCACCGCGCCGATCGCTCGAACACGTAGACGACCTGCTCGTTCCCGTGCCACCAGCCCGGAATGGGCACGGTGGCACGCGTGCCGAAGCGGGCTCGAAGCGCATATTCCGAACGGATCCACGTCTCGTGCACCGCATCCTGAACGGGGCCGCTCACCTGCAGCTGAATTCCCGCCACTATGAAGGCGGGGCGCAGCTCGCGCGCGGCGGCCTCCGATTCACTCCACCATCGAACGTCTTTCGCGCCGGACCATCGCGAGAGCTCACTGTCGAGGATGCCGAGGTCACGCACGACGAGGGTGCGGTCGCTTCTCCTCGCGTGCGCGGCGACCCAGTCGACCGCCTGGCGGCGCGAGTCGACGAGGTGCGCGCGGCTCCATCCGTAGACCGCGAGCGGCGCGCCCCACAGCGCCACGACGCACGCGAGGGCGCCGGCGTCCAGCCAGCGCGGCTTTCTCAACCCGGCGCGCGCGCGGACGAACGCGGCGGCCGCCGCCGCGCAGGCGACCGGGACGAGCGGCATCAGGTTGCGAAACGGCTGGAACTTCTGCGAGCCGTAGAGGGCGAGCGAGAGCACGGCGAAGGCCGCCCAGCCCCATCCGACCGGCGACGTCTCGCGGCCGCCCAGGACGAGGATCAGGCCGACGACCGCCGCGGCGGCGAAGGCGACTCCGAGCTCCGGGTGCTGGTACGTCAGGGTCCACTCGGCGCGGACGAACGCCTGTCTCCACAGCGGCGCGCCCGACGGAATCGTTCCGTACGCCTGCCCCTGGAAACGAATGGCGCCGATCACGTCGCGGGTCCGGAGGAGCACGGCCGGCATCGCGAGCGCGGCCCCGGCCGCGGCGCCGGCGGCCACGAGGGCGATCCTCCGGGCCTTCTCCGCGAATACCCGCCGCGACGCCAGGATCGTCGCGACGGGCGCCGCGGCGACCAGGATCGAGGGGTACTTCGACGCGAACGCGCCGCCCGCCGCCGCGCCCGCCAGCCACGCGAGCCGGCGCGGGCTCGCGGGCGTCCCCACGCGGGCCGTCGCCCAGAGGCAGAGCGTCACGAGGAACGTCGCGGCCGAATCCACGGTCGCGATCGGCGCCCGCAGGACGAGCGGGGGTGCGAGCGCGGCGAGCCACGCGGCCGCGGCTCCGGCGCACGGGCCCGCCACCCGGCGCGCGAGGAGCCCCGCGAGCACGACCGTTCCCATTCCGAGGAGAACGTCGATCGCGCGCGCGATCCGCAGGAGGGCGTAGGGCTCGAGCCGGTCGTAGACGTCGGGCGGGCCCGAGAGCACCTCGCGCAGGTTCCGCCCGTGCCGCACCCGGTAGACCGGAGCGTAGAGACGAACGGCGGCGGCGACGAGCGTGCCGGGAAGCTGCGGATAGAGATACACCCCGGGATCCCATCCACCCGCTCGCAACATCCCCGCGACCGGGTGAAGGAAGTTCCCCTCGTCGACGTACGCGATGTAGGGCCGCGCGGCGTCGACGGGGAGCACGCGCAGCACGAATCCGACGAGGAGCGCCGCGGGCCACGACAGCCGACTCAGGCGCGAGCGAGCCGGAGCGTTCAACGTCGAGATTCTAAGCGCGGCCGTAACGGCCGGCGGCGGCCGTCGCGGCGCGGGTTAATCTGTCCGCGTGATCTCCGGCCGCGTCCGCGCCTCCCGCGCGCTCGTCGTGTGCGCGGCCGCGGCGTCCGCGGCGATCCTGGCGGCGCAGCTGCTCGTCAAGCCGATCGTCGGGCTCGCCAACAACGGGGACTTCGAACGTGTCATGTCCTACGCGGGCCTTCGCTACACGAGCGACCGGTACGAGGACAAGTACTTCACCCACGTCGTCTCGAAGTTCGCATACGCGCCCGTCTGGGACCGCAGCGGATACCTGACCTCCGAGACGCTCCTCGCGAGGTGCGCCCGCGAGGCCTCGCGGCCGTTCTCGAAGGACGGCCTCTTCGACCTGCGCTGGCTCGGCGCGCTGCACGCCGCGCTGGTCGTAGCGGGGATCGCCCTTCTCGTCGCCGCGGCGGGCGCGCTCACCGTCCCGGCCCAGGCGACAGCCGCCGCGCTGCTCGTCTTCTTCTTCACCGACGTCGGCTACGCCGCCCCGCTGAACTCCTTCTACAGCCAGGCCGCGTCGGTCGCGTTCCTCCTGCCGGCCGCGGGGCTCGCCGCCCTCGGGCTCCGGCGCGGGAGGCTCGATGGCGGTCTCCTCGCCGCGTTCGTCGCCGCGGCGGCGGGGCTCGTCGCCTCCAAGCCGCAGGAGAGCCTCCACGGGCCGCTGCTCGCCCTGCTCGCGCTCCGGCTCGCGCCTCCGGATCGGGCCGGACGCCTTCGAGGAGCGCTCGCCGCGGCCGCGCTCTGCGCCGTGGCGGTTCTCGTCTACCGCGCCATCCCGGCTCGCTCGTTCCGCGAGGTGGCGTTGTATCGCAGCGTGTTCGAGGAGATGCTGCGCGACTCGCCCGACCCGGCCGGCGACCTCGCCGCGCTCGGCGCCGATCCGTCGCTCGCCGTGTACGCGGGGCGCAGCGCCTACGCCCCCGACGCTCCTCTCTCCGACCCCGCGTTCCGCGGCGCGTTCTTCGACCGCGTCGGATACCGCGGCCTCCTCCGCTTCTACCTGGCCCGTCCGGGCCGGTTCGCCGCCCGTCTCGCCCGCGCGGCGCCCGGCGCCGTCCGGCTCCGGCCGGGCGCGCTCGGCAACTTCGAGCGCGACGCGCCGGGCTATGCCCCCAATCGCACGACGAACCGCTTCGGGCTCTGGAGCCGCATCCGCCGGGGCCTCGCTCCCGTCGCCGCTCCGTGGCTCGTTCTCCTTCTGGGCGGCAACGCGATCGCGGCGGCGGCGCGTTGGCCGCGTGCAAGCGCGCGCGGACGGCGAGTGCGGGAGGCGATGCTCGTGCTCGTCGCCATGGCCGCCGTCGAGCTCGCCGTCTGCGTGCTCGCGGACTCGCTCGAGTCCGTACACCGCCACCTGTTCACGTTCCACGCGCTGTGTGACCTGCTGCTCGCCGCGGACGCCGCATGGTGGGTGCAGCTCGCGACGCGCTCACGGAGCCCGGCGGGAGCGGCGGCGTGAGCCCGGAGACGACGCCCGGAGCCCGCGTGAGCTCGCCCCGCGAGAGGACGAACCGCTTCGCCGTCGCGGCGGCGGTCCTCGCGGCCGCGACGATCCTGAGCATCCAGCTGTTCGTGCCGCCCGTCATCGGCCTGGCCGACAACGGCGACTTCGACCGCGTCATGCGATCCGTCGGGCTCGAGTACGCGTCGAGCGCGCGCGCGGAGAGGTACGTCAACTGGGCCCTGACGAAGTTCCGCCGAGTGGCGCCCGACCCGGGATCGCGCGCCTATGCCAGCTCCGAGGCGCCGCTCGCGGCGGTGGCCGTCGCCTTCGCGGACCGGTTCGGCGCGACCCGGACGTTCGACATGCGCTTCCTCGCGGCCGTCCACGTCGTGCTGCTGCTCATCGCGATCGGTCTCCTTGTCGCCTCGACGCGCGAGCTGGCGCCCTGGGTGCAGTGGCTCGCCGCCGCGATGCTCGTCCTCCTCTTCACCGACGTCGGCTACGCCGCGCCGCTGAACTCGATGTACACGCAGGTCGCGGGGTTCCTCTTCTTCATGGTGAAGACGGGGATCGCCGCCGTCGCCATCCGGCGCGGCGGAACCAGCCGCGGCCAGCTGTTCGCCTACTTCGCCTTAGCGGCGCTCTTCGTGATGTCGAAGCCGCAGGAGGCGATCCACGGCCTGCTGCTCGCGCTCCTCGGGCTGAGCCTCGGGCGCGCGACCCTCCGGGGCTTCTGGCGCCAGCCGGCGGTCTGGCTCGCTGCGGCTCTCTGCGCGCTCTCGCTCTGGTATTACCGCGGCACTCCGTCGTGGCTGCGGGAGCTGGCGCTCTACAACACGCTCTTCCGCGAGCTCATCCCGCAGTCGCCGGACGCGGGGCACGACCTCGCGGAGCTGGGCCTCGACCCGGACCTGGCGCGGTACTCCGGCCGCAGCCCGTATCCGCCGGACAGCCCGTTTCACGAGCCCGCCTTCCGCGCGCAGGTGTTTCCGCAGTACGGCTACGGCGCGATGCTGCGCTTCTACCTCCGGCATCCGGCGCGTCTCGCGAAACTCATCCTGCGAGGGACGGAGTCGGCGTTCCAGCTCCGGCCCGTCGGGCTCGCCAACTACGCCCAGGACAGCGGCCGCGCCGCGAAGACCCAGACCGACCGGTTCGCCTGGTGGAGCCAGGCGCGAGCGCGTCTCGAGAAGGGCGCGCCGCTCTGGCTCGCGCTGCTCCTCGGCGGAAACCTGGTCGCCGCGGCCGCCGGTTACCGAAGCGCGACGGACCGCGAGAGGATGTTCCGCCGCTCCGTCGCGATCCTCGCCGCCCTGGCCGCCGTGGAGTTTCTCGTCGCGGTCCTCGCCGACATCCTCGGAGACCTCGCGCGGCATCTCTTCGTCTTCCACGCGATGGTGGACGTGCTGATCGTCGTCGACGTCGGGTGGATCGCCGTCACGCTGTCGCGCCGATGGGCGATCGCGCGCGGCCCCGAGGCCGCCTCTTAAAGCGCAGTCAGGCGATGACGCCGCGGCTCTGGAAGAAGCGGCGCACGCGAGGGTCGACGAGAAGCGGCTGGTAGTGCTGCAGCCCGTCCAGGCCGCTGTTGCTGTTTCCCTCGAGGATGCGGATCCCGTCGTCGGTCACGACGACGTCCCAACCCACGTAAGGCAGGTAGGCATGCGCGGCGGCCACGTCGAGGACTCGATCGACGGTCTCCCTCCATCTCGGGATCTGCACTCCCGTGATCCGCGCCCCCGTGTCCGGGTGGCTCTCGATGGTCGAGGGGCGTCCCTGCGGCGTGATCGCCAGTCCCGGTCCCAGCCTGCCGCTCTCCACGTCGACCGTCGCCCGGACCCCGCCTCGCGCGACGCTGTCGATTCCGAACGACGCCCCGGTGCCGAACCGGTGGAGTGCGCGCGCGAGAAACGGCTTGCCCGTGTCGGCGTCGATCATCGTGAGCATGCGGATGCTGTTGGCGCTGCCGGGGAAGATCTCGCGCGAGTAGGACGCCTGCTCGACGTACTCCATGAGGATCTGCGGGCGGCGCGAAAGGATGTACTCCCTCGCCTCTTCGCGCGTCGCGGGCTCTCCCCTCAGGAAGATCTCGCCCTCGCGGTTTTCGAACACCGTCGTGTCGGAGCCCTCCTGGCCGCGGACGCCCTTGAGCACGAGCCTGCCGCGCCGGGCGAGAAGATCGAGGATCGCGTCGGCCGAGCCGACGCGCACGTTCGCGCATCGCGGGATGACCTTGCCGCGCCGCACGTAGGCATAGGTCTCCGGAAGCAGGTGGCCGTGCCGGCGGAACACCTCCCCGAAGAGCAGCTTGTCGTGGAGGATCGCCGAGTACGGGTTGTTGACCTGGCTCAGCCGCAGGTAGCGCGTCCGGTCGTTGACGTATAGCGACGGATCCCGGTCGCTCCGGTCGAGCTCGTAGAGAAGGTAGTGCTCCGTGATGAAACCGAGCTTCCAGGCCCGCAGGCGGTCCGCGCGGGAGATCGGGAACGGGTTCCGGCGCTCCTCGCGGATCATCCACGAGACCTCGCGGCGCCTCCGGTAGACGGTCCGGACGCGGGACAGCGCGCTCATCGCCGGGTTGCGGCGCCCGCCGGGAGCCTCGGCGCTCACGAGAGAACCCCGCGCCGCTCGTAGAAGCGCCGGATGCGCGGGTCGGCGAGGAGAGGCCCGTGGACCTGGAGGATGTCCGTCCCGCTGTTGCTGTTGCCTTCGAGGATTCGGATCCCCTCGTCCGTCACGACGACGTCCCAGCCCACGTACGGCAGGTAGGGATGGTCGCGCGCCACCGCGAGCACCCGCTCGACCGTCTCGCGCCAGCGCGGAACGACGAGTCCGGTGATCTCCGCACCCGTGTCCGGGTGGCGCTCGACGGCTTCGGGCCGGCCGCTCGGCAGCACGCGGATCCCGAGTTGGAGCCGGCCCGTCTCGGGATCGACCAGCGCGGCGACGCCCCCCTGCGTGAAGTTGTCCATTCTGCGCGTGTGGCGTCCGCCAAAACGGTGGACCGCGCGCGCGAGAAACGGCTTCTGTGTCTCGTCGTCGATCATCGTGACGATGCGGATGCTGTTGGCGCTGTCGGGGAAGACGCTGCGTGCGTAGGCGGCCTGCTCGACGTACTCGGTCAGGATCTGCGGCCCGCGCGCGACGATGCTGCGCCGGGCCGCGCCGCGCGTCGTCGCCGTACCCGCCAGGAGCAACTCGCCGCGGCGGTCCTCCATGACGATGGTGCTGGATCCTCCCCAGCCTCGGACGCCCTTGAGCACCAGCCGCCCCCGGCGCGAGAGGGCGTCGAAGATCGCGTCGACGGAATCGACACGCACTCCGTGATTCCGCGGCGTCACGCGGCCCCGCCTCACGTAGGCGAGCGTCTCCGGCAGCACGTCCCGGTGCCGACGGAAGACCTCGCCGAACAGGAGCTTGTCGTGGAGGATCGCGGAGTAGGGCGCATTGAGCTGGCTGAGGCGCAGATACCTCATGCGGTCGCTCACGTAGCGCGAGGGATCCCGGTCGCGCCGGTCGAGCTCGTAGAGCAAATACGACGGGCTGAGGAACCCCATCCTCCAAGCACGCATGCGGTCCCTCGGCGAAATCGGGTAGGGGCTCTTGCGCTCGTCGCGCAGCATCCACGCCCACTCGCGGCGCCGACGGTACACCGACCGCGCCCGCGAGAGCGCGCGTCCCGCTACCGGGGCCATTTCACGAAGCGCTGGGAATGATGCCGCGGCGCTCGAAGAACCGCCGGACGCGGGGATCCGCGAGAAGGGGTCCGTGGAACTGCGTGAACAGCACACCGCTGTTGCTGTTGCCCTCGAGGATGCGGAGCCCGTCCTCCGTCACGATGACGTCCCATCCGATGTACGGCATGTACGGGTGCTCCCGAGCGAGCTCGAGCACGCGATCGACGACCTGCTGCCAGTGCGGGATCTGGACGCCGGTGATCCGCGCGCCCGTGTCCGGATGACACTCGATATTTCGAGGGTGGCCGGCCTCGTCGATCTGTACGCCGATCCCGAGCCGATCGTCGTCCGGCCCGATGATGGCCGCGACTCCGCCCTGGGAGACGTTGTCCACCATCTTCCCGCCGCCCCCGAACCGATGAACCGCCCGCGCCAGGAAGGGCTCTTCCGTCTCGTCGTCCACCATCGTGAGCATCCGGACGCTGTTCGCGCTCGCGGGATAGATCTCGCGGGCGTAGGACGCCTGCTGGACGTACTCCGACACGATCAGCTCGCGCCGCGAGCCGAGCCTCTCTCGCGCCTCGTCCCGGCTCACGACCCGTCCCGAGAAGGCGACGTCTCCTCCGCGGTCCTCCAGAATCGTGCAGTCGCTGCCCCCGAAGCCCCGGGTCTTCTTGATGACGAGCTTTCCCTTTCGCGACAGCAGATCGAGGATCCCGTCGACGGAGGAAACCCGCTCGACGTCGGACATCGGCCAGACCCGCTTCTGCCTCACGAGCGCATAGGTCTCGGGGACGACGTCCGGATGCCGCCGGAATACCTCCCCGAAGAGCAGCTTGTTGTGGAGGATCTCGGCGTAGGGGCCGTTCAGCGCGCTCAACCGGAGGAAGCGCATCCGGTCGTTGATGTAGTCGCTGGGATCGTGGTGATCGAGGTCGAGATAGAGGTAGGAGCCGCTCAGAAAGCCCATCCGCCAGGCGCGGATCCGCTTCCGCCACGCCAGCGGGTGCGGGTTTCTGCGCTCCTCGATGTACATCCATTTCAGGTTCCGCCGCTTACGGTAGATAGAACGCACCTGGGAGAGCATGCGTTACCTCGCCGGACGGCGCCCGGAGGCCGTCGCCGGAGGCCGCGGGCAGGGCGTCCCCTTCATCGGACGCTCCGCGGCGGGTTCATCTCACGACCTTTCGCTTCTCGAAGAATCGCCGGACGCGGGGATCGGCGAGGAGCGGCCCGTGGACCTGGAACATCCACAGCCCCGACATGTTGTTTCCCTCGAGAAGCCGGAAGCCGTCCTCCGTCACGAGGACGTCCCACCCGACGTAGGGCAGGTAGGGATACTGCGCCGCCACTTCGAGCAGACCCGAGAGGGTCTCCTTCCAGTGAGGGACGACGACCCCCTCGATGCGGGCGCCGGAATCGGGATGGTGCTCGTGGAATTCCGGCCGCCCGTCGGGTGTCATCCGGGCGCCGGGGCCCAGGCGTCCCGTGTCGAGGTCCACGAGCGCGTCCAGCCCGCCCTGCGTGATGTTGTCGACGGGTCCCGTCGCGGGCGACCCGAACCGATGCACCGCCCTCGCCACGAACGGCGCGTCCGCCTCGTCGTCCCACAGGCACAGCACGCGGATCGTGTTGGCGCTGCCGGAGTTGATCTCGTGGGCATACTGCGCCTGCTGGACGAACTCCATGACGAGGCGCTCCCGGTGACCCTTCATGCGCTCGAGGATGCGCGCGGGAGGAGACACCTCGCCGTTCCACGCGACGCCGCCGTCCCGGCGCTCGAGCACCGCGATGTGTCCTCCGCCTCCGCCGGTGGTCGGCTTGATGACCAGGCGTCCCTTCTTCTCGAGGAGCCCGAGCACGTCCTCCAGCGAACCGACGCGGTCTTCGTTCAGCGGCACGACGCTCTTCCGGCGGAGGAGCGCATACGCCTCCGGCAGGAGCGCGCTGTGACGCCGAAAGACCTCGTTGAAGATCAGCTTGTCGTCGAGGACGAGCGCGTATGCGCCGTTGAGAAACGGAGTGCGCAGATAGCGCATCCGGTCCGTCACGTAGTCCTTGGGACCGTAGCGCTCGATCTGACACATCCGGTACGTCTGCGAGAGGAAGCCGAGCTTCCAGGCGCGCAACCTCTCCGCGCGCGGGATCGGCCGGCGATTGCTGCGTTCGTCGTGGATGAGCCACTTCACGTACTGACGCTTCCGGTAGAGGTCGCGCGCGCGGGTGGCCATCCGCATGGCGTAGAAATACAGTTTCGGCTGCCCGAAGTCGAGGACCATTCCGCCCCTGGGCCGGGCCCCTCACGGGATGACCCCCCGCCGCTGGTAGAACCGCCGCAGCCTGGGATGGGCGAGCAGAGGCCGCTGGAGCTGGAAGACCTCGGCCCCGGTGAAGCTGTTTCCCTCGAAAATCCGCATCCCCGCGTCAGTGATCACGAGGTCCCAGCCCACGTAGGGGATGAACGGATAGTCCGCCGCCAGGGCGACCATCCGCTCGGCCAGCCGGGCCCAGTGGGGCACGATCACGCCCTCGACGGCCGCCCCGGTCTCCGGGTGGACCCGCGAGTACGCCGGCCGGCCGTCCGGTCCCATGGAGACCACGGGCCCCATCGTTCCGGTCTCGACGTCGATCCAGGCGGCGACGCCGCCCCGGGCGAAGTTGTCGACACCGTTGGAGCGCCGCGTCCCGAAGCGATGGATCGCGTAGGGCAGGAACGCCTGCTCCGTCTCCTCCTCCCAGACCGTGAGGACGCGGATGGTGTTCGAGGCTCCGGGATAGATCGCGCGAGCGTACGCGGCGCACTCGACGTACTGCTCGACGATCTGCTCGCGGCGGGTCGCGAGAAACTCGCGGGTCTCGTCCCGGCTGCGCGGCTCGCCTCCGACGGAGAAGCGGCCGTCGGCGCACCGCTCGAGGACGGTCACACCCGCGCCGCCTCCGCCGGTCGTCGGCTTGAGGATGAGGCGTCTCTCGACCGCGAGCAGATCCAGCACCGCGTCGACGCTCGCCACTCCCTCCGCCGACAGAGGAATCACCTGTCCCTTCCGCAGCAACGCGTACGCGTCCGGAAGCAGCCCGTCGTGGCGCCGGAAGACCTCGTGGAAGAGAAGCTTGTCGTCGAGGACGTTCGCGTACGGCTCGTTGATGCTCGACGTGCCGAGGTAACGGACGCGGTCGCTCAGGTAGTCGCTCGCGTCGCGTCCGTCCAGCCCGAACCAGCGATAGTTGCGGCTCAGAAACCCCTTGCGCCATGCCCGGAGCCGCTCGCCCCAGCCCGGGTGAAAAGGATTGCTGCGCTCGTCGTGGATCAGCCACTTCCAGTAACGCCGCTTCCGCCAGGCGCCGCGGAGAATGGCCGGCGGCCGCACGGGTCCTTCCCTATCTCCGCCCGCCCGCGATGCGCGCGGCTTCCGGCAGGCGCCGCAGGCGCAGCATCGCCGCGATGCCGAACGCCGGGCCGGGAGCGAGCACCGCGAACGCCCACCGCCAGCCGGCCGCGAGGGCGAGGCGCGACACCATCTCGATCGACAGCATCGTCAGCAGGAAGCCGATGCAGGTCTGCACCGTCAGCGCGGTCCCGATGTAGCGCCGGTCGGCGAGCTCCGTCACGCACGCCGAGAACTGGGCCGAGTCGGCGACGACCGACGCGCCCCAGATCGCGGCGACGGCGAGGAGGACGGCCGGCGGAGCTCCGAACAGGGGTCCGATCACCAGGCAGCAGAGTCCGCTGATCGCCAGGGCGCCGGAGGTGATCGCCGTGCGCCCGTAGCGGTCGGCGAGGAGCCCGGCCGCGACGCACCCCACGGCGCCCGACCCGATGACGATGAAGGACGAGCTCTCGGCCAGGCGCGGCGACTCGCCCCGGGCGGCGAGGCTGGCGCGCAGGAAGACGGGGACCCAGGTCCACATCGCGTAGAGCTCCCACATGTGGCCGAAGTAGCCGAAGTCGGCGAGGCGCACGCCGCGGTTGCGGAAGACCTTGACGACCTGCCCGATGTCGAACGGCGCGCTCGGGGAGGCGAACGGGCCCTCTCCGACGAAGAACAGCACGAGCGCGCCGCCGACGAGGGCCATCGCTGACACCACGAGCACGTGCGCGCGCCAGCCGCCGCGCCCGAGGGCGTTGACGAGGTAGGGAAATGCCTTCCCGAGCGTGATCCCCCCGATGAGGAGGCCGAGGGCGGCTCCGCGGCCGCGCGAGAACCACGTGGCCATCAGCTTCATCCCGGGCGGGTACACGCCCGCCAGGAAGAAGCCGGTCAGGAACCGCAGCGCCATGCCGGAGGTCGGCCCGTGTGCGGCCAGCGCGAGGGCGGCGTTGCTGGCCGCGCCGAGGAACGCCGACGCCGCGAAGAGGCCGCGGGTGGAGAGGACGTCGGCCAGGTTTGCCGTCGCGCTGACCAGGGTTCCGAGCACGAACCCGAGCTGAACCGAGAGAGTCAGCCATGCGATGCCGGTCGCGCCGAGGCCCCACTCGGTGGAAATGGCGGGTGCCACCGCCGAGCCGGAGAACCAGAGCGACATCGCGAGGAGCTCGCCGGCGGCAATCAGAGCGAGCGCGCGGAAACGGCGCGGGGACTCGGCGGCGGGTGGCTCGACCACGCGCGGGGAGCTTGTCACAGAACCGGGGGTTGGCCGTGGGCCGTCGCCGTGAGCCGGAGACGGCCAGGCGTGAGCGGGAAGAGAGGAGCGCTGCGTTCCGGTCGGACCTGCTAGGCTGATCGAGGCGTGAACGCTCTGGCAATTCTGCTCGGCGCCGTGCTCGCCGCGACTCCCGCGGCCCCTCGCGGGAGCTCGCCGTGTCCTCCCGGGGGAGATGCGACCAAACCGCGGATCCGGGAGCTCAACGAGAAGAAGGCCCGCGACCAGACGCCGTCCGACGAGGACATCGACGAGACGGTGTCGATCGAGGCCCTGCTCGAGCCGGGCGACGACTCACTGCGCTGGCAGGAGGGAGCCGCGGTCGAAATCGTGGGGTACGTTCTCGAGGTCCGGGACGGCGGCGCCACGAGCGCGAACTGCCACTCGTCGGACGTTGCCGACCACGACACGATCCTCGAGATGTCGCCCGATGCCGACGTCTTCGATGGAGCGCATCGCGTCTTCGCCGTCGTGACGCCGGGACGCCGCCGGACCATGTCGAAGGCCGGTGAGGACTGGTCGACGCGGACGCTGCGCGCGCAATATCTCCACCGATACGTCGCGGTGAGCGGCTGGCTGCTCTTCGACTTCGAGGCGGCGAGCCGGGCGATGAACACCGCCGGCGCGCCGGGTCCGGGCATCACGCGCGCGACGGCGTGGGAGGTCCATCCCGCTACCGGCATCGAGCTCGCGGAGGAGGGCGGCGCGGAACAGGTGATGCGTCGGAGCGAAGCTCCGGACGCATCATCCCGAGGAGCGCAGCGACGAGGGACCCCTTTCTAGGGTTCCCCTTCCAGGCGCGCAGGGCCGAACGACGTTTTTCCCGGGCCCCCGATTACGCCAGATCGAACACCAGCAGCTCGCTCCCCTTCTCGCCGCCCTCGAACCGGAGCTCGCGCTCGCCCGATGCGGCCGCGCCGTCGCCTTCTGACACCGCGTTGCCGTTGACCGAGGCGGTCCCGCGCAGGACCTGCGCCCAGAGGTGCCGGCCCGGCGCGAGCTCCAGCGTCACCGACTCGCCGGGCGACAGCACCGTCGCGTAGACGCGCGCATCCTGCCGGATGGAGATCGCGCCGTCCTCTTCGGAACCCGATGCCACGAGCCGAAGCCGGCCCCTCTTCGACTCGTCGTCGAACCGCTTCTGCCCGTAGCGGGGCTCCAGGCCCTCGGCGCCCGGCACGATCCAGACCTGGTAGAAGTGAACCGGCTCGGTCTGCGAGGCGTTGAACTCGCTGTGGCGGACCCCCGTTCCGGCACTCATGTACTGGACGTCTCCGGGAGTGATGACCGATCCGTTTCCCATGCTGTCGCGGTGCGCGAGGCCGCCCTCCAGCACGTACGAGAGGATCTCCATGTCGCGGTGGCCGTGGGTCCCGAAGCCCTGGCCCGGTGTGACGCGGTCCTCGTTGATCACACGAAGCGACCGGAAGCCCATGTGCCGGCGGTCGTGGTATTCCCCGAACGAGAACGTGTGACGCGTGTCGAGCCAGCCGTGATCGAAGTGCCCTCGATCGCCGGCCCTGCGAATCTGGATCATGGAACCTCCGACACGAGGTACGCCGCGGCGGACACTCCGGATTCCGACGATCCGAGTGGAGCGTTCCCCTAGACCGCCTCCTCGCTCCGATCGCGGCCGAGCACGAAACGCTCGATGTCGCCGGCCGGCATCGGAGGCGAGACCAGGAAGCCCTGGACGTGGTCGCAGCCGAACCGCCGCAGCGAGGCGAGCTGACCCGGCCGGGCGACGCCCTCGGCGGTCACGGGCAGGCCGATGCCGTGAGCCATTTCGATCAGGGCTCGGATGATCGCCGCGTCCGCCGTCGACGCCTCGATCGGCTCGATCAGCGTCCTCGAGATCTTGAGAACGTCCAGCGGAAGCCGGCGGACGGCCGCGATCGGCGCCTGGCCGCCGAAGTCCTCCATGACGATCTGGATCCCCGCCCGGCGCAACTCGCCGAGCGTCTGGGTGGACAGCTCGGGGTCGCGCATCAACGCCGACTCCGTGACCTCCAGACGAAGGTCCTCGGGGCGCAGGCCGGTGCGGTCGAGCGAGCTCGCGACCATGTCCTTGAGACTGCGATGCTGCAGTTGGCGGTGGGAGACGTTCACGGAGACCGTGCCGACCGGAACGCCCGCCGCGCGCCAGCCCTTCAGATGCGCGCATGCCTCGTCGAACACCCACTCGCCGAGCCCGAGCATCACGGGCGAGCTCTCGGCGGAGGCGAGGAAGTCTTCGGGCAGGAGCAACCCGCGCTCGGGATGATTCCAGCGCAGGAGCGCCTCGAGGCCGACGACCCGCGAACCGTGGCACGCGACGATCGGCTGGTAGTGGAGCTCCAGCTCTTCGCGTTCGATCGCGGCATAGAGGGCCTGCTCGATCCGGTGGCGCGCCACCAGCTGCGCATTCATCTCCGGCGTGAAGAACTCGAACGTATTCGAGCCCTGCTCCTTGGAGCGATACATCGAGATGTCCGCGGCGCGCAGCAGGGACTCGCCGTCGGACCCGTCGCCCGGGTAGAGCGAGATTCCGATCGAGCCCGTCACGAAGAGGTTCTGTCCCTCGAGCGGAATCGGACGCGAAATGGACGCCAGGATCTTTCCCGCGACGCGCCCGGCCGCCGCCGGATCGTCCAGCGGCTGCAGGCAGACGATGAACTCGTCTCCTCCGAGGCGCGCCGCCGTGTCGCTCGCGCGCAGGCAGCTCCGGAGCCGCGCGCCCACCTCGCGCAGGACCGCGTCTCCCCGCGAGTGGCCGAGCGAGTCGTTGATGAGCTTGAACTCGTCGAGGTCCACGAACAGGACGGCGAGCCCTCCCGACTCCCGCGACGCCCGCGAGATCGCCTGCTCGAGCCGGTCCTGGAAGAGCGTGCGGTTCGGGAGCCCGGTCAGCGGATCGTGATACGCGAGCCGCTCGATCTGGCGCTCCGCCTCGAGGCGAGAGGTGACGTCGCGGACGATCACGGTCAGCGTCTCGCGGCCCTCCGCGTGGCGCTCTCCGAAGGACACCTCCGCCGGAAACTCGCCGCCGCCGTGCCGCCGCGCCCGGACGCGCGAGGCGGGCTGGGCCGTCCCGTCGTCGGCGACTCCGCCGCCGTGGAGCGCCTCGCCGATCTCGCCGTCGGCGAACAGCTCCGTGACGGAGACACCCGGCGTCACGGCCTGGAAGCCGAAGAGCCGTGCCGCCGCCGGATTCGCGAGCAGCACCCGGCCGCTCCCGTCCAGGGACAGGATGCCGTCCGTAGCCGCATCCGCGAGCGCGCGATAACGCCTCTCGGATTCGCCGATCTCACGCACGAGCCGCCGGACCGCGAGCGCACCGAGGGCGAACAGGAGCGCCGCCGAGCTCGCGATGACCGCGAAGAGCAGGCTCCGCGCGCGGCGCGCCGCTTCGCCGAGCGTCGACGAGAACTCGTCCTCGAGAGGAGTGACTCGCGCGTTGAGGGCGTCGACGTCGCCGAGGATGCCCGCGATCCGTTCCGAGGGGGCGCCCGAACGCACGGCATCGTGCACCCGCGCCGCGCACGCCGCGAGCGCCTCGATCTGACGATCGCCGTCCTCCCAGATCGCGATCGCGCGCTTCATCGGACCGTAGCCGTGGAGCTCGCGGTACAGCCTCGACATGACCTCCACGTCGTCGGGATGATTGCGGCCCTGCAGGAACCCTCTCCGCACCACCGCCGGGTCGGGGCGCGGCTTCTCCAGCTCCTCGCGCGCGACCCGATCGCCGAGCGGCACCGAGATCGCGGATTCGTACGCGCGGTAGTAACCCTCGTCGCCGCTCTCGGCGTAGCGGTGAAGCGCGTGGACGGCGTCCTTCTGCGCCTTCGACCACAGGCTCTCGCCGCCGACGTACGCCCGGGCTCCGGAAAGGAGCGACATGGCGCTCTGCGTGAGCAGGGCGATCGTGAGGGTCATCCCGAGCCCGGCGACCAGGAGCAGCACCAACCGAACCCGCAGGGAAGCGGCGAACCCGGCGCGGGTTTTAGCGTGCCTCGTCAAAGCTCAGATGCCCTCTTGTGATCGGTGGTCGGCTGCGGGAGGCGGCGACGCCTCGCGATTCGAACGACGAAACCGTTCACTCCCATTACTCGCAAGAGTCCTGCCACACGGCCCGCGGCGGCGCTCGGGTGTTGTCCGGATCGCGTGCGCGGCGTCACCGAGGAGCCGAGATGCCGGATGGCCGCGGGGGGCTCACCCGCTCGAGATCCGCCGCGGGGCGGAGTTACGAGAATTTCCGGCGCGTCCGTCCGCCGCCGGTACCATGCGTCCCGAGGAGGTCCACTCATGCGAGTCCTGTCGGCCCGGATTCACGGATACCTCGACTACGCGACGGTCGCGATTCTCGCGCTCGCTCCCTTCGTGGTCGGCCTGGGCGGGACGCCCGCTCTGATCGCCTGGCTGCTGGCCGCGGCCCATCTCCTTCTCACCCTCGCAACCCGGTTCCCGGCCGGAATCTGGCGCGTCATACCCTTCGTCGTCCACGGGCTCGTCGAGCTGGCGGTCGCCGCTTTCTTCGCGGCGCTTCCATTTACGGCCGGCTACGGTCCCGGCTCGCCCGCGCGGCGCTTCTATGTGACGATGGCCGTGGTCATCTTTCTCGTGTGGCTATTGACCGACTACAGGCGCGACGAGACCACCAGCTGAAACGAGCGCGTCTCGATCCGCGTATGCCATATGCGCACGCCTGACGGCATGGCGTTCCATTCCGGGCTACAATGCGCCCCTTTGAAGGAGGACCTCTTGAGACGTAAGACGAAAAAGGAGCTGAGGCTGACGGCGCAGCACGCCGCATACGCCTTGCAGATGCTCATCCAGGACGGAAAGGTGGCGGCGGCCGACGTTCAGCGTGCGCTCCAGCGGCGCGAGGCGATGATCCGTGACCTTCGGGACCGGCTCGCCGCGCTCGAGGAAGCGGCGGCTCCCGTCGCGCGTCGGATCGCCCGCAACGGGCGGCGCACGCTGCGCGCCGCGGCGCCCCGCGCCCGGAAGGCAATTACGCGCGCCCAGCGAGTCGCCCGGCAGGCCCAGGGGCGATACCTCGCCGCCGTGCGCCGTTTGTCCAAGGATGCCCGGCTGAGGGTGCGCGACATACGCCAGAAGTCCGGCGTGGACGCCGCCATAAGGGCCGCCAAGAAGATGGCGTGATCCGGTTTGGGTGACAGCGGGACCACCCGGGCCCTCTGATACCTGGCACCGGCCCGACGCGACAAATGCGGGGCGGGGGGAACGGCAGCCCCCCGCCCCTTCTTTCTCCCGGCGCTTCCCCTACAGCCGGCACTCCCCTACAGGGAGTTCAAGAACGCATACAAGAGCTGCTTACCGCCGCTGCCGAGCGAGGCAAACCGGTTCCGCGCCTTCTTGCCCTGCCCGTCGTGGGCCAGGATGGCCTGCTCGAGTGTCGTGGCGCGGCCGTCGTGCAGGTATGTGGTGAGCTTTCTCAGACCCCACAGCGGCGCCGTGCGCATGAGCTTACCGGTCGCGTTGTTCTGTGTAATGCCGTCGCCGAGCGTGCCCATGTCGTGGAGCAGGAAGTCCGAGTAGGGGTGGATCAGCTTGCGGTCGAGAGCGGCGACTTCGTTGGGCGCCGTCCGCAGCACGGACCGGTGACATCCGACACAGCCGATCGACCGGAAGACGAGCTCGCCGAGAGAGGCCGTGACGGTGACCGGCCCTCGCGGCGGCGGCGCCAGGAACTTCATGAAGTCGGCGAAGAGCTGCACGTCCGTGCCGTCGTCGTTCATGTCGGGCCGTGGATTGCAGTGCAGCGAGTCGCAGTTGCCCTGCGGGCAGTTCTCGTCGTGGAACTGCGGGCTCGTGATCCCCATCTCGTTGACGTAGGCGTCGGCGGAGAACTGGAAGAGACTCGGATTCTGCGCCTTCCACCCGAACTTGCCGACGGACTGCTGGCCCGTCGCGATGTTCGGCACCATGCTGACCGTGCCCTGGATCCCATCGGGGTTGCTCGCCTCCTCGACGGCGACGGCTTGAAACGTCGAATCCGCGACCGCGTCGACGAGGCCGAGCCCGAAGAGCGGAGTGGTGCGGCGTTTCGCGACGATCGTCGCCTCGGGCGGGACGACCTCGGCCAGGTAGTCGCAGTCCATGTTCGGCCCGATCCCGTTCTCCTGGATGAGGGAGCCGCCGAACTCCGCCATCGGGTCGAAGGAGCCGTCGGCATTCAGGCGTCCGAAGCGAGTCTCGAGGCGAGTCGCCCCTCCCCCGATCGAGGGAACCAGGTGACACGTCGCGCACGACACGTCGTTGAATACCGGGCCGACACCCTCCTCCGGCGTCTCCACCGATTCGAACTCCTCCTTCCCCTCGTTGAATCGCGCGAGCAGGTCCGCCGGGAGTCCGGCCACCGGCTGTCCGAAGGTC
>Ga0070665_100002061_pt1 | contig 22591 bp, 21 predicted proteins | sample KBSS13metaG_FD_65862 | JGI IMG/M metagenome (GOLD analysis project Ga0070665, IMG submission 65862) | Switchgrass rhizosphere microbial communities from Kellogg Biological Station, Michigan, USA - KBS S1-3 metaG | ecosystem: Host-associated > Plants > Roots > Rhizosphere > Soil ... | reverse complement strand
CCGCTTTTTTATAGGCATTGTTTTGCCTTCAGCACGTGCTGATGGTTTGCTTGGCCCCCACACAGAATGAGCATGCGCGAGTCTGCATGAACGAGCTCCGTGGCGTGCGCGGCAGGCGGCCATGCCAGCAGACCGAGGATCACCGGTGTATTCCGATGACTTACTTCAATGAATTCGGTGCTCCCTGGATTCTGGATCCCGGCACTCGCGCGAAATCCCAAAAGGTCGGCGGGATCATGGAAGGCGATGACTTGTAAGCCCTCCGTGAGCGCACCTGCTTTCGCATCGAGCAGGACGGACGTGAGCGGTCGCCGATCGCTCCTCGAACGAAGGCATCCAGCGAAGCTGAAAAAGCCACCTGGACAGCTGGGAAGAAACGAGTCGGTTGAGAAAGTGGGCTGTCGGGACCCCGAGCCCATCTCAGTGATCGTCACCCTCCCGACGCCGAGCAACGGCATCTGATTGGCTGCCATGAAGAAATTGCGGGTCCGCGTGGCGAACCGCGCCAGCGCGCTCTCTAAGGCGGCTTCGCTATGCGCAGCTTCATTCTTCATCCCACTGAGCACGTCGTAGAGCATCCGGCTTCCCAAGCTGAATGACAGGAAAGCGTAATCGACCCTTGCCGAGGGAAAGATCTGTTGGGTGGTTAATCCCTCTAGTTGGCAGTTGGAAATGCCATCAGTCGGTGTCTGGATAGGATCAGATGCATCTCTCAACATGACACATAACGCACCGGATATTCCGAGACGCGCAAGGTCGCCGGCCGCTCCCAAGTAGGCGGTAGCGTCGCCAAACCCATCGTCGATCAGGTTATGTTTCAGGGCAGTATTGATCGCCGCGCCCGCGCCGGTCTGACGGTCCACGCGTAGGAACGGATCCTGCAGTTCCGCCATCGCCTCATCCCAGAAATACGTCACCACCACGACCTTCACATCCGCGTGCTGTTGGTGCACAAAGCGATCAACGCGATACTGACCGAACGTCGTGAAAGTACATGGAGGAGAAGTTGTACCAGCGGCGCATTCGAATGCCTCACCCGTCACGTGAACCGGACGGGGCAAGCCCACCTGGACAAAAGATCCTTCGGAGCTCGACACGAATCCCTGGTTTACGATTGCATCGAGTAACGGCTGAGCGTAATTCCGCGAAGTGGCGCCCATCCCGTGGATTACAAAAATATAGTGCAGTCCTTGCGCAAGCTCGCCATCTGACTTCGAAGGCAGTAGTCCGGAAAAAGTGTCCGCAGACGCAGGCAAGCTCCGTTCGATATGGGCGCCTCCAGCCAGATGAGTGCAACCGCTCAGTGCGACTGTAACGCCACCCAAAACCCACATTAGAATCAGGCGTCCCAATCTGATGATTGATTCGAACGCCTCTTTCGGAGAACCGACAAATTGCGAACGGGATTGTCGGCGACACTGACCCTCGGCCATCCTTCGACCCCTTCCCTGCAAGCGTTCGCTTTTGTTAGTTGAGCAAATCGCGTGTGTTATCAGACTTATGTCGCGAAATATAACGCTCGAGTTTTACGAAGATCAATTGCGAAAGCAGGATTATTTTTGCTGTTATGCAGCATGGATCGGATTACACACCAAAGATCCATGTCTCGCCTGTTGGTAGCATGTGGAACCAACCATAGTTGGCCAACCTGTGGACGGATGTCGCGACATTGGGGCCAGGCGTCGATGTGCAAATACTGGAGTGCGAGTGTCGCACCATAGGTGAGCGCCGGAACCAGTACCGCTCGTATGGCAGGCTGTTCGGAGTACGAGCGACTTACGGGGGCCACGCTCGTGTCTGACCACGAAACGCCTCGCGAATGAATTGCGCGACCTTGGACCATTTAGCGTCAGCGCCATTCGCGTTCGTACTCGGATCACCGGACGGCAAGTAATCTCCATGCCCATACGGCGGGTCGTCGGGAATCTGCCACGGCGACAACAGGGGCGGACCGACAGGAGCCGGCGGTCCGCTGTACCCCAAGGCTGCTTCGAACGGCCGATGGTCGTCGTGCAACAGGTCCGCGATCGGATCCCCAATCCGAAAGGCCAATTTCAGAACCAGGTCGTGATAGGAGGCCAGAATCGGAACCGACTGGGCATTGTCACGGGCGCCGAGATATTCAGCCTGCAGACAATCGCGATTGATTGCGCCCGCCATCAGACACGTCATCCGTACGCGCACAGGAATCGCCTTGACGGCCTCGAGCACCAATCTGGCGCCGAGACTGTGCGACACGAACGAGAGGCTGCGGGCGGCTCCAAAATGGTCTTTCACCCGCGCGGCCAAATTCTGACCACAGCGAATCGCGGTGCTGCCCTCAAAAGGGTAATTGACGACCGGGATCCAGAAGTCACCTGGCCAAAGCACTCCGATAAATACATCATCCCCTGACAATCCCAGCGCCTGGTCGAGGCGGCTGAACGAGCACGCGCCGCTCGCCATGTTGATATTGAAACCATGTACGGCGAACAGGACGTTCCGGCCGGCAACTCGTGCACGTAGGTAGTACCAGTCAACGACCTTCAGGCCGTTGACTGAGGCGGCCCCATCTCCTTCGAGCGCGACACCGTCTGTGACGCCCCCGGCCACCGCCCGTTCCCGGAAACTCAGGAATAGCGTCATTTGTTTTATCCGCCACTGAGGGCTTTGACAGCGGCAGCGAGCGACGACGACACGTCTTTGGCGATGGGGGCCAGCGGAGTCGAAATGGCTCCGACCAGCAACGCCGTTACAAAGTCGCGCGTCTGGAAGAAATCGGATAAGGAGTGTGTCGGATTACCATTTACGTAAATGATCGCGCCGCCCACCACGGCCAGGACAATGGCTACTACGGCCGCTACCAGCTTGGAGGTGTTGCGATACTGTTGGTCTCCTCGCTCGTACGCCTCGTCCAGCACCGCGCTGACCACTGCATCGAACCGGCCCAGCAAGCCGACCTCTTGAACCGTTAACGCTTCATCGGTGGATATCTTTGTAGCGATATCCGTTAAGGCCTTGGGGGGATGCCAGTTCGCGCCGCTAGCGTCGCTGCGTTCGCGGGCGTGATTCCCATGCGAATCAAGGATTTCGCGGTTGCCTTCTGGTCCGCTTTGGCCATTCCATTGAGCCAGTTGGCGCGCAGTGTTTTGATGACATCCGCAGGTCCGAACGCCTGTCCGATCTGGGCACTGGCGACCGGCAACAGGGGCGTGATTGCCATTGTTATGAACCGGAACCCGGAATTGGAGACGCCGCCCATGACCGCTTTGCTCGAGTCAACCAGGCCGAACGCGGCTGTCCCGAGCCCCCCGGCCGCGGCTATGTATTGCCCGATTCCGTTGAGAGTAAATGCGACTTGATCGACTGCCATATCTGACCCTCCCACGAGGGGCCGTCACAAAGTGGTGCATGGATCTGTGCGGGATTCGGCTGACACTCGGTCATCCTTCGACCCTTCGCCGGTAGCTTTCGCCTCGGTTGGATCGGCGAATCGCCTGTTATGAGACTTATGCCTCAAATATAACGCTCGGGTTCCAATAGGTGCAATCGCTGGGGCGAGAATATTTTTGCTGTTACGCGATATCCTCAACATGTTGGTTACGTTCGCACTCAAATGGACGGAGTTGGTTGTGAGAGCAACAATCTGCATTGAGCCGCATTAGATGCGCGGCCGGGCGCGATGTTTGATCGGAGTGGCGCGAGCGGTTTGAGCGGATCTGGAACGAAATCGGAAGGTTCTTCGGACCACTCTTATCGCAGTGCCGCAAGGTGCGTTGGTGGATCGCGGGCGTCGGACACCGGTAACGAGTGAGATATATGCCCGTGTGACCACAGATTGTTCAACGAGCGAGCTGCTGGCGCTCACCACATCATCAGGTGTGCAAAGAATAATCAGTGCGATCACACAAGGAGAGCCACTATGGCCGGAACCTGGCAATCGCTGATCAACCAGCCGACCTTCAATGCCGGCACCATGTTGCTGCTCACCGATGGCTCGGTGCTTTGTCACGACGAGCCCAACTCAGGAGCCGTCACCGGTACGCGACACTGGTGGCGGCTCGTACCGGATTCGAAAGGGAGTTATCGAAACGGTACCTGGAAGCAGGCCGCCGACAGTTCGTGGGCTCCCTTGTACTTCGCTTGCACCCTCATGCGCGATGGGCGCGTGTTTATTGCCGGCGGAGAATTCGACGGTACCAACGTTCAAGCGGAGGTTGCCACGGCAGCCGTCTATGATCCGGTGGCTGATTCATGGACGGCGATCGGACATCCTGCCGGCTGGAATAATATTGGAGATGCACCCTCTGCGATCCTTGCTGATGGGAGGGTGCTGATCGGCGACATCAATGGCCGTCGCAGCGCGTTTTACGATCCTGTGGCGAATACATGGAGCGATGCGGGGACAAAGGATGATGCGCGCGGGACCGAAGAGACCTGGGTGATCCTGCCGGACACGTCGATTCTGGCTATCGAGTGCGACAACCAGCCCAGAGTCGAAAAATATCTGCCCGCATCCAACACCTGGGTGAGTGCCGGTACCACCCCGGTCACGTTGGTCGATACGCTTTCAGACGAAGTTGGCGCAGCCATACTTTTGCCCGATGGCCGTGTCTTCTGCATTGGAGCTACCAATCACACAGCGCTGTACACACAGCCTGCCATCGCCAATCAAACAGGAACCTGGGCCGCCGGTCCTGACTTCCCCACGCTGGTACCGGGCCGGGTCACGGGAGCTAAGGACGCTCCCGCCGCCCTGCTGCCCAACGGCAAGGTACTATGTGTCGTCGCTCCCTGTGATCAGACTGCTGCGAGCAACTCGACCGCCTTCTGGGGGTCGCCCGTTCATTTCTTCGAATATGACCCGGCCTCCAACTCCCTGACGGAGATCTCAGCGCCGGTCAACAGTGGGGGTAGCCCATTCAGCTCCCGCCTGATGCTGCTTCCCACAGGCGAAGTGCTGCATACAAACAATTCCAGGACAGTGACCATCTATACGCCGGACCATTCGCCGGACGACGCGTGGCGGCCCACGATTACCGCGGCTCCTTCAGCACTCCTCCCGGGCGGTACGTACACACTGCTGGGGCGTCAGATCAACGGTCTGTCGCAGGCAGTGATCTATGGGGATGAGGGTGCGATGGGAACAAACTATCCGATCGTGCGGCTGACGAACACGTCGACTGGTGATGTCATCTATTGCAGAACACACGATCACTCGACGATGGCCGTCAATACCGGCACTTTCGTTCACTCCACACACTTCACTGTCCCGGCGAGCGCGCCACTCGGTAGCTACAGCCTGTGTCTGATCGCGAACGGTATCGAATGCGCAAACTGCAAGTCCGTTGCGGTCAGCCACAAGCTCTGGAAAGAGCTGAAATGGGAAATCAAGGAGACCAAGGAGCTCGTCAAGCTCGAGCACGAGAAGTTCAAACTGGTCTTCGAGAACACTCGAAAGTGGAGCGAGGGCGATTGGGGCGACCTGTTCGGCGAGGGCGACTGGGTCAATGTTGTGAAGTCGCTCGTCGAGCGTAGCGACCAGATTGAAACTGATTTGCGCCAGCTGCGTTCCTTCATCGGCAAAGCGGAGCGGCCCGAGGTCGGCGGGCTGGTTGTGCAGCCGAAGTCTGAGCAGAGACTGGCTACCGTGGAGCGCCTACCAGCTGATCCGCACGTCATTGTTCCGTCAGTCGACAGCGAGGATGGCGATGACGGCGAGGGCGCGGGCGAGAGCGAGCCGTCACAGCGGCGGCGGCACGGCGCGAGAGGTCCCTCCAAGAGGCGCGGCCGTTGATCGCCATCATCGGTAGCAAGCTCGATGAGTCCGCATGCGAGCTCGCGGCTGAATGGTCGGCCGCGGGAGCATTGCTGATCTCAGCCAGGGATCTTTGCACGCAGGGCTGGGTGTTCCACGTTCCGAAATGCGCGGAAGATTCGTTCGTTGCAGGCGGAAAAACGTATTCCACTGCGAGGCTCCGTGCTGTTCTGGTTCGACGGCCGGCCGTCGTCGCCGAAGAGCTCTTATGGATCGTGGAGGAGGACCGCGTATATGTTGCGTCGGAGATCAACGCATTTCTGATTGCATGGTTGTCAGCATTGCCGTGCTCAGTATTGAATCGGCCCAGCGCGACTTCTCTTTGCGGACCCGGGTGGTCGCAGATGTGCTGGGAAGTTGCGGCGGCAAGAGCGGGTATTGCTTGGGCGCAAGCTGACGATGCAATCGACTCGCTGGAAGTGGTTTTCTGTGGTCATGCCCAACATGGAGCAGCGAGTGATCGCCAGCTGAGTATCGGCCGGCAACTCATGGTTGCTTCGGGAACACACCTGCTTGCCGTGAAATTCAGCGGAGAGTCTGTCGCGGCCGTAACTTCTCAGCCGCGACTCTCGACGCGGCCGCTGCGGAACCTCGTACTTGCGCATTTGGAAGGGGCGAGTGCGGCATGATCGCGCTATGGGGTGCGCCTGGAGACGGCCCACTCGATGTCGTACGAGCTTGTTTGATGCGATTCGGTGCGGAGTTCCGCGTGCTGGATCAGCGTGATGACGCTGCAGGCGAGGTGACCACGCGAGTTGTGGGAGGGCGCCTGCGCATGACCATGGAAAATCGGGACCTGAAAAATCGACTCGACTTCGATCGCGTGAGAGCCGCCTACCTGCGACCAGCCGAGACTGAACGGGCCCTCCCGTCAGCTCTCGCCAATGACCCGGCGTCCAGACTCAGAGCCGAGCGTATGACTCGATCAATGATCGCGTGGGCTAATCTCACGGATGCCCTGGTCGTCAATCCCCCGGCTGCGATGGCAGTCAACAACTCGAAACCGCATCAGCTTCGGTTGATTGCCCAGTGCGGTTTCTCCGTGCCGGACACGCTGGTGACGACTGAGCCGGCCGCGGTGCGCTCGTTTGCGGCCCGTCACGGCCGCATCATCTACAAGAGCGTCAGTGGAACGCGAAGCATCGTCAATGTGTTGGACGATGCAGGGGCCGAGCGGATCAATCACGTAGCGAATGCTCCAACGCAGTTTCAAGAGTATGTGCCGGGTCGCGACATACGTGTACACGTGGTGGGTAGTGAATTGTTTGCCACTGAAGTGCACAGTGCTGCTCCGGACTATCGCTATGCAGGATTACAGGGTCACGACGTGATGCTCGCGGCGACAGACATTCCGGCGGCCATCGCGCAGCGCTGCCGCTCAATGGCATCGGCGATGAAGCTCGCCGTCGCCGGAATCGATCTGCGGTGCACGCCGTCCGGTGAATTCGTGTGCTTCGAAGTAAACCCGTCTCCGGCTTTCGTCTACTATGAACAGGCGACCGGCCAGCCAATCGGCGCGGCCATCGCGAAGCTGCTGATCCAAGCGGATTGCGGATCCTGAAGTCGGATCCTGCTCACCCCCCGCTCTAATGGCCGATTCGGAAATCTTCTTGCAACCGGCGCCAGTGCGAGATCAACACTGCCTTGTGCTCCGAAGCCATCGGCAGGGAGCTCAGTTGTTGTGGCCACAGAGTCCGCGCTTTATCGAGAGTATCTTCGAGGTGAGGTGCGATCGCCCGCCACGGGATCTGCGCACGGTCGGCCCAGGTTTTAAAATGCTCGAGACCCACCTCATACCATTGCCGAGTCTTGCCTAGTTTGAGGGCAAATTCCTGTTCTTCGGGGATATAAGCTCGGGTGGTCACGATGTCATACGCTGGTGCGAGCTCCGCAGTGATGGTGTCGGGATAGATCAGACTCCAGTTCTTGAGATGGGCATCGCCGTTGGCGAGCAGGATGTTGACGAGCAGGCGCCGGGCAAACTGTTGGGTGTTGGCTAGAGGTTGGCCCGTGAACTGGTAGAGCACCCTGCCGATCTGCTCATAGTTGGCACTCCCATATTTGTCGTGGGAATAGCGGAGCAGGACCTGTGCGAAATCCTCTATGTGGATTCGGGCGGATCGGTTTCGATCGAATCGGCGTACCGCGTACGCATACTCCTCTGCAGGTAGATTCAGCTCCGGTAGTCCGCTCAGGTTTTTAATTGGAACCAGCCTGATCTGCGGGATCTCGATACCGGCGGACTGCGCCAGCGACATGGTTGTGAACTCATTCAGCGGAACCCACGCGTGTCGTGATGACGGCGGCTTGACGATCCAGTCACCGAGCTCCCCCTCCGGAGGCATAACGTACTGGCCATCGCGGTCTCGCATGGAGAACTTGCTCTGCACGCCGGCGAGCGAAAATCTGAAGCCGGGAACTGGGCGCGGCATGGGGACGGGTTCGATGCCGGCTCGATGCTCCAGGGCGTAGACGGGGATGTCAGCAGGATCGAGGGGGGAAGCGATCAATGCGCCGGGCAGATCGGTGCCCAGGTAGCTCAGTAAGGGAAACTCATTCTCGCTGTGTATTTTGAGTCGCTGCGCGATTTCTTCCCGCTGAGCTCCTTCGGGCAGCATGTTGGAGAGCACAGGATGCAAGCGTTGACGAGTGACCCACGGTTGAGTCAATAGCGGGCGCGCTCCGGGAAAATCCGGGTGCGTAGTGAGACTCAGTGTCGGCCGACGGCCGTTGTCGCGAAATGCAGGATCAAACGAGAGGATATTTTGGCCGCCTTGGTAACCTGCCAGGAATCCAACGGTCACGCCGTGCAGGGTCAGTCTTAGCACACTGACCCGCTCTTTAGTCGTCATCGCTGTTTCCGAGCAATTCCTTCCAGGGATCCTCGATCGACGTGGGCGTTGAATGACCCTGGGCGTCTCCGCTCGGCGGCCGTGCCAACAACTCTCGCACTTCGCGCAGCCGTTCCTTGGGGACGAGCAGGAGAACCAGGTTCAAGCCGGCGGCGGCCAATTCCAACGTCTTCAGGCTGGGATTTCCGCCATTTTCCAGGCGATTGTATTGCTGCCGCGAAAGTCCAGCGCGCAGCCACATGTCGCTCTGCTGCAGGCCGAGTTGCCGGCGGCGACCCCGAAGCTGCTCATGAATCGAGCTCATTAGATCGCCTCCTCTTCGTGATTCAGCAGTCTAGCATCCTAAATGATTCTTTTGCACAAAAAAGAATCTTATAAGCTTCTTTCTGTGGGCTCGTACCCTTGGAGCAGCGTTCCATTGCAGTCCAAGTCCCCAATCAAGGTCTCCACCACAGCCTCCTCATGAACCTCCTGCCGCCGGTCGCGCATCTCCCCGCCCAGCTCCGCGTCCCAATCCGCCTCAACCATCTCCCCCTCCGCCAAGATCCCAACAGCCCCAGCGCAAGCCGCCATGTAATCCTCAACCGAAAACCGCCACGGCACCGCCCCCAGCTCCCGCATCACAAAGTTCCCAATCCGAATCCCCGCCCAATCAAAGTCCCCGTGATAAGCGAGCTGCGCCCCACTGGCACCGAGCTGCCGCATCAAAGTCTGTTGCGCAGCCCCTGGCATCCCATTCCCGCAAATCAACGGCGCACACGCCACTCCCAACCGATCCGCTGCGATCGAAACGATCGCCGGATTCTCACAAACAAACACCCGGCGCCCCGAAACCTCCAAGGTCGGGCGTTCGCGCAGGAGCATCCGCAAGGTAAGGTGGAAGGGTTCGCCCGCAGACCCAGCCGCGCGAGCCACGCGCGACGCCACAGAATCTCCACTGATAGGCAGATTCAGACACAACACAGGTGCCGCAAGCTCGTTTACGGTAATTCCCAGCCGAGCCCACTGGTCACGCGACCGCTCTCGCTCAACAGCGTACTGTTCGAGCCCAAACGCGCGTAGAACCAGCGTTGCAATCGGGCTCCCAGAATCTAATGCATGGGCATTCCCCAGCTCTGCCGCTGCCAGGTGCGCGAGCGGCCTGCCTCTTTCCGGGAGTCGCTCGGCCACTCGCCTGACTTTCTCCAGCAGCTCCAAGGCAATTCGGGCATCGTGCCCGGCGAAACGCTTCAGCAGCGCACCGCCTGTCGGATCCGAGATCAAGGCTTTGAGTCGAGGATGTTCCACGCTCTCGAGCATCGCACTCCACGCCTTGTCGCGTGCGATGCGAATGGCTTTCAAGTCCTCGATCGGCCCATCGAGCGCCTCCAGCGCCTCCCGCAGCGAGCCGGCAACACCAGCGTGAGAGAGCGCCGCATCAATATCTGATAGCCGAACTCGCATGGAATCTGCATCAGTTACCGGCCTGCCAAGCAGCCCTTCCAGTGCCCGACGCTCCGCACTCGTTAATTCCAACAGTGTAAACCCGTCACGCGTCGCGCCTTTCTCGAAACGGGCACGAAGGCGCAGTCGCAGGCCGGCCAACTCAGCGCCGCCGAGCAATCGCTGCAACCGTTCGAGATCCACTGTCACAAGCGCGGTTCCGCCGCGTCACTTCCTGGAAAGCGTCGGACGGGGTCTTCTTCCGCACGCCGCTCCCGACCATCCCATGTCCAGCGCGAAATAAACACTGCGTCCATGCCTTCCCGCCGCACCAGCTGACAAATGCTCAGGCCTGGGAGCTCTGCATAACAACCCCACTCGCGCTCGCTGGTCATGACGAAATCGAGGTCGAACTCCCGAATCAAACCCATGCAGCTTGCGCGTGCCTCATCGTCGATGCCTGCGAACGCCTCGTCCAGCAGCACGAGCCGTGGTGCACGTGGATCCGAGCTCTCATAGTGACTGCTCGCTGCGGCAAATAATGGCACTGTGAGACCCAGCGCGCGTTCGCCACTGGATGCAGGCCCGGAGAGCGGCTTCCATTGTCGGTCCTGATTGCGCTCAACGCCGAAGGAGTGCCAGCGCCGGTAGTCGAGTGCTCGTGCGAGTGTTTCGAAGTGAGTTCCGCGGTCATCCTTTTGTCGCTCAGCATCGATGCGTGCCCGCAGGAACTCTCCGACCTGGTGTCGGTCCTCGACGGACCAGGCGTCCGCGCTCGTATTCAACAGCCGCTTACGCGCGACGGCGAGCCCCGCAACCGCATGTTCATCACTCTCAGGCAGCGGCTCCCAGGTGAGTCGGTAGCGCATGCCAGTGGAAGTGGGGCGTTTATAAAGCTCCGCGTTGATCGCAGTGACACGCGCCTCCGTGTCGCGGATCATCCTTTGAAGATTGGCGGCAACCTCCTTTTCCAGGTGTTCTTCGAGAAGCGAGCGCTCTTGAGCGGACAGAATCAGTCGCTGTTCCGCAAGCTCCGTGTCCAGGCGTTGCTCGAGTACGTCCGGGCGCTCGGGGCGCTGCTGATACACGATGCGCACAATCAGGCCATGATCGCTGGGCTCTGCCGTCGCGGAATGTCCCTGCGTCGACATTGTGCTTTGCAGTTGAGTGAATTCGTTGCCCACCTCGCGCTGTATCCGCGACCAGTCCGGCTCTTCCGCCGACACTTCGGTGAGAGCGGCTTCAGCCCGCCGTGCCAGCGTGAGTGCCGCGTCGATGCCCCACGGTGCGGTTTCGGCTGGAACCTCGATATCTGGAAGGGCAATGGCGAAGAATCCAGTGTGGCTCGCGAACGCCTGCAGGCCGTCGGTTGCGAGTTTCCGTGTGAGCGTGCGATCTTCCAGTTTTTCCGCGAGCGACTTGACGGTTGCCTCCGCTGTTCCGCGATTCGAGCTGGCAACAATCAACTGTGCTTGTGCGTCTTTGAAGTTGCGGTCATGCAAGGCCCGCTGAGCTTCTGTTGCTTCGATCTCTTTCAATAACTCCTCGACCTGTTTGCCGACGGTCGCCTGCAGCGTGTTGGCCGTTTCCGTGACTTCACTGAGGAGTCTCTGTCGTTCGATATTGTCTTGTCGGGCGGCTTCGGCCGTCTCGACTGCCAGTTGCTCACGCACGATCTGCTGGTCCAGCTCAATCAGGGCACCTTGGTGGCGGCGGATTGCATCCGCGAGCTCGGAAAGTGCCAACCTGTATTCGGTCAGTGTCGCATCGAGGCGATCGAGATCCGATTCCTGTGCCGGCAGGTTGAGGTCCCTGGAATCAATGATGAGATCATCACGTGCGCGCTCGAGTGCATTCGCTGCTTGCGCGAGCTTCGCATCGGCCTCTCCGAGTCTCGCTTGGGCCTCCCTCCGCTGTTGTTCAGCGGAGTTGTGTTCCGCATGCAAGCGCAGCAGCGGGTCGTCCGTGGGTGCGCGCTCGTACTCTTCATTCGCCGCCTGACGATGCCTGTCTACCAACTCCATCTCGGTGTTGCATTCCGAGATCGCCGCGCCAATTTCGCCCAGGCGTGCCGCGATCTGTTCCAGTCGGGTGCGCCTCGCTGCCTCTCGGGCGGAGTGACCAATGTACTGCGCTTCAGATTTCATCCAGGCGCCGCGCGCGTTGCCAGTGCGGAATTCGCCGGTAGGCGATATCCAGACTTCGGCTTCTGTCGGTTCACGCTCCGCACAGGCGATTGATCGCAGGATGGAAACCACCGTGACCGAATCGACATTCGCACCTGCGCCAACGGTTGGGACGCTCGGTTCGATCCACTCCGCCAGCGACTTGGCCTGCAGCGCGCGCGACTGGAGAACTACTTCGTTGGTGCGCGGGTCAATCAGTGTGCCGTGCGGTAAAACCCACGAATCCAACAAGCCGGAAGCTTCCAGGGAGGCCTCCAGTCCTGCACGCAAAGCGGTTGGAACGTGTGAGGCGAAGTCTATGAGCTGCCAAAGCGGCGCCCCGGGAAGTTGGGTTCGGAGCGCCGGATCTCGCGTGTGAACTGCGGGCGGTGTCTTGACCTCACCGGCTTCGAGCCGGGCGCTTTCCGCCTCGAGGTCGGTCATCTCCACGTCGAGCGTGCGCTTGCGACCGGAAATCTCCGCCTTCTGCGTGGCGAACTGTTGTTCCAATTCCATTCGTACCCGATCCAGCGCTGCGCGGAGCGGATTCGGGCCATTCAGCGACTGCTGCCAGAGCGCCAGGGATTCCAGGGACTCCTCGATGTCTGGAATTCGAACCATGCCGGCTGAGTGCGCGTAATTTCGCCAGTGTTTGAGCTGTTGCTCGGCAGCATCCTTTAAATTGTCGGCGGCACGAAGTGCAGCAGTGGATGCGGCGTCGAATGCATCTGCCCGCAATGTCCGCCCATCCTGAGCCGCATCGCGTGCGCGGGTGGCCGAGTCAACTGCCCGCAACCTTTTTCGAATCAGCGCGATCTGCTCGCGGCGTCTCGATTCCACTTCACGTCCCTGTCTTACCAAGGTTGCTGGAGATTCGGCGGGCAGGCTGACGATACCGTCCGGCAGCGTCAGGGTGTGCACAATCTGCGAATGATCCTGGCCGAGACCCAGATCGTCGGCAAATAAATGGGCTTTTGCGGCCGCGCTGTTCACGTCCGAGCGTGTTGTGTTCGAATATTCGCGCCTCCGGTGCGTCACCGTCGCTTCTTGAACGAGTTGCGAATGGGCCTTGGATTCACGCTTCTGTGCTTCATCAGCGAGCGTTTCGCATTCGCCCTGCTTTTCGCGAGCGTTGGCGAGCTCCCGTGCATCTCGCATGACGGGATCTTTGTGTAACACGTTCAGGCGTGCGCGGTCGGCCGCAAGCAGCTGCTCACTCTCACTTTGAATCGACCGCCAATGGGTCACTTTGGAGCGTGCACTTTCCAGGTCAGACTGTGCGGCGTTCAGTTCTCGGCTCGCGTTATCGAAATCTGTCTGCGCCTGGCGCAGGACCCTTGCCTTGCGCCGGGTGGCGACCTGTGCGTATCGACGATATCGCGTCTCGAATGAGGAAATGGCCTTGCGCATCGCCTCAACTTCCTCGAGGGTACGCCGGATATCGTCCAACTCACTCATTGCTTCGGCGACATCTTCGAGCGCGGAACGATCCAGTGGCGGCAGTGCCTGTGTCAATGCCTCCGAAAGTCGGCGCTCGTCCGGGCTTTTCGATAGTTGCGGCTGTCGCAGTTGGATCAATGTATCGACGAGGGCTTCGTAGCGTTCGGTTCCCAGGCGAAAGAGCCGCTCATCGACCGCGCGCCGATAGGTTTGCGCATTCGGAAAGACCTGGCCTCGCGTGCCGATTGCTTCGATCAGACGCTCTTTGCTCAACGCCGTTCGTTCAGCAGTTGTCAGGAAGAGGTCGGCCCCGATGCGCTGGCTGGTGATGAAGTACCATGGATCTGCTCCCGCGCGGCCCGCGATAGCACGTAATCCGCAGCCCAGCGTGAGTGTTACGGTCTCGCCGGTCTCGTCGAGCCGACCGAATTCGATCCACGTGTAGCCGGTGCGCCGGTCGTGGCGCCCGTTCATCAGCAGATTCCACTCCATCCGCTTGCTGCGTTCACCATCCGGTTCGACGCGTGCGGATGCCAGGTTGGCATCGAGCAGAAAGGGTAGCGTCAGCGATAGAACCTTGGATTTGCCCGTGCCATTGTTTCCGCGGAGCAGCAGATGACCGTCGCGAAACCAGAATTCCTCGACATCGTAGTGGAACATCTCCACCAGCCCGATCCTCAGCGGCTGCCATCGCGTTCTCGTCGGAGCGGGCAGTGGAATTGTCGGAGGCGCCGCTATCAAGTCTGCGCCTCGCTGATCGTGTACCTATGGAGTGCAGCCAACGGGCGTACACCGTTGTCCAAGCGCTCGACGAGTCTCAGGGCGGTAAGCCGATCTATCGCTTCCTGCGCAAGGTCGATTTCTGCGCCGGCCTCGCGAGCATCCTTGCGCCAGAAGCGGCCGTAGCGGTCTGCTGCCTCGCGCAAGAATGACGCAATCTCATGCACAGAATGGATCCCCATGGCATCCGTTTTGGCGGCGCGCGCCAGATATTCTGCCACCAACAGCGTCGCATGAGCCTCCGTGCCCACAGCTGGCAGATGCTTATCCGACAATTCGCCGTCCACATCAACGAGCGCGATCCCCTCCCCACGGAGTTCCGCGGTGAGGCCCGTGGCTTGTGCGAGCCGATAGCTCATGGGGCCGCGTTGGCTCGATAGATATGCCAGCTCTTCGTTCGTCAGCTCGTCGTGATAGAGCACCGGGTCATCGAGGAGCCGGCGTGCCAACCGGTAGCGTAGGGCGGTCCGACGGCTTTCGGGACTATCCGGCACGTATTCATCGTTGAGTGCGGCTAGGCGGCCAGCGAAATCGAGATCCGGCTGACTTGCGGCAATCAAACTTGCGCCGGCGGTCCCCGCGGGCAGACGCGCCAGCACACGTCGATGGACATCGTAAAGCACATCTCCCGACTGATTGACGTATGCTTCCTCATCGCCGGCCACGCGGCCCAGTGCTCCGAGATCCAGAAGAAAGCGGCAAACTCCCACCAACGCGCGGCGTTCCCGAGCGCTCTCCAACGTGTAGGTAAAGCCGCGATGGCTCAATTCAGGGTCGGCTGCCGATTCGAGCAAACGTTCACCCAGCGCTCGGAGGGTAACCTGAGATTCCGCCCGCTCGAGCACGGCGCATGCGAGGCATAAGAGGACGTAGCGCTCCTTGTCGAAATCAGGCAGTCCGCGCGTTGGATCCGTTAGTGTTGCAGGGCGCTTGTAGAGCCGAGCACATTGGCGCTCGACCTGGAGGTTCCACCCAGCCTCGCGTCCGAACCAATCGCGCAGATAATCGGCATGCCTTCGCACGAGCTCAAGATCCGGATCGCCGCTTGCGATGAGCGGGCGCATCAGCAAGGCTCGCACGGCACGCTCCCGTTCCTCCTCCTGCTGGTGCGTCAGGACATCTTTGAGGCCGCGAGATTGCACGACTGTCTACCCAATCATGCGCTTTATCAGGATGCGGTGATCTCGGCCACTGAATCGGCCCAACTCGGTCTCGAGCTGTGCACGACTGTCGGGTTCCAATGGGACGAGCCGGATTGACAATGTGCCGTCGCCTGTCTGCTTCTCAACCGCTTCGTCCGGATTCGTCTGTGCAGCGAGGGCCTCGCCAAGCAGAATGAGAAACAGTCGGAAAGTCTGTGCGTCCAACCGGCCGAGCTGCGAAAGCCGGGTCTCGCCGCTTTTGGCGAGAAACGCGCGTGCCGCCTCCGTTTGCGCAGTCTCCTGGGCCACTCGCTCGGCGAGAACTGCGCGTTCTTTGGAGCGGTCGAGGATTTTGGGCGGCGCACCGCGCGTTGGCAGCACCCCCTGTTCGCGAAGCTTCGGGAGGACCGAAATGCCTGGAGCATCACGCCATGACGTATTCGCGCCGATCTTCTCATCGGTTATCGCAAGAGCAAGATGTCGCGCGGGAGACAGAGCGAATGCCGCGCGCCACAGTTGATGAGCTTCGGCGTTCGTCGGCACCTCCGCAAACCAAAGCGCCAGACGCCGGAAGTCCGCCGCCCGATCACTGCGTCCCGCGCGGCGCTCATGCAACAGGGAGACGGCTTGCAGCAACCGAGGAATAGCGGACAGTGCGCTTGCCCGGAGGAGTTCCGCCTGAGAACGGTTCTTGCCATCGGACAGAAACCAGAGCTTCAGCCCTTCCCAGCGCTCGGTCCAGGAATTCAGTCGACCACGCAGTACTTGTTGGTTCGTTTCTTCATCATCGGGCGCAGCATTGCGTGTGTCTCGCTCGGCCACGATTTGCAACAACGTACTCTCCTTAGGGGAAAGTTGCGACAGTAGCTCCGCGATTTGGCTGGAGCGCGTAACGAGATCGCCGATGAAGCGCTGCAGGTAATCGAGCAGGCGTGTTTTGAAGCTCATGACTGCTGCGACTTCCGCGCGTTGCAGCTCGATACTGCGTGCGAGACCGGCCATGAAGCTTTCCGCATTGTTGGATAGGCCGGCAAAAATGTGCATGAGATCTCGCAACGCGCCGTGGACCTTGGCGTCGTCCGGTGGCGATTCGGTCATCAGCTCACGGACCGAAATCAACCGCGCCCGGATATCGTCGAGCGCAACGGATTGCAGCTCGGCCCGCCGCGCGAGGGTTTCACTGAATGTCTGAAGGCCCGCCTCAACGGCTTCGCCGCCGCCCGTCATGCGGTAAAGCAGGCGCTTGCGATAAAAGTCCTCGATCGTTGCGACACGTGCCGTGTCAGGTTGGGCCTGCAGGTTTCCCCATTCGATGAGTTGCCCCAGCGCCTGTTGAACCGCGTCGAGCGTTGGCGTTGCACCCGGCCAGTTGGCTTCCGCCAGCACGTCATCAGGTCGAAGGTGAAGGCGAAACTGGCGTTTAGCCGTAGCGAAGACGTCCAGGATGGCGCGGTAGTTGGCGTTGTTCTCCGCCACCAGGTGACTGAAAAGCCGAGGCGCGGCAGCGTCTAATGAATGAGTGGTCATCCTGGGCCTGCGGGTCGGTCATCGGATTATAGAACAATGCGATGACTAGGATTCAGTGGCGTTCGTGCCTCGAATGGGTCTTTATGTGCCGGGCTGAGCGCAGGACGCGGCAGTGGCGTTCTGCGCCACTCTTTTTGGAATTAATTCCTACGAGCGTAGGATCGGAGGCCGAATTGATCCCTTTCGTGGGTCCAAATTCCTGCGATCTTAGGATTTTTGCCCGCCTGCCTACCTACCAACCACGCGACACGGCAAGCAGGTAAGCGCACTAGTCAGTCTTCGTGGACAGCGGATAATAGACCATCGGCTTGTCATACACCGGCAACAACTGTTTACTGACGCCGAGGGTGACCGGATGCAATCGCGTACCTGAGCCGCCGGCGAGAATGATTCCATTCAGCGTCATGCCCGCTCTCGAGCCGAGGTCCATCCTGGGCCGGCATACGCACTCGCTCACACCAATGTACATTTCCGCGAGATCCTTTCGCGAACAGGTGAGTGTTATGACCGTATTGATGTACGAGATGCGATACAACGAGTCAAGTCATCTGTCTTATCCGACACAGCGCAACCGGCTGTGTGCGTGCTTGAAGCACGGTATCCTGCAAATGCTCGGAATTTATGACGCGCGGCTGCCACTCATCATTGTGTGTCATTCGCCTGTAGCGTCGATGTTGGAAGCGGCTTCTGCGGATTCGACGAAATCGCCGGTGCTGCTCGTCCATGCCTCGTACAATAGTCGATGCCGCGATTTTTTTTGAGTAATGCGGACCGACCCTGTGAAATCCGGCGCGCTACTTTGAGGGCGAGAGAAAGGACTTTCACCCAATCGGTGAGCACGCTGTAAATTCCGAAGAGGCTAGTCACGAACACTGCGGTCGTCAGCGCCCTTCGCAACTGAACGAGGTCGTCGCCACTGCAGGATACGTTGAAAGATATCCGCTGGATCCTCCCCCATTGCTTCCGCAAGCACAATCAACTCGGGCACGCTGACACTCCGCCGAGTCTTCTCAATATTGGAGATAACTTCAGAGTTCCAACCCATCAACTGAGCGATCTGTTTCTGGGACAGTGCTCTGTCCATGCGGCTCACCTTGATCGCGAAACTGACCGCATGCTTCCTGTCTTTGATCCTCAGTGCGATCTTGGGATCCCCTTTCGATCTGTGCATGACGTTCCAAAGTCCGGTGGAGCGCTCCCTATGTACCGCATCCCGCCGCTTAATCATCAAAATCGGCTATACACTGCCATTATCGGCTGTAGACGACCGGTGAAATTTATGCAATGGAATGCAGCTTCATCGCCCTCGCCATAGGATCGCTAGCGCCCCTTTGTGGGGTCTTCCGATGGAAATGCGCAGTGAAGCGGGACTCCATGTGGATCGCGATGCCCAATGTTGATGAGATTTGCCGAAGGGCGGCACGCGAGTCCATTTGCGTGCGCGGATTCATCATACAAACGTTCTGCGTGTCGGCTGGCTGCCTTATGCGGCTCGCACCGGGATGCTCTTACGCACAAACAGCAACACGAGCGGTATCGCACCGGTTACGTAAATTGACACCTTGTGATCCGTTGTATCCTGTCTGGTATCGTCGCCGTCGGCAAGAGTTTGACTCTGATGAGATCGGCTTTTACCCAATCAAACATAGTTGGCTTCTGATGTGAACACACTGCCGGACACACGCTCACCTTCCAATGAGCCTGCATCACCGGGCCAGAGTTTAGACGTTGCTTCGGACAATAGTCGGCAGAGGTTCGACACCAGAGCGTTGTGGAAACAAGGTGCGATAAATTAGCCTCTAAGGACAGTAGGTATCCGTCTCCGAAGACGTGCGAAATCTCTCAGGTATTTACTCAGCCCTCCACTTGAGTCCCCACCTGCATTTATAGCCATTTCCCCAGAAATCATCCCTTCCTTTCCCGGTTCGACCTGCGTAAGGTGAATTCCCAGCCAAAGAAAACCGCTAGCGCGTGTTCCTACCACAGTAAGACCTACCGTGGTGAGAATCCAAGCTGCATAATAGAAGGATGAAAGTAGACAAAATGAGCATTTCGTTCGACGCGAATCTGGGAGATCAGGTGCGAGAAGCCGCCCGCAAGGCGGGCACCGGGTTGTCGGCGTGGTTGGCTGGAGCGGCCGCGGCCAGGCTCCGAGCTGAAGCTCTGGATGAGTTCCTCCATACCTGGGAAAAGAAGCACGGTGCTCTGACACCCGGCGAGCTGAGCCAGGCGGAACGTGAGTTAGGAGCCCGGGCTTCGAGGAAGTCTCGCCGGTGACCGCGCTCGTCCTCGACGCGGGCGCCTTGATCGCAGTTGACAGAAATGATCGATCAATGCTCGCGCGTCTGCGCGTTGCACAACTCCGTGGCTACGACCTGCGCACGAGCGCCATCGTGCTCGCGCAGGTATGGCGCAGCTCTGGTGGTAAGCAGGCAAACATTGCCAGAATTCTGCGCGCAGTAGATGTACGTTCCGTTGACGAACAGATGGGCCGTGATGCGGGCGTGCTCCTCGCCAAAGCACGTTCGGATGATCCCATTGACGCCACGGTCGTGCTGGTTGCCCGTTCTGGAGACCGGGTTCTCACCAGTGATCCTGGCGATATCGCCCAGCTGGCATCCAGCAGTGGTAAGAAACTCACCATCGTGCCTTGTTGACGAGAATCTTTACCGCCTCTCAAACGCGTCCAACGAAGCCAAACTCTTCCGTCCCCCCGTGGACGTAAACTCCTCCGCACTCCCATCAGCCGCCTTAGCCTGCAACGAAACCCCTTCCGCCTCGGCGAGGCACTTCAACCCATCCTCCGACAACCTGAAATACCACTGCGTCCCCCAAGGCACCGGCGCCTCATACGGCGCCCGCGACAAACTCAACTTCGACAAATCAACTTTGATGGCCTTCCCATCCGCCCCCACACCCCCAAAATCCCCACCTTTTCCCGCCTCAGCCACCCCCACCCCATCCAGCGCCACCGCCTTCAACTCCATCACCTGCCCATTACACATGACTTGCGGTTGAGTAAGCGCCCCCTGCGCCTGCGGCGTAGACACCCACAAAAACAACTCCTTACTCCCCATCCTGTTGGTCTCAAACGGCGCAATGTACGCAAACGGATCCGTCTGCTTAGACCGGCTGCTCTGCGAATAAAGCTCAATAGGCGAGCTGAGCACAGTCACAGTAGTAGCCGTGTCCGGATCCAGCTTCTCAGCCACCGGCTCGCGAGGCGGCATGGATGCACACCCAGCCATGAAAGCAGCCACCACCAGCCCACCCACTTGCAGGCCCTTCAATGCACCCAAATTATTCATCTTGTATCCCCGAACAACCGAACCTGAACCTTGAACTCAGAGTCAAACCGCTAAGGGCATGCCTCGGTTCCCAAAAAACCCGGCGCTCTACGGCACCTGGGCCATTTATTGCTTTACCTGTGACGAATGTACATCGCCCCGTAAACCATTCGCCTCTATAATCTGCTATACACGTGCAAGTGCTTGTTTAACCAGCTAATGAAGTCCATCTCAGGAAGGCTTTTAGTCTTAGCGGCTTTCGCCATAACGCCCTTCGTGACGCAGGCGGACACCCTGCCACAGGCGTCCCACGTGGCCATGCGCTCGACCGAAAACCTCCCCGTAGTCGACAAAGTGGTAGTCCACAAAGCCGACCGTAAGCTCGAGCTCATGCAGCACGGCACCGTAGTCCGTACTTATAAGGTGGCCCTGGGCCTGAACCCCGTAGGCACCAAGGAACGCTCCGGCGACTTCCGCACCCCCGAAGGTTCCTACCGCCTGATCCGCCGCAACCCCCGCAGCGACTTCTTCCTCTCAATGCAGGTCTCGTACCCCAATGAGGCGGATTTGAAGCACGCCAAGCGCAATCACTGGGATACCGGCGGCTCGATCATGATCCACGGCCTGCCCAACCAGTTGAAGCACGATCCCAGCTACTACGAGAGCCGCGACTGGACCGATGGCTGCATCGCCGTATCGAACTCCGACATGCTCGAAATCTGGCTGCTGGTGCCTGATAACGCACCAATCGAGATCCTGCCGTAAACTCCGGTGGGATGGATACCTCAGTACTCGTCTCTGAATTCGTTGACGCCCGGGTCGGCCCCCGCGGCTCCTTAGAGAACCTCTCCCAGGAAGAGATCGGCAAGCTCCTCGACTCAGGGCAGGGCGGTCTGTACCCCCTGTTCCGCAAATGCGCCCTCGCAGTCCTGAACAGCGGCGCCGACACCGACAACGCCAAGGAAATCTTCGACCGCTACAAGGACTTCGACGTAGCGATCCTGCGCCAGGCGTGGGGCGTAAAGCTGGAGATGCACAACGCACCGGCAGCTGCCTTCGTCGATGGCCAGATGATCCGAGGTATCAAGGAACACCTGTTCGCCGTCCTAAGAGACGTCGTCTTCATCTCCAACGAAATCATCGCCAGCGGCCGCTTCGATCTAAACGATTCCGCCTCAATCACGAACGCCGTATTCCACATCCTGAGAAACTCGAGGGTCCTGGATTACAAAGCCAGACCCAACCTCGTGGTGTGTTGGGGCGGCCACTCCATCGGCAGTGACGAGTACAAGTACACGAAGAAAGTAGGCTACGAAATGGGCCTAAGAGGCCTGGACGTCTGCACCGGCTGTGGCCCGGGAGCCATGAAGGGCCCCATGAAAGGCGCCACCATCGGCCACGCCAAACAGCGCATAGAAGGCGGCCGTTATATCGGCGTAACGGAGCCCGGCATCATTGCCGCAGAGCCTCCCAATCCGATCGTGAACCAACTCGTCATCCTGCCGGATATCGAGAAGCGCCTCGAAGCCTTCGTGCGCCTCGCACATGGCATCGTAGTTTTCCCCGGCGGTGCAGGCACAGCGGAAGAAATCCTCTACCTGATCGGCATGCTCCTCGACCCCGCCAACAAGGACCAGCCTTTCCCCATAGTCTTCACAGGCCCCAAGGAAAGCGCCGCGTACTTCGACCACATCAAGATGTTCATCCAAGCCACTTTGGGCTACGAGGCGACGAAGCGCTTCACCGTGATCATCGACGACCCGGCAGAAGTGGCGAGATACATGGTCCGGCACATGGCAGTGGTCAGGGAATTCCGCCGCCACCACAACGATTCCTACAACTTCAATTGGCTGCTTTCGGTCAAACCCGACTTCCAACACCCGTTCGAAGTGACGCACCAGTCCATGCGTGCGCTGGAGTTGGATCGCAAGCAGCCGACACACGAATTAGCGGCGAATTTGCGCCGGCTTTTCTCCGGCATCGTCACCGGCAACGTAAAGGAATACGGCATCAAGGCCATCGAAAAGTACGGCCCCTACGAAATCGCCGGCGATAAGGAAATCATGAAGCTCCTGGACGATCTGCTGGCGGCTTTTGTCGCGCAGCGGCGCATGAAACTGCCGGGAACGACGTATCGACCTGTATATAAACTCGTGGCTTGAATCAGTTAAGACCGCCA
>Ga0070665_100002059_pt1 | contig 22620 bp, 18 predicted proteins | sample KBSS13metaG_FD_65862 | JGI IMG/M metagenome (GOLD analysis project Ga0070665, IMG submission 65862) | Switchgrass rhizosphere microbial communities from Kellogg Biological Station, Michigan, USA - KBS S1-3 metaG | ecosystem: Host-associated > Plants > Roots > Rhizosphere > Soil ... | reverse complement strand
CCACGCCAGGATCGGCGGCGAAAATGCCTATGGCCAGGCGAAGATGCGGATGATCGCCGATTGGGTCGAGAAGTCGGGTCTTAAGGGCGTGCACGGGCATGTGCGCTTCTATTCGGACCACGTGTCCGACCAGCCGACGTTCGAGTGGGCGGATGAGCCGGTCGCGGTGAACCCCCACGGCAAGCTGCGCCGCTTGGCGGACGAGCGCGGCTGGACGATCGAGGATTGGGGTTAGCTCCAGCTCGGCGCGCGCTTTTCGAAGAAGGCGCTGATGCCTTCCTCGGCATCGGGATTGAGCATGTTCTCGACGATCGCTTGGTTGGCGCAAGGATAGGCCTCGGCAAGGTCGAGGCCGGACTGCTCGCGGACGGCTTTCTTGCCCAGCCTGATCGCGAATGGCGACTTGGCCGCGATCTTAGAAGCCAATGCCATGACGGTTTCGGTCAGTGACTCGACCGGGACGGCGCGGTTGACGAGCCCAATCTCACGCGCGGTCGCGGCATCGATCATGTCGCCGGTCAGCAGCATCTCCATTGCGCGCTTGGCGCCGACGTTACGGGTCAGCGCGACCGCCGGAGTCGAGCAGAACAGGCCAACGTCGATGCCGTTGACGCCGAACCGCGATCGGTCCGACGCGACGGCGAGGTCGCATGACGCGACCAGCTGGCAACCGGCGGCGGTCGCGATTCCATCGACTTCGGCGATCACAGGCTGCGGCAGCTCGACAATCGACTGCATCAGCTTGGAGCATTCGGCGAAGGTGCGCTCGAAAAATGCGCGACCGCGATCCTCGTCGGCGCGGTGCGCGGTCATCTCCTTGAGATCATGACCAGCCGAGAAGAGCTTTCCCGTAGCGGCAATCACAATGACGCGAACGCTCGTGTCATCGCCCGCGGCGTCCAGCGCGGCCTGAAGCGCTTCGATGACGGCGATCGATAGCGCGTTGGCAGGCGGGCTCTTCAGCGTTAGCCGAAGGACCGGACCCTCCTGCGCCCTATCGAGCATTAGACCGCCTGCAACGCGTTCGCGAAGTCGGCGATGAGGTCGTCGGCATTCTCGCAGCCGATCGAGATGCGCACCAGGTTGTCGGTGATATCGAGCTGCTTCTTGCGCTCCTCCGGAACCGACAGATGAGTCATCGCAGCGGGGGCGCTGGCGAGCGTCTCGGTGCCCCCGAGGCTGACCGCGAGATTGGCTATCTGCAGTGCGTCGAGGAAGGCGAACGCCTCCTTCTCGCCGCCCTTGAGGTAAAGTGAGAAGGTCGAACCGGCGCCGGTGCAATGGCGCTTGTAGATGTCGGCCTGGCGCGTGCCTTCTTCGAGGAAGCCGAGATAGCCGATCTTCTCGACCTTGGGATGGCTCTTGAGGAAATCGCAGACCTTGGCGGCATTCTCGCCGGCCCGGCTCATGCGAAGCTCGAGCGTCTCGAGGCTGCGAAGGAGCATCCATGCTGTGTTCGGGTCGCAGATCGTGCCGATCGTGTTCCGGAACATGCGAATCTGGTTGATTAGGTTCTTCTCTCCGACGAGGCCGCCCGCGACGAGGTCGCTGTGCCCGCCGACATATTTGGTGAGGCTGTAGACCGAGAGGTCCGCGCCTTGTGCGAGCGGCTTGGCCCAGAGCGGCCCGAGGAACGTATTGTCGATCGCGATCGGCGGCTTCTCGCCGTCACCGAAAGCGGCATCGCGCGCGGCGGCGACCGCCTCGACGTCGACCAGCATGTTGGTCGGGTTGGCCGGGCTTTCGAGGTAGATCAGGCTGACTCGGCCCTTCTCTTTGCCGCTGGCAATGGCGGCGTCGATCTCCTCGCGGGTCGCGCCGGAGGGGAAATCGACCCAGGACACACCGAACTGGCCGAGAATCTTGGCGATCAGCGTTTCCGTCGCGGCATAAAGCGGGCCGGAATGGACGACGCAGTCGCCGGGCCGGACGAAGGTCATCAGGAGCGTGGCGATTGCCGCCATGCCGCTGGAGAAGGCGAGCGCGTCGTCGGCGTCTTCCCAGACCGCGAGGCGATCCTCGAGGATTTCCTGGTTGGGCCCGTTGAAGCGCGAGTAGATGAGGCCCTCAGCACCGCCCGGCCGCTTGCCGGTGACGCCCTCGAAGAAGCGCTTACCGGCGGCCGCATTTTCGAACACGAAGGTCGAGGTCAGGAAGATCGGCGGCTTCAGCGATCCTTCGCTGAGCTCAGGGTCGAAGCCATAGCCGAGCATCAAAGTCTGCGCGTTCAACTTGCGATTGCCGATCCTAGTCGGCGAGGGACGCGGGGCGCGCTGGTGCGAAATGCTGCCGCTCAGTTCATTCTCGGTGGGCAAGTAAGGTCTCCTGAAATCCAGCGCGCCTTAGCGCCAACAACGGACGCGCGCCAATCAGCGGCGGGCGTCGGTCGATAAGCCGTGCTTCTAACCGGGGATCGCGATGGCGCTCAGCTGGCGGCCGTAATCGGCCTCGCCGCGATGGGTCGCGCGGCGGAAGCTGAAGAAGCGGTCGGGGTCGGCATAGGTGTCGAGGTTCACTGCCTCGATCTCGTCGATTCCGGCCGCGACCAGCCGGTGAACGACATAGGCTTCCAGGTCGAAGTGCGGCTTTCCGCCGGGGCCAGTGATGAAGAAACGTTGATTGTCGGGATCGGCATCCACGAACCGCGCGCGAAACGTCTCGTCGACTTCATAGGATGGCTGGGCAATGCACGGCCCGACTGCGGCATGGATATGCTCGCGCCGCGCGCCCAGCCGCTCCATCGCCTCGATCGTCGCGTCGGTGACTCCGGCGAGAGCGCCGCGCCAGCCGGCATGAGCAGCCCCCACGACCACCGCCTCGTGGTCGGCGAACAGCACCGGGGCGCAGTCGGCTGTGAGGATGCCGAGCAGCAGGTTGGGGGTCTCTGTGACCATCGCGTCCGCACGAGGTCGGCGGTCTTGCGGCCAGGGCTCTTCGGCGATCATCACCTCGGCTGAATGGACCTGGTGGACTGTTGCGAGCGCGGCATCGGGCAGGAGCGCGGCGATGGCAAGGCTACGGTTGCCGGCAATCGCGTCGGGCTGGTCATTGCTGCCATAGCCGACATTGAGGCCCGCGCATTCGCCAACCGATATGCCCCCGCGCCGGCCGAGGAAGCCGTGGGGAAGGCGGCCAAGGCTGATCGCCCGGATGACCTCGACGCTCAGAGAACCTTCCTCATGATGATGTCCTCGTCGGCCTGGCTGCCGACCATGAAGGCATAGGGTCCGACAGTCTCGAAACCGTAGCGGTCATAGAAGCGCCGCGCGCGATGATTATCCGTGTAGACCGTCAGGTACAGTTCTTCGAAGCCAGCCGCGCGCACCTCGCCGAGCGCCCAGTCGGTCAGCGTTTTGGCGATGCCGCTGCCGTGATGGTTCTTGAGGACGTAGATCTGGCGGAGCTCGATTGCGCGGGAGGACGTGTCGATCGGCAATGACGACGGGCCGAGTTTCACAAATCCCACGATCTCGCCGTCCTCCTCGGCCACCCGGAACCGATATCGCGGGTCGTGGAATTCCTCAGCCCACGCCTCAGGCGTGAACTGGCCGAGAAATGCAGCAAGGTCTTCGGGGCGATAGAGGTGCGCGAAGGTGTCACAGAAGCTCGTCCGGAACACGCGGTCGATCGCCGGCAGGTCGGCGCTAGTCGCGTCGCGGTAGCTAATCGTCATGCGAAGCCCGCCGGCATGGGCCAGTCCGGCGAGTGAAGGCCAAGCACCTTGAACAGCTCACCCATCTGATCGCGGGCGGCAAGGCGCTCCAAGGCCCCCAAGATGTCATCGGCGCGCTCGGAATTGGCGCGTGACAGGGATTGCGCGCGCGCCTCGATGCCGAGCCGCAGCAGCCATTCGCCCTGCTTGACGAGCGAAGTCACGCTCGCCCCGGCACCGCGGGCAGCGGCGGCAACGGCCTCGAAATCGACGTGTGCGGTCAGGTCTTGTTCCCCCGGATTCGCAAGCACGGGCGCGTAGCCGTGCCCGCGCATCGCCTGCAAGGTGTCGCCGGGCGCGGTCCGCTCATGACCGTAGTCGATGATGAGCGCGGCGCCGCCCTTCGCCGCGAGGCAGGTCGCAATCGAATTGATCGCCTCATCCCGAACCGGCGAGGTCTCGACGATCTCGCCGTCGCGGTCGAAGGCGAGGCCGCCCCCGGCCACCGCCACCTTACGCTCGATGCCTTCGACATGTTGGCGCACTGGAAGCGCATCGAGGAATTCATTGGCGACGAGCAGCAGCGGAGCGGCCGGCAGGTCGTCGATTGTCTCGTGCCACTGCGCGTTCGGCTCCGCTTTCTGCTGAATTTCGCGCAAGATGGGGCTGGTTTCGACGAAATGGACCTCGCCCCTGAACCCCGCGGCGCGCATCATCCGCAGGGCATCGCTGGCAAGCGTCCCGCGCCCCGGTCCCAGTTCCGCATAAATCGCTTCTTCCGGCGACCCCGCCCTTCGCCAGCAATCGGCTAGCGCCGCTCCGATCAGTTCGCCGAACATCTGGCTGATTTCGGGCGCCGTGGTGAAGTCGCCCCGCGCCCCCAGCGGATCGCGCGTGGCGTAATAATAAGCGTTGCACGCTTCCATATAGGCTTCGACGCTGATCGGCCCTTCGGCCTGGATGCGTTCGCGTAGCGCTCGCTCGAGCGGAGTCACGCTACGGAAGCGGTTCCCGCTGTCGCCTCGACCCGCACCCGTCGCTTTTTCGCGGTCAGCATCAGGTAAAGACCGCCGAGGATCATTGGCAGCGACAGCCATTGTCCCATGTGGAGGTGGGTCGCCTGAGCGAACTTGACCAGCTGGCTGTCGGGTTCGCGGATGAACTCGATTCCAAATCGGAATAGGCCGTAGAAGAAGATGAAGGCGCCGACGAGCTTGCCCGGCTCATAGCGGGCCTTCGTACGCCAGAACATGAAGGCCAGGATGCCGAACAGCACGAGGCCTTCGAGCGCCGCTTCGTAAAGCTGGCTCGGATGGCGCGGTGGCCCGAGCACCCGTTGCCCGAAAGCGTTGAGTTCCTCGAAGCGGACAGCCCACGGCACCGTCGTTGCGGCGCCCCACAGCTCTTGGTTGATGAAGTTGGCGAGACGCCCGAAGAACAGTCCGAACGGGACGCAGCAGGCCACATAATCATGGACACGCAGCCAGTTCAGCTTCTCCTTGCGGGCGAAGTAGAAGATGCCGAGCGAGGTGCCGATGACGCCGCCGTGGAAGGACATGCCCCCGTCCCACAGCTTCAATATCTCGATCGGGTGCCGGAGATATTCGCCGAGGTTGTAGAACAGCACATAACCCAGGCGGCCGCCGAAAATGACGCCCAGCGCCGCGTAAAACACCAGGTCGTCGGCATGGCGGCGGCCCATTGGCGCGCCGGGCTGTTTCAGGAGCCTGAGCAGGTACCAGAACCCGACGAAGATCCCGGCCAGATAGGCGAGGCTGTACCAACGCAGGTCGAATGGCCCGATGTGCAACGCGACCGGCGACAGGCCGAGGTCGGTGAACTTGGTGTATCCGGGGTAATCGTCGACGGCTTGCAAGGGCTTCCCCATCAATGTTCATCGCCTCATAAGGCGGGCAAGATGAAACGCAAACGAGGGCCAGGCCGCGATGCCGAGTGAGCTCGACCGGCGGTTCGATGAGGAGCTGGCGCGGGTCACTGGACCCGGCGGGCGCCTGGTCATCGGCCGCGACGACCTCGGCCGGGGCATCGTCACAAACTTTCCGGCGACCCTCCCCGAATTCTTCAAGGCGTTCTGCAGGCTCAACGGTGCTAATGAGGCCGTCGTCGCGGGTGACGAACGGCTAACTTTCGCCGACCTCGACCGCATTTCCGACCGGCTTGCGCCGGCCCTTATCGCGCGCGGCTTGACCAAGGGCGATCGCGTCGGGATCGCGATGCGCAACTGCCCGTCATGGATCGTCAGCTACATGGCGATCATCAAGGCAGGCGGCATCGCTACGCTGCTCAACGGCTGGTGGGAAAGCCAGGAAATGGAGCATGCCATCCGGCTGACCGAGCCGGTGCTGATCATCGCCGACGGTCCGCGCGGTGAGCGCATCGCCGCGCGCTGCGGCGACGTCGAGACCGTGGGCCTGGACATTCGTTTGCCCGTCGAGCAGGCGATCGCACCCCTGCTCGAAGGCGCGCGTGGCGACGAGCCGCTGCCGCAGCTTTCGCCCGAGGACGACGCGACCATCCTGTTCACCTCGGGCTCGACCGGAGACGCCAAGGGCGCGCTTTCGACGCATCGCGCGGTGACCACCGGAACCTACGCTTATTCGACCGGCCTCATCGTGCTGCTCGGCATCCTGACCGAAGACGGAAATGCGCCCACCAGCCCAGCGCGAACCTTGCTCAGCGTGCCCTTGTTCCATGTCACCGGGGAAGTGCCGGTGATGCTCAACAGCTTCGTCATCGGCCGCTGCATGGTGATCATGCCCAAGTGGGACGCGACGGAAGCGCTGCGCCTGATCGAAAAGGAAAAGGTCACCTATTTTGTCGGTGTTCCGACCATGAGCCTCGAGATCATGAACCATCCCGATCGCGAAAAGTACGATCTCTCTTCGCTGCGGGACATCACTGCGGGCGGCGCGCCGCGGCCGGTGAGCCACGTCGAGCGATTGAGAACGGCCTTTCCGGAGGCAAACCCGGCGCTGGGCTATGGCCTGACCGAAACCAACGCCACCGGCTGCGCGAACTTCTGGTCGAGCTATGTTGCGAAGCCCGCCTCGACCGGGCGCGCGCAGAAGCCGCTTGTCGAGGTCGCAATCCTAGGCGAGGGCGACCGCCAGCTTGCGACCGGGGAAGTCGGCGAGATTGGCATTCGCACAGCAGCCAACATCAAGGGTTATTTCCGAAATCCCGAAGCCACCGCGGCGACGCTCAGCGCTGATGGTTGGGTGCGCACCGGCGACGTCGGCTATCTCGACGAGGACGGCTATCTGTTCATTGTCGATCGAAAGAAGGAAATCATCATCCGCGGCGGCGAGAATATCTCGGCGGCGGAGGTCGAGGCGGAATGTTACGCCTGCCCGGCGGTCGAGGAAGCAGCGGTATTCGGAACACCTGACGAGCGGCTCGGCGAAGTGCCGATGGCGGTCATCTATGTGAAATCGGCGTTGACCGAGGGCGAGCTTCGCCAGTTCCTCGATGGCCGGATCGCCAAGTTCAAGATCCCCGAGCGCATCATCTTCTCCAAAGAGCCGCTGCCGCGCCTTGGTACGGGCAAGATCGATCGACGGGCGCTCAAGGCCCAATTCGCGCATTGAAGGTCGATCGCCGCAGCCTGCTGATCGGCGGCGGCGCGGGCGTCGGCCTGATCGTCGCCTTCTCGCTTTGGCCGCACCATTGGAAAAGCGAGCTGGCACCTAGCAAGGATGAGCAGGCGTTCGGTTCGTTCATCAAGGTTGCGCGCGACGGCAAGGTGACCGTCGCCGTTCCGCAGGTCGAGACCGGGCAGGGAACCTGGACCGCGCTGGCGCAGATCGTTGCCGATGAGCTCGGAGCGGCTTGGGAAACGGTCGCAGTCGAACCGGCGCCCCTGGCGAAGACCTATGCCAACCCCCTTGCGAAAGAGCAGGGCTGGCCGAAGGACATAAGGATGACCGCGAATTCGACCTCGGTGAGGGGGTTCGAGCAACCGCTGCGCGAAGCTGCGGCGACGGCCCGCGCGATGCTGGTCGGGGCCGCCGCGGATCGGTGGAACATCAACCCATCCGAATGCGACACGGCGGACGGTTTCGTCATCAATGGGGTGAGGACCGTCACGTTCGGCGAGCTCGCCGAGGAGGCCGCCGACCGCACGCCGCCGCTGAAAGCGCCTTTGCGCGGCGCGGGCAAGTCGCGCCTGGCGGGACAGCCGCTGCAACGGCTCGACGGCCCGGCCAAGGCCGACGGCAGCTGGCGCTTCGCGGCCGACGTTCGGTTGCCCAGAATGCTTTATGCGTCCGCACGGCTGGCGCCGGCGGGCGGGCGGTTGAAGAGCTTCTCGCGCGATGCGATCGCGAAGCTCCCCGGCATTCGTCACGTCGCGGCGCGCGACGACTGGATCGCAATTGTCGCTGATAGCTGGTGGGCCGCGGAACGAGCACTCAAGGCCGCCAATCCGATATTCGCCGGCGATCGCACCGCCGTTGACCCAAAAGGCCTGTTCGAGGCGGCGCTAGCCCGTGGCGATGCACAGTCAATCTTCAGCCGCGGCGATTATGCCGCCGCGGTCCGCGGGTCACGGCCATTGGCGGCAACCTATTACGCTGCGCCCGCACAACACCTCGGCATCGAGCCGCTTAGCGCAACGGCGCGGGTCGTAAGTGACGGCCCCGAACTATGGATACCGTCGGTGGCGCCGGGTTTCGGCAAGAACGACGGCGCGACACTTTATCCGATGAACCCTGGCGAGCCCGCGGGACAGGCGATGGAGAGCGTCCCCGCGCCGATTGCGCTCGAGCTTGCCCGCAAGCTCGGCCGACCAGTGCAGGTGACGCTGTCGCAGTCAGCAACCCAGAACCATGATCGGGTCGGTATCGGCGCGCTGGCCAGGCTGACCGCTTTGCCCGGACTTGGCGGGATCACCGCCGCCTGGGCGATGAAGGTCGCGACAGTTGACGGACTCGGCGGTGCGCTCGCGCGGCTGTCGGGCAAGGACGTGCCTACCGAGTTTGGAGCGCAATCCCTCGACGGTTCCGCGCCGCCTTATTCCATCCCGCACGTCAGCATCGACGCCATGCGCGCCGACCTGCCGTTCGAAACGGGCTACATGCGCGGCTCACCCAATCGCGAGTTCGCCTTTTTCACGGAAAGCTTCATCGACGAGCTGGCGCAGGCGGCGGGGATGGAGCCGCTGGCTTTCCGAATGTCGATGCTCGGCGGAAACGGGCGGCTCGCCCGCTGCCTGCAGGCCGCGGCGCGGCAGGCAGCGTGGGATGGCGGCGCTGCAGGCAGCACGATGGGTCTGGCCGGTGCATCCGCTTTCGGATCGCACATCGGCCTGGTCGCGAGCGCGAGCATCGGGGACAACCAGCGCATCAAGGTGCACAGGCTGGTCGCCGCCGTGGATTGCGGGCGCGTCATCAACCCCGGCCTCGTCGAGCAACAGATCGGAGCAGGCCTGATCTGGGCGCTTGCTCAGGCTACAATGTCAGCGCCGGAATGGGTCGCCGGAATGCCGCGCGCACGGCCCATCGGCGGTATTGCTTTGCCACGGTTAAACGATGCACCCGAAGTCGTGGTTCAGATCATCCCGAGCAGCGACGCGCCGGGCGGAATCAGTGGGCTTGGCTGCATCCCGCTCGCACCGGCGGTTGCGAACGCGATCCATGCCGGTTCAGGACGGCGGCTGCGATCGCTCCCATTGAACCTGATAGCGGCGGCATGAAGCCGGCGGATCATCCCGAAGTCCCCGCCGGCAAGGTCGGCGTGCTGCTGATCAACCTTGGTACACCAGATGCGCCGGAAGAGCGCGCGGTCCGCCGCTATCTCGCCGAGTTCCTGAGCGACCGCCGCGTCGTCGAGATCCACCCAATCGCGTGGAAGCCGATCCTCCACGGGATCATCCTAAGGACCCGGCCAAAGAAATCGGCCGAGGCGTACAACCAGGTGTGGACCAACGAGGGCTCGCCGCTGCGCGCCATCGCGCACCGCCAGGCCGAGGCGCTGCGCAAGCGAATGCCGCATGTCAGCGTCCACTACGCAATGCGCTACGGGCATCCCGGGATCGCGGCGGCGCTCGAGAATATGGTTGGCGAAGGGTGCACTCGGATATTGGCCGCGCCGCTTTATCCGCAATATTGCGCAGCCACCACCGCAACCGCCAACGATGCGGTGTTCGGCGCATTGGCGCGCATGCGCCGACAGCCGGCGCTGCGAACGCTACCACCTTATTATGACGATCCGCTTCATATCGAAGCGCTGCGCAGCCACATCGAGCGTCAGCTCAAGTCGCTCAAATTTGAGCCGGACCGGCTTCTGTTGAGCTTTCATGGGATGCCGCAACGGACGCTCGAGCTAGGCGACCCCTATCACTGCCATTGCCTGAAAACCGCGCGAATTCTGGGCGAGGCGCTTGGCCGCGAGGTCGATGTCGCCTTCCAATCGCGTTTCGGCCGCGCGAAATGGCTCGAGCCCGCGACGGACGCGACCCTGGCGGCTTACCCGAAGCAAGGCGTGAAGCGCATAGCGATTGCGGCTCCGGGCTTTTCCGCCGACTGCATCGAAACGCTAGAGGAGCTTGGCATTCGCGGGCGGAAGACGTTCTTGGACGCCGGAGGCGATAAGTTCGCGCTGCTCGATTGCCTCAACGATTCGCGCGAAAGCATCGCGATGCTCGAAGGACTCGTCTCTCGCGAACTTGCAGGCTGGCTGCCGCAGCAATAAGCGCGCGCTCAGACCAAGAGGAGAGAGTCATGGCCCGAGTGGCGATCGTCACTGGCGGAACACGCGGCATCGGCGAAGCGATCAGCGTGGCGCTCAAGGACATGGGAATGCAGGTCGCCGCGAATTATGCGGGTAATGACGAGCGCGCTCGTGAGTTCACCGAGCGCACCGGTATCCCCGCGTACAAGTGGGACGTGTCGGACTTCGAGGCGTGCCAGGACGGCGTTCGCAAGGTCGAGGGCGATCTTGGTCCTGTCGACGTCCTCGTCAACAATGCCGGCATTACCCGCGACACGACAATGAAGCGTATGGATCACCAAAAGTGGCAGGATGTCATCGACACCAATCTCGGCGGCTGCTTCAACATGGCGAAAGCCGTGTTCGAAGGGATGCAGGGCCGGGGCTATGGCCGCATCGTCAACATCGGCTCGATCAATGGGCAGGCCGGCCAATACGGCCAGGTCAATTATGCCGCCGCCAAGTCGGGCATCCACGGTTTCACCAAGGCGCTGGCGCAGGAAGGGGCGCGGAACAACGTCACGGTCAACGCGATCGCGCCCGGTTACATCGACACCGACATGGTCGCCGCAGTGCCCGAAGAGGTGCTTGGCAAGATCGTCGCCAAGATCCCGGTCGGGAGGCTCGGCAAGGCCGCCGAGATTGCGCGCGGGGTCGCCTTCCTGGTCGACGAGAATGCGGGTTTCGTCACCGGCTCGACGCTGTCGATCAACGGCGGCCAGCATATGTATTGATGGCGGGATTTGCGCCGCCGAAGAAGAGGTCGGTGCTCATCGCCGGCCATCAGACGTCGATCAGCCTGGAGCCGATGTTCTGGAGCGCGCTGGAGGCCGCGGCGCGTGAGCGTGGCTGCCCGGTGAATGCGCTGGTCGCAGAAATTGACGTGGCGCGGCTGGAGTCTGACCGGCCGCCTAACCTGACCTCGGCGATCAGGCAGTGGTTGTTCGCGCACGCTGCAGGATCGAGCGGGTAAAGGACGCGCCGCCGTCCGGCGCATCGTCGAGGAACAGCGACGGCTCGATCAGCTCCAGCTCCATGATCCGAAGCACGCCTTCATCGTCGGGAACGATGTCGACGCGCGCGTAGGCCGCGGGAACAGGGGCGGCAGCAAGCGCGGCCTGGGCAAGCTCTATTGAGCCGGCTGGCGGAGCCGGGCAGGGCAAGGTCACGCCGCCGTGATATTCCTGCACGCGAAAATCACCGCTCTTGGGCCGTTTGACGACGGCATGGCTGAACTGGTCGTCGAACAGCATCAGCGAAAACTCTCCGGTCCGCGCTATCTCCTCAATGAGCGGCTGGAGGATCATCGGGCGGCCGCGGCTGTCGGGGGGCAAATCGTGGTTCGGGCCCAGCCGGTGGGCGCCCATCGCGCTTGCCGAGACGGGCGGCTTGATTACCAGCCAGTCGCTGCCGAAGCGCCGTCGCGCCTCCTCGAGATCGGCGTCGCAGCACGCCTCCACCGCGATGGTGGGTACGGTCGAGACGCCGCGTTCCGTAAGCTCTGCGAGGTAGGCCTTGTCGCCGTTCCAGCGCAGCAGAGCCGGCGGGTTGGTCGTCCGCCAGCCTTCGCGCTCGGCGCGGTCGAGCATGGCCAGCCAGCGCTGATAGTCGGCGTGATAGCCCCAGGCGACGAGTGGCAGGACCAGGTCGAATTCGGAGAGGTTGCCCGAACCGGTCCAAGGGATAGGCGTCACCTCAGCCCCGCCGGACGCGAGCGCCGCCGCTTCCGGGTCGTATGTCCAGCGCCACGGCTCCGGATAGTCTGGGTCCGGAACCAGGATCGCGATGCGCATCAGCGGTGCAGGAGTATCCGCGCCTGGCCGGCGATCTGGGCGAGCATCGGCGCGCTGACATGACCTTCGCTACGCGCCCTTGTCACGAGCTTGCGGAACTGATCGATCCGGTCGCCATGCTCGCCGATCCACTCCTCGACGCCGCCGTCGACGTCGCCGCCACGGCAGCGACCAAGGAATTCGATGCGCAATTGCTCGAAGTCGCGCGCCAACCCTGCGGTGAGCAGCCGCTCCCACTGGTCGGCTGGCACGAAGCGGGCGACTTGTTGCTGCGCCCAGTCGAGGCCGAGCGCTTCCCCGAGGCGGGTGTAGGCGCGTGTCGCCTCCAGCTCGTCGAGCTTCTTGCGCGCCGACAGAGCCGCCACGCCGAACACGCCGTCGAGTTCGTAGAGTCGCACAAGCATGCGGACGATATCGTCGCTGGCGCCGAGGGCAACGAGCCGATCGCGGCGCGCCGCGGCTTCGTTCTTGACCTCGGCGCGGATGAGCTTGGTAGCCGCCGCGGAAATCTTGCGGACGCCGGGCTCGAGCAGGGCACACAGCTTGTCGACGCGAGTTTCGCCGCCGCCGGCGCGGAGCACATCCGAGAGGTGTGAAGCAATGCTCGACGCGGCAATCGAAAACAGCTCGATGCGGACGGTTTCCGGCAGATTGTCCTGCTCGATCTCAGCCCACAATTTGTCGAGGTCCAGCAGCCGCTCGGCGACGAGGAACGCAGCGATAACCTGCTGAAGGGACGCGCCCTCTTCCTCGGTGAGGTCGAAGGCGACACCCGGGCCGAGGCGGTTGACGAGCCGGTTGGCGACCTTCGTAGCGATGATCTCATTGCGCAGGCGATGGGCGCGGATCGCATTGGCGTGAACCTTGCGCATCGCCTTGGGAAAGGCGTCGAACAATTGCGGGCCCACAAGCCCGTCTTGGGCCAGTTTCAACTCCTCCGCCGCGTCCTGCAGGACGAGCTTCGAGATCGACAGCACGACCGCCAGCTCAGGGCGCGTGAGACCGCGGTTCTCCTGGCCGCGACGAAGCAGGTCCTCGCTGGAATCGAGGCCTTCCACTTTGCGGTCGAGCCGGCCCGACGCCTCCAACAGCTCGATCGTCCGAACGTGGCCCGGGAGTGCCTGAGCACCGCCGGCTTCCGCGATCGACAGCGCCAGCGACTGCAGCCGATTGTCCTCCAGGACGATGGCTGCGACGTCGTCCGTCATCCTGGCGAGCAGGCTGTTGCGCTTTGCGAACTCGAGCCGGCCCTCACGCATCTCGCGGTTGAGCGGGATCTTGATATTCACTTCATTGTCGGAGCAGTCGACGCCGGCGCTATTGTCGATGAAGTCGGTGTTGATCCGCCCCCCGCGCTCGGCGAACTCGATGCGCCCGGCCTGGGTGATCGCAAGATTGGCACCTTCGCCAATGACCTTGGAACGCACCTCTGTCGCGCTGACCCGGAGCGCGTCGTTGGACGGGTCGCCGACATCCGCTTGGCTCTGCAGAGACGACTTGATGTAAGTCCCAATGCCGCCGAACCACAGCAGGTCGAGTGGCGCCTTGAGAATGGCGTTGATCAGGCTGGCGGGGTCGAGAGCCCTGGCGTCGGTGCCCAACGCAGTCCGGGCTTCGGCGCTCAAGGGGATCGATTTTTCGGTGCGCGGCCAGACGCCTCCGCCCTTGCTGATCAACTTCTTGTCGTAGTCATCCCAGCTCGAACGCGGCAGCGCGAATAGCCGGCTGCGCTCGGCCCAGCTTGTCGCCGGGTCGGGGCGGGGGTCGATGAAGATGTGGCGGTGGTCCCACGCGGCGATCAGCTTCAGCGATTTCGACAGGAGCATTCCGTTGCCGAATACGTCGCCCGACATGTCGCCGCAGCCGGCAACGGTAACTTCGTCGCTCTGTACGTCGATGCCCATCTCGAGGAAGTGGCGCTGGACGGAGATCCACGCGCCCTTGGCAGTGATGCCCATCGCCTTGTGGTCGTACCCGTTCGAGCCGCCGCTGGCGAAGGCGTCGCCCAGCCAGAAGTTGTGCTCGAGCGCGATGGCGTTGGCGATGTCCGAGAAAGTCGCGGTGCCCTTGTCGGCAGCGACGACGAAATAGGGATCGTCGCCGTCATGAATGACCACGCTCTCGGGGTGCACGACCTTGTCGTTGACGAGGTTGTCGGTGATGGAAAGCAGCGAGCGGATGAAAATCCGGTAGCTCTCGGTGCCTTCCGCCAGCCACGCGTCGCGGTTGGAGATTGACGGCAGTTGCTTGGGATAGAAGCCGCCCTTGGCGCCAGTCGGAACGATCACCGCGTTCTTGACCAGCTGCGCCTTCATCAGGCCGAGGATCTCGGTCCGGAAATCGTCGCGCCGATCCGACCAGCGGAGGCCGCCGCGGGCGACCGGCCCGCCGCGCAGGTGGATGCCCTCAACGCGCGGCGAATAGACCCAGATCTCGCGCCACGGCACCGGCCTCGGCAGGCCCGGAACCATGCTGCTGTTGATCTTGAACGCCAGTGCTTCCTCGCACGCCGGAGCGAAGGCGTTGGTACGCAGGATTGCTTCAATCAGCGCACGCAGGCGGCGGAGGATGCGGTCGTCATCGATCGAGCGAACCTTGGCGAGGCTGCGGTCGAGTTGCTCGCCGAAATCGGCGACCTGCTCGTCGCGATTCCTGGTGGCAGGGTCGTGCGCGGCGACGAACATGCCGATCAATGCGCGGGTTGCGTGGGGCGCTCGCCGCAACGCATCGACGATGGTGACCAGGCCGTAGCTGCTCCCCATCTGGCGCGTGTAGCGGAACCAGGCGCGCAGCCAGACGACCGAGCGCATGTCGAGCTCGGCATAGAGGACGAGCTGGTTGAACTCGTCGTCCTCGGCGGTGCCGCACAGCACCCGGGCGATCGCGCCTTCGATCTCGGCTGCCCGAGCGAGGATTGCGTCCTCGTCGGTGCCTGCGGCTACCTCAACCCGGAAATCGTGGATATAGCCGTTGTTGTTGCTTAGCGCGGTCGGGAACTCCTCCAGGACTCGGAAGCCAAAATTCTCCAGCACGGGCACGACGTCGGACAGCGGGATGAGCCCACCGCGGCGATAGGTCTTGAGCCGGAAGTGGCCGGGCGCGTCGATATCGAGGCGGGTCAGCCGGACAGCTCGGTCGTCTTCATCGGCGAGATCGCTCAGGCGCAGGATGTCGGCGGCGCCTTCCTCGGGTGCAGTGCGCGCGCGATAGCCGTCCGGGAAGCTGTTGATGTAGGTCAGCGCAAGACGAGTGGCGCGAGCGGCGCCGGCTTCGGCGATCAGCTCGGCTTCGACCGCCGGCGACCAGCCGCGTACCATCTCCACAACAGCGGCGTCGAGGCCCGCCGAGTCAGGCGAAGGCGCGTCCTCGTCAATATATTGGGTGTAGCGGATCAGCGCGAGGTCCGCGTCTCCGAGCTCGACAGACCAGCTCGTGATCTCGCGTCCGACCTCATGCTCGAGCAGGAATGCGATCGCGGTGCGACGGGCCGTGCTGAGCTCTTCACGCGGCAGCCAGACAAACGTGAACAGCTGCCCCTTGAGGATCGAGCGGACCTGGACCAGCGCCGGACGGGGGCGGTCCGCGAGCGACATGGCCATCATCACCAGGTCGCGCAGCGAAGCATAGTCGACGGCAATGACCAGGTCGCGCGGAAGAGAGGCGACGGCGTGGCGGAGTGCCTTGCCGGAATGGCCCTTGGGATCGAAGCCGAAGTCCTCGGCCAGTTGCTTGAGACGCGCACGAAGCACCGGCACGCTTTCGGGCGGAACGCGGAGCGCCTCGCTGGTCCACAGCCCGGCATGAACGCCGATGCCCGTGACCTTGCCTTTTTCCTCGAGCGGAACGACGACGAGGTCCAGCGGCACGCGCCGGTGCACGGTCGACTTGCGCTCGGCCTTGGCCATCAGCGGCGCGGCATTCCTTTCGAGATAGCGCATCGCGCCATCGGCACCGCCCTCGTCGGTCGGCGCTCCGGGAACACTGAAGATGCCAAGCGCCGAGGAGGGGACCTCGCGCGGCCGCTCGACGTGATAGCCGAGCAGGGTCATCGCGCCGTCGGCGAACCAGTTGAGGAGAGCGGCGCCTTCGGGATCGTCAATTGCGGCCGCGTCCTGCCGCATCCGCCGCTGAAGGGACTCCCAATCACGCACCGCAAGGCGGACGTCGCCGAGCACTCGTCGGAGATCGGCGGCGAGCTCCTGCCGGCCGCGCGCGTCGGCGCGGTCGAGCTCCAGATACATCATCGATTCCCGGCGCTTCTTGTCGTGGCACAGCGCTTCGACCGATTGCAGCTCGCCCGATGCATTGCGCGTCACGCAAACGACCGGGTGCAGCAGTCGGTAGATGGTCAGCTGGCGCGAAGCGATCGCGTTGGCAACGGAATCGACCAGGAACGGCATGTCGTCGTTGACGATGCCGATCCGCATGCGGCGGTTGCCGGCTTCGCCACCGGTGGATTCAATCGACAGCGCGAGCTCGCCCGGCTTGCGGCTCGACGCGAGCTCGGTGATGAACTCCGCTGCATCGCGCTCGGTCTCGCGGGTGAAGCCCTGGGTCTCGCCAGGAAGCGCGTTTCCGGTCAGCGCCTTTCTGATTGACTCGACCAAAGGCGGGTCCAGGCGCTGGTGGGCCGTCATGGGAAGGAAATGCTCCGGGAAAACTTAGGGGCCGGCGCGCCTATAGACCCGGCCCCTCGAAAGCGACAACCCCGTGGGACAGCTAGATGGTGCGGCGAATCGCCCGTTCGACCAGCGCCTCGTCATCGACCAGCGCGATCGGCTCGTGAGTGCCGTCGGCGCCGCGTCGCGTGAGGACGAGTGCGAATTCATCGGCCGTCGGCACGTCGGCGAGCGACAATGCCGGGGCGGCGCGCAGGCGGGCACGGGCCGCTTCGCTTTTGGTATCGGCCTTGGGCTCGGGCCGGCGAGCGGCGCGTTCAGCCGCGACTAGCGCCTTGAGGCCGCCCGGCTGCTTCTCGATGAATGCCTGGAAACCGCCAAGCTCCAAGTCTTGGCGGCGGCCGAAGGAGAGAGCCGCGGCAAATTCAGTCAGCCGCGCTTTGTCATAGTCGATGCCGAAGACGAGCTTTACGATAGGCGTCATCGGCGCGCGCGTCTGGGCCTTCACGCCCGATTCCTCGAGCAGCTCGGCATATTCTTCCGGGCTTTGATCGGCGGCGATCGCGAAGTCGTAGGCCAGCGACAGCGCGTGATAGAGCGCAGCGCGGGTGCGCCCCTCGCCGGCCTTGACGGTCTCAGCGGTTTCGCGGGCGGCCCACAGGCGGTCGGCAAGGCCCGCATCAGCGTCGAGCGCAACTTCTGGGAGCGCGTCCTCGTCGTCGCCGATCGAGACATTTTCCCACGAGAAAGGGACACGGGGCGGAGCGACGCTTGGGTCGAACTCGGCGACCGTCTCTTCCGCAATTGCTGCATCGTCGAACGGCTCTTCTGCGACTTGCGGCTCGTCAAATTGTGCGACGGGTTCTTCCTCGAATGCCGGCGCATCGAACTCTTTACTGGCTTCGTCCCACCCCGGCTGCTCACTCGTAGCCTCGACCATCTCGGTCAGCTGGAGCGGCTCTTCCTGGACATGGACGGGCGCATCAGTCGGTTCGGGATCGAAGCCGACCTCGACTATCGGTTTTGCATCGTCGGGCTCGCCGACATGCTTCCAGTTGATAACGCCGTAGATGAAGTCGATCGCATCGCCATCGGACGAAAAGGGCATCAGGATCCCGCGGTAGCAAATCGTTTCGCCGGCTAGGTTCTGGAACTCCGCCTCGAAGCCAACCGGGGAACGATTGGCGATGATCTGCATGTAATGGTCGGTCAGCCGCGACAGTAGCGAACGGCTCGGAACCTCGGAAATGTTCCGCATGTCGTCGTTGAGGCCGCATTCGTCGCGGATTGCGGGCCCGACAAAAGGGATCGCGGGATTGTCGTGGCCGCAAGTGAAATCGAGCAGCACGCTGTGCGCGGCGAAATCTTCGACCTCCGAGGAATCGAGGTCGTCGATAGTCGGAAAATCGCGCCCGTTCAGCAGGGAGACCCAATGGTTGTACGCGCGCACGTGCATCCGCCGCTCGTCAGTGCCGATGGCGGCAGATACGTCGTACGGCTGCTCCGCCTCACTGGCTTGAGGCAGGTCGAACTCGCTCGGATACTCTCGAAAACCGTCCATTGGCTGCACTACGCCCCACGTTCCCCACTGTGTGCGCAGTCTCGCCGAGCGGCGTTACCAAAGCGTTAAGCATAATGCGTTAGCAAATGCGGGCGCTTGCGAGGGCCGCCGGGCGCTGATAGGGCGCGCGCACTCCGAACGAGCCAAGCCGCTTTAGCTCAGCTGGTAGAGCACATCATTCGTAATGATGGGGTCGCGTGTTCGAGTCACGCAAGCGGCACCACCTTCTTGTCGATTACACGTACGTTGCGTCGTTCCGGCAAGAGTGTGAAGCCTAACCAAAGATACTGATGAGAGTCCCAATGGTGCACTCTGGGTGCTAGCCGCCACTGCAATACCGTGGCAAAGAATTACCAATCGATGACAAGTGCTGGCGTTCGAAGTGCAGGAAGCCGGCGAGCAAACGGGGTAGAATAGCTTGGAACCGTGGACATTGACGCCCGGGCTGGACGAAACGTCGCGCTGGGCATTCATTGTCGGAGCGCCGCGTTGCGGGACGACAGCCCTTGCCGAATATTTGCGCGAACACCCGGACGTCTGTTTCTCGACGCCGAAGGAGCCGCATTACTTCCTGATGCATGACCTTCGCGACGCGGAGCCGGCGCAGCTGCGCCAGGCGGTCCGCGACCGCTACCTGGGTCTATATTTCCGCGAGCGCCAGGGCGCTTCGGTCTATGCCGAAGGTTCAGTCAGCTATTTGTTCGCGCCCGAACGGCTCGAGCCAATACTGAAGCTTTGGCCGCGCGCCAAGTTCATCATTTCGCTGCGTAGCCCGCTCGAGATGGTGCCCTCACTGCATCAGCGCCTCTTTTACAATGGGGACGAAAACCAGCGCGAATTCGACCGCGCTTGGGATCTGACCGAGCAGCGCCGCGCCGGCCGCAATATTCCGCGGTCGTGCCTCGAACCCCGCTTCCTCGACTATAAGGAAGCTGGATTCCTCGGAAAGCATCTCGAGCGCTTCTTCAGCCTGGTCCCGCGCGATCGCTGCCTGATCACCGTCTTCGACGACTTCAAGGCGGACCCCGGAGCGACCTACCGCCGGGTTCTCGAGTTCCTCGACCTGCCCGACGACGAGCGGACCGTTTTCGAGCGGCACAATGAGAGCAAGGATTCACGCTACCCGTGGATCCACCGCCTGATGAAGCGGCCGCCGCGCTCGCTGTTCTGGTTGTTCGACAGCGAAGACCGTGACGTGATTGCGGCCGGCGCGGGCGAGCCCGGTCCGATGCTCCAGAAGGTGATGGCGGTTCGCACCAAGATCATTCACTGGAACCGCATTCCCGCGGGTAAGCCGGTCGTCAGCGAGCGTGTGCGCGAGGAAATGCGCGACATGTACCGCGACGACATTGCCAAGCTTTCGAAGCTTCTCGACCGCGACCTCGCGCACTGGATCGACGGTTAGACGGTCTGGATTTCGCCGCTCCTGCGATTGGCGGGAACGGCGACGTCGATCTTCTTTGGTCGCGGCAGGTTCAGGCCGGCCATGATCGTCACGAACTCATCGACGCTTTTCCCCCCGCCGAGGCGAGGGTTGCGCGCTTTTTCCTGGCCTACGCTGCTGACGAAGCGCTGGTTATAATCGTGGGCCGGATAGACGAGTGTTTCGTCGCCGAGCGCGAAGATCTTCTCGTGCACCGAGCGGTAGAGCGTGGCAGCGTCGCCATTCTGGAAGTCGGTGCGCCCGCATCCCTCGATCAACAAAGCATCGCCGGTGAAAAGCCGCGCCGATCCGACAGCTTCGAGGAAATAGGCGTGATGGTCGTCGGTATGACCGGGGGTGTAGAGCGGGCGAAGGGTTAGCTCGCCAATCGCGACGGGAGTTCCTTCGGCGATGGTAAAGTCGATGAACTCGGCGCCGCTTGCCAGCGGGAAGCCAGCCTTCGAACCGCTCAACGCACGAAGGCGGCCGGCACCGGTGACATGATCGGCGTGGATATGCGTTTCGACGGTACAGGCCAGCTTGAGGCCGATCTCCTGGATGATGCCCAGGTCGCGCTCGACCGTCTCGAGGACCGGGTCGATCAGCGCCGCTTGGCCCGTCTGTTCGCAGCCGATCAAATAGGTGTAGGTCGACGAAGCCGGCTCGAACAATTGACGGAAAATCATCGTTGGCCCCTTGCCCGGAGCGTGCATCCTAGCCCATCGCCACGCCCATGAGAATTTGCGTTGTCGGCGCCGGCGCGATCGGCGGCTGGGCCGGGGCCCGGCTAGCACTCGCCGGTCACGAGGTGATGGCGCTCACCAGACGCGGCCCGCTCGACGAGATCAGAATCAGCGAAAGTGGCGTGGAAGATTCTGCTGAGCTGACGCAGTTCGACGGCCACGCCGATATCTTCGTCGTGGCGGTCAAGGCCACGGCGCTCTCCAGCGCGACGCAATCCGCGAAAGCTCTGATCGGGCCCGACACAATCATCCTGCCGATGCTGAACGGCGTGCCCTGGTGGTTCGTCGAGGGCATGAAGCTGAAGTCGGTCGATCCGGACGGAAACATTGCGACGGCTCTTCCATTCGAACAGGTCATTGGCTGCGTCGTGCATGCCGCCTGCAGCCGCTCCGGCGACACAGTGATGGTCAAGCTCGCGGACAAGCTGATCATCGGTGAACCAGCGGGAGGCGAGACCAGTGAGCGCCTCGCCCGCTTGTTTGCAGTGCTGGACGAAGCGGGCCTCAAGCCGGACATCGCCGGCAACATTCGACGGTCGATCTGGTACAAATTGTGGGGCAACGCGACGACCAATCCGATGTCGGCGCTGGTGCGCGCAACGACGGACAAGATCCACGGCGATCCGACCTGCCGCGCCTGGACGCTCGAAGGAATGGCCGAGCTCGCACGCATCGGGGCGGCGATCGGCTGTCCGATCACCGAGAGCGGCGAGGACAGGATCAAGGTCGCGCTGAAGCTCGGCGCGTTCAAAACATCGATGCTGCAGGACGTCGAAGCCGGGCGCCAAATCGAGCTGGAAGCCTTGCTCGGCGCTCCGATAGAGATCGCCCGGGCGCAAGGGATACCAACGCCGGCGCTCGACCGGCTCTACGGAGTCACGAAGCTGATGGCGGAAAGCCTCGGGTTAGGCTGACGGAACGACCCGGCCGACGCATTCGCCGAAGCCGATCCGCACGCCGTTGTCGCCGCCGCACCAGGCCTTCAGAATCACCTCGTCGCCGTCCTCGAGGAAGCTACGCGACTCTCCATTTGACAGCTGGATCGGCTGTTTGCCGCCCTGGCTGATTTCCAACAGCGAACCGAGACCGCCGGCGCTGTCGGTCGACAAGGTGCCGGTGCCGATTAGGTCGCCAGGCTGGAGGTTACAGCCGTTGGCGCTGTGATGCGCGACGATCTGCGCCGCGCTCCAGTACATCGCGGCGTCGGCCGAGCCTCGCGACAATATGTGCGGCGCGATCCCTGCGTCACGCATTTTCTCGGTCGTCAGCGTGACCTCCAGCTGGATTGGAAGCGCGCCGCGCTCGCGGTCCACCGGATCGTTGAGATAGGGCAGCGGTTCGGGATCGCCGGCCGGCCGCGGCGGCATCGCTGTGCGGAACGGCTCAAGCGCCTGCGGAGTCACCACCCATGGGCTGACGCTGGTTAGGAAATTCTTGGCCAGGAACGGCCCTAACGGCTGATACTCCCATGCCTGGATGTCGCGTGCCGACCAGTCGTTGAGGAGGCAGTAGCCGGCGATATGCTCGCCCGCTTCGCCGATCGGGATGGGACAGCCAAGCTCGTTGCCCTCGCCGATCCAGATGCCGAGCTCCAGCTCGTAATCCAGGCGGCGGCTGGGACCATATTCCGGCGCGTCGGCATCGGGCGCCTTGCGCTGGCCGCTTGGCCGGATCACCGGCTCGCCGCTGGCGCGAACGGAACTGGCGCGGCCGTGATAGCCGATTGGCACATATTTGTAGTTGGGCAGCAGCGGATTGTCGGGCCGGAACTGCTTGCCGACATTGGTCGCGTGGTGAATGCCGACGTAGAAATCCGTGTAGTCGCCGACGAGGCAGGGGACGTGCATCCGGACCTCCGCCTGGCCCACCAGCTGTGGCTCGACATCGTCTCGATACTTTTCATCCGACAGCAGCTCCTGCAGCCGCTGGCGCAGTGCGCCTTGAGCGTCGGGACCACGCGCCAGCCAGCCATTCAAGACCGGCTGCGACAGGTCAGCCGCCCACTCTTGGTCGAGCAGGCCAGCCACGCCCGTGAGGTCGAGGACGTAGTCGCCGATCGCAACGCCGGCCCGGCGGCGGCGCTCGCCAACGGAAAATATC
>Ga0070665_100002056_pt1 | contig 22642 bp, 17 predicted proteins | sample KBSS13metaG_FD_65862 | JGI IMG/M metagenome (GOLD analysis project Ga0070665, IMG submission 65862) | Switchgrass rhizosphere microbial communities from Kellogg Biological Station, Michigan, USA - KBS S1-3 metaG | ecosystem: Host-associated > Plants > Roots > Rhizosphere > Soil ... | reverse complement strand
AAGTCATATCACGATCCGCTTCCCCATTTGCCTCTTCGCTGATGTTCAATTATGTGAGCAACTTCCTCTATGACGGAGACGCGCCACTGGCAGAACGACGCGCCGCCACACTGGCGCTCGATCAATCGCAGCTTCGCGAACTGCTGGGCACGGCCGAACTGCGCGAGCTTCTTGACGCCGAGGTAGTTTCCCAGCTCGCGCTCGAACTACAGCAACTTGAGCGGCGGTATCCAGTCGCCGACGCTGACGGTGTCCACGAATTATTATTGCAGCTCGGAGATTTGAGTCGCGACGAACTCAGCGCGCGATTGGGCCTCCCAGTCGAGCAGGCGGCTTCCTTGTTAGACGGTTGGCTTGAGTCGCTCACCAGTCAGCGACGTATGATCGAGTGCCGAATTGCAGGCGAGGCGCGCTTCATTGCCGCTGAAGACGCGGCGCGGTATCGAGACGCCGTGGGCGTGGCGATCCCGCGCGGCCTGCCTTCCGCCTTCCTGCAACCGATCGAGAATCCATTGGTCGACCTGGTAGGCCGCTATGCGCGGCGACATATACCGTTTCGACTGGAGGAAGTGGCCCAGCGATTCGGACTCGGCCTTTCGTCCGTCCATACGGCGTTAAAAGAACTAGCCGGTCAAGGACGCATTCTCGAAGGAGAGTTTCTTCCCGGTAAGCACGATCGCGAATGGTGCGATGCTGAGGTGCTGCGCCAACTGAAGCGCCGCTCATTAGCGCGACTGCGCGAACAGATCGAGCCGGTCGAGAAAGCGGCCCTGGCCAGATTTCTGGTCAGCTGGCAAGGCGTTTCGCAGCCTCGTCGAGGACTCGACGGCGTGCTGGACGCGATCGAGCAATTGCAAGGAGTTGCTCTCCCGGCCTCTGACTGGGAACGCTACATCTTGCCTGCGCGCGTCGTCGACTTTCGCCCCAGCGACCTGGACGAACTATGCGCATCTGGCGAAGTCCTGTGGCAGGGCGCCGGTGGACTGGGCGCCGAAGACGGCCGAATCGCCTTCTACCTGACGGATCACTTTGCCAGTCTGGCAAGGGTATCCTTCCCGGTCGCAGGGGAGTTGGAAGAGAAGATTCGCTCCGTGCTGATGCACAGCAACGCGATTTTCTTCGAAGAGCTGGCGAGCGTCATTGGTGGCTTCAAGAACGACCTGGTCGACGCCTTGTGGAGGATGGTATGGGGTGGCGAGGTAACGAATGACACCCTGATGCCGCTGCGTGCCCTCCGCAAGCTGAAGCAACCAGCTCGCAAGACTAACCGGGGCAGCCCTCGCTTTCATTCGCGCAGAACGGCGCTGCAGCCCGGCACGGAAGGACGCTGGTCGCTCTTGTCCAAATCACTCCGCGGGACAGTTTCTACGACGGAACAGCAGATGGCGCAGGCGACGCAACTGATTGAGCGCTATGGAGTCGTGACGAGAGAAATGGTGACCTCCGAGGGTCTCGAAGGAGGGTTTTCGCGGATCTATCCCGTGTTCAAAGCGATGGAGGAAGCGGGGCGGATTCGTCGCGGTTATTTTGTCGCTGGTCTGGGGGCGGCGCAGTTTGCGGCGCCTGGCGCCGATGACCGCATTCGCGAACAAACGCCTGACGACAACGACGCCAAGAAATTGAAGCCGATCATCCTGGCGGCCACGGACCCTGCGAATCCCTATGGCGCGGCGCTACCGTGGCCGGACCGCCCAGACGAATCGCGACCTGCAAGGGCGGCAGGAGCGCGGGTTATTTTGTTGAATGGTCACCTGATCGGCTACTTGCACCGGTCAGGCGAACAGCTTTTGACGTACCTGCCTGAGGACGAGCCATGGCGATCGAAAGTTCAAGCAGCGCTCGCCGAAACGCTTGGCAAATTGGCCACCGATCGGTCGCCAGCGTTTCTCAGCAGGATTGATCGGTCGGCGCCGGAAGATAGCTCGATCGCTCAGCACTTGCAAGCTGCCGGGTTTGTTTCGACCAGCCGCGGCCTGCTCCATCGGCGTCGAGAGGCATAGGCGCACGAACGTCGGTCGTCCGAGCATGCTCGTCGAGCCCGCAAAAAATCGTCAGCGTGAGATCAAACACGATGCCCGAAGGAGACACCATTCACCGCGCTGCCGCGCGATTGCAGGCCGTGTTGCAGGGCGAGATCGTCCAGAAGGCCGAGTCTCATTGGCTAGGCGCCACGACCGCGTCGCTCGAAGCGCAACGGATAGTTCAAGTCGCCGCGCGTGGCAAGCATCTGCTCATGATCTTCGCTGACGAACGAGTCCTCCACTCACATATGGGCATGACCGGCTCCTGGCACATTTACCGTCCGGGCGAACCCTGGCAAAAGCCAACTCAGCGGGCGGCAATCTGGCTCGAGTGCCGGGAAGTGTGTGTCGTCTGCTTCACTCCAAAGCTGCTGGAATTCTTGACGGCGGCTGCGTTTCGCCGTCATGACTACCTCCATCGGTTGGGGCCCGATCTGCTAGCGGGCCCACGGTCTGACGAGGAAGTCCTCGCCCGTTTCCGGCAGTGCGACAACCTGCCCATCGGTCAGGCGGTCCTGAACCAGACGATCATCAGCGGGATTGGCAATGTGTACAAGTCCGAGGTCTTATTCCTACTCGGACTGCATCCGCAAACTCTGGTGCGTGACCTGCGCGATGAGCTGATCCTGGAACTAACCGCAATGTCGGCCGAGCTGATGGGACAAAACCTGAGCGGGCGTCCTCGCACCACGCGACACGCACTCGACGGTGGACGCTTTCACGTCTATTGGCGCAGCGGCGAACCTTGTTTTCGCTGCGGGACTCGGATCGAAGTCATTCGCCAAGGCGACGCAGGACGCACCACGTACTTCTGCCCGCTTTGCCAGTTGATCCACAAAGTTAAGTGACCGTCAGGCGCCGCCTCGCTATCGCCACGCCGAGCACGGCCAGTAATGCTAGCCACCCTGCCGCCGGTTCTGGAACTGGTGTGGCGAAACCATCGAGTTCGATAATCCGCGGGGCGAGTTGCGAAGATGTCTGCACAAACTCTGCGCGAAATCGCTGGGCCGTTGTGGCGGTAACGCTTGCCGCAAGGGACAAGTTGTTCCCGCTCAGTTCAAGTATTGCGCCCGGCGGTGTCGGTGTGCCCGAGTAGGGGATATTAGGAGAGAAATCGTACAGCAAGTTGTCAAACGAATTGGTGATCGGATCAAAAGCGAACAGTCGGAACTCGGTAAAGGCACGATCCAGTGAGCCGTTGGGTGGGCCGTCATGTTTGGCAAACAAGGCGAAGCTCCGGATAGTGACGGGCGCCGCGGTTTGCCATTCCAGAGAATGGACAGTTCCACCTGGCAAGAAATCCTTGAATATCGTGTTAAAGTGCTCACTATGCCCCGGTAACAGATCGTTGCTATCACCGCCGATTGCATTTCGGGTTCGCGAGAAAAACTCAGTCGGACTGCCATTGGTGATGACTGCGCCCTGGCTAATATCCCAGAGGTCGGATGTAGAAGGTACGAGTGCTGCCGAAGCAATCGGCGACGAGGCCGCGTAGACCGTGAAAACCGCCAGGCAAAACGTGAGCCGCTGAAGTCGTGTAGTCCAGATTCGTTTCATTAGACCCTCTGACCTTTTTGCATGGTGTTGTTGAACTCTTAACAGGAAGCTCAGGTACCTGAAATTTGTGCATTTCGCCGGCCGTGCGCCAACAGAATGCAAACAGCGACTGCCGCGAGGAAGAACGTTGAGGGCTCCGGCACAGCCGCCGCGTGCAATGCGATTTCGGTCGGCGATAGCGCTCGATCATAAATCACGGCCGCGTCAATGTTCATCAGCGGAGATTCCGGAATCACGTCGGCGTCGCTGCCAATTTGGTACCGCGACAAACTGATTGAGGTCGGATTCGTTCCGACCAGGACGCCGTCAAGATAAAGGCTCATGCCTGAACCGGCGCGATTGACATAGACAATGTCGACCCACTGGTTGAGCGGCGTGGGGACACTCGGACTAAAGGTATAGTCTGAGACGTTGTACTGCGTGAAACCAATTTGCTCTGTGGAATTGTATTGTTCGAGTTTCAGCGCCGTGCTTGGAACCGCGTACGGAAATCCTCGGATGAGAACCGACGAACGTTTCTCGCCAATTCTTTCGAGCACAAATTCAGCGGACCAGTTTCCGGTCAAATCGGGCTGGCCCAAAATGACCGTGCTCTGGTTCCCGAACTGCACACCCTTTCCGATCGGCCCCGGAACACCGCGTGCCGCGTCTAGAAGGCCTGTCCCATATGTCCCATTCGAATGCGCACTCCCGTAATCCACCGCCACGCTGCCACTGGCTTCATTGAACCGATACCAATTCATCGGGTTGCTAGCCGTGATCGTCGAGTTCCAATCAGCCCGTGCTTGCGCGCGCGCGCCGATGACAAGGATCGTGGCAAACACTATGAACGCTTTCATGAGCTCTACTCACGAGTCGTTGGTAGATGGTTGTCCTGAGTCGCCACGGCATATCAAATGCCGCATGCACTCTTGATGGGTGAAGTCGCTGAAAAACTGGGGGGAAGGCCAGAGAAGAATCTCACCACTGAGATTTGCCCGACGGCGAAACTATGCGGCTGGCTTGTAGATGGCGCCCAGTAGCGTGCTCCGAGAGCAGGGACCCCGTGGTGGGATCGCCGATCTGGGAAGCCTACCGATGGCGCATCGCGACTGCAAGCAAATCATCAATTGCAGCGCCAATTAGTTGCGTTTTTTTTGGGGCCAGAGCCTTGGGCGTTCGATGTTTCCTGGTTTTGATGGGCTCACAGGCCACCGCGACCACTTCTGGACGAAGATCAGTCAACTACGCGGCCGGCGTCGTAGTCGAACTTCCGCGTGCGCCCTTCATCCGTCGACCCTGTACGAAAACGCCAATGGCGGCGAGGGACACGACGCCGAGAATGTGGGCTTCGCTTGGCAGCCTGATTACTTCGAGTCCTGCCAAGCCGGACATCACCGCCACGGCGCCTGCCAGGCTGGCGAGCACGATGATTGCCCAGTCCAGCAGCATCGCCGCCACGATCGCGCCGAGGATCCCGCCGATGAGAAACCAAAGGTTTGAAGGAGGTATTTGCGGAAAGTGGTTCAACAACTCAAGTGTCAGATAGCCGCCAGCGAAAAAACCGCCGATGGCGAACGCAATCCGCTGCGCGAGTACGCCCACGATGGCGCCGAGCGCGCCGGCGGCAATCGCGGCCAGAAATCGCACCCACGGTTCGTTCTCTGCCAGCAGGTCAGCGGCTAGCTCCATCCCCATCAGGAATCCAGCGACCGCAACGAACGCCCAGTACAGGCTGCGGCCGAAAAACACGAGGAGCAATCCAAGCACGATCAGAAGCCACGGTTGCGCCATGAGGTCACCGAGCGATGTGTGCTGTGCAATGGTGCGTCATTGCGAAATGATGGAACGATGCTGTACGGACAATCAGAATAACGATAGCTCATCTGCGGGGTTGCGCGCGCCGATGCCAGTCGTCGTTGGAGAACTGCAAAGTCCGGGGCTCATTTTTCGGCGCGAAGATTTCCTTCTCCGAAAACACGTTGGCCAAAAACATGTGCCTGACCCCTTCTCCAGGACTTTGCAACCCTCCTGAGTCGGCGTCTGTCGGGCGTGCGTCGTTGGCTCTCCGCGCCTGCGCCGCCGCGATCATGCTAGCATCCCATCTGAGTCGATCGAGCCGTGGCGCGGCATAATTGAGACGCGTTCTCGCATCGCATTTACCGTCGTTTATGTGGCGGATTGTTTCAGCGGCTCCCACCGCAAACGACTAACCGCCGGCGCAACCAGTAGGGCGCACCCGGCGGCATATGCCGCCGGGCGAGATCTTTCGATCGAATTCAATCGCGCGCCGTTGGAACTCGTTGCTATTATGAGGATCGACCGCGGATTGAATTTGCCAGACGCCTTGCACGTGCAAAAGTTCCAACAAGCAGCGTGCCTCGTTTCGTTCGAAGGGGATGGGCCGGGAATTGGCTCCAAGCCTGCGCTACCGCAGGTTGGCCGCCGATCAAGCTCTAGACACTGACTGCTGGGATCTTTGACACTATGCCGGGCGCGCAGATGCGGAATATCATCATCTCGTCAGCGGGTCGCCGCGTGACGTTGGTGCGCTGCTTTCAGAAGGAACTATCGCAGTACTTTCCTGGCGCCAAGGTGATTTGCACCGACGCTCACCCGGAACTTTCCAGCGCCTGCCACGCCGCGTCTCGTTGGTTCACGCTCCCTTCCATGCACGCACCGAATTACGCCACTGAGCTACTGAAGGTGGCCATCGGTGAGGGCGTGGGCTTAATCGTCCCGACCATCGATCAGGCGATTTCGCTATTCGCGCAGAACCGCGAGCGGTTTTCCGAGGATGGGGTCGAGCTGTTGGCTTCGGACTTGCCATTCGTCAAGATCTGCCGCGATAAATGGCAGACCAACGCGTTTTTTACCGAGCGTGGCATTCCCGTTCCCGCCTACATGGATCGGGCGAATCTGCGGTTTCCGCTATTCATCAAACCGTATGATGGCAGCTCCGGCTCCGGCGCTAAGCTGATTCCCAACGCTCAGGCACTTTCTGAAGAGCAACGCCACGACGAACGACTGCTATTCATCGAGGCCATCGATCGTCACGTCTACGACGAGTACACGGTCGACATGTACTACACGCGCGATGGCGAACTGAAGTGCGCCGTCCCGCGCAAGCGGATCGAAGTCCGATCTGGCGAGGTTAGCAAGGGCGTCACGATCAAGAACGATATTGTCGGCTACTTGCGAGAGCGCCTGGGGCGGATCGCCGGCGCACGCGGTTGCATTACGCTGCAATTGTTTCGCCACAAAGAGCGCGCTGAATACTTCGGAATCGAGATCAATGCCCGGTTTGGCGGCGGCTTTCCGCTGGCCTACTGTAGCGGCGCCAATTATCCTGGCTGGATCATTCGCGAGTATTTTCTCGACGAGACCCCGCCCCAGTTCGACGGCTGGGAAGTGAACCTGCTGATGCTCCGCTACGATGAAGAAGTATTCGTCCGCAATCACACCGATAACTAGCGACTGGGTCGTCGCGTTCGACCTCGACGACACGCTGTACAAAGAGGCGGACTTCGTCGCCTCGGGCTTTGCCGCGGTAGCCGAAAGAGTACGCTCGCCCGGCCGAGAATCTGTGCTGGAAGATCTGCAGCAACTGTTCGCCGGGCGCGCGTCCGATATCTTTGGCGCCTTGATCGAAAAGCATTCGCTCGCGGGCGAAGTTTCCAAGGAAGAGCTGATCGAGCTGTACCGCTTTCATCCGCCGGCGGTGTCTCTCGCCCCCGCCGTGGCGGCGACGCTCAGCGCGCTACGACAGCGCGGCGCACTGCTCAGCCTGATCAGCGACGGTCGGAGTCGCACGCAGCGCAACAAGCTGCATGCGCTGGGGGTGACCGAGCACTTTGACCCGATCGTAATCTCGGAAGAAATCGGCAGCGAAAAGCCGGCCGAGGCCAACTTTCGAGCCGTGATGACGCGCCACCCTGGCAAGCGGTACGCCTATGTGGCAGACAACACCGCCAAAGATTTCATCACGCCCCGCCGGCTCGGGTGGATGACCTTCTGCCTGCGCGACGATGGTCGGAATATCCACCCGCAACGCTTTGATATCGGCGAGGAATATCTGCCGGACTACGTCATCGAATCACTCGAAGAGCTGGCCGATACCCCGTAGGGTACGCACTCCGTGCGTACCAAGATTTGGGCGCCAACGTCGCAACTATAACGAAACCACTACGGCGGGCTACGGGATCTCATTCAGCGTATAGTACGCATCCGGGTGAAGCAGCTTCGCGCCGTCGGCGGTCGGGATGCCCTTCAATTGCAAGTGGTACACACGGCGCTTATCGCGCTCGGGCACAACGATGTGAACCGAGAGGCCATCGTCGGCCACCTTGATGCTGGTGATCTTGTTTTCTTTGCGTTCGATCTCCGGTGAGCCGTACGTATCCCAGTAATGATACGTGTACGATTCCAGGAACCAGCGATCCGCTTCGGCCGCCAGCTTGGCGTCGATCGGACGGGTGAACTTCACATCCCAACCGTCCGACGTGACGTTCATCGAGAGGATTTCTGGTGGCGTCTTGCCGGTGAATACTACTCGCTCCAATCCATGTGTCTGACCACCCAGCGAGCCCCAGCCACGATTGGTCTCGCCGACAAACAAGCTGCCGTCGGACGCAAACAACAAGCGATTGCAGCCCGATTGAAAACCGCTGCGGAAATTGAAGCAGGCGCCCTGCAGGCGGCCTTTCACTTCCTCCATCGCCACGCGCATGATCAGCGAGTTGGTCAGCTCGGCCACAAAGCATTGCCCGGCGAAAGGGCCGAATTTGCCGCCCGTTGTATCCCAAACCGGCTCAGCCGCTGAGCGTGAGATGGCAAACGGAAACCAAACAGCAGGTTGAATCACGTCGGGCAGTTTGTCTTTGTCGTAGCCTGGCATCCAGTGCAGGCTGGCCTTGTGACCGTAGAACTCGCCTTTGCGGATCTCCTGCAGCTTGCAAACGGGGATGTACTCTCCCTGGTTGTCCGTGTACCACAAACGGCCGGCCGGATCGAACTGCACGCCGTTTGGGCTCCGCATGCCAAACGCCCACGGCGTGACGGCGCCATCGGGCGTGACCTTCAAGCAACAACCGCGATAAGGGACTTCCGATAGCGGTGGGCTGAACCCAAGGTTGAGGGTCATGAACAAATCGCCAACGGCGTCACGGACAGGGCCGAAGGCGAACTCGTGATAATTGCCCGAGACACCAAATCCGGCCGTGACCGCTTGATAGTCATCGGCCACGTCGTCACCGTCAGTGTCGCGCAGTAGCGTCATCTCAGGTCGCTGCACGACGAACAACGAGTGGTTTCCTTCGGCTGTCAGCCCCAGCGGCTCGTGCAGTCCGACGGCAAAGCGTCGCCAACGGATCTGATCAACGTCTTCCGAAAGTGGATTGGTGATCAACCAGACGTCACCGCGGCGCGTGGCCACGTAGAGCTTGCCATCTGGCCGGAAGGCCATCCCGCCGACTTCGACCTGGCTATCGACTTCCAGGGGCAGGCTTTCAATCCGGTAGTACTCGGCCTCGCCTGGCAGCGGGAAATCTCGATCGAGCAGCCGATCCAGCTTGACCTGAAACCTGGCCGAGACCGTGGGGTTGAAGTAAAAGTTCCACGGGCCTTTGCCGTGAGCGACTTTGACCAGCAATTCGTTTACGCCGGCCTGCAGATCGAGCGTGATCGTGTCTTGCTCCAGCGCCACACGGCTGCGGCTGCCGGCAAACACGACTGGCTTACCGTTGAGCCAGGCCGCCATTTGATTTTCGCTGCCGATCGAAACGCGCACCGGCATCGCGCGTGGACTTTCGAACTTGCGATAGAGATAGCAGACAGCATCGTCGGCCGTTTTGAAGCGGGCCAGGCTGACTTTCAGCCCGTCTCGCAAGTTGACGCCGCGCCAGCGGGCCTTCTCGCCTTTGCCGTCATACGTGGCGGTCAGCTCAACCTTTTCTTCCGGCGGATAAACGGTTTCGAGTCCTTTGCCGCCCGGATTGTCGAACGGCCCGATCAACTGCCAGGTGATCGGCCAGCGCACGGCGCCGCTGGCTTCGAGCGACGCCTTGCGAGTCTCGTCGCGCGTGTCCTTTTTGACGTAGGTCAGATCGTCCTGGGCCACGGCGCGCTCAGACACTACCGCAGTGGCGGCGAGGCAAAGCAGGGCGGCTAGTGTTATGGATCGATTGTTCATTTCAATTCCTCCGCGACGAGCTTGCGCCACGTCTCCGGTTCGTTATCCGTTGGTTTCCAGAGCGCGAGGTCGACGTCGGTGTCACCTGCTTCCTTCGGCGGCTCGATTCTTAGCAAGACGCAGTAGCGATCGCCCGCGCGAACGGTCAGCCAATCCGCGGCGGCACTGGCGCGCCGCACATGGAGCAACAGCGGCTGGCCAGCTTGTTCGACGCGCACCAGGCTCCCGGGCTCGGCCGGTTGCTTTTGTCCCGATAGAGCGGTTGTGGCGGCGCCACGAGTGACACTTGGCTCGACATCACTCTCGACGATATTCAGCCAGGCGACTTTTCCTTTGGGGATGGCCAATTTCAACTCGCGCAGCACGCCCACGCCTGGATCCGCCCGGAGCGAATCGAGATGCTCGGCGATCGTGATCCCGGGCTGGCCGTCGCCTTGCGCCAAGCGATAGCGGAAGGTTGGGCCGAAAGTCGAAAGCGTGTAGCCGCTGAACGAAAGCCGTGATGGGTGGAGTTGCTTGTCTTTAAGTAGTGCTCCGAGCGAGCCTTCATCGTTACGGCCGGCAAAGCTGGGGGCTGAAGCGTCCGTGGGCGTTACTTCCCATGGGCACCCAGGCGGGGCAGTCCAGAAGATCTTGCCGAGCACGCTGGCTTCGCGGCCACCGCGTGCGTTCCAGACTGGGCCCATATCCAAGAACTCGCCACTCCAGGCAAACGCCATGCGTCCCATTTGCGCGTCGAACGCGGCGTGAACCTGATTGGGGAAACGCGTGGCAATGCCGCGCGGGGTGGTGCCCGGCAAGAATGTCCGCACGACCAGCGGCTTACTATCAGCGACGAGCGTTTGCAGTTTGACCTCTTCCAGTCCTTCGGGCGCCGGCAGGCTGCTGGCGACGGCCAGGTAGCTCCAGATTGCGTCTCGCTGGCGAGCCGGATCGCCAGCTAGAATTTCTTTGAAGGGGCTTTTGCCTTCGAGGAAGACCGTCGGCATACGCGTGCCGGGTTGAATCCGCTGTGGATCTTTCATCCAGCGGTGATACCACGAGGGCAGAATGCGACCGGGAACCTTGGCCAGGTCTGGCCCACGCGTGCCGCTCGCCGGCGTGCCGAGCATGTCATGGCACTTGATGCAGCCGAATCCCTTCGTGCCCACCAGCGTTCGTCCGGCGTCCGCCAAAGGATCGACACTGGGATTGTCCGCGTTCTTTGGCGCCGTGGCGGACGCTTCGACCAGAGGCTGCCCATCGAGCGACGCCAATCGCGCTGGCAGTTCGTGGACATGCTCCTTGGCGAACTTAGGCATCTGCAAATACATCCAAGGACGTGAGCGTTCGTGCTGCTCAAGCACAGCCGTCAGCGCCGCGTGCGTCAGCTTGCCGCTGACCTGCGTCAAGGAGGGTGGAGTTTGCGTTTCGGCCGCGGCCGTTTCGCCACTGCCCAGTTTATTGAGCAGTTCGGCCGATAGTCCGCCGGCGCCGGACCGCTCGTGGCAGCCTTGGCAATTGAAACGGGCGAGCGTTAGGCGGGCCTGGTCGCCAGGAGCAGCGGTGGCTGGCGCCGTGACGGCGGCTTTCAAGAACGCCGTGACGGCTTCGCGATCCAAATCAGCGCTAAATCTCGGCGACGCCGGACCGCGTGGTTTTTCGCCCGGCTTTTCGACCGCCGCCAGACAGCTTTTGCCAGTCGCCGTGGCGATTCCGGCGAAATCGACCTGGCTCGGTTCGGCCTTCCAGAGGTTCTTCTCGCCGGTCTCTTTCATGTCGTGACACGACGCGCAGCGCTTGGCCTGCATGACCTGACGGCCGAGCGTCTTCCATTGTTCCTCTGGCGCGAGCGCGACAAACTTTTCGCGATCGGCCGCCGTTGGCTTGAGGGCGTCGTACGCCATCAGGACATTGCTCGGCGCTTCCGGTAGCGCGAGAGGCTTGGTCTCAGCGGCGTCGTGCTGGTTCAAATACATGCCGAGTTGCCGCACTTCGAGCTTGCCGAGGACAAACGTTGGCATCCGCCCGGCCGGGGCCATCGACGCCGGATTGCGAATAAACGCCTCCAGGCCTTCGGTCGTGGTCTTTTGCGAAAGCCCACGTAGCGTGACTTGCGCCGGACGATCTCCCTGCTTCGCGTGGCAAACGACGCAGCCGACGCGCTCGAAGAGCTGCGCGCCATCGGCCACGGTCTGCGCGATGACCGGCTGCGGAGGATCCGGAATAATTTCCAGCGGCGTGCCTTGCGACGCCAGAAACTGCGTCACGGCGTAGCGTTGGGCGTAGCCAACGGCGTCATCGCTGAACAGCCGCGGCATTTTGGCTTCGGGGCGCAGCGCCGTGGGATCGGCCAGCCACTGATAGATCCAGGCGGCTTTGAGCCGTGAACCCGCGCCAGTCAGCTTCGGCCCCGGTCGCTTTTGCAGTTGTTTTGAAAGGGGCGCCTTGTCGCTCGGCAAGTGACACGCCACGCAACTGTGTTCTTCGACTTGCAACCGGCCGGCAAAAAAGGAATCGATCGTTGGCTTTTCGTTTGTCGGGTGGGCGAACGCGCGGAACGGGATCGATTCCCGCTCGATCGAGTCGGATTCCCAAAACAATTCCAGTCGCGATGGCTCATCCCCTTTGGGCGTGAAGCGGATCACAACCGGATGCGGTCCGAGCGTCAGGTTCACGGCATCCGTAGCCGCGGTAGCGCCGGCCGCGGCGAGCGTAACCGGCTGGCCATCGATCGTTAATTCCGCGGCGCCACTATTGGTGGCGAAAAATCGATACTGACCAGGGCTCTGCACGTCGAGCAGACCCTGCCACTCGGCGCTCCAGGCCCCTGGCTTCAATCGCGCGTCGGGCGATTCGTCTTTCGTCAGCAGCACGCTCGGCAGCGGTTCGTCGCGACGGAATTCGACGCCGGCCGCGTCTTTGTAAGTCGCCAGCAGCCCTCGACGCAATTCGGGCGGCGCATCGTCTTCGTCATCCGCAATTGCATTGTTGCCCCCGGCAAGCGCCAGCGCAACCGCGAGCAACGTCAAAACGCGTCGCATTGAGGCCACTCGGGGCGCGCGGACCGCAGTGGACCGGGTTCGAGCGCAGAAAAACAGCGAGAAGCATGTCAACATGATGGGCTACGCGGAGGATCGATCTGGCGGGAATATGAATATATTGATGCCGAGGAAGCGAATGGACCGGGGCGTCAGCGCTTTGCGTCAGCGTTTCCGGGGCTCCCGCTGGTCGCCCCTCGTCCGTTTGCCACTTGGGACTCATTAGGTCGGTTTCCAGTCTATTCTCGCCGGTCGCCGAATGAAACCCGCGCCGCGACCAAACGCAAAGCGGTTCTCGCGGGCGAAATCCATGTTTTTCTGGCGACTCGAAAGTGGCTACAATCAGGGGCTGCCCCGCCTCCCACCGAATCAAGCCCCGCGTCATGCCTATGAACCCCTCGGCCTGCAACAATTTCTTTGCCGCGCGGACCAACCGCCGCGAGGTGTTGCGCGCCGGAAGCCTGGGCCTGCTGGGGCTCTCGCTGCCGAGCCTGCTGGCTGGTCGCGCAGCGGCCGACGCCGAAGTGGCAAAGCCGAACCCGCAGGTTCTGCACGCCCCCAGCTTTGGCCGGGCGAAGCGCTGCATCCTGCTTTTCATGTGGGGTGGCCCAGCGCAGCAAGAGACGTGGGATCTAAAGCCCGAGGCTCCGGCCGAAATCCGCGGCGAGTTCAAGCCAATATCGACGCGCGTGCCGGGCATCCAGATCAGCGAACATTTTCCGCTGCTCGCTCAGCGGACCGACAAGCTGGCGATCGTTCGCTCGATGACGCACACGAACGTTGACCATTTGACCTCGACGTCATTTCTGCTGACGGGTCAGCCCCCACCACCCGATGGCAAGCTTCGAAGCGACTGGCCGCACATTGGCGCAGTGCTGTCGCGGATCGGCCGCGGTGAAGGGCCGCTACCGCCATTTGTTTCGATGCGCCCGAAGTTGGAGAACGACGTCCCGCGCTTCGTCGAGCAATGCCACGGCCAGTTCGCCGGCTGGCTCGGCCAGGCGTACGACCCTTTGACGATCGACGCCGACCCGAGCCGTGAAGGTTACCGGGTTGGTGATTTCGAACTGCCTGCTGAAATTTCAGCGCCACGTTTCAGTGGTCGCAAGGAATTGCTCGGCGAGCTCAACGCCAGCCTGCGCCGGCATATCGACGACGGCGCGCTCGACGCGATCAACGGGCACTATCGCAAGGCGTTCGAGCTGCTCGACTCGGCCACAGGCGGCGACGCGTTTGATATTTCGAAAGAGCCGCAGGCGATTCGCGAACGCTACGGCCTGCATCCGCACGGGCAAAGCGTTTTGCAAGCTCGGCGGTTGGTCGAGCGTGGCGTGCCGCTGGTTACGGTGTTCTGGCCGAATGACGGCATCAAGAACGTCAGCGTCTATTGGGACACGCACAGCCGCAATTTTGTCGATCTGAAGAATCGCCTGATGCCGCCGGCCGATCAAACCTTCTCGGCGCTGCTCGATGACCTTGAGAGCCGCGGCATGCTTGAGGACACGCTGGTGATCTGGACGGGCGAATTCGGCCGCACGCCGCGCGTTGGGCAGCGCAATAGCGACGCTGGCGCCGGACGAGATGGGCGAGATCACTGGCCCGGTTGCTTTACCACGGTGCTGGCCGGTGGAGGCGTCCGCGGAGGGCAGGTTTACGGCGCCTCGGACAAGCACGCCGCGTATCCGACGGTCGATCCCGTGGCCCCGGTTGACCTGGTCGCCACGGCGTATCACCTGCTGGGCGTGCCAGAGCACGAGGCGATTCACGATCCGCAAGGCAGACCGATGATTGTGTCGCCTGGGACGCCAATCAAACGCTTGATGGCGTAAAAAGTACGTTGAAAAACGCCGTCTTGGTGTTTTTCAACGTCGCAAGCACGGAACTTTCGGGCAATCGCATCCCTGCGATGCCGACGGCCTGCGAGTCATTCGAAGGCCGCTATTTTCGATTTAGTTCCAAACCGAGAAGAACCGTTTCTCGAGTCGCGACATGCGGACCTTCGCTTGGGCCTCTTCGTAGGCGCGGCGATAGATTTCCTGCATCGGGTTGAGCTGTTGTTGCTGCACTTGGACAACGAAGACCGGCACGACGACGAACCCAACGGGCACGCCACCGGCAGCGGCGACATCTGCTTCACGGAACTGCTCGGCAAAGCGATTTACGGGCATTGCAATGGTCCTTGGGTCGGCTGACGGTCGGGCGTTTTGCGGGGGGCGTCGCCAGCATCAGCACTTAGATTATCAACATGCTCTGTATCGTGAACTCTATCATGCTTTCATTACAAGCGTCGGCATATTTCGGGGTTTTTCCATGGTTTCGATGGCCGCGCCCACAGGTTCGTTAAAGTAAACCCGTCTTAACACTCGACAATAGGGAGCAACCGGACGCATATCGCGCACGGTTTACCTAACCCATACTCTTTCGCACGACAAAACTGCTGGCAGGCGCCAGCATGAATACCAACTACGCGGGCTACGTTCTGACTTGAGATAGGGCCTATTCATGTGGCGGCGCCAGACACGAGTCTGGACGCCGACGACTGCTTGGGCAGTCGCTGGCAGCAGCCAAGGCCAAGAAAAGGAGTTCTTTGAATGTCGAGTGCCATGTTGATGGATCGCGCCGGGCTGAGCTTCCAGACGCCGACGTTGGGCGGCCAATCGTCGCCGACCGGCTCGCCGACCACTGGCGGCTGGTGTGTCGTGCCGCGCTGCAAGCTGACCTTCGAGAAATGCGCCGGCGGTCTGAAGATTCATTGCAAGTGCGATGACGCCGTGAGCTGCGCCACCTTGCAGAATCTCTGCAACTCGCTGGCCGCCGGAACCTGTAGCTGCTGCTGCACCTGCAACGGTATCCAGTGCTGCGCTTGCAATCTGTGCTGCGGTCTCTGCAAGTGCGAATGCACCAAGGATGGCGTCTGTATCAGTTGCACCAGCGGCGACAAGGCCTGCTGCGACATGCTCCAGTCGTGCTGCGACTGCCTGAGCTGCCTGTACAAGAGCGGTTGCTGCTGCTACGTCTGCTTCGGCGGCGTCGCCGTCTGCTGCGGCTGCTAAGCAAAGCTGACAATTTTCGTAGTTCGAGAAACCTCCGTGACGCCCAGGCGTTACGGAGGTTTTTTTTGTTGGCCGTGCGCAGGACGCATGGGGGGCATCACACTAACCCGAAACGCCAGCGAGGGTTCTTCGCGTAGCTGTACGGACTGCCACGAAACCCTTCTCCCGGCGGGAGAAGGTGGCGAGCGTTAGCTCGCCGGATGAGGGCCCGACTCGGAGATTGGATGCCCCTGTATGAAAACCCCAACCCGCTGCGACTGGAGCCGCAGCGCTCTCCCACCGGGAGACGAGCAAAATCGACTCCTCAAGCCTCCCATGACCTATGTTTCGAATGCAGGTTTTTTACCTTCGAAACAAGCGAACCCTGGGGAGCAAGACCATGCGATTCGTTCTGGCCATGGTGTTTGTGGCGTTGTGTGGCGTTAGCGTCGTTCGCGCCGATGACGCGACCGATTCCGATCGGCCGAGCGTTAAGTTCGATGGCAACACGCTACTACTCGCCTGGCAGAACAGCGAACACAACCCTACGATCCGCGAGTTCATTCCCCAGGGACAAGATCTCGAATCGTGGACGATCCTCTCGTCGATTCGCGATTATCCGAACCTCGAAGATCCATTTCTGATCTGCGGGGCGATGGCCAAGCGCGCGACCGAGATGAACGCCGACGCCCAGGGACGCGTGACCGAGAACAACGAAACTGGCGAGGCGGTTGTTGATTTTCTCGCCTGGCCCGAAGACAAGTCGTTCGTCGAGTTCAACGTCTTCCGCTATCGCAAGGCCGCGCAGGGTGGCCTGGTCGCCGAGCAGTACGCGGTGCGCGACTACAAGGATCCCGATGCCTTTGTCAAGAATCTCCAACCAATCCGCGAGCGGCTCGTGAAGGAGATGCTGCAAAGTGGCCTGGAGTATCGCCCGAATGAGGCTGCTGAAACCAATCCGGATGAGACCGCCGACGTTATCAGCCAACGTCCAGATTGACGCACGGTACGGCCCGAGCCATATTTGAGGTATGGCGACGACAAACGAGACCGGCGCGAATTCCCCGCTGCTTCCGATCGTTCGAGGCGCGAACCTCGTCGGCGAAGCTGCGCTACCACGATTGCCATCCGGGCCGGTCGACGTCGCTTCGTGGACTCGCCAGCTCGGCGTCGCGCCGATCGAAAATCTTGACGAGTTAATCGGCGGTGTCTGGCCCGACGAAGAGCCGGTCGATGACTTCCACTCCGCCCGTCAGCAGTGGCGTAGTGAAGGACTGGGACGCAGTGAAAGTCAGTCCGGGCCGTCCGCCTGATGGGCGCCGTAGTCGTAGATACCGACGTGATGTCGTTCGTGTTCAAAGGGGACACGAGGACCGAATTGTATCGAGCGCATCTGACTGGCCAGACTTGGATCGCCTCCTTCATGGCAGTCGCGGAGTTGGACCGATGGGCTCTCGCACGCAATTGGGGCCAGCCGCGACGGGAACGTTTGGAGCAACTTCTGGAGCGGATTGCGATTTGTTATGCAAACCGTGATTTGTGCCGCCTATGGGCCGAAGCCAGTGACTCGGCGCGCCGCAACGGGAAGCCAATTTCCTGCGCCGACGCTTGGACCGCGGCCGTGGCTCTGATGCTGAACACACCGTTGCTGACTCACAACGCAGCCGACTATCAAGGCGTCGCCGGGCTGCATCTCATCGGCTGAACAAGTCTGGCAATCGAGAGGGCAACATTTTTCGTCACCTCGGCGAATTTCCAATGCTGGCGATCGCCCCAATCCGCAAGCGACTTGCCGTCGCATCCAAAGTACGGATACCTTTCACTGACCTCGGGACGGGCTAGGTTGCGGGTCGACAAGTCGCCTTTTACACTAGTTACGTGGCAAATTTACGCGCAAATCGCTGGTCGTAATCTGCCGCCGCTCCCTCCGTTTATCCCTCCTTGAAGTCGGAACCCCTCATGGCACTGGTTCGTTTTATCGGACGCGCAAGTTGCGCGTTCGTCATGCTGATGGTCTCGCTGGCGGTTGCGGCGGATGGTCCTTCGGATTCGCCGCAGTTGGTCGCGCCGACCGAGGCGATCTCGGCCGTGGAACAGCAGAAGATGTTCCACTTGCCGCCAGGCTTCGAGATTCAGCTCGTGGCGGCCGAGCCTGAGATCCGCAAGCCGATGAACCTGAACTTCGACGTGCAGGGCCGGCTCTACGCCACGCAATCGACCACCTACCCGTTCCCGGCCGAAGGGGACGAACCGCGCCGCGACACGGTCCGGCGCTTTGATGACATCGGGCCTGATGGCAAGCCATCGCGCATCGTCCCGGTTGTCGAAGGGCTTAACATTCCGATCGGTCTGCTGCCGCGCGAAGATGGCTTGATCTATTACTCGATCCCGGACATCTTCCGCGCGACGGACGAAGACGGCGACGGCGTTTACGAGAAATCGCAACGACTGTTCAGCAGTTTTGGTTTTCGCGACACGCACGGCATGGCCAGCTCGTTCACGCGCTGGCTCGACGGCTGGGTCTACGCCTGCCACGGTTTCAATAACGATTCCGAAGTCAAAGGCGACGACGGCAAAGCCGTGAAGATGAACTCCGGCAACACGTATCGCTTTCGCGCGGATGGATCGCACATTGAGCAGTTCACGCACGGTCAGGTGAATCCATTCGGCCTGACAATGGACCCGCTCGGCAACCTCTACTCGTCCGACTGTCACACCAAGCCGATCTACATGTTGCTGCGCGGCGCTTGGTACCCGAGCTTCGGCAAACCGCATGACGGTTTAGGCTACGGTCCCGAAATGATCGAGCATCTACACGGCTCGACCGGGATCGCCGGCGTGGTTTACTACGACGCCAATCAGTTCCCGGCCGAATATCGCGATACGGTGTTCATCGGCAATCCGGTGACGGGGCGTATTAACCGAGACCGGCTCGAGCCGCACGGCTCGACGTACAAGGCGATCGAGCTACCGGACTTTATTTCGTGCGACGATCCCTGGTTCCGGCCGGTCGATATCAAGCTCGGCCCGGATGGCGCGTTGTACATTGCGGACTTCTACAACTGCATCATCGGTCATTACGAAGTGCCGCTGAAGCACCCGCGGCGCGATCGCAGCTATGGTCGCATCTGGCGCGTGGTCTACACTGGCGCAGGCGTGGCGCCGAAGACGGAAATCGCGGCGAAAGATCAACCTGTTGTGCCGCTGACGCCGATGCCTGACCTCACCAGGCTGCAACCGGCCGAGTTGATCTCACTGCTCGGCCATCCGAATATGGCGGTGCGCGTCCTGGCGAGCGAGCGGCTGACGACGATCACCAAGGCAGGCGCCGTGGTTGACGGACTCCGCGCGGCGCTCTCCGCGACTGGAGATGATGCGGCAACGGTCTCACGCAAGGTCCATTCGCTGTGGCTGACCGAGCTCGACGGTCACGGTGGACTCACGGCCGAAGAAATCGAACGGCTGGCCGGCGACTCTTCGCGGCTGATTCGCGTTCACCTGGTCAAAGCGCTTGCGGAGCGCACGGACTGGAACGGCTCAACTCCGAATCTTTTCGACCTGACACGGCAAAAACTCACGGACGCAGATCCCTTTGTGCGTCGCGCTGCAGCCGATTCGCTCGGCCTACACGCTTCGGCCGATAATCTACAACCGCTGCTGAAAGTCTGGGCCGAGGCGCCGGCGGACGATTTGAATTTGATTCACGTCGCCCGCATGTCGCTCCGTGATCAACTATTGCACCCAGGCGTCTATGCGCGCGCGGCCGAACTTGCCAGCGCGTCGCCGACCGATGGCGCCCGCCTGGCCGAAGTGAGCCTGGGTGTGCGCAACGCCGATTCGGCCGCGTTCCTGCTCGGTTATGTGAAAGCGAACGACGTGGCCGACGATGGGCGACTTGCCGAATATCTGCACGACGTTGCACGCTACATTGCTGAAGAGCGCGCCGCCGAGGTCACTGCGCTCGCGCTGAAGTACATCGATGCCTCGCCGGCGCGTCAGCAGGCGGTGTTGGTAGCACTCGCGCGAGCGGCGCAAGAACGTGGCAAGCCGGCGGCCGAAGAGCTGACCGATTGGGCGAGCCGCCTGACAGATAAGCTATTGAGCGAAAGCGGCGAAGGGGAAGTGCAACGCGGGATCGATCTGGCGCGCGAGCTAAAGGTGGCCGCGGCGTTTGATCGGTTGGCTTCACTGGCGACGGGCGATACGAAGCTCGAAAAGCTCCGCCCGTCGGCGATCGACGCCTGTGTGGCCAACGATCGCGACCGGACGGCGCCGCTGCTGGCGAAGGTGATTGGCAATCCGGCCGAAAAGATGCCGATCCGCTTGAAGGGCGCGCAAGCGCTCGCGTCGATGAACACGCCGGCCTCGCGCCAGGCGATGGCCGAAGAGCTGCGCGTGGCGCCTGATAAGTTGGCTGTCGAAATCGCCCGCGGGTTTTCCAGCAGTCGCGAAGGGACCGAGACGTTGATCGCCGAGGTCAGCGCCGGCAAGGCGTCGCCCCGTTTGCTGACAGACACCACCACGATTCAGCGGATCGGTTCGCTGAAGATTCCCGAGATCGATACTCGCGTGAAGGAACTGACCGCCGATTTGCCGGCCGAGGATCCACGCGTGCAGGAAGCAATCGCCGCCCGCCGTGCTGGCTACAACAAGAGCCAGCACGACATCGACGCCGGCCAAAAAGTGTTCGCGAAAACGTGCGGCGTTTGCCACAAGCTGGCAGGCGTTGGCGCCAAGATCGGGCCCGATCTCGACGGCGTCGGTCTCCGCGGACTCGATCGCTTGCTCGAAGACACGCTCGACCCAAACCGCAACGTCGACGAAGCGTTTCGCACTACGGTCATCGCCACCGACAGTGGCACGATCGTCACTGGACTGCTACTGCGCGAAGAGGGCGAGGTGCTGGTGCTGGCCGACAACATGGGCAAGGAGGTCCGCGTCCCAACGAAGGAAGTCGAAGAGCGGACGCTACAAAAGCTCTCGCCGATGCCAGCCAACGTCGGCGATCAATTACCCGAGGCCGATTACTACAATCTGCTCGCGTTTCTGCTAGAGCAAAAGCAGAAGACAGCGAAGCCGTAACGATGGCGGATTCGTTTGTGTAGGGTACGCACTCCGTGCGTACCAGGATTGCCAAGTCGATTCGCCATTCTTGGTACGCACAGAGTGCGTACCCTACGAGTCATTCCGCTTTGCCAACAATATCCGCGCGCTTCGTTGGCAGAAACCCGACGTTCATTTCCGAGTTGAACGAGATCTCATCGCCGTTTGGCTTCAGACGCAGCGTGAGATAAAACGGCGCTTCGTAGAAGCAAACTTTGGCGGTGAAGGTCCCGTCAGACCAGCCGCTGGCCGTGGCGACGGGTTGTTCGGGCAATTTGTCCCAGGCCGCTTTGCCTTCCTGCCATTTTCCTTGACCGCAAGCGATACGTTGCTCGGCGCCGTTGATGCGCAAGGTCAGTGTCTCCTGGCCACCGGCGCCTTGTTCCAATACCAGCGATTCGAGCTTGAGGTCGTTCGCCGGGAAGACGAATTTCTTGCCGGCGATTTTGGCCGGTTGGCCACTGCTGTCCGGTAGCTTCACCGTCAGGCTGCTGAGCTTCTGCCGGAGCTTTTGCTCGGCGCCGTCATTCGCGGGCAGCGCGGACGACTGCATTGCGGGCAACAACTTGTCCCACGCCAGGTCGAGGATGCCCTGCATGTTTTTTACGCCGCTGGTGATGGCGATCACTGCGTCCTGCTCCGGCAGCACCACGCAGTACTGGCCGAAGGCGCCGTCGCCCCGGTAGGCGCCGTGGCGGCAGCGCCAGAATTGATAGCCGTAGCCTTGGTCCCAATCGCTGTCTGGGTTGCTGCCGTTCGAGGTCTGTCGAGCCGTGGCTGCCTCGATCCACGCCGCCGGCACGAGTTGCTTGTCGTTCCATTTTCCCTTTTGCAGCAAGAGCTGACCGAACTTCGCAATGTCCTCGGTCCGAATGCTTAGCCCATATCCGCCGGTCGAGATGCCTTGGGGGCTCTTCTCCCAGGTTGCCCCTTCAATCCCCAGCGGTTCGAACAGCCGCGGGCCGAGGTAATCGAGCACCGTCTGGCCGGTTACTTTTTGCACGATCGCAGACTGCATGTAGGTGCCAGACGTGTTGTAAAGAAAATGCGTGCCCGGCTTGAACGGCACAGGATGGGCGAGAAACGTCTTGACCCACGGCGCTTCGTCGGTGCGGCCCGGTTCGGATTGATGGCCTGTCGACATCCGCAGCAGGTCGCTTACTCGCATCGCCTTGAGCGTGTTGCTGGGATTGGCCGGCGCGTCTTCCGGAAAGAATTTCAGCACTGTGTCGTCGACGCTCAGTTTTCCATCGGCTACGGCCAGGCCAACGGCCGTCGACGTGAAGCTCTTGCTGAGTGAGTAGAGAGAGTGGCGAGCGCTGGCGCGATACGGCGTCCACCAGCCTTCGGCCACGACCTGCCCATGCCGGATGAGCATGAAGCTGTTCATCGCGTCGACCTGGTCGGCGGCTTCGAGGAACTCGAGGATCGCCGCGGACGAGATTCCTTGCGCCTCGGGCTTGCTACGCGGCAGATCGGCCGAGCGAGCAGACGCGGCCAGGCAACACAGGGCGAGCAACGTGGCCAGACTGACAGTTTTCATGGGCAATGATCCTGGCAAAGTGAGAGCGGAAGCGCACGACGAGGCGAATGCCTTCACAGCGTAATCGCTACTTCCGTGGATTGCCAGAATAGGAATGTCGCGACAAGATTAGCAGGTCGGAAGTACCAGCCAGGCGCGATTGGCTGCTACGAGCCCTTTAGCCAGTAGTCATCCCGCCACCAGTAGAGCTGTTCCCA
>Ga0070665_100002055_pt1 | contig 22642 bp, 28 predicted proteins | sample KBSS13metaG_FD_65862 | JGI IMG/M metagenome (GOLD analysis project Ga0070665, IMG submission 65862) | Switchgrass rhizosphere microbial communities from Kellogg Biological Station, Michigan, USA - KBS S1-3 metaG | ecosystem: Host-associated > Plants > Roots > Rhizosphere > Soil ... | reverse complement strand
CGAGCCATGCGGGCATCGCTACCGGAACGGCTGCGCTGTTCGACCATCACGGACAGATCGGCGCGGCCACCGCGACCACGCTGGCCAACGGGGGCTTCGTGTCTCGGACGATCGGGTGAGCGGCCCTCAGGTCAGGTACTGCGCGGTCGATCCCGCGACGGGCATGTCGCCCATCCCCAGCTTGCGGTGGTCCCAGCTGCGCAACCGCGTCGGCACGACGCGCACCGCGATGCGGTTGTGCATCATCTGCTCGACGAACGGTTTCATCTCGTCGGTGTAGGGGCCGGTATAGCGCTCCCAGACGCTGACCCCAACTCGGTGGAGCAGATCCTCGTCGGCGTCCACGATCTCAGCGCGACCGTCGATCGAGACTCCCCGCAGCGTGGAGTACGTCAGCCCGTCCTCGATCATCACCGTGATCGTCGGGTCACGGCGCAGGTTGACGGCCTTCTGGGACTTTGCCTTCGTCTCGAACCAGATTTCGCCGTCGAGCACCGCGTACCACATCGCGACCAGGTGCGGTTTACCGCTCGCCGACAGCGTGGCCATGGTCGCGGTGCGACTGTGTTCGATGAACTCGGTGATCTCGTCGTCGGTCATGACGATCTTGGTGCGCTCGTTCTGTCCCACACCCCGATACTCGCAGGTACCCGCGACCAAGCGCGTCACCGGTACCTCATTTTCGGGATACGCTCTGCGCCAACGCCGAACCCGAGCCACAGGATCTCCCAGCCCATGAAACGAAGTCGCAGCCTGGCGGCCGCAGTCAGCGCTGCCGCGCTCTTGATCGGCGGGTGTTCGGCCACCGTCACATCCGGCCAAGCCGTCTCCCCCGTGTACGACGCGTTCCGAGCGGGCGGGCTTCCGGTTCAAGAGGGTCCCAGCGGGGTCCGGGACGACGCCCCCGCGCCGGAGGGCGACGTGAAGGGCACCGACGGCGGCCCCATCGACAAGCTGGCGCTGCTGGCGGTCAACGACATCTCGGACTACTGGCAGAAGAACTTCTCCGAGTCACTCGACGGCAAGTTCACCCCCATCACGCGTTTCGTCTCATACGACTCGGACGACCCCAGCAGCCCGCCGGTGTGCGGCAGCAAGACGTACAGGAATCCGAACGCGTCCTACTGCCCAAGCAAGAAGCTGATGTCCTGGGATCGTGGCGTACTGGTGCCCACTGGAAAGAAGTACTTCGGCGAGACCTCCGTTGCGGCGCTGATCGCGCACGAATACGGGCACGCCGTCCAAACCATGGCGAACCTGGTCGAGGAGGACACCCCAGGAATCGTCTGGGAACAGCAGGCCGACTGCTTCGCGGGCACGTACATCCGTTGGGTGGCAGAGGGTCAGTCACCGCGGTTCCAGCTGAGTACTGGCGACGGCCTCAATCACGTTCTCGCGGCGATCACCACGATTCGCGACAGCGTCTACGGGCCCAACGACGCTGAGCTGATCCAGCAGGGCCACGGCACCGCGCTCGACCGCATCAGTGCGTTTCAAATCGGGTTCACCTCCGGCGCGTCCGAGTGCGCCAAGATCGACTACGACGAGATCAAGCAGCGTCGTGGCGACCTGCCCCTCGTCTTGAACGATCCGAGCGGCGAGGGCGGCAACGTCACCATCGACGAGGACAACCTGCAACAGTTGATGGAGGTTCTGGGGGCGGTCTTCAAGCTCGCAAATCCGCCCACACTGTCCTTTGACCAGCCCACGTGCAGCGATGCGAAACCCACCCCGCCGGCGTTCTACTGCCCATCGTCCAACACGATCTTCGCGGACCTCGACGCGCTGAAGGTTCTCGGCGCCCCTGCGGACCTGGAAGACGACATGCTGGTCAAGGGGGACAACACGGCGTTCGCCGCCGTCACGTCTCGCTACGCGCTCGCCGTCCAGCACCAGAAGAACCTGCCGCTCGACAACGCCGCCGCCGCGTTGCGGACCGCATGCCTGACGGGCTTTGCACAGGCCGCGATGATCGAGCCCGTCCAATTGCCAAGCGGCGAACAGGGTTTGACGCTCACGGCAGGCGACTTCGACGAGGCCGTCGCCAGCCTGCTCACCAGCGGCTTCGTCGCGAGCAACGTGAACGCCGAGACCGTGCCGTCGGGCTTCACCCGAATCATCGCCTTCCGGTCGGGGCTGGCGGGTGACGAGGACCTCTGCTTCAAGCGGTTCAAGTAAATGGACTATCCGGTCGTGGCGCCCCCACTGCCGCGTCCCGTCATACTCGACCAGCTCTGGACCGATCTGACGTTCATTCACTGGCCGGTCGACGCCGAGCGCATCGCTCACCTCTATCCACCGGGTACCCGGCCCGACGTCTTCGACGGCGCGACGTACGTCGCATTGGTGCCGTTCGCGATGCGGAAGACGCGACTGGGCCCGTCGCTGCCGCTGCCGTACTTCGGGACGTTCCTAGAGACCAACGTCCGGCTCTACTCCATCGACGATCGGGGTCGTCACGGAGTGCTGTTTTGTTCGTTGGAGACGGCCAGGCTCGCGGTGGTGCCCGTCACCCGGGTTGGCCTGGGCGTTCCGTACACCTGGGCGCGGATGCGCATGACGAAGCACGGTGACGAGGTGGCGTACGAAAGCGTTCGGCGTTGGCCGCGGCGTGGCCTGCGAGCGCAGGTGACCGTTTCCGTCGGTCAGCCCGTCGAGCCGACGCCACTCGAGGTGTGGCTCACTGCACGCTGGGGTGCGCACACGCGCAAGCTCGGCAAGACGTGGTGGGTGCCCAATGACCACGAGACGTGGCCGTTGCGGGCTGCGACCGTCGTAGACCTCACCGACGACCTGGTCGCCGCGAGTGGGCTGGAACCCGCTGGCCCGCCGCTACGGGCCCTGTTCTCGACTGGTGTGCATGCCCGTTTCGGCCGTCCGCAGCTCGTCGACGCGAGCGCCCGTTGATGCAACAGATGATCGATTCGGGCCAGATTCAACTGGTACACAAGGAACTTGACGACGATGACGATCGCCAGCCATCCGCGCGGATGAGTGGCGGTGCAGACAAGGGTGCGCCACGATGTGGAAGAGAGCAGTCAGCTCGATCCAGCCTTACCGGGATGGCAGTGGGAACCTGACGAGATACGAAGGTTGGCAAGCCGCGCAGCCGGTCTGGTTGCCGAAGCGCTCATCGCCGGCTCGGCTGATGACGTCATGCGGCGGCCGTCTCGAAACCGAGTCAATGCGTGGGCTACTGAATCGTGGCCAACCAGCGGTACTTCGGAAGATTCGTTGTGGGATGAGGTCCGCGCCGCCGTCATTCCCTACCCCTTCGGCAATGGCCACCCGCGCTTTTCGGCATGGGTGAACTCGCCACCGCACCCGCTGGCGGCGATGGCCGCTGGAATCGCTTCCTCCATGAACCCGAGCGTGGCTGGCGGAAACCATGCCGCGGTGCATCTCGAGCACCAAGTCGTCAGGTGGTTCTGCGAACTCCTCGGTTGGCCCGTTGCAGCAGGGGGACAACTGGTTTCGGGAGCCTCGGCGGCTGCCTTGACGGCGCTGACCGTCGCGCGACACCGCGCCGCTGCCAACATTGGTGTCGACGATCGCAGGACAGGCGTGAGCGGGCTTGGGCGTAGGCCGCTGATCTACGCGACTGCGCAGGCGCATGGCTGCCATACCAAAGCGGTTGAGGCGCTGGGCATCGGATCAGCCAACATCGTCGAAATCGCCGCCGACGATGGCCACCGAATGATTCCCGATCTACTGGATCGGCAACTTGCCGAAGATATTTCGAGCGGCCACCTTCCGATTGCCGTGATCGCGACAGTGGGCACGGTCAACACCGGCGCCGTTGACCCCATCGAGCAGATCGCCGCCGTATGCAAACGCCACGGCGTGTGGATGCACGTCGATGCGGCCTACGGTGGGCCAGCGGTACTACTGACCGATGTCTGGCCGGTCGAGAAGGCAGCGCTCAGCGCGGCCGACAGCCTCGCCGTCGACCCCCACAAGTGGCTCTACGTGCCCGTCGACGCTGGGCTGGTGATGTTCTCCGACATGACCGTCGTCCGCGACACCTTTAGCCACATACCCGACTACCTACGTAGCGGCGGTGACCCCGACGAACCAGTCTGGTTCTCTGAGTTCGGCTTGGAGCAAACCCGACCCTTTCGCGCGCTCAAGGTGTGGATAACGCTCAAACACCTGGGACGACGACGGCTCGGGCAGTTGATCAATCGTGACATGGCCGTCGCAGCGGCTCTCCTGCGCGCGGTCGACGAGGCACCCGACTTCGAGCTGCTTGCTCACGGATTGTCCGTTGTCTGTTTCCGCCACCGCCCTGCGGGACTGCCCGCCGACGCACTCGACGATCACAACCCATCCGCGCTGCGGCATCTTCAGCAGCGCGGCCACGCCTTCATCGCCGGTACTCGTGTCGACGATCATTTCGCGCTGCGTGCCTGCGTGGTCAACCCCGCGACCACAACCACCCATACCAACACGCTGCTGGATAACATCCGTTCGGCCGCAGTGAGCTAATCCAGCGTGGCGACCACCCCAAACACCGCGCCCTCGCATGACCGTTGAAGCGGCGCGCTTGCTGTCTGTCCCGTCGTCGCGTTGGTTTCAGCTAGGCCATCGTGGAGTGTGGCACGCGAAACTCCGGAGACCCGGCAGCTGGATCAGCGCGGCCATCGCGCAAAATTGCGTCGCGCCGATGCACCCGCTGGGAGAGATTGGCTTCGTGAATGAGCCCGGGCGGTCGACGCCAAACAGTGTGTGCTGCAATGGTTTCCCGATGTCCCGGTTCTGCGCGAATACTCGTGGGGCCAGCTGTGGCCCCACCGGCCCGAGTTCTCCTTTTCGGTCAGCTACGCCTAATACGCGCCTCGAACGGTAGCGACGAGGCGTCTCAGCGAGGAAGCGGCTTGCGCCAGTCGTTCATCGTCAACAAGATCCGACTCGATGGGGAGCCGGACCATTGGGGTTCGAGGCCGAAGTGGCGTGCGAGTTGAACCACCCGTTGGCCCACCATGGTGTCGGTTTGTTCGCGGACTTCTCGCTGGGCCTCTGGTTCGCCTCGACCTGCCGCGGCGATCAGCGACTGCGGCAGTGCGGGATGTGCACGAAAGGCACTGTAGCCCAGATACACCGACGGATTTGGCTCGCCCAGCGCTTGAGCGTCTTGCTCGTGAAAGAACGTGTACGCCCACTCTCGGTAGCGGTACCAATCGTCCGGATCCGGATTGGGTGTCCGCTCATCGTCGATCTCGCGGGTCGCACACTGCGTGCAACACGAGAAGCACATGCGCGCCAGGATGCCCTCGGATTCCAAGTGGTCGAAGGTTCTCTGAAGCCGGCCATAGTCACCGGTATCGGTCCACGACGCTTGCTCGGTTACTCGCGCATTCCACATCGACTCGAACAAGGCGGTCGCCGAGTCCGGAGGCACGACACCGGAGTCATCGACCCATGCCAGCACCCATTCAAGAACATCGTCGTACTGCCAGAACCCTGCGACCAACAACGTGCTGATGAATTCGGCAAGCTCGTCGCGGCTGCCTGTTTCCCAGTCAAGGATACGCATGGGTCAAGCCTATCGACGGTCAATCGACCTGCCGCACACCAAAATGAGCCAGGACGGTGCTGCCACACATGAAGTTCGTCTCGAACCAAATGGTCACCTGATAGACCGTGACCCTGCTGCAGCTCGACACCAATCGTTGAGAGTCTCAGGCAGGCGCGGCCACCGCGCGTGCCGTACCTCCTGCTGGTTCTGATGCCATATCGCGGGCGTACTCAGTGGGCGAGCATCCCGCTACTCGTGCGAACGCAGTCGTGAATGCGGTCGCAGACTGGTAGCCGACCACCTGCGCCACGTGCGCGACGGTTGGCCGCTGGGTCCTCAGTAGGTCTTTGGCCAAGGCCACCCGCCACTCCAATAGGTACTGCATGGGCGTCAAACCCACTGTCCTGGTGAATCTTTGCGCGAACACTGCGCGCGATACCGCGGCCACGCTTGCAAGGTGTTCGACGGTCCAGCCGCGGGCGACGTCGGCGTGCATCGCACGCAGCGCTGGGGCAAGCATTGGATCCGCGAGGCCTGCGATCAGTCCTCTGCCGCGGCTGCCTAGCTCCGGCGCGGCGGGAACCCGTGTGGCTTCGATGACGAGCACTTCGACTAGGCGTTTGAGGATCACGTCGCGACTGGGCCCGTCGGTGTCTGCTTCTTCGGCGATGAGTTCGACCAACCGGGTTAGCCTGGCCGCGCCCGATTGGCCGCCCCGTACCAGGATGACCGGTGGAAGGAGTGCGACCAGCAGGGCAGCGCTGGCCTGGTCGAAGCGGAAGTACCCGCCGAGCATGCGCATGTTGATCGGTTCGGAGTTGTCGCCGTGGTGGGCGTCACCTGAGTGGTCGAGCGGCGTGAAGATCGGGGTGGCGTCAGGGTGGCTGCGCATCGTGAACTCCGGTGTCTGCGGGAAGAACAGGAAGTCACCGCGGCGAAGTTCCATGTCTTCGAGGCCGTGCGGCTCTAGCAGGCACGACCCGTCGAGCATCAGGCAGAACGCGGGGTCGCCGTAACGAGGCTTCTGAACGCCCCATCTGCCATCACCGGTGATGATCTTGGCCAGGACCGCCTCAGGGCGCAGCAGCGACATCAGCTCCTCCATCGGTTCCGTGCCGCCGCCCATGCTGCAGACGCTAGCGTGGACTCCGTTCCACTGCCGGCGTCCATATTTGGACGAGTCAAGTCATGTCGACTGGGCCAGCGCCACGGCATCGGGGCCCGCCGGGAACCTCAGCTGATCTGATGTGTCGGTGGCGGCCTTGAACACTACGTCCGCGACGTCGCCGGGGGTGGTCACCTCGCCGGGCTGACCAAACGCTTCCATGATGGGTGCCGCGAACGGAAGGTAGTCCTCGGGGGTTTGGCTCATGCGGTCGGCGCCATTGCTGGTGAACGCCGTCGACGGTCCGTAACCCGGCTCGACGAGCTTGACCCGCACCCCGAAGAAGCCCAGCTCCAAAGCCAGCGATCCGGAGAAGCCCTCGACCGCGGACTTGCTCGCGGTGTAGACGGCGGCCAGCGGCATTGCCGCCAGCGTGGTGCTGGAGGTGACATTGACGATGACCCCAGAGCGGCGCGCCCGCATCTGCGGGACAACTGCCTGGGTCATGGCCATGGCGCCAAATGTATTGGTGTCGAAGAGTTCTCGTGTGGTACTCATGGGCGTGGCTTCGAACACGCCGATACCACCGATGCCCGCATTGTTGACCAGGACATCGATCGGACCGCTGGCCTGGACCGCACCGGCAATGCTGTCCGGGTTCGTCACGTCCAGCGCGAGTACTTTCACCCGATCTGAACTCGGCAGTATGTCTTGGCGCGGAGTTCGCATGGTGGCGACGACGTTCCAACCCTCGTCGTAGAACCTCTGCGCAGTGGCGAGGCCGTAACCCGAAGAGCAGCCGGTGATGAGCACTGTTGTCATGACTGAAAGTTAACGAGCGCAACCAGTCACGGACAACGCCGTCCCGTCTCGGATTGCTTCGTGATCGTCTTGACCGGCACACCGAGCTGGCCGGTGCAAACCCTCTCAGTTCCGGTCGGCAAGTGAGCAGGTGATCCCGGAACAGGCCGGAGCTGACAGGCCGCGGCTTGCCCACCACCATCGGGTACTGAAATCAACTGCGTCGCAACCCAAGCCGCGCGGTGACGATGTGAAGTTCGTCGGGGTGTCGGCGAACGGATGCGAGCACCAGTCGCAGTCTGGCGGGCCTCTCCGTGCGTGCTGGTCTAGTTTGCAGGGGTGAACGGACGGTGGCATGTCGCTGAGGAGGTCACGTGACGACCTGGACGCGGGAGCAGATCCTCGAACAGTCCGCAGCATGGGTGTCTCCGTGGCGCCCGCCTGAGTCCACTCATGCTGTGGTCGACGGCTACGAGTTCTACATCCTGGGTTCGGAGGCCACCGTGATGGCTTGTCCTGCAACGTTACCGGGTTCAGGAGACGGGATTCGAGGCGCACTCGGTGCAGCTGCCCGCTGCGGTGCCGAGTCGCTGCAGATCACGGTGGGGCCCGATTATCCGGGAGGTGACGCGACGTTGGAGGAGCTCGCAACGATGTCGGCGGTCGCCCTCGAGGTTGCCGACATCCTGGCGGTGGACCTGTCGAGCTCGACCGCCGAGACCGTGCCAGCACCATCAGATGTCGACGTGGTCGAGGTGGAGACCCTCAAGGAGGTCGCTGCGTTCGAACGCACGTCTGCGCTGGGGTGGGGGTACCCACTGCCGTCGGATGACGACATCCGCTCGGCCCATCGAAAGGTGACGCCGGGTTCATTCCTTGCGCATTGCGCCGGCGTTCCCGCTGGGACGGGCGGTTTCACCCTCGTGCAGCCGGTCGCGCGATTGTGGGGTGCAGCCGTGATACCGGCGATGCGGGGTCGGGGTGTCTATCGGGCACTGGTTGCTACCCGACTCTGCGCAGCCGCTGCGCGGGGCGCGACCCTCGCGTTGGTCCATGCCGGGCCCATGTCCTCACCCATCCTTCAGCGGCTGGGTTTTCTAAAGTTTGGCGAGCGCCGCACATTCCGGGTCGACATCGGCTCCTGACCCGACGCGATGGCTGAACACCCCGCTACGCCACGGCGTCGCCGAGCGCGGCAGGCGGCGGTGCAGATGGGCGTCCACGCGCAGGATGTGCGCCAGCCCGCAAGACCACCCCGAGTGGGTAGCTGGCGAACAGGCTCACCGTCATGGACTCGATGACGGTTCGCACCCACGTGGATCTGATCGACCACGAATCTCTAGATCGAAAACAGACCGTCAAGTGGAAGTCGCGTTCACGTAGTCGCGAGTTCGAGCTGCACTTCCACGAGCCAATCCGAGTAGTCGGTGTCGTTGGTTTCCAGGTAGAGCTCGCGCCACCGTCCCCGTTGGACGCTGAGCAACTGGTCGTGGGCTTCGGCCCAGCGCGCGATGGACTGGTGAGCTTCGTTCATGTCCGCGACGGTCCCGCGTCGCACCACCGACGCGACCCAGACTCCCGGAAGCTCGACGACGTCGAGGCCAGGCACGCTCGCCGTCGGTGCGAGGAAACCGGCGTGCAGACGCAGAGTGTGCTCGTCGTCATCCCGCCACGAGATGGGTGAGGCCCGGTCGGCGGAGGCGGCGTCCATCAGCTCGATGACGCGGCCGAAGAGTGCCTCGACGTCGAGTTCTTCGTCGTCAGATTCCTCGCCAATGAACTGGTGCAGCGCGAGAACCCGTTGCGGTGCAACGGTCTTCAGCTCGACGTCTGTGATGGTCATCGTCTGCTCGCTTTCGATCAACCGCAACCGTGCACGCACACGGTCGAGGGTCTGTCCGTCTCGAAGTAATTGCGTCTCCAGATCGGCTGCGCGCATGCGCAGCATTCCTCTGAGCTCGACGACGTCGATGCCGTCTGCTAGAAGCGTCCTGACCTGCTCTAGCGGGAAACCTAGGTGCTTGAGCGCAACGAGTCGGTTGAGCCTCGTCAGCTGATTGGCGTCATAGCGGCGGCGTCCCGTGCTGGGATCGACCTCGGCCGGCACCAGCAGGCCGATCCGGTCATAGTGACGCAGCATGCGCACACTCACCCCGCCCAGCTGTGCGAATGCACCGATCGAATACATGAAGACCACGATCGCGCATGACACCGTGTCATGTGCAAGAGCTACGGGGTGGCCTGCGACCTCGAGTGGTCCAGGAATCGGCTGAAGACCGACGTGCGGGACCGGATCTGATCGACCTCGAATCTCTACGAACGCGACCACAGACAACGTGCGGCGTGCCGCTGAGGCTTCGTACCGTGGCTAGATGACGTGGCGCTTCGTTCGACGTGTGGATGGATTGAGCTATGACTTCCTCCTCGAGGAGGACCCGAAGTTTGGCCATCCGTCCTATCGCCGTGTGGATTTCGCCGTGTTCTGTCGAAGGTTGCCTGACTTTGGATGGTGCGTTGTCGACCCCGATGGGCGCGTACTTTCTCGGCCGGTTGACGATCCAGGCTTCGGCGAGTTGCCTCCCACAGGAGCGTGGCTGAGCGGTAAAGGTGACCGCGCCTACGTGTATGACCTGGTAGAGGCTCCCAGTCCGTGACTGCGTCGACCCAAGACGGCAACTGATCGTTCTCGAATCTACTTACATCTGAACCGCCGTCGGCGTCGTCGCAGCCGCTTCTGGCCAATCCGACCGTGGAGCTCTCACGGGAGGCCCGTGTGGTGAGGATAGTGGCGGTTCGCCCTTGCGGCCCTGGCCGTCGGCAACGCCTACCTCGAATCAGGACCTGGAGTCCCATCTGGCCTCCGGACCAAAACGCGCTCCGGACCATTCGACCCACTCTTGAGTCGGCGGTCGAATCTTTTCCGCGACATCGCGAAGCACCGACGTCAGGCCGGGATCAAGGTGAAGCAAGCCGGCGAGCAGATCGGACCTTTTTCTATCCCTTACACCTTCAGCCCGCTCCTCAGAAATACGCGCACAGACCGCTTCCGGTGGCCGAAAGGCTCTCACGCACTTAGATATCGATGAGATCTCCTCCAATCATCCGCCAGGTTCACGGCGAACAGTTCGGCCTGATACGTCATGCGGTTAGACCCCACCATCCTTCTGCGCCACAATCGCACCCCAGCAACCGAAGCTCGACCCCGTGGTCGCCTGGCGAGGGCGATAGACCGCGCGGCGGTGCGCGGTCACATCGCCGATGACACCGTGACGAGTGTCGTCTCCATCGCCGGACCACTGGTGGCCGGAGCGCGGAATATCGCGGAGACCGAGCGGCCTCCGTTCTTGAGCTCCCCTGCGGGGATGGTCCAGGCTTCCACCACCGCGCATCGTTGAAAGACCCCCCGGTCGTACCAGCCCTGGAGGATCGAGTCGGGCGGCGTGCTCGTCACGGGTCCTCCGGTGGAGACGGCCGGCGGGCACGATGCGGAGGCGTCCGTCAGCCACTTGTGTTCCCCTGCACCGGTTTTCGCGATGAACGCGTCGACGGCGGACCGTGGTGCGTTGAACGCCACCTCGACAGTTCGGGCCTCCGCACCCCAGTTCGTCGTGCGGCTGATGCCGCGGATCGGCACGAATGCATCGGGGATGCGCGCCGTGTTGAATGCGGCGTCGAGCTGTTGCACAGCCTCGCCATTGGAGAGATCCGTCGTCGTCATGGCGGTGTCGGATTCACACGCCGCAACCATGCCGACAACGACGAATACCGTTGCCGCGAGACGCCGTGACGATGCCATCACCATGTCTAGGAACCCTTCCACGGACCGTCGGAGTGGCACAGATTCGGTGCCCGCGAAGTTTGGGCGAAGCCGGTCAGGCGATCGTGCTCATGATGAGGGTGGTCACCTGATCGGGGTTGGTGGGGGTGCGCGGAGTTCTGGACGTAGACTGCTCCCGTGGACCGCGCGGTGTCCTGGTACTCGGTGGCAGCGATGGTCCGCGATGCAATCGCTTTGCAGCGCTAATGGATTCCACGGTCGAATCCGTCGTTCAGTGTTTGGTCACGGGTTTCTGCGGCCGTGTTGAGCGGACACGCCTCGGAGGCTTCGTTCAGCCGATTCGGACCTCCCTCGGTTCTGACGGTCGAGATGAACTGGTCGAACGCGGTTCGGCTGGCGTTGAAGCCCCTTGGACTGTTCCGGTTTCCGATCCCCAGGTGGTCGTACTGTCCGTTGCGGTCAGCGGGATGAAGGATTGCGGGATTCGGGTGCGGACACACAGCCAGTGGCTGTCAGCACGCCGAGGCTCAACAAGCACACGATCACGGCACCGTTCCTCGGACCGTTTGCACTCCGCGGCTGCACTCGGTCCCTCGACAGCGACGATCACCGATTCATCATCGAGGTAGCTGATCGCACACTCAACCGCTCAAGCGACCTGCGCAACTCCCTCCGTAGGATTAGCAGCCGTCTCGTTTCTACGAGTCCCGAACGGCCGTCCGCTCCGAGGGAGAATGCCTCTGTGCTGTCCGATCTGCGAGGTCATTCTGAGATTGGCGTTGCCTCGGGTGTGGGGTTCGTTCACCTTTGCGGCTTGGCCGCGACAAATGCCTTTCTGGCCCATGTCCCGGGCGAAGGGGTGGACTTCCCGGCAGGCGCCCTGGACGCCGTGCGCGCGTCGACGGCCTTGGCCACGTCGTAAGCGCGGGGGCGAAAATCCCGCGCGGAATCTAGCTTCCGCTCCGTTACCGTGGAATGGTGACTGACGCCGTCGATACGACCCGCAGGACCTTCCCCGGCATCAGCTCGCGTGCGTGGGAGCATCCAGCAGACCGCACGGCGTTGACTGCGTTGCGCAGGCTCAAGGGTTTCGACCAGGTGCTCAAGCTGCTGTCGGGCATGTTGCGCGAACGTCAGCACCGGCTGCTGTACCTGGCCAACAGCGCGAAGGTAGGGCCACGTCAGTTCCCCGATCTCGACACGCTGCTCGACGACTGCGTCGCCGTGCTGGACGCGCCCGTCAAGCCGCAGCTGTTCGTCCTGCAGTCGCCGCGCGCGGAGGCGGTCTGCATCGGCATGGATGAACCATTCATCGTCGTCAGCACGGGCCTCTACGACCTCATGACCTACGAGGAGATGCGTTTCGTCGTCGGTCACGAGCTGGGCCATGCCATGAGCGGCCATGCCGTGTACCGCACCATGCTCATGCACTTGATGCGGCTGGCGCGCTCGTTCGGTTTCATGCCGGTCGGCGGGTGGGCTCTGCGCGCGATCGTCGCCGCACTCATGGAGTGGCAGCGCAAGTCCGAATTATCCGGCGACCGAGCGGGTCTGCTCTGCGTGCAGGACATCGACACCGGCATCCGCGTAAACATGAAGCTGGCAGGCGGAAGGCACCTCGACCGGCTGGATACCCAGGCGTTCCTGGCGCAGGCCCGCGAGTACGACCGCGTCGGCGACATGCGCGACGGCGTGCTGAAGCTGCTCAACACCGAACTGCAGAGCCACCCCTTCTCGGTGCTACGCGTCGAGGCACTGAACACCTGGGTCGACTCCGGTGAATACGGTGACATCATGGCTGGCCGCTATCCCCTTCGCGCCGAAGATGATTCGGCCCGTTGGGTCGACGACGCCGCGGCAGGGGCTCGGTCCTACAAGAGTGGATTCGACGCCTCGGAGGACCCGTTGATCCGAGGATTGCGCGACGGGCTGTCCGGCATAGTCGACGGGGTCGGGCAGGCGGCCACCAACGCTGTGGGTGCGGTCGGCCGCAGGGTCTCGGAGTGGCGCAACAACTCGGGAAACTAACCGAGCCCCGACCGCGCGACGCCGCGTGATCGCATTCCGGGCCCGCAGTCCCTCATCGGAGGTCCTTGACCAAGGCGAGCCCTAGCGGAGCACTGCCCTGGCCGAGTGCCTTGGCCTCGGGATTGGCGTTAGGGCCGCATAGCCATGAGACATCGACCAGCCGACGGATGACGAGGCTGGCAACATCGGACTCGGTGACGGTATCGGCATCACCAGCGCCGATCAGTCTTCGCCGTGCGTGCCGTATGAGGATGTCGAAGGCCTCCGTCCGAGCCTGCTTGAGGTCTAGATCGTCCTGGTGACACAGGTAGCCAGCGGTCTACGATCCGATTGTGGGCACTACGAAGGTGGTCGCGGCCACGTCGCTGCTCCTCGCGGCGGGGTCCCTCCTGATGCTCGGTCCCTGGTGGCCTCCGCCGGCTCTCGTTGTGGTCCTGTCGCTCCTTCTAGCGGGGGTGTCCGTCCTGCTGACCACCATCCTCGCCTATAAGGACAGGTTGAAGTGGCTAGCGGGTTGGACTGCAACCGCCCGACAGCGCGGGCCGCAGGTGAGCTGGCAGGCCGGTCGCTGGGACACCGACCCCCGCCACGGTTACGTCGCCAATGTCGGCGACGGCACCGCCTACGAGGTCAACGTCACGGCCTCCGACCGAGTCGTCGCCGCAGCGCAAAGCGTTCCGCCCTATCGCGCCGATCGTCTGTCCTCAACGTCAGGACCACCCTGTTACCTCAACTTCTGCGTTGACCAACGCCTCGAACGGCCAGTTCCCTTCGGTTCAGAGAGTGCGGCTATACCGACTGCCCTGGACAAAACAGTTGACTCCGATCGGCGCGAGGTCGTCGTCCAAGTCAGCTGGCGGTCCGAGAACAGCGAGCATTTCACCCAGACTGTCCGCACCGGCACCTAAACGGCACAAACGGATCGTCGACTACATGTCGGACTACGAAACCCGATACCGCACAACGTCTTACACATGGTACCGACGCTCAGATCAGCTTAATAAAGGCTATTGTTGCGAGACGTTACAGATAACGCCGGCGTGGTTGCGCTCCACGTCGATCTGGCTTCGAGCCCGGGACCACACAATCGCTGCATTCCGAGCGCTCGAAACCATCGTCGAAGAAGATCGCAACGCTGCACCCCCACCGCCGGCCGATGCGATGAGTATCACCGAGCTCTCCGCTGCGCTCGGTGTGCGCTCGTCCGCACTTCGTTTCTGGGAGGAGCAAGGACTTGTCACACCCGAACGAAAGTCTCCGCTAGGTGTACGAGGCCGATACGTCGTTGACGTGTATCGGCGCTAGCGATGCCGGGCTGAAACGACGAGACCCCGAGCCATTGACTCGGGGTCTCGCTCAGGCAGCGGATTTCGCCGATCACGTCAGTGGGCAGGTCGGTCCGCGTTCGCGTGGATCGCGTCGCGACAGTAGACCGCGAGGCCCGGAAGCCCGAATGATTCGTCGTATGTGGCGACGTACCTGGGGTCGCTCACGTACATGTCGCCCAGGTTGCGGTGGAAAGCCGGCGGGCACTCGTAGAACCAGCGATTCACGTGGAGCCGGTGTTGCTCGGCCGCATTCATCGCCTCTTCAGAGTCGGCCGGGAGCCCAGCGCGGAAGGCGTCGGACAAGGCCTTCTCAACAGCTTCTCCCTCGGCCTTGATCTGGACCCATTCATCCTTGCTGTAGGACTTCGCTCGGCGCTGCGATTCCTTCCACTCTGCGGTCTCGCCCCACTTCTGCTCGGCCTCTTTCTGGTAGTCGTCGAAGCCGTCACCGAAGAGTTCGCGCATGTCGTCGTCGGTCATGGCTGTGTTCGTCATTGCTTTCTCCAATGCCTGATCGATTGCCTCGACGAGGTCCTTCATCTCATCGAGCCGGGACATGACGCGTTCGCGCTGGCGAACCAGGTGGCTGACCTCGTCGCCCTCGTCCAGCAGGCTCGCGATCTCGTCAAGAGACAGCTCGAGCCGGCGGTAAACGATGACCTGCGACAAACGCGTCAGGTCCGCCGACGTGTAAACCCGATAACCCGAGGCTGCACGCCGACTCGGGGTTAACAATCCAATTTCGTCATAGTGGTGAAGCGTCCGGACCGTGATGCCAAATCGCCGCGCGACTTCGCCCACGGTGAGTTCGTCCACCTGCATCTCCTGCGTCACGTCGGTAAGGCTGGTGCATCACGTCGCGTGAGGGTCAAGTCTTGACAACAACGTCATCGCCAGCAACAGCTAGGCGGAGTGTTGAGCACGTGGATTTATCAGTAGGTTGATTGGTGTGTTTCTTGCTGTGCCCTGCGATACCGCGGATGGTTCTATCGATCATGAGGAACTTAATATCTCTAGGTGCGTTTCCATGCGCGGTCCGGGCGGGCCGCTGTCCTTAGGCGGGGCATGACGACCGTTTGGTCGTTCTGTGGAGCACTCGCAAGGGAGCGGGATTTGTCGCTAGGCTGACGGCATGCGGCGCGTGATTGTTGCTGTTGCTGCTATGGTGGCCGCCGCGTGCAGTTCGTCGCCGCCAACGCCGCCTCCAGCGAATCCCCCTCTCCCCGCGCCGCCCGCGATGGCCTTTCCGGCCACGTCGCTGCTGTGTCGCGTGGCCGATGACTTCAACGGAGCCAAAGCGACCTACTATCTCGAAATCCATTCCGCAGCATTCGATTTCAGTCCTTGCAACGCTGGTATCGCACGGATCGTGGTGCGCCCTGCAGATCTCAATCACCCCGATGCGGGGCTGGCGCCCGGTCCGCGGCATGGCTGCACTTATAGCGGGACCACCGACCGCAGTGTCAACGGCGTCATCACGGTCTTCACCACCTTCGAGCCTGCCAACCTGGCCACCGTCGACGCACTCTGTGCAGCACACCACGGACTGGGCCCTTTATCTGTAGCGACACAGCCTCATTAGGGTTTTGAGCAAGGTCGAGTCGTCAATCACATGTGTAATCCGCTAGGACCGGGCTGTTCCCTGGTGCACGTGTAACCGATGCCCCGCAGTGTGGCGATCTCGCGGTGTCGCTCGGTGACCCGGATGTTGTCATCGTCCAGTTCGCGGTTTTCGGCCAGACGCGCGGGATATTGGTCTCGCTGTGGTGCTCGCTGGCGGCCGATGGGAATGTCGTTAGAATTGGCCACAATTCGGTGCGGTCGGCTCACCGTTGAAGCGCGCGGCGATCCATTGCATTGCTGGTTCGCCGTCGACGAGCATCGGCAAGGCGTGGTTGATCACCAGCTTGTTCAGGAACGGTGGCTCCTCGTTGGTGCGGAACTCGACGTCGGCGCCCTTGCCGCACCAGTCCCGGCCCAGCTGATTGGCGGCCGTCCACGGCACCAGCGGGTCGTACCGGTTGCTGTTGATCAGGACCGGGGCGTTGGGTTTGTACTTGCCCAGCTTCTGCATCTCGAACAGCGACTTGAACGGTTCTTCCTCGACCAGCACGTTGATGTCGTCGGTGAAGTAGGGCTGCAGATGCCGGAACATGAAGTCGACGATGGTCTGCGCGACGCACTGTCGCGACACGCTTTCGAGCATGTCCTTACCCCGTTGCGTGAGCTTGGAGCGGATCAGGTCGGCGAACTCCGGGTAGGCATAGATCTCGCCGTTGAGCGCATAACCGACCACGCCGACCAGTGCGCTGCCGTCGGTGTACGGGAACAGCTCTTTGAGGTCGGCCACCGGGGCCCCGGCGTAGGTGCCGACGACGTGCAGTTCAGGTGCATAGGAGGAGGCCAGCTCGGCTGCCGACGCCGCGGCACCGCCGCCTTGCGAGTAACCCCAGAAGGCCACCGGCCCGTCGGGATCCAGCGAGGTGCCGGGGAGCTTCTTGGCGGCGCGAGCGGCGTCGAGCACCGCGGCGGCCTCGGCGACCCGGTTGACGTACGTGTGCATCCCCGGAGTGCCCAGGCCCTCGTAGTCGGTCATCACGATCGCGAAGCCGCGGGCCACCATGGTCGCGATGAACCCTTCTTCGTAGTTGACCATGATGTCCCAGCCGCCCGAATAGTGGATGCCCTGGTTGAACTGTCGCGACGGCGCACACTGGTTGCCCTGGCCCTGTGTGCCCACCGCGTAACTGATCAGTGGTCGCGGGCCCTTGCCCGGCCAGTCGTTGTACGGCTCGAAATAGGTGCCCGTCACGGCGACCGGATTTCCGCGAGCATCGGTGCTGCGGTACATGATTCGCGTCCCGGTGGCCATAATCGCGCCGAGTTGACCTGATGGCTCCAGCACCAAGCGCGAGGGTTCGGTGCGGATGAGATCACCCGGGGCGCCCGGCGGCAGGGGGTCTGGGGGAAGGTAGAACGCCTCGTATTGGGGTTCGTCTCCGGTGTCGGCGGACGCCGGGCCTGCGGTCGAGAACAGTGAGCCCCACAGCAATAGGACGGCAAAGATCCCCCGAGTGCGGCGCATTACTGGACAGTAACAACGGCGTGGTCAAAGTGGCGGCATTTCGCTAACAATTTAGTGAAATGGGCGGTATGTGCAGGCCATGACCGCTTTTGATGATGCCTGGCGTTACTGGGCGGCGAGACCGCTGAGCATCGCCCGTATATGTCGGTCGAGGTCGTGCGCGTCGGTCACGGCCGGCCAGCCATACACGAAACTCAGCATCACGCCGCTGACGTAGGTCAACACCGTCACCGCGCGCTCTTCGATCGTCTCGACATCGGCAGGGGGCCTGTCGTCCGTCCATCCTGCGACGACATCGCGCGCCAGGCCATAGATCTGCGTGGTGACCTTCGACATGGTCGCGGCGAGGTCGGGGTCGCGGCGGGCGGCGAGAGCCAATTCGTGTCGAGCCCGAGCGCGGGTCAGCCCGGGGTCGGTCGCTGAGAACATCACCAACCGTGCGAAACCCAGCGTCCCGGAGAAGTGCCCATCGCCGTCCCCATCAGCGTCCAGCCCAGCTGCCAGCGCCAGATCGGCTACATCGAGTTCGGTTATCCGCTCGGCGATTCCGTGAACCAGCGCCTGACGGGTCGGAAAATGATAAGACGTGGTTCCGGCCGGCAGACCTGCCTTCTGATCAACTCGCGGGTGGCTCAAGCCGTGAGCGCCATCGGAGCCCAGCAACACGATGGCAGCGTCGGCGATATCGCGCCGACGCTGCGGGGCGTTGTAGCTTCGACGTGCAGCGATACCCCCGATGCTATCGAGGCGACCGCAGATCTCGGGCCGATTCCGATGGGCTGCGCGCGGCTGCGCAGCGAGGTTCGCCCGAGACCCCCGCGACTACCGGCCCACGCCCCGATCGGCCCGTCCGGATGGTTGCAGGTCATCGACGGCGGCGCCACCGACGAGCAGACCCAGGAAGGGCCGTGGTGAACAAAGCCGCCAAAGACGCTCTCACCGACCCGATCTCGGCGGACATGAACAAGGTGATCCGACAACTCAAACTCTCACCCATGCTCGACACGCTGCCCGAAAGGCTGGCCCTGGCCCGCCAACAACACCTGTCCCGCGCCGCGTTCCTCGAACTGGTCCTCGCCGATGAAGCTACCCGCGGCGACACCAGCTCCGCAGCCCGCCGGGCCCGCGCCGCGGGCCTGGACCCGGCCATGCGCATCGACACCTGGGACGACCACGCCACGGTGCGCTACGACCGCACGGTGTGGACTGATCTGACCAGTCTGCGGTTCCTCGGCGCCGCGCACGGGGCGGTCATCCTGGGTGCGGTCGGGGTCGGCAAGACCCACCTCGCCACCGCACTCGGCCACATCGCAGTGCGACGCCGGATCCCCACCCTCATGCTGCGTGCTGATGCAATGTTCAAGCGGCTCAGAGCATCTCGACTCGACCACAGCACCGAAGCCGAGATGCGGCGCCTCGCCCAAGTCCGCCTGCTCATCATCGACGACTTCGCACTGCAACCAGCTGGATGCCACCGCCACCGCCGACTTCTACGAACTCGTCGTCGCAAGCCACCAACGCAACGCGACCATCGTGACCTCCAACCGCGGCCCCGACGAATGGCTGACCGTCATGAGCGACGCGATGCTCGCCGAATCCGCCGTCGACCGACTCACCTCCACCGCCCACGAACTCGTCGTCGAAGGACCCTCCTACCGGCAACGCCAGAAGCCCTCAGTTGACAGTCCGTCACCGAGCACTGATCATCGCCACTGAGCCAAACAGGTGGTCCCTAGCCTCTGGCCAAACGGTGGTCCCATCACCCTGGCAAGCGACAGGAATCGCTTGCCGAAGCGGGCGGTAATTGTGGCGCAGCCGCGAGGTCAACTATTCCGGGTCACGCTGCCCAACCTGCAGGACGTGCCGTGGCTACCCAGTTGTTCCTCGCTGAGGGCAGGCAGCCACCACCACCTGCCAAATCCGTGGACCAGGACAGCTCCGGGCAGACACGGATCCCTCTCAATCGTCTGGATGGCGCACTGAAGCAGCCGTCGAAGCCGAAGCATGTTTGTGCGTCGACATCGGGGTTGGGCGGCGCTGTGGGCGTGGGCCGCGGTATGCGCCCCCGCGCAGGCACCCACGTGTCCGTCCGAGTGCCGACACTTAGTAGGTCGACCGCTCCGCGTCTCGGGACATACGCGATCAACTCCCGTGGCCACTGCCTCGACAGCCAGCGAGGTAGACAGTCGCAAAAACACAAAGGTCACGACCCGTTTGAGTTCGTGACCTTTAGCGCCGCAGTTCGTAGAACCGCTCATTGTGTGGGGAACGTTTCGGCTGTTCAGAGCGCCCTTTGCGGAATCGGTTCCAGCGGTTTTCTGCGGAATCTCCAGCGATTTATCCGGCGCACGTAGCGCGAACTGGATGACCCTGCGGTGCGGGCTGATGAGGCCAGGTACCGGCTTCTTGTGCGGTTTCAGCGCCGATGCAGGGTTGCGGATCTGCCGTGGGAGACGGCGCTGCCGGCGATCTTCCCCTCACAGGTAATTTTTGGCCGGGATTTATCTGGCGCATCGGACATGGCGCAGCGGGCCGGCGCGTTGTTCGCGCGGCCCGCTGCGGGTTGGGTCTCGTCAGGTCAGGGGCGGTGTTTTGGCGGGTTCGTGTCCGAGGTGGTCGCGGAGTTGGCGCCAGCGTACGTCGGAACAAAGTTCGCCCTGAGCGGATCTGGTGAAGGTTCCGAGGGAACGAAGTCGCCGCGAATCTGCGGCGGACGGAGAGCCGGGCTGCAACCCGGCTTTTCCCGTTTCTTGACGGTTTTCCGACGAAAAGTGCCTTACATCAACAGTTTCTGGTAGCCGTTCCTCCTCACTCTGTGGGCGCTCAGCCGGATGGCAGCGATCGACCGCAAGGAACAGGGCAGGGGCCTCGTCGCTGCGCTGCTGCGTGACGCGATCACCCGCGCGGTGGTGGCTGCGGAGATCATCGGCGTGGGGGCGCTGCTGGTGCACGCGCTGCACGATCAGGCGCGGGCGTTCTACGCCCACTTCGACTTCGAGCCCTCACCGACCGACCCGCTGCACCTGCTGCTGTTGATCAAAAACGCCCGCGCCCAACTCGACCCGCCGCAGAGGTGACCCGCGGATTCCGGATGACGCGGTGCCGCCGTCTTGTTCGTTGCCGCCGGGGCGCTCCTGTATCTTGCATTTCCCGGCTCTCCGCATCGTCTGGTCCGGGAGGAGTCTGCAACGGTAAGCTAGCAGAACGTGAGATGACGCTAGCCGCCACACCCCGGCAGGCCGCGGTGATGCTGCGCCGCGTGGTCGCAGTCACCGCGGCCGACGCCGAGATGGTGCGTTGCGCATACTGTGCGCTGCCCGTCTCCCACACCATGAAGCAGGACAGTCTTGCCGAACCGAAATAGCCCACGTGGTCTCACCGCCATCTGGTTACCGGGCCACCGCCGCTTTAGTGCTATCGCGGGGGCGCTGCTCATGACAATCGTGGCCGGATGCACGACACCGACTCTCGCGCCCACCGGACCGCCGGCGCCGACGCCGGTGTCAGCGCCGGCCACCCTGACCACCGATCCCACCCCCGACGCCGGAGGGTGCGCGCCTGATCGATTGGTGCGGTGCGTACCTGGGCTCGCCGATATCGAGCCCGGCCTGTTCGACATGGTGAGGGTCGGCCCGGCCGATGAGAGCTTCGGCTTCATCGCGTCGTCCGCTGCGAGCGGTGCCGTGCCACAATACTGCAGCCACCTGCCCGATCTGGGCGCCAAAGGCGCCCAGACGCTCGACGTCGCTTACCGGCCCGTGACCGATCCGGACCGGCGGCACTCCGATGACCGGTTTCCCAACGGGGTGTACTTCAACGTGCGATTCATGGCCGCCGGCACGGGCGAGGGCATCGCTGCCACGATGACCAACTGGGCTCACCGGTGCCCCATGTGGAGCTTCACTCCGGCGTTGAACGACGACCGTCTTCTGGGCTGGATGATCGCCGAGTCAGCCGACCGGTTCAAGCAATACGAGTCGGGAAATCTGGACGGTAACTGGCAAGGCGTCACGCACACAGCGGTCGCGGTGCTGGCCAACGGGGTCGTCGTGCAAGCGGCCTACGAGACTCCCGATCCCTCTGCGTCGTCGCGTCATCACATCCTCGCAGCGATACTGCAGTCCGCAGGCCACCACCGCGCGCGCTCAGCGCTGCCCGCAGAGTTGGCACGGTGGAGTCCGGGCGAGATCTCCACGCTGCTACCACCTTTAGCGTCCGACGTGACCATCGACCTTCATGGCAGCCCGATCGATAGCGGATGGCTGTTGTGCCCGCAGGCCGATCATGGGCAGGTACCGCTGTATGACAGCGTGGCGAGCTGGAAGGGACCACCGCCTAGCTCTGGGCCGTACGTGACGATCGACCGGTCACGGCCCGGCGTTCATTATCTGGACCAGATTCGACGTGAGATCACCACCTGTACAACGCATCTAGCTGACAACCCGCCGCTGTGCGCCTACCAGCCGTTTCACCAGTCGCTGACCTCGGATTCAGCGGTCGCCGAGGGTGAGAACGTGCTGCGGATTGTCCAGCGCTGGATTCGAGTCGAGAAGGTTCAGGGCTATGACCGATGTGTCGAAGGCACGCAGGCCCTTCGGATCGCCCAAGTTCGCGGACTAATCGTGACCAGCAGGGTCGACTACAGCGTCGTCAAGGGAGTAATCGGCGATCCGCCGCTCATGCTGGAGGACCTAGATCGTCTCATCGCGTACACGGTGCGCGCCGTGAAAGCTGCCTAGGAGGCTCGCCCGTCGAGAATGGGTGGCCGACGTGGTCGTCTTCGCCCGCCGCCAATTCATCAGTGCCCCAGGACCACCGCGGGCTGCTGCACCGTGCGGACGCCGACCCGGCTGATGGGGCCAGCACTGGTGCCGACGCTCCGGGACTCGGCCGGGTCTGGCCGAAGGAAACGTATGAAGCCAATCGGTAGACGCGGGTTCAAAAGGCGGCTGCCGTTTGCGGCATCACGCAGTGGTTCCGGTTTGTTCGCGCGGCTCGG
>Ga0070665_100002054_pt1 | contig 22646 bp, 14 predicted proteins | sample KBSS13metaG_FD_65862 | JGI IMG/M metagenome (GOLD analysis project Ga0070665, IMG submission 65862) | Switchgrass rhizosphere microbial communities from Kellogg Biological Station, Michigan, USA - KBS S1-3 metaG | ecosystem: Host-associated > Plants > Roots > Rhizosphere > Soil ... | reverse complement strand
GCGCTACTACACGCAGACCGCGGCGGACTTCTACCGGTACAGCCTCGCGGACGGCGCGCCGCTGCCCGAGTTCGCCAGCGCCGATGCGCGACTCGCGGACCTGGATGCGTACACCGTCGGCGTGAAGTACGCTCGGCAAACTACCGGAGGCAACGAATGGAGCGCGCGCCTCGAGTGGTATCGCCAGACCAGCAAGGCACCCGCGCAGACGCTGATCGGCAACCAGCCGGGCAACGTGCAGATGCCGGATTTCGACGCGGTGATCCTGCAATTCGGATATCACTTCAGTCTCTGAACGCCGCGGGGCTGCGGCGGGCGCAATTCCGCGCCATGGGCAGTCCCTGCGAAGTGCTCGTGGAATCCTCCCATGAGCAGCCAGCGCAGGCGGTGGCGAGCGCGGTCGCCGCCTGCGCATGGCGCATCGAGGCAAAATTCAGCCGCTACCGTGATGACAGCGTCGTCGCCCGAATCAATCGCGCGGGCGGCGAGACGGTCGAGGTGGACGAGGAAACCGCGAAGCTGCTCGACTTCGCGGATCACGCCTGGAAGATGTCCGACGGCAAGTTCGACATCACCAGCGGCGTGCTGCGGCGGGCGTGGACATTCGACGGCCGCGCAAGGGTGCCGTCTCCCGACGACGTCCACGCGCTGCTGCCACTGGTGGGCTGGTCGCGCGTCACGTGGCAACGTCCGCGGCTCACCTTGCAGCCCGGCATGGAGATCGACTTCGGCGGCATCGGCAAGGAGTACGCGGTCGACCTCGCGCTCGCGGCGGCCGTCGCGTGCACCGACGCGCCGGTGCTGGTGAACTTCGGCGGCGATCTCGCCGCCACCGGCCCGCAACGTGACGGCCGCGCCTGGCGCGTCGGCGTCGAAGGCGTGGCGGGCTCCCATATCCCGTGGACGCTGGAACTCGCGGGGGGTGCCCTCGCCACCAGCGGCGACACCTACCGATTCATCACCGACGGCACGGATCGGCGGCCGCACATCCTCGACCCGCGCTCGGGTGAACCGGTACGCGGCGCGCCGCACTCGATCACCGTGGCCGCGGCCACCTGCGTCGAGGCCGGCATGTGGTGCACGTTGGCCATGCTCGAAGGGGCCGGCGCCGAAGCCTTCCTCGCACGCGAAGGCGTGCGTCATTGGATCCAGCGTAAGTAGCTGATCCGCCGGGACGGCGCTCATCCAGTATTCGGCGCGCCCAGGTACTGGTTATACCCGGGCCTGCCTCGCCGCTTAAACTCCTTGGTTTCGCCTTATTCGCGTCGATATTCACCACAAATGCAAACCATCAAGATCCGCGGCGCCCGCACCCACAACCTCAAAAACGTCAACGTCGATCTGCCGCGAGACAAGCTCATCGTGATCACCGGCCTTTCCGGCTCGGGAAAGTCATCGCTGGCTTTCGACACCCTGTATGCCGAAGGCCAGCGCCGCTACGTCGAGTCGCTCTCGGCCTATGCGCGGCAGTTCCTCTCCATGATGGACAAGCCGGACGTCGACAGCATCGAAGGGCTGTCGCCCGCGATCGCCATCGAGCAGAAGGCAACTTCGCACAATCCGCGCTCGACCGTCGGCACGGTCACGGAGATCTACGACTACCTGCGCCTGCTGTTCGCGCGCGCGGGCATCGCGCGTTGCCCGGATCACGGCGTGCCGCTCGAGGCGCAGACCGTGAGCCAGATGGTCGACCAGATCGTGAAGCGTCCGGAGGGCGAAGCCGTCCTGCTGCTGGCGCCGATGGTGATGGATCGCAAGGGCGAACACGCGGACATCTTCGAACAGTTGCGCGGCCAGGGTTTCGTGCGCGTGCGCATCGACGGCCGTGTGCACGAGCTCGACGCGCTGCCGAAGATCGACCCGAAGAAAAAGCACAGCATCGAGGCGGTGGTGGACAGGCTGCGCATCCGCCCGGACGCCGCCACGCGCCTGGCGGAATCGCTCGAGACTGCGCTCAAGCTGGCCGGCGGCACCGCACGGCTCGCGCCATATGACGCCGAGAAGGCGACCAAGGCGGAAGACGAAGTGTTGTTCTCCGCGCGCCAGGCCTGCCCGGTGTGTGGCTACAGCGTCGCGGCGCTCGAACCCAAGATGTTTTCGTTCAACAGCCCGGCGGGCGCCTGCCCCACCTGCGATGGGCTGGGGCTCAAGGATTTCTTCGATCCGGCGCGCGTGGTCGCCTATCCACATCTGTCGCTGGCCGGGGGCGCCATCAAGAGCTGGGATCGCAAGAACTCCTATTACTACGCGCTGATCACCGCCATGGCGCGCCACTACAAGTTCGATCCCGAGACGCCCTGGGATGAACTTTCGAAGAAGGCGCAGCAGGTGATGCTGTTCGGCAGCGGCAACGATGAAGTGGAGTTCCGCTACACCGCGGGCAACGGCCGCACCTCGAAGAAGAAGCATCGCTTCGAGGGAATCATCCCGAACCTCGAGCGACGCTACAAGGAAACCGATTCGCTGCCGGTGCGCGAGGAACTGGCCAAGTACCTGGGCTCGCAGCCCTGCCCGGACTGCCATGGCACGCGCCTCAATCGCACGGCGCGCAACGTGTTCGTGGGATCGCACTCGTTGCCCGAGATCGCGCACCTGACCGTGGGCGATGCCAAGGCCATGTTCGGCTCGCTGGATGTCACCGGCTGGCGCGCCGAAGTCGCGGACAAGATCGTCAAGGAAGTCGGCGACCGGCTGCGTTTCCTGGTCGACGTGGGTCTCGATTACCTCACGCTCGACCGCAGCGCGGAATCCCTGAGCGGCGGTGAAGCGCAACGCATCCGCCTCGCGAGCCAGGTGGGTTCGGGGCTCACTGGCGTCATGTACATCCTCGACGAGCCGTCGATCGGACTGCACCAGCGCGACAACCAGCGGTTGTTAGGCACGCTGCGGCACCTGCGCGACCTGGGCAACACCGTGCTGGTGGTCGAGCACGACGAGGAAGCCATCCGCACCGCCGACAGCGTGCTCGACATCGGCCCGGGTGCCGGTGTGCATGGCGGCGAGATCGTGGCGCAGGGCACGCCCGAAGACATCCTCAAGGAAAAGAATTCGCTCACCGGCCAGTACCTGTCCGGCCGGAAGAAGATCGCGCTGCCGACACTGCGCACGCCCTTCGATACCAAGCGCACCATCGACGTGATCGGCGCGCGTGGCAACAACCTCAAGAACGTCACCGCGAAGATTCCGCTCGGGCTCTTCACCTGCGTGACGGGAGTTTCCGGCTCGGGCAAGTCCACGCTGGTCAACGACACGCTGTTCACGCACGCCAATCACAAGTTGAATGGCACCGTCATGGACATGGCGCCCTGCGACGAAGTCAGGGGCCTCGAGGAAATCGATCGCATCATCGACATCGACCAGAGCCCCATCGGCCGCACGCCGCGTTCGAACCCGGCTACCTACACAGGATTGTTTGGCCCGCTGCGTGAAATCTTCGCCGAGGTCCCGGAGGCCCGCACGCGCGGCTACGACGCCGGCCGTTTCAGCTTCAACGTCAAGGGTGGTCGCTGCGAGGCCTGCCAGGGCGACGGCCTGATCAAGGTCGAAATGCACTTCCTGCCGGACGTGTACGTGCCCTGCGACGTGTGCCTGGGCAAGCGCTACAACCGCGAGACCCTCGAGATCCGCTGGCGCGGCAAGAACATCAGCGAAGTGCTGGAGATGACCGTCGAGGACGCGCTGCGGCTGTTCCAGCACGTGCCCGGCGTGGGCTCGCGCCTGCAGACCCTGATGGATGTGGGCCTCGGCTATCTACAGCTCGGGCAGAGCGCCACGACGCTGTCCGGCGGCGAGGCGCAGCGCGTCAAGCTGGCGCGCGAGCTGGCCAAGCGGGCCACCGGCCGCACTCTATATATATTGGACGAGCCCACCACCGGCCTGCATTTCCACGACGTGGCACAGCTGCTCGACGTGCTGCATCGCCTGCGCGACGAGGGCAACACCGTGGTGGTCATCGAGCACAACCTCGACGTCATCAAGACCGCCGACTGGATCATCGACCTGGGACCCGAAGGTGGCGCCGGCGGGGGCAGCATCCTGGTGGCCGGCACGCCCGAGGAAGTGGCGCGGCACCAGAAGTCGTACACCGCGAAATTCCTGGCGCCCATGCTCGAAAGTTAGCGCGGGAAATTCTCTCACTTCCGGACATGAGCACCGCTCGCCGCGGTGCGTCATGGCCGATTCGTAAGAAGATCCTCCCCGGGGTTGTTTGCCGAGGGAGTGGATATGACCTTCAGAATACTGCGCGCGGCGCTGTTGCTCGCCGCCTGCCTGATCAGCTCGCCCTCATGGGCATTCAACGGACGGGGTGACGCGATCACCTACGTGGATGAGCAGAACGAACGCCACATCCACTACTTCAATGTGCAGGACGGCCACCTGTACTCCAATCATTACGACGGAACCCAATGGACCTGGACCGACCATGGCCAGCCGTCGCGCGATGCCGGCGAGTTGTGGAGCCCCGAGGCCATCACCTACCTGGACAACTCGGGCAAACAGCGCATCTATGTGTTCGTGCCCACCGGCCAGGGCCGGCTCAAGCTGCGATATTTCAACGGATATCAATGGCAATGGGTGGACCAGGGTTCGACCCGCGTCAGCCCCAACTCCACTTCGGCCATTACCTACGTCGATCCGGATGGTAATCGGCGCATCTACCTGTTTGGCGCCAACCCGGACAACAATCACCTGGTCACCAACTACTGGAACGGGTCATCCTGGTTGTGGGCCGACAACGGCAGTCCACCGGGCGCATCCAGTGCCGGCCTGAACGCGGAGGCCATCACCTACGTCGACGGGCAAGGCGCGCGGCGCATCGACGTGTTCTGCGGCTGCGGCATCAGCGACGTCGGAAGGCAGCTGCTGATCAACGGCTGGAGTGGCAGCAGCTGGAGCTGGTTCAACCACGGTGGCACACAGATCAGTGAGCCGCATGCCCTGACATTCACCGAGTCCTCCGGCGACCGGCGCATTCACGTCTTCGTCGGCGGGGCGGGCAACAACCCGCAAGTGCATTCACGAATCGACGGCAGCTGGTACTGGATCAATCTCGGCAAGCCGGTCGCGAACGCCCTCACGATCAATGGACTGGACGCGATTGCCTATGTCGATTTCATGGGCAATCACCGCATGCAGGTCTTCTACCTGTTCGAGGACGTGATCTGGTCGCGGTCGTGGAACGGTTCGTCCTGGGCGAACTGGATGAACCACGGATTGCCCGCGGGAAGTTCGAGTGTTTCCAACCCGGTGGCACTCACCTATTACGATTCACGCACCAACAGCCAACGGACTCACCTGTTCGTCAGGTGCTGGACCGGCATTTGCGACCACGTGTTCAATGGCTCGACCTGGCAGTGGCAGGATCTCGGCAAGCCGAAAGAGTGACCGATCCGCTCCCTGACCGTCACAACACACCGAGGTATTGGCCGACGATCTGCGCCATCGAATCGTTAGATGGCGCATATTCGATCACGCTGCGTCGCGATATCTCGAATACGCCGTCGGCATCGAAATCGGTCCCGGAGAACGCCTCGGTTTGCGCGCCTTCGGCGGAGTAGCTGTAGCCGCCGCCGTCGATCCAGCCACCGGGACTGGTCGTGAACATGTTGCTCACATATTTCCAGGTGAGTTCGAAACCGTTGGCATCGTAGGTAAAGGTCTGCTGATTGTCCGAGTCCGTCGTGCCGTCGAGGTCGAAGTCGTACGAGTAGACGAATGACAGCGGACGACGGTCGCGGTTGTAGCTGCCTTCGCCGCGGAATCGATAGTGGTCTTCGGTGCCGAAGAAGTTGCTTCGATAGTCGGAGTCGCTGCGGGTGATGTTTCCCGCGGCGTCGTAACCGTACGTGGTGCGCAATACCTGCTCGTCGATTCCGTCGCCGTCCTCGTCGTAGTACTCATCGTAGGTACGGGGCTGACGGGTCGATCCGTAGGTCGCCGACCAGCGCCGCGTGTTGTCCACGTGGCCGTCGGCGTCCAGGTCCCGCTCGAACGATGATGACAGCTGGCGATCGGACGCATCCCAGGTGTTGTCGGTGGCATATCGGGCATCGACCTGGCCGTCAGCCGCATCGTCCAGCTCCGTGAGCTCGCGCAACAGGTTGCCGCGGGCGTCGCGCGTGAAGATGTGGACCTCGGTCGCGTCCACGACGCCATCGTGGTCGTGATCGGTGGTGTAGTTCGACTGCAGGATCCGCCCGTGGCTGTCGAAGCTCGAAACGTTCACCTGCTCGAAATCGATGCTGCCATTGGAGTCGGCGTCGTCGGAATCGACGATGCGCACGGCATTGCCGTGCGCGTCGAACTGGGTGACGACGGTGCGATCGGAGTCCGGCGCGTGATCCAGCTTGAAATCCCGGATCGTGCGCTGCCGTGTGACGCGGCCCAGCGAGTCGAACTGGTAGGTGACGGTCACGTCGGGCTCGCCGTCGCCGTCCTGGTCGAAGAACGTCGACACCGGGTCACCCGCCGCATCGACCTCGCTCCATCCCGTGGAATCCACCACGCCATCGTCCTGGTCGTCGTCAGTGGAGCGCACCGGGACGTTGCCGGCCAACTTCACTCCCAGCGATCGATACAGCCACTTGATCGGGAAGGATTCCGGAATGTTGTTGTTCATGCCCGGCGCGAGTCGCGACACGTCGCTTTGGAAATCGTAGAGCCTCGCGTCGAAGCTCAACTGGGCGCCGGCCAACGCGGACTCGAACGAGCTCACGTCGAGGCCATTGGCCGGATTCCCGTCTCCATCGAGCGCCAGCAGCAGCCGGGCGCGGTTCGCCGCGCGGGCCAGTGGCGTGCTGGTGTACCGCATGCGATCGAGCTCGCGCCGCAAGCCCAGCTCGGACGTCGGCGGCGTCATGCCCGCGAGCGTGAACAGCGAGATGTTCGAAGCGCCGGCCGCGGACCCGAGTTCGATGGCGCCCACGGAAAAGGTGACGGTCTCGCCGGGAAGGTATTTGAAGTTTCCGTTGGCATCCGTCTTGCCCGAACGTGTCGTCGTGCGGTAGTTGACGCCCTGGATCCTCGAATGCAGCACGCCGGTCGATTCCTGCGGGGTCGGCTCCTTGCTTCCGTCGCCGCCGCAACCTGCCAGCAAACTAACAGCCGCGAGCGCGGCAACGCGGTTATTCCGATTCACCTTATCGTCCCTGCCCGTCCTGGTTGGTACACACCTTATCCGTTTCTGCCGCCAGTAGGAATTCGCTGACGGCACGCTACGGCGGCGTCCGTCGTGGCCAGCTGCGGGCAGTCCCGCACACTTTCGCGTCTTTTTTGCGCGAGCCCGGATATTCCTGATGAATCGCTTCGAAACCGCGGCCCACCCGGTGATCTACTGGCTGATCGCGATGTCCATGGCCGTGATCTTCGTCATCGACGTGCGCACCCCGATCGGCGTGGCCACCTGGCTGCTCTATCTATTGCCCATCCTGATGTGCTTCCTGGCGCCGAAGCCGTGGCTGCCGCTGCTGGTGGCGCTGGTGGCGACGGCGCTCATCGTGGCCGACTGGTTCCTGTCGCCAGCCGGTACCTCCTCGGAGGTCGCCAAGGTCAATCGCGGCATGGGCTTCATCTGCATCTGGAGCACCGCGCTGCTGGCCCGGTACACCTTGGCCGCGCGCATCAAGGTGCGCGAGCAGGACTGGCTGCGCACGGCGCGGGCACGCCTCGCCGATGCCATCGTCGGCGAACAATCGCTGCCGCGCATGGCGCAACGCGTGCTCGAATTCCTCGTCAACTACCTGGGCGCCCAGGCCGGCACCCTGTACGTGGCCGAGGCCAATGGCGCCTACAGCCGAGTCGCCGCGATCGGGGTCGACTCCACGGCGCAGCTGCCCACGGCGCTTGCCGCGGGCGAAGGCTTGCTGGGGCGCGCGGTGCTCGAGAAAAGGTCGCTGCGAATCGACGACCTGCCCTCCGACTACCTGCGTATCGGCTCGGGCCTCGGCAGCCGCAAGCCGCACGCCCTGCTGATCGCGCCGCTGGCCGTCGACGAGTCGGCGCATGGCGTCATCGAACTGGGATTCCTGCAACCCACCTTTGCCTCCGATCTCGAACTGCTGAGCACGGTCAGCGAGGCCATCGCCATCGCGATCCGTACCGGCACCTTGCGCCGCGAACGCGAGAACCTGCTGCAGGAGACCCAGCGCCAGGCCGAAGAGCTGCAGGCGCAACAGGAAGAGCTGCGAGTCGCGAACGAGGAACTGCTGTCGCAGAGCGCGCAACTGCGCGATTCGCAGGCGCGGCTCGAGACCCAGCAGGCCGAGCTCGAGCAGACCAACGTGCACCTCGAGGAGCACGCGCAGAAGCTCGGCCAGCAACACGACGAGCTCATCGGCGCCAAGCTCGATCTCGAGCGCAAGGCCTCCGAACTGGCGCGCGCGAATCGCTACAAGAGCGAATTCCTCGCCAACATGTCGCACGAGCTGCGCACGCCGCTCAACAGCTCGCTGATCCTCGCCAAGCTGCTGGCCGACAATCGCGACGGCAACCTGACGCCCGAACAGGTCAAGTTCGCGCGCGGCATCACCACGGCCGGCAACGACCTGCTGACGCTCATCAACGACATCCTGGACCTGTCGAAGATCGAGGCACGCAAGGTCGACCTCACGCATGCCGCCATCGACATCAACGAGCTGGCGCACCGGCTGTCGGAAACCTTCGAACCGATGGCGCTCGACAAGCAGATCCTGTTCCGCGTCATCAAGGCGCCGGACCTGCCGGCAACCATCGAGTCCGATACGCAGCGCCTGTCCCAGATCCTCAAGAACCTGCTCTCCAACGCGCTCAAGTTCACGGACCGCGGCACGGTCTCGTTCGAGATGCGGCCGCTGCCCGACGGCAACATCGAGTTCGCGGTGCGCGACACCGGCATCGGCATCGCAGCCGAGCACCAGCAGCTGATCTTCGAGCCCTTCCGCCAGGCCGACGGCACCACCAACCGCAAGTTCGGCGGCACGGGGCTCGGCCTTTCCATCTCGCGCGAGCTGGCGCGCCTGCTGGGTGGCCAGATCCGCGTCGAGAGCACGCCCGGCGAAGGCAGCGTGTTTCGGCTGATATTGCCGCGTACCCTGCCCGCCTCCGCTGGCCGTGACCAGCCCGAACTGGCCGCGGTACCGACCCTGCATGCTGCTGCCGGGCATGCGCCGTCGCCGACGCGCGCAACCGGGCGACCCGCGTTGCTGCCCGATGATCGCGCGACGCTCAAGGACGATGGCCGCATATTGCTGGTCATCGAGGACGATCCGCTGTTCGCGCGCGTGCTCTACGACCTCGCGCACGAGCTCGGCTTCGACTGCCTGCTGGCCAGCACCGCCGACGAGGGCATGGAACTCGCGCAGCAGTTCCGCCTGGCCGCCGTGGTTCTCGACGTCAAACTACCCGACCACTCGGGCCTCACGGTGCTCGACCGCCTGAAACACAACCCGCTGACCCGGCACGTGCCCGTGCAGGTGATCTCGGCGACCGACTACGCGCGCGCGGCTCGCGAGATGGGCGCCGCCGGCACGCTGGTGAAGCCGGTCGACCGCGAGGAATTGCACGCCGCGTTGCTGTCGCTCAAGGAGAAATTCGCCAGCGAGCAGCGCACGGTGCTGGTGGTGGAAGACAACGAGCTGCAGCGCGAAAGCATCATGCAGCTGCTGGCCAGCGATTCCACGCGCGTGCTCACCGCGGACAATGCGGCCGCGGCGCTCGAACAGCTGCGCAGCACCACCTTCGATTGCATGGTGCTCGATCTCACGCTGCCGGATGCCTCGGGATACGAGTTGCTGGAGCGCATGGCGGCCGACGACGCCTACGCGTTCCCGCCCGTCATCGTCTACACCGGCCGGCAGGTCTCGGCCGAGGAAGAACAGCAGCTGCGCAAGTACTCGCGCTCCATCATCGTCAAGGGCGCGAAATCCCCGGAGCGGCTGCTCGATGAAGTCACGCTGTTCCTGCACCAGGTTGAAGGGAAACTTCCCCCCGACCGCCAGCGGATGCTGGCGGCAGCCAGAAGGCGCGACGCCGCCTTCGAAGGCCGGCGCATCCTCGTGGTCGAGGACGACGTGCGCAACATCTTCGCGCTGACCTCGGTGCTCGAACCGCTGGGCGGCAGCATCGTGATCGCGCGCAACGGTCGCGAGGCGCTGTCGCGGCTGGCTTCGAAGCCCGTGCCGGACATCGTGCTCATGGACATCATGATGCCGGAGATGGACGGCATCACCGCCATGCAGGAAATCCGCAAGCAGCCGGGGTTTCGCGACCTGCCGATCATCGCGCTCACCGCCAAGGCCATGCCCGACGATCAGCAGCGCTGCCTCGCCGCCGGCGCGAACGACTACATCACCAAGCCCATCGACGTGGACAAACTGGTTTCGCTGATCCGCATATGGATGCCGAAATAGACCTCGAAGTCCGGCTCCTGCTGGAAGCCATCTACGACCGCTATCACTACGACTTCCGGGCGTACGCCAAGGCATCGCTGAAGCGCCGGCTCAAACAGGCCTGCGAGAACCTCGGCGTGGCCTCGCTCTCCGGCCTGCAGGAACGCGTGCTGCACGAGCCGGAGGTTTTCGCCGGGTTGCTGCAATACCTCACGGTGCAGGTCAGCGACATGTTCCGCGACCCGGAATTCTTCCGCGCGATCCGCACGCAGGTGCTGCCGGTGCTGGCGACCTATCCTTCCATCAAGATCTGGGTGGCGGGCTGCAGCACCGGCGAAGAAGCGTATTCGCTGGCCATCCTGCTGCAGGAGGAAGGCTTGCTGGACCGCGCCATCATCTACGGCACGGACATCAACGCGCAGGCGCTGCGCACCGCGGGCAATGGCGTGTACAGCCTGGCGAGATTGCGCGGCTTCACCGAGAACCATCGCCGCTCGGGCGCCAGCACTTCACTCTCCGACTACTACCACGCCTCGGGCGACTCCGCGATCATGGATCCGGGCCTGCGGCGCAAGATCACGTTCTCGGATCACAGCCTCGCCACCGACAACGTGTTCTCGGAGGTACACCTGGTCACCTGCCGCAACGTGATCATCTACTTCGACGAGGCCCTGCAGAATCGCGCGCTGCGACTGTTCGCCGATGCGCTGATCAGTCGCGGCTTTCTCGGGCTCGGCTCCAAGGAGAGCCTGCGCTTCAGCGAGGCGGCGGGCTTGTTCACCGACTTCGCGATGAACGAGCGCATCTACCGGCGCAAGGGGCTGTCGTGAGCCGCAGTGTCGATCTCGTGGTCATCGGCGGTTCCGCCGGCGCGATCGAAGTGTTGCACCAGGTATTGGGTCGGCTGCCGGCGACATTCGGCCCGGCTACGGCGATCGTGATACACGTGCCCGCGGACGGACCGAACCTGCTGACTGAAATCTTTACAACGCATGGCATCAAGGTAAAGCTGGCCGAAGACAAGGAACCCATCGTCGGCGGAACGATCTATTTCGCGACCCCCGACTATCACCTGCTGATCGAAAAGGGTCACACCTTCGCGCTGTCGCTGGACGAGCGGGTGCACTACTCGCGGCCCGCCATCGATGTGTTGTTCGAATCGGCCGCGGAGGCCTATGGTGACCGGGTGTTGGGTGTCATCCTGTCGGGCGCGAATGCGGACGGGGCTTCGGGGTTGCGGGCCATCGCGGCCGCGGGTGGAATCACCGCGGTGCAAGCCCTGGAAACCGCGGAGATGATCGCCATGCCTGCGGCCGCGCTGGAAGCGGCGCCAACGAGCATCGAAGTCGATGCGGCAAGGCTCGCCGATTTGCTGCGTGCGCACGGACAAGTCGCGGAGAAAGAAGATGGTCGATAAGGTCAAATGCCTGCTGGTCGATGACGTCGAAGAGAACCTGCTGGCGCTCGAAGCGCTGCTGGCCGGCGACGATCGCGAAATCCACAAGGCGACGTCGGGCCCGGCCGCGCTGGAATTGTTGTTAGTGCACGACTTCGCGCTGGCGCTGCTCGACATCCACATGCCCACCATGGACGGCTTCGAGCTGGCCGAGCTGATGCGCGGCACCGAGCGTTCCAAGGCCGTGCCCATCATCTTCATCACGGCCAGCACGCACGAACCGCTGCCGGCCTTCCGCGGCTATGAGTCCGGCGCGGTCGACGTGTTGTTCAAGCCCATCAATCCCGAGATCCTGCGGCAGAAGGCCGAAGTGTTCTTCCAGATGCATCGCCAGCGCCAGCAGCTCGCTGCCGCCGTGCGCGCGCGCGAAGACGTGCTGGCCATCGTGTCGCACGACATGCGCACGCCGCTCGCGGTGGTGCATACCACGGCCTCGATGCTGCTCAATCCCAAGTACAACCTCACGCCGCAACAGGTGCGCGAACAGCACGAGCGGATCAAGCGCAACGTCGAGCTCATGAACCGCATGATCGGCGATCTCATGGACATGGCGAACCTGCGCGCCGGCACGCTCTCGATAGATCCCAAGCCCATGGTCATCAATGACGTGCTGCGCGAAGCGGTCACGGCGCACGAGGCGCCGGCGCGCGACAAGGGACTCACGCTGGCGTATGACGCGGGCACCGACGTCATGCGGGCGGACGCGGACCGCGCCCGGCTCATGCAGCTGTTCCAGAATCTCATCGGCAATGCGGTCAAGTTCTGCAAGGCCGGCGACAGCATCACCGTGGCCAGCCAGACGCGCGGCGCCAGCGCGCACATCGAGATCTCGGACACCGGCCCGGGCATCGCGCCCGACGACCTGCCGCACATCTTCGATCCTTACTACTCGGCCAGCAAAAAGCACCAGAAGACCGGCACGGGGCTCGGGTTGTACATCGGCAAGGGTATTGTCGATGCGCACGGAGGCCAGATCCGCTGCGCGTCCGAGCCCGGCATCGGCACCACCTTTTCGATCGCGCTACCGCTCGCGAACTGACATTACCGGCGCGGCCGATGCGAAGCTATTCTTCGCAGGCCATGGAATTCCCGCGCCTCCTCGCCTGGTTCCTGCTCGCCTGCGTCGCGTGTCCCGCTGTCGCGGCCCCGCCTGCCTATGACGCGCAGGTCATCAACGCGGACCTCGGCGGCGGGCTGGCCGTGCCTGGTGGCGGAACGCTGCTGCTCTGGGGCAGCGACGCCACCATCCTGCGATCCACGGATGGCGCGAGCTGGTCGCACACCGACACGCCCGGCGAGGCGGACCTGGCGTGTATCGCATCCAATGTCGACGGCAGCGTGTTGATCGCGGTTGGCGCCCGCGGCGTGGTACTGCGCTCCACCGATGGCGGCCGCGCCTGGCAGGCCGCGCGTAACGCGGACGACACCGACCTCGAGACGGTGAGTTTCCACGCTCCCAGTGGCGCCTGGATCGCGGCCGGCGCGCGCGGCCACATCCTGCGTTCCACCGACGGCGGCAAGCGCTGGAAGCCGCTGCCCTCGCCGCTGACCACCGATCTGCATACTTCATTCGTCGACGAGGAAACGCAGCGTCTGCTGATCGGCGGCGACGGCGGTGTGGTCGGCCTGTCCGCCGACGGCGGCGCGAGCTGGGACGTCACGAAGATCTTCATGCCCGACCCGGTGACGCCGATCACGGGCTTCCACCGCTTCGGCGACCGGCTGCTCGCCACCAGCGCGCTGGGGCGATTCCTGATGTCCGCGGACGACGGCTACAGCTGGGACCTGCTGCAGGCCCAGGGCACGGCGTTCTGGACCGACGCGGCATCCGATCCGGAACATGGCGCCCTGGTGCTGGTGGGGCACAACGGCGATGTGCTGCGTTCGACGGACCACGGCCAGAACTGGGACCTCGGCGCCATCGAACTCGACGGCCGGCGCAACTACCTGGCCGCCGTGCGCTATGACGCGGGCAGCCGCTCTCTGCTGGCGGTCGGCGAAGGCGGCACCATCGCGCGCTCCACGGATGGCGGCGCCCGCTGGGAACGCGCCTCCGCCCAGGTCCGCGAAGGACTGAAGGGCCTGCTCGCCAGCGGCGGGCGGCTGCTGTCCTTCGGCAATGGCGGCATGGTAGTTAGCTCGACGGATTCGGGTGCGCACTGGGCCTACGACCGTGCCGCGCTCGAGGTGCCGCTGCGCGAAATCGCGGCCACGCCGGGCGGCGCGCTGGTGGCCAGCGGCAGCCTCGGCGACCTGCTGCGCTCCGAAGATGGCGGGCAAAGCTGGCGCCCGGTGCCGGTGGCCTATCCCAACATGAACACGCCGCCGGACCTGCGCATGCTGATGCCCAGCCCGGCCGGAGATGCGCTGATCGCGGCCGGTCCGCCCGGCGACATCCTGCGCTCGAACGGCGACGCCAGTGAATGGCAGGTGGTTCACTGGAGCGACATCGAGCAGGAACGCGCCTTTCCCTGGATGCTCGCGGATCGCGGTCGCAACCTGCTGGTCGCGGTGGAGTCGCGTGGCCTGCTGCAGGTGTCGCGCGACGGCGGCGTCGAGTGGTCGGCGGTCCAGGTGGGCCTGCCCGCGGGCGGTTCCGTCTGGCAGGGCACCGTGCATGAACCCAGCGGCACGTTGTTGATCGCCGGACGCGACGGCATGGCGGCGCGCAGCGCCGATGGCGCTCGCAGCTGGGCACCGGTCGACACCGGTACGCGGAAGAATCTCTATGGCAGCTATGCCGATGAGTCGCTGATGTTCCTCGTGGGCCAGGACGGCACGATGTTGCGATCCACGGACCTGGGCCAGTCGTTTCACGCCGTGCCCTCGGGCAGCGACCAGGAGCTGCGGCGCATGATCCGCGATGCGAAGTCGCGCGCCTTGATCTGCTTCGGCGCGCACGGCGCCATCGTGCGCTCCACCGACGAGGGACTGAGCTGGCGCGCGGTGCCCAGCGGCACCGACGGCGTGCTGCGAAAATCACTGTACGAGCCCGGCACCGGGAACCTGCTGCTGGTCGGTGGACAGGGGACACTGCGGCGCTCCGCCGACGGCGGCCGCAGCTGGCAGGTGTTGCCCACGCACAGCTCTCGCCACTTCACCAGCGCCCTGGCCGTCCCCGGCGGCGGCAACCTCGTGCTGGTGGGTGAACGCATCGTGCGGCTCGTGCGAAGATCCCGCTAACAATCATGATTGCCCGGATCTTCAACCGGCGTTTCGCCGGCAACTATCTATCGACGCTGGGTTTCATCGCCCTCGCCTACTGGGTGATCGCCGACGCCAGCAGCTTCCATCGCGGCGCACTGCAGGCGCAGTGGCAGTTCGGCATGTTCGACATCGATGCGGTGCTGACGGTGCACACGCTGATGCTGGCGCTCATCGCGCTGTACGTCATCGTGCTGGTGCCTTACTACGCCAGGTACCCATGGCTGCACTCCAAGGCATTCGTGTTCCTGCAGGGCCTGTGGTTCACCGTGGCGCGGCTGCGCCGCCCGGAGTCGCGCGCGCACGCCGCGCGGCGCGCACGCCAGCCCTGGCAGTTGCCACTGCGCGTCGCGCCCTCGCCGGCCGCGCGCCTGGCCGCGCTGGCGCTGCTGCTCAAGTTCTTCTTCGCGCCGCTCATGATCAACTGGTGCCTGAACCATCTCGCCGACATGGCCGGCGCCGTGGTGCAGCTCATCGACGGCGTGCGCCAGGGCCAGCATGGCCGCGCGCTGTTCGACGCTTCGCTTTTCTGGGCGCTGTTCCAATGCATCCTGTTCGCCGACACGCTGCTGTTCACCCTCGGCTACATCGTCGAGGTGCCGGCGCTGCGCAATCGCATCCGCAGCGTCGATCCCACGTTCTTCGGCTGGTTCGTGTGCGTGGCGTGTTATCCGCCGTTCAACGACTTCACCGGCCGGTTCCTCCAGTGGCAAAGCAGCGACTTCCCGTACTTCGAGAACACCGCGTTCCACGTCATCGCCAACGTGGTGCTGCTGATCGCCATGACCCTCTACTCCTGGGCGTCGATCGCGCTCGGCTTCAAGGCCAGCAATCTCACCAATCGCGGCATCGTGAGCCGCGGCCCATACGCCGTGGTTCGCCATCCCGCGTATGCCGCCAAGAACTTCGCCTGGTGGATTGGCTCGCTGCCGGCGTTCTCGGTGTGGTTCGCCAGCGGCGACCTGCACGCCGCGGCGTACTCGGTGTTCGCGATGGCCGGCTGGACCACGATCTACGTGCTGCGGGCCCTCACCGAGGAGCGCCACCTGCTGATGGGCCAGAACGGCTACGCCGAGTACATGCAGCGCGTGCGCTGGCGCTTCATACCGGGCGTGATCTGAGGCCGATCACTCGAGGCCGGCGAGGCTGCGCAGCTTGGCGAGCTCGGCGGTGTACTCGGTGTTCTCGTAGTTGGCGAGCAAGGTGTACTGCTCGTCGTCGTACAGGTACTGGCGCACCTCCTGCAGGTAGCTCTGCTGGTAGTCCTTCAAGGCGCGGCTGACCTCGTTGAACGCCAGCAGGCGCTCGTTGCCGTTGAGGTCGCCGCTCATGAGCCGCGAATCGGCGAGCACGCGCCGGAACCGCTCGCGATAGGCGAGCTTGGTGGCGAGCACGGACTGCTTGTCGGCGTCGCCCAGCGGGGCGACGTTCTGGATCCCGGCCGCGTAGTCCTCGACCTGGAAGCGTTCGATGTCCGAATCCTTCAGCGCCTCGAAAGCGCCGAGCTCGCTGGCCGGCAGCAACGTGCCGATGTGGCGGTCGATCTCGTCGATGCGAGCCCGCAGCGCCGGCAACGTGGCGCGCAGCGTCGCGTCGCTGGTCTGTTTCGCGGTGTTGATCTGCACCACCACGAGTTCGCGCGCTCGCAGCGCGGTACGTAGTGCCGCCGCCGCGTCGCCGTCGACATCGCGGAACAGCAGCCGGTACTTGTCGTCGACGTAATCCTGGAACTGCACCTCTGACTCGGTCGGCGGCTGTGCAGGTCCTGCCAGGCCGCGCGCGGCGTCCCGTTCATCCCGCGGTAGCGGCAGGCTCGAATCGCTCGTGGCCGCGAGTGCCGCGCGCGTGTCGCGCTCGATGGCCGCATCCCCGGGGCTGGCATGTATCGCCCACCAGGCCAAGGCGCAGGCCGCGCCCAACGCACCCGCGATCAGCAGGTTGCGATTGACGTGCAACGGCTCCTCGTCGACGTGTCGGGTCCTGTGTATCGCCATGCCTCTTCCCGTCGAAGATGCCGGGGGTGTTGCCACCCCCGGCCGAATCGCCCTCCCATCCCTGTGAGAGCCGTCTTCGAACCTGTCAGTAGTTCGTGTTGCCCGAACCCGTGCAGCTCGACCAGGAGCCGATGCACAGCGAGCCCGAGTTGTGCAGGCGGCTGTTGGTCAGCTTGGCCACGCTGCTCGAGCTGTCGGTGCGGAAGATGCCTTCCTTCATGTTCGAGATCTGGCAACGATCGGCGTTGACCGTGATCTTGAACGTGGTGCCACCGTTCTGGCGCAGGAACTTGCCCATGCTGTCCACGATGCAGTTGGAGATGTTCAGCGTGGAGGCCGCGTTGATCTGCGCGAACTTGTCCTCGCCGTTCACACCGGTGACGCCGGAGATGTTCACCGTGCCCGAGGACTTGATCGTGAACGCGTCTTCACCGACGTTGGTCCAACGGAAGTTCTGCAGGTTGCCGCCGTTGTAGAAGTGCACGCCGTCCACGCCGTTGTTGCCGAGGATGACATTGCGCAGCGTCGCGCCGTTCTCCACGCGGAAGGCAGGATCCTGGCCCTCTTCCTGGCTGCCGTCACCGAGGTCACCCGACGGGTTGAAGGTCTTGCAACCGCCGTCGTAAGTGCCGCTGGTCACGCGCACGGTGGCGCTGATCGACTGGCTGCCCGAGGAGCTGCAAGTCGCGCCGGTGATGCCGCCGCTGCCGCTGCTCGACGAGCTGCTGCTCGAGGAGCTGGACGAACTCGACGAGCTCGAGCTGGAGCTGCTGCTGCTCGACGAGGACGAACCGGTGTTCGAATACGAGCAATAGCGCGGATTGTCGACGCTGATCGACGGGAACAACGAAGCCTGGCAGGTGATCGGGCCGGTGAGCGTCGCATACACGAAGGTGCCGGACTTGCCGTAGGCCACGGAGCGGGTGCCCGTGAATGAACAGCTGGCTCCCTCCTTGGCGCACTTGGTATAGCCGGCCGGGTAGTCGGTGGCCGCGTTGGCAGCCCCCGCCGCCGCAAGCAATGCGGCGGCAATCAGCAATTTCCGAAAAGTAGTCATCACGCCTCCATCTGGTCTGAGTGTTTCGTCTCTCCATCTGGTGCGGGCGGCATCGCCCGTACCCCCTCGCGCGAAATGACAAACCGCGCCGGCCTTCCAGGCCGGCTGCGATCCATCCCCCTGCTGCAGCGCCGCCGAACGGCGCCGCGCCGATACCGATGCGCTCGAAAAACTCCATGACCTGTAGAGGCCGGTATCGACGGCGGCGGACGGTAAACCCGGCAAAAAACCGTTGTCAAACAATTTCGTTGTCCGGAGACATGTCCACCGCCGCGGCGCCACTGTCCACGATATGGCCCAATTTTGTCTACCGGTAGACATACGTAGGACGCGGGAATATGGCTGCATAACGCGACGCTGCGTCGCATTCGTTTGGGAACTAATGACACCGGTAACCAAGATTCCGTGATGTCCATTACTGGAGCCCGGGGGCCCTGGGCCACGCGGATGCTGTTTTTCCCGCGTTTGCGGATCGGCCGCGCGAGAAGTTAGGTGCGCCGGCCGCGTACGTCGTGCGCACTCGCGGGATTCACGGCGCGATCGACGCCGCCGCGCGCGCCGCGCGCTGATTTCGCGCGTGGCTTGTCCACGGGTGGTCATTGCATCGCCCTGCTCCAGCGCGCGAGCGCTGCCGGACGGTGAATCCCTTGTCCCACCCACCATCGCCATTTTTTCGATCGCGTGACGCGCACCGGCCTTTTTCCCGCTTGCTGCTGCGAACCCTGCTGCGTGTCGGCCCCGAATGCGCAGACCGGCCGGGATTTCCATCCGGGTTTTCCACGAGGGCCTGTGAGAGCACTCCGACGCGGCCGCGCGCCTGTTTGGCCCGCTTCGCATAGACTGCGCCCGGTCCCAAGGGGGTGGAAATGCATCGTCGAGTGTCGTGGCTGATCACCGGTGCGCTGGCCGGGTTGTTTGTTAGCGCTCACGCGTCTCCGCAGAAGGCCACGTTCGCCAGCGACGTCGCCACCGTGCAGTGGCCGCTGGCGGATCTGGATCCGGGTCTCCCCGAGAACTGGAAGGATTTCGAATTCCTGGTCGTGGAGTTCCGGTCGTCCAGCAGCCAGCGTTTCGAGCTGGGCCTGGTCGGCGACACGGAGACGATCTCCAAGCGCATCCATCCGCTGGCGAACGTGTGGGTGCGTGCGTCCATACCACTGCGCTTCTATCGGCAAGGCCTCGGCGATGCCGACGAGCTGGCCTCCACCGTCAACCAGCCGCGCAACAGCTACTGGATCAACATCGAGGCGGGCGGCCACGGCCCGGTCGAACGTGTACGCGCGATCAGCCTGACCATGCGCTATCCGGCGCACACGACCACGGTCGAAGTCCGCAAGCTCAGCCTGTCGAAGACCGATGCCGGCGACGCCGTGCTCGACGGCGGCAACCCGGTGATCGACCCATACGGCCAGTACGCCCACGTCGACTGGCCCGGCAAGGCGCGCAGTCCGCAGGACCTGGTGCGCGACTGGAGCGCCGAACAACGCATGCTGGCGCCGCGCAACAGCGTCGCGGCCTGTCGCTACGGCGGCTTCGCGGCGGGCAAACGCAAGGCCAGCGGTTTCTTCCGGGTCGAGAAGATCGGGGAGCGCTGGTGGTTCATCGATCCCGAAGGTTGCCGGTTCTGGTCGGCCGGCGTGAACGGCGCCGGCGCGCAGCCGCCCAGCACGCCGATCATCGGGCGCGACAAGTTGTTTGCCAGCATCCCGACGCGCGCGCAGTTCCCCGCGCCCGGCGCCGATCCGCAACCGATGCGCGATCCCGTGTCCTTCTACGTGGCAAACCTCGAACTTCGCTTCGGCGAAGACTGGCGCACGCCCGCGGCGCAGCTCACCGCGCGCCGCATGCGCGCCTGGGGCCTGAACACCGCCTACGGCGCCGATCTCAACGATGCGCTGGCGGGCGCGCCGCTGCGCACGCCCTATGTCTATCCACTGCGCGGCTGGCAGCAGGTCGAAGGCGCCATCATGGGCATGCCCGACGTATACGCCCCGGCGTTCGCGCAGCGCGTGGAGCGCGAGGCCGCGCAACAGCTGGGCGAGCGCAAGGCCGACCCCTGGATGATCGGCTACTTCATCGGCAACGAGCCGCCGTGGCCGGCGCGCGAGGGCGAACTCGTCGACCGCGTGCTCGCCGGGCCGCCGAGCGCGCTCCAGCAGCGCTTCAAGGCGGAGATCGCGCGCGGCGATACGCCGCAGAAACGCAAGGAGCTGGTGCACGCGGCCTTCACGCGTTACCTCGAGATCGTCAACGCGGCCGTGCGCCGCGCCGACCCGAATCACATGAACCTCGGTATCCGCTTCGGCGGCACGCCGCCCGACGACGTGATCGCGCTGGCCCGCGGCTTCGACGTCTACAGCATGAACAAGTACCGCTGGGCGCCACCGAAGGATTTCATCGACCGCGTGTACGCCATCACCAAACTACCCATCCTGATCGGCGAGTTCCATTTCGGCGTGCCGGAACGCGGGCTGGCGCCGGGCCTGGTGCAGGCCTCGAGCCAGGCCGAACGCGGCGTGGCCTATTCGTACTACGTGGAGCACGCCGCCGAGCATCCCGCCATCATCGGCGCGCACTGGTACCAGTGGATCGACCAGCCGGCCACCGGCCGGCGCGACGGCGAGAACTACAACATCGGCTGGATCGACGTGACCGACCGCCCGTACCCGGAGCTGGTGGCCGCGGCCAAGGCCACGCACGCCAAGCTCGACGACATCCACTCCGGAAAACTCGCGGCCACCACGCGCAAGCCCAGGGCCTCCGATTTCGGCACGCCCGAGGATTCCATCTACCTCGGGATTCCCGCGATCCAGTAGCCGCGCCGGTTCACGACCTGCCTCGCAACCGCGTCGACTCGGCGAGGCGGGGGGATCCCGGCTGCACAGGCGCCCGTAGTATTCGCGCATGCGCAAATTCATTCTCGTGGCGCTGCTCGGCGGCGTCGCCCAGGCCCAGGTGCCCGCGCTGGATTTCGCCGGACTCGAAGGCTGGTGGTCGGCGGACCCGGCGTACGGCGGCGAGTCCTCGCATGTCGCGCTCCGCTTCGAGACCGTCGACGGCAAACCCGTCGCGAAACTCTCGCTGCCCGCCATCGCGGTGTACGACGTCTCGCTGGGCACGGTCACGATCACGGGCAACCAGGTGGACATGCGGCCGATGTCGTTTCCGCTGACGTATGACGCGAACCGGAAAACGCTGAGTGGCGTGCTGCCCACCGACGCCGTGCCGGTGTATCGCATACCGATCGAGTTCCGCCGCGGCGAGCCCTTGCTCAAGCCCGCGCCACCGGCCTGGAATGCGCCCAGGCCCACGCGCGCCTGGTCCGTGGAAACAGGCAGCCCCGTGTGGGCCGCGCTGGCACGCGATCCGCAGAGCCGCCTGCTGTTCGTCGGCACCGATGCCGGTGTGCTGCATGCCATAGACGAGGACGGCAAGGTGCGCTGGAAATACACGGCGGGCGGAGCCATTCGCGGCGAACCCGCGGTCATCCAGGGCCACGTCTACGTGGGCTCCGACGCCGGCTTCACCGCGAAGGTCGAGTTGCGCGGCGGCACCGAGACATGGCGCGTGAAGACCGACGAAATCACTGCGCCTCGTCTGCCACCCACGGACGAGAAGACGCGTTGGGACCGGTACAGCGCCGGCTTCGTCGCCGACGCGAACCGGTTGTACGTCGCCAGCCGCGACAGGAATCTCTATGCCCTCGACATCAAGACGGGCGCGATCCGGTGGAAGTACACGGCCAGCGACATCATGACGGCCACCCCGGCGCTGTATCGCGACCTGGTGCTGATCGCGGACTACGCCGGCAAGGTGCAGGCCCTGGGCGCGGCCGACGGGAAGCTGCGCTGGACCTACGATGCGAAGCTCGCCGTGCCCGGAGATCTCGTGGTCGATGGCGATCGGGTGCTGGTCGGCAGCCGCAGCTACGACTTGATCGCCCTCAATGCCGGCACCGGGCGCGAGCTTTGGAAGCACTACTACTGGTTCTCATGGATCGAATCGCCGCCGGTGGTGCGCGACGGCGTGATCTACACCGGCTCGTCCGATGCCACCCAGGTGTTTGCCATCGATGAAGGCAGCGGCAAGCTGCGCTGGAAGACCGCGGTGCCCGGTTGGGCGTGGCCGCGCACGGCGGTGAACGATCGTCTCGTGATCGCCGCCGTTTCCGGCGCCGGGGCCTACCCGGGATTCCGCGCCGGTGCGCTCGTGGCGCTGGATCGGGCCACCGGCGCCGTGCGCTGGATGCACATCGAGCCACCCTCGCAGGCCGTGGTCGATTCGAAGCAGTACTGGGGTTACGTGGCGGCGCCGCTGATTGCCGGCAAGACCGTCTACGCGGCCGACCTCACCGGCCGGGTCAGTGCGTTCAAGCTCGAGTGAGGGGTTGGCGCCGACGACCCGAAACCCCCATTGGTCTCCTGCGCGAGCACTCGCAATCGGTTAACAAGGCTCGTGCTTTCCGGATCGCCGACGCCAACTTGAGTGAGTTGCCGCATCGCACGCCAGGGTTCCCGGAACGTCGCTTCAATACCCCTGCGCCGCGCCGTCCTTGCGGGATTCGGAGGCGC
>Ga0070665_100002051_pt1 | contig 22667 bp, 27 predicted proteins | sample KBSS13metaG_FD_65862 | JGI IMG/M metagenome (GOLD analysis project Ga0070665, IMG submission 65862) | Switchgrass rhizosphere microbial communities from Kellogg Biological Station, Michigan, USA - KBS S1-3 metaG | ecosystem: Host-associated > Plants > Roots > Rhizosphere > Soil ... | reverse complement strand
CCGTTCGGCTATCACATCATCAAGGTGATCGAGCGCCGCGCGCCGCGGACGGCGCCGTTCGAAGAGGTCTCGGGCCAGATCAAGGACTTCCTGACCCAGGGCCAGCGCGAGCAGAAGCTCGAGCAGTTCGTGGAGCAGGTCAAGGCGAAGGGGAAGATCGAGATCCTGGTTTAACTCAGAACTTAGAACTCAGAACTGAGAACTGAGAACTAATTCTTAATTCTTAATTCCAAATTCTTAATTCCTAAGCCGGAGTGGTGAAACTGGCAGACGCGCGGGACTCAAAATCCCGTTCACCTTACGGTGAGTGTGGGTTCGATTCCCACCTCCGGCACCAAATCCCTAAGAAATTCCGATCCACCCCTCGCTCACTTCGTCAACTCCGCGCGTCTCCGGCCGTTTTCGATCCGCCCGTCGAGGTCGACCACCAGAAAATCGACGGCCGTGCCGTCGCCCAGTGACAGGTGCAGGTCGGTGGAGATGCCGGCGGATTGCGGCAGGAAATTCATCGGCACTCGGGGAGCCGTCGCCGGCAACGTCGTCTGTCTCACTTCCTCCAGGGCGCCAAACACCGACCCGTCGTCGCTGAGCGAAAACTGGTAGCGGACGTCGCCGAGAAGATCGTCGCCACGAAAGACGCTGGCAGTGCCTCGTTTGAATTCCATGCGGGAGCCGTCGAGTTGCGAACCAGGCTTCGGGATGACCGACGATACACCGCGTGTCAAGCCCTTCGTTTCGCAGTCGACGCTACTACAGGTCCTAATTGACCGCGAAACAGTAGAAGAGCCCTGCGCCGCCCATCGAATCCAGTCCCTTCGGGGTGCAACTCGCCGACAGATGCGCCGAGTTCCACGACGTAGGACGATCGCCCCCGCCCATGCGATTGTGATGGCCCACCATCGGACGGCCGGCGCGCGTGCTGGTCCAGCCGTAGCACGTCACGTCGGGAACCGTTCCCGCAAGCAATCCTTCGGGTGTCGAGCCCGTCAAGATGTCGTGGATGTTCGAGTCGACCTGGGCGCCGTGCTCGGTGAGTGATTGTTTCGAACCCAACACGTTTGCGTCGGAGTGCAAATCACGCAGATTGGCCGCGACCTGCTCTCCCCTTGCATTGAACCAGGGCCCCTGACCAATGCGATCGCGGGCGTTGAGGGCCGGACGGCTCGTCCTCGCCGGCGCACTCAGGTAGGCGCGCCACTGTCGCCCGCCGGCACCCGCGGCCGCCGCCAGCGCCTGGCAGTGCGCATCGGCGCCTTCGATGCCGCCCAGATTGCCGCCATCGCCCGATCCAACGCTGGTGATGAAGAAACTCATCGCCCCCGGATTCAGCGGCGGTTCCCGGCGGCACGCGTCCGACGTCAACACGCACGTGAGAAGTGCCGGCAACATCGATGTGACCGTCCGCCGACTCATGGCAGTCCTACTCAGGTGACGCGCCGCCGTGCACCAGACGAGACGCTGCGGCCAATTCGGCGGCAGCCTTCGCGGCAAAGATGTCCATCGCCTTCGTCCGGTTCACCCAGCGTCCTCCGCCGCGCTCTTCGAACGGGATCGCGTATCGAAACGCCACCGGCCGATTCGAACCCCTGAGCAGGACCATCCCCCCTATCGCGTCGCGGTCCAGGTCGCGAAACCTGCGGAAATACCGGTACGTCTGGGCCGCGTCGGCGTAGGACTTGAGTGCGGCCTTTTCGCGGCCGCCGCTGACGCGCCTCTCGGTATCGGCAATCGCCGTCTCGAAATCTTTCAAACGATCGTCGAGCCGTGACGAGCCGGCGTCGTTGGTGTACGCCTCCGCTCGAAGCGCCTGCCCGGCGGCCTCAACTGCGTCGAACGTCCTGGGATCGATATTGGAACCGCGACAGGCGATGCAGGCCGTCAGGCTGGCGATCGCGAATGCGCGATTCATGGCTTGCGGCAGTCGACGATCTCACTCATATCGCAGCGCCATGACCGGGTCGAGACGGGTCGCCTTCCGTGCCGGCCAGAAGCAGGCGGCCACCGAGACGACGATCATCACGAGTGCGATCACGGCAATCGTCAGAGGATCGCGCGAACTCGTCTGCACCAGCAGACTCTGCAACAGCCGGCCGACACCGAAGGCGCCGGCCACGCCGAGCGGCAGCCCAATCGCCAACTGCAGCAGCGATCGGCGCAGCACGAGCCACAGCACCTGCTCCGGCTGCGCGCCGAGCGCCATCCGGATGCCGATCTCCGGCGTCCGCTGCGACACGGAGTACGCCGTCACCGCATAGAGGCCGACCGCCGACAGGAGGAGCGCGATGACGGCAAAGATCGCGAACATCGACCCGAAGACGCGCATCGGCCACCGCATCTGCGCGAGCCGCGCGTCCATCGTCTGGATGTCGAAGAGCGGCAGATCCGGCTCGACGATCCGCATCTCCTCGCGCAGCAGCGGTGTGATCGTCCCGGGCTCGGCCGTCGTGCGCACGATCAGCACGGAGAATCGTTGCGGGTCCGCCCGGTACGGCAGGTAGACAATGGGATCCGGATCCGGCTTTTGAAAATCGCGCTGCCGCACGTTCGGCACGATTCCAACGATCGCGGCCTCGAGCGGCAGCGATTGGTTCGGTCCCGGCGGCGCCGTGTCGATCAGGTGAATCCGGCGGCCCATCGGGTCTTCGCCGGAGAAGTGCATCGCGACGAATCGCTGGTTGACGATCGCGCTCGGGGACGCGGGTGTTCCGTCCTGATCGGTGAAGGCGCGGCCGCGGACGACCGGCAGCCGCATCGTGTCGAAGTAACCGCTGCTGGTCCCCAGCACGGTGACCTCGGGTACCGGGACGCCATCGGGCTGTGCCCTGCCCTCGACCGACAGTTGTCTCAGGAAACCGCCTTGCATCGGCGCATTCGTGGTCAGCCCGCTCGACTGGATCGCGCGCACGCCGCGCAGCCGCTCCTCGAGGCGCTGGTAAACGGCTGTCCGTGGTTCACGCTGCGGGTATTTCGTCAGCGGCAGCGTCAGCCGCATCGTCAGCAGGTGCGACGAGTCGAAGCCCATGTCCATGCGATAGAGCGTGAGGAAGCTCCGCATCATGAAGCCCGCGCCTGCAAGGAGCACGAGCGTCAGCACGACTTCCGCGATGATCAGCGCGCCGGTCCAGCGCCGGGCGCGCAGGCCGCCGGTGCCGCTGCGGCCGCCGCCTTCCTTCATCACCTCGTTGACGTCGGTCTTGGACACGTGAAGCGCCGGTGCGAGGCCGAAGACGAACGCGGTCGCGACGCACACCCCCGCCAGGAAGACGATGACGATGGGATCGACCGTGAACTTCATCCAGTAGGGCTTGCCCTGGTCGGTCAACACGGAGTCGAAGATCCGGATGCCGCCCAGGGCCAGGCCCAGCCCGAGGATGCCGCTGATGATCGACAGCAGGATGCTTTCGACCAGCAACTGACGCACGATCCGCCAGCGGCTCGCGCCGAGCGATACGCGGACCGCAATCTCGCGCGTGCGCTGTGCCGACCGCGCGAGCAGCAGGTTGGCGACGTTGGCGCAGGCGATCAGCAGCACGAAGCCGACCGCGCCCATCAACGACCAGAAGATCAAGGTAATCTGCGGGCCGGTGACGCTGTCGTTGTAGAAAATGAGATTGGGTTTGATGTTCTTGTTGGTGTCGGGAAAATCGTGCGCGAGCTTCTCTTCGATGTTCTGCAACTCGGCGCGCGCCTGCGGCAGCGTCACGCCCGGTTTCAACCGACCCATCACCTGGAACTGGCGGACGCCGCGCTTGGAATTGCTCAGCTCCGGCGGCAGCGCCGACATCGGAATCCAGAGATCGGTGTTGAACGGGAATTTCATGTCCGGCGCCATCACCCCGATCACCGTGGCCACGAGACTGTTGACCTTGATGCTGCGGCCGATCACCTTCGGATCGCTGCCGTAGCGGTTCTTCCAAATCCCGTTTCCGAGCATCACGGTCGGCTCCGCGCCAAGGCGATCGTCGGCCGCACTGAAGTCGCGGCCGATCACCGGACGCTGGCCGATCATCTGAAACGTGTTGGCGGAGACGTAGGCGCCGCCGAATTGCTCGGGAGCCTTGCCTTCATCGGCCACGTTGACGCCCGCGCCCATGAACATCGTCAGGCCGGAGTAGGACCGGGCGGCCTCACGAATGTCGATGAAGTCGAGGCGTGACACGCCGAGGTTTCGACCACGGGCGTCGAGGCTGCCGATCGAGACGATGCGGTCAGGGTCGTCAAACGGGAGGCCGCGGAGGAGGACGGCGTTCACGAACGTGAACACGGCGGCGTTGGCGCCGATGCCCAGCGCGAGCGCGACCGCCGCGACCGCGGTGAACCAGCGGTCCTTCAGTAGAAGCCGGACCGCGTAGCGGACGTCCTGCCACAGCGCCATGAGCCCTCCCGCGGATGAATCGGAAGCTTAGACACCTGCTATTACGAACCGGCCCGGGCAAGGTTAACGACGTGGCGGACGGCCACCGGGTTCAGAGTCGCACGTTGACCTGGGCCCGGGCCGCCATGTGCGCGAACAAGCTGAGGGTTCCCGCGACGAGATAGAAGCCGAGCCAGGCCACAAGCACGCTGCTGAAAGAGGCAATCGACAACCCGCCGAGGAGCACCGCACCGAGCGCGACGGCGACAACGCAGGGCGTGAGGCGGGCGTGATGGCGCGCATGGGCCGCGAGCGCCAACCCGTACAATCCGATTAGCTGTTGATACAGCCACCATCGGGATCGGCCGTTCGAGATCTCTTCCAGCAAATCGCCGATCAGCGCCTCTCGTGTACCGGAGGCGTCGGCGCGAACCAGGAGCCGCAGCGCAAATCGGGAGCAGACCATGGTTATCCCTCGTGGACGGGGATCCCCCGCCACAGCATCGTCAGCGCCTTCTTCGCGGCTCTGACCTCTCGCAACCCCGCGGTGGTCATGGAAAAGTACCGTTTGGCGCGGCCGCCGCGCTCGCGGGTGGGCTGACCGATGGTCGATTCGACCAGGCCCTTCTCCTCCAGCCGTTCGAGTGTGTTGTACACGCTGGCGAGGATCACCGGCTTCCCCGTGCTGTGCTCGATCGCACGCGCAATCGGCACGCCGTACGCCTCATCTCCGTGACGAAGGAGCGCGAGCAGGACGAGCAGCTCGAAATGCCCCAATGATTCCCTTGACATATGGTCACCTTTTACTACCAAATGACGGTGAATGCAAGCCAGACTCGAGGCACGGCAGCTGTCGAAGTACTATTCGGCGACGCCGGCGATTCGCGATGTGAGCTTCACGCTGGAGCCCGGCGCGATCCTGGGACTGCTGGGGCCGAACGGCTCGGGAAAATCCACCACGGTCTCTCTGCTGACCGGGCTCCGCGAGCCCTCGGCCGGCCAGATCTGGTTCGACGGTCGCAACATCGCCGAAGGCCTGGTCGAATACCAGGCCCGCGTAGGTTACGTCCCCGAAGAGGCGCACCTCTACACGTTCCTGTCTGCGCGTGAGCATCTCGAGCTGATCGGCCGCTTGCGCCGGCTCCCGGCACGGCTGCTGACGCATAAGATCTCGACGCTCCTGGATCTGCTGGGGCTGACCAGCGCCGCCGATCAGCAGATCAGCGGGTACTCGAAAGGCATGAAGCAGAAGGTGTTGCTCATTGCCGCGCTGTTGCATGATCCCGATCTGCTGATTCTGGATGAACCGGAATCCGGCCTCGATCTCACGGCCGGTCTCGTACTGCGTCACCTGATTCCGATCCTGGCGGCTCGCGGCAAGACGATCCTGTACAGCTCGCATGTGCTCGACCACGTCGAGCGCCTGTGCGCCGACGTCGTGGTGCTCCATCACGGCCGCATCGTGGCCGAGGGGCCGGTGTCTCAGCTGCGCGCCATGACGCAGGAGAACGCCTCGCTCGAAGACGTCATCGCGCAGTTGGTCACCACCGTCGACCCCGCCCGCACGGCCGGCGAGATCGCCGAGGTCTCGGGGCTCAACGCATGAACCCGTTCAGGCGGGACGCGGACGCCACCCCGAGCCGTTTGGTGCTGCGCCTGTTTCTTCGACGCCTCATCGACAACGACGTGATCTCGCCCCATGCCGACCGGCATGAGTCCCTGGCCGTGCTTTGTGCACTGGTCGTGTCTCTCGCGGTCTTCGTGACATTCTTCATCACGACGGAATACCTGGCGGCGTTCATCCAACTGCCAGGGCCGACGGCGCTGAGCGCCTTGTCGGATCGTTTCCTCTTCATTTCAGCGTCGATCGCCGTGAGCGCGCTGGCCACACTGATGGTTTGGGACGCCCTGGCGCTGGAACCACGCGACGCCGCCATCCTCGGGACATTGCCGATTCCGGCGCGCACGATCACTCGCGCCAAACTCGCCGCGGCATTCATCTTCGGCACCGTCTTCGCGCTGGCGTTGAATGCGGTGCCGAGCGTGCTCTACCCCTTGTTTCTGACCTTGAATCTGCGGGGAATGCATGGTCGAGGCATCCTTCAACTGATCGCCGGTCACGCGACGAGCGTGGTGATGGCGGGTCTCTTCGGCTTCTCGGTTATCCTGGCAGCGCGCGGCGTACTTCGCCTCATCGCCGGAGAACGCGGCTTCCGACGGGTCTCGAGCACGGTGCAAAGCTCGCTCGTGGTGGCTGCGGTCACGGCGCTGCTGCTGGCACCGGCCGTTCGGAAGACCCTGGTCTACGACTGGGTCGCAGACGCGACGCCGGCTCGTTGGCCGGTCCGTCCGGTGCTGTGGTACTTGGGCGTGAACGAGACTGTTGCCGGACACATCGTGGCCGAGACCGCCGTCGTGCTTCCCCCTCGGTTTTCGTTCGTCGGATTTCCCAAGCACCAGGACGATGCCAGCCGGGCCGCCTATCGGGCGCTGCGACCGCGATTTTCGGAGCTCGCGGAACGGGCGTGGCTGTCTTTGCCGCTGGTCGCGTGCCTCGCCGTCGCCACGTTTCTTTGGAACAATCGCCGCCTTCCCGAGCACGCGACGGGCGGAGCGACAGAATCACGGCTCCGCGCGGGCCTTCGCAGAATGGCCGAACGGCTGACCGAGTCGAACCGCGAGACGCAGGCCGGTTTCTTTTTCACGTGGCAGACGCTGACCAGAAGCCAACCGCACCGCACCATCATCGCCATTGCCGTCGCTGCAGGGCTCACACATCTGCTGCTGGCGCTCGCCACGAGCGGCATCCACCGGCTGGAACTCCCCGACATGCCGCGTGGGTTGTTTGCCATCAACATCATGCTGCTGGCGCCGCTGATCGCGGGCTTTCGGTACGCGGTGACGGTCCCGCCAGAATTGAGGTCGAACTGGACGATCCGAATGGCGTGGCTCGGCGATGAGCGTGATTATCTCGTCGGCGTCAAACGTGCAGCCATCGTCGCACTGGCGGCGACGCCGCTGCTGACGCTCCTGCCATTGCACGTTGCCCTCTTTGGTTTCGCCATCGCCGCGGTGCATTCGATCTACGGTTTCATGGCCGCCACGGCACTGCTGGATGGCCTGTTCCTCGGCTACCGGCAATTCCCCTTCGGCTGCAGCTATGTGCCGATCGAGAACCCGAAGCTGCTCTGGCCCGCGAGCCTGGTGTCCGTTCTACTGGCCGCCTACGGATTTGCGGGCGTGGAACGGTTCGCGTTGCAGACGGCCACGCGGACGGCGGGGCTCGGCGCCGCACTCGCCGCGACCGTGCTCCTGGTCAAGATTGCCGACCGGGCAACGCGGCGCGAGCGGCTGCCTGTGAATTTCGACGAGCGACCCGCGCCGGCGACCCAGCGGTTGGGCCTGTTCGAGCGCATCGCCAATCACGACTAGATTCACGGAAAGGCACTCGCCTTGGCGAGCATCAGAATCGCAAATGCGGCCGCCGCAAGAACGAGCACGACGACCAGAGCCGTGACGATACTCCACACGGGCCTCATGCCACTGGCTCGATAAACCACCACCGAAGCGACCAGGCCAAAGACACAGGCCCCGACGATCAGCCAAAACATTTCAGGCCTTCCTTTGTCCCGGCATGCGAGTTGCTCATTTTCCGTTTCAAGCGCTAAACAAGTGGAATCCTGGGCTTTTTCCGAAGACGCACAGTTCGATAGTCAGACTTTTGGCGCCTGAGAATGAGAATTCTAAAGAGGGGCACTCACACGTGAATAAGCAACGGCGAGTTGAGGACCGCTACCAGGCTCTTCGCATCCAGAGTCGACTGTGGACCGCAATACGCGTCGCCCTCGCCTTCGTGCCGGTCCTGCTCGCGGTCGGGATCGGTTACGCGCTCGGACCATACATCGGTCCGCTGTTCTGACACGAGCCGTTCGCCGCCGTTCAAGCGGCCCATCCGGGCCCATCCACGGCATGGTTGCGGGCCAGTAGCTTGCTTACGCTATCTATGACGTGAGATGCACCGCGGCTGTCCTCGTGACTTGTCTCGCAATCACCGCTGATCTCCGCGCGCAAGTGGGGGAAGGCACCGGCAGACTTGCCGGCGGCATTACAAATCTGACGGTTATCTCTGACGCTCCATGGCGAGCTCAGCCCGCAGGCTCTCGCGGTCGCGCGAGATCGTCGCCACCGCAAGCGTCCGATCTCCCAGCAGGTAGGTCACGGCGCAGTCGTGAGCGTCCAGCGTCCCGTCGATCCGCACGGCGTCCCATCGCTCGGCGTGGCCGACGTAGTTGATGGTCACGTCGTAGTGCTGACTCCAGAAGAACGGGATCGCATCGAAACGCTCACGCCGGCCCAGCATGTTGCGAGCGGCGACCTGCCCCTGTCGTTCGGCGACGACCCAATGCTCGACGCGGATCCGCTCGCCTGAGCGCGCATCCGGCCAGCGGGCGACGTCGCCCGCAGCGAAGATTCCCGGCGCGCTCGTTTCGAGGTACTCGTTCACGGCGATGCCGCGGTCCAGCGCCAGGCCGGCCTTCTCGGCAAGAGCGATCGCCGGCCGCACGCCCACGCCCATGACCACGATGTCCGCGTCGAGCGTCGAGCCGTCGCTCAGCGTGACGCTCCGGCCGTCGACGCGCGAAACCGTGAGGCCGAGATGAAACACCACGCCGTGGGCTTCGTGCAGCGCCTGAACGACGCGCCCGACCTCGTGGCCCATCACGCGCTCGAGCGGCACCTGATCCGGCGCGACGACATCAACGGCGATGCCGCGGGTCCGGAGTGATGCCGACACTTCGAGTCCGATGAAACTGGCGCCGACGACCACCGCGCGTCCGGCCGACTGCACCTTGTCGACGATGGCGCGGCTGTCGGCGAACGAGCGGAGATAGTGCACGTGCGGGTCGTCCGCGCCCGGGATTGGCAAGCGCACCGGATCGGCGCCGGTCGCGATCAGCAGCGCGCCGAACGGTAGCCGGGTCCCGCTTTCAAGCAGCAGCGCTCGCCCGCTGACGTCAATCGACGAGACGCGTGCGTCCAGCAACAGCTCGATGCGCTGCTCGGTGAAATACTCGGGCGATCGCAACGGAATCCAGTCGTCCTGGGCCTGGCCGGCCAGATAGTCTTTCGACAGGTTCGGCCGATCGCTCGGCGGCGCGTCCTCGGCGCTGATCATCGTGATTTGGCCGTCGTAGCCCTCGCGACGCAGCGTGTCCGCGGCGATGAGCCCCGCCCCGCCGCCGCCGACGATGATGATGGAGGCCGGCGATTGCGGCGACGCCGCACGCGCCGCCGGCTTCGATTCCGGCACCTTCTCGCGCACGAAGACGGTATCGCCGTGCCGCTCCACCTTCCAGCACGCGATCGGGTCCAGCGCGGGAGGACGCAAAGGTGCGCCGCTCCGCAGGCTGAAACAGGCGTGGTGCAACGGGCAGCGCACCGTGTCGTCCACGACGATGCCGTCGGCCAGGGCGCCGTGATAGTGCGTGCAGTGCGCGCCCACCGCAAAGATCTCGTCGCCGGTGCGCGCCAGGAGTACGTCCTCGTCGCCGACGCGGCCCAGCAGCATGCCGCCGGGTTGGAGCGTGCCGACGGCGATGCCCTCGGCAAGATTTGGCTTCGGCGCATCATCGGCATCAGCCATGTGATCCTCGCTGCTCTCGTGTCTAGCGTCTCGCCGCCCTCGCTCTAACGGGCGCGGACGCGGACGGCGGCGCACCCAGGAACCGCAGCAACGCGTCCATCGTCTCCTTGGGCCGCTCTTCCATCAGCCAGTGCCCGGTGTTCGGCAGCACCACGGTGGTCGCATTGGTGGCGACGAGCTTCACCTGTTTACCCAACACCTCGCCGTTGGCGTTGTCCCCGGCGACGGCCATCACCGGCATCCTGAGCATCGTCCGCGAGAATTGCGCGAAGTCCTTCGCGGCCTGCGGGAACGACGCGAAGTACGCCCATGCCGCCCGCATCCGTCCCGGGCGCGCATAGGCGGCCGTGTAGGCCCGACGAGCGGCTTCAGGAATGGAGCGCGTCTTGTCGGCCGCGAAGTCGTTCCAGAAATGATCGAAGTAGGTGCGTTCCCGTCCCTTGACCAGCGCTTCAGGCGTCGGCCCGTGGAAGCGAAAATGCCAGATGTCCGGGTTGTTGTAGATGGCCTCCCAGGGGTCGACACCCGGGAGAAATGCGTCCATCAACACCAGCCGCTCCGTCTCCGACGGAAACTGCGCGGCGTACGCATAGGCGACCATCAGCCCGATGTCGTGCCCGACGACAGCCGCCTGACCGATGCCCAGCGACTTCACGAGCCCGTGCATGCGGGCGGCCGCTCGCGCCATGTCCAGGCCGTCGGTTGGAATGCCCGAGTCGCCGATCCCCGGCAGGTCGGGCGCGATCACCGTGAAGTTCGCCGCGAGCCGCGGGATCAGTGGCCTCCACATCCGCGACGTTTCGGCATAGCCATGCAGCAACAGGATCGCCGGGCCGCGGCCGGCGGTCAGATACTGCACCTTGAGCCCGTCGATCTTTGCGGTCCGTATTGCAATCGCCGCGGGTCGTGACATCACAGACGCTCGTCAACCCAACGCGTGATGTCGGCCATCACCGCTTCCTTGTCGGTGTCGTTGAGCAGGTCGTGATAGGCGCCTTCGTACAGCTTCAACGTCTTGTCGGTGGAACCGGCAGCGTCGTAGAAGGCCTGGCTCCCGCCCGGTTTGGTCGCCTTGTCGGCCGTGCCGTGGAGGATGAGCACCGGCAGGGTGATGAGCGGAAACTCTTTCTTGAGGCGCTCGTCCGCACGCACCATCGCCGCGACCGTCTGCGTCGGTTGCGTCTCGTGAGCGATCAGCGGATCGGCGTTCATCGCGGCTACCACGCTGGGATCGCGGGAGAAATCCTCGTTCTTGAGCGGCAGCACGTGAGCGTGCGGCGCGATGTGGCTCAACCCTTTCAGGACGGCGAGGGCGAAATCGGGCGCCGGCACCTGGAACGCGAAGCTCTCGCAGATCAGGCCGGCGAGCTCCGCCTGCTGCTCGAGGGCATAGGTGCAGGCGACGACGCCGCCCGCGCTGTGGCCGAGCATGAACATCGGAAGACCGGGCTCACGCGACTTGGCCAGCGCCACGAGACCGGCCGCGTCGCTGACGTAGTCCGCGAACTGCTGAACGTAAAAGCGCTCGCCGTCCGACTTGCCGCGCCCTCGAAGGTCCACGGCGTAGACGGCCAGGCCGCGCGCGACAAACCGGTCGGCGACCCACGCGTAGTACCCGCTATGGGAATTGAAACCCGGAACAACGGCGATCACACCACGCGGCTTGCCGCTGGGACGCCATGACCGAAAGACGATGTTGAGGTCGCCGGCGCTTTTGAACGACCCCTCCGCAGCGCTGTTCTCTTGTAGATCCATGCCACTCTCCCTGTGGCGAAGATCATACCGCCAACCTACGGCGGAGCCGGCGCGATAACCGCCGTGTCACCACGATGTAACGACCGACGAGCAAGCCATGGCGGTGATCACGATCGAGACGTGGCGATCACTTCAACGTGAACTTCATCTCGATGTGCACTCGAACGGCCACGGCCTTGCCATCCTTGGCGCCGGCCTTGAAGCGCCATTGTTGCAGCGCCTGCACCGCGGCCTGGTCGAGACCGTGGACCGCGTCGAGCGACTTGACGACGGTGATCCGCGTCGGCAGACCATCGGTCGCCACGACACAGCTCATGAACACGGTGCCTTCAATGCGCGCCGCCTTCGCTTCGTCCGTGTAGGTCGGGCGCACCTCGGTGAGGACGACGGGTAGCGTCACCCCGTTTCCGGCCTCGTAGACCTCGTCGGAAGCCGGCGGCTGAAGCGGCAGCAACCGCGACGCCCAGACTGCCGACGTCCCGGTGATGACGATCAAGGCCGCAGCGGCGACGAGCGAACGCCGCGCCGAGGGCTGCGCGCCGGCAGCGATCGCCTGGACCCGCTGCACCAGGTGCCTCCGCCTGAGAAACGGCGCGGCGACCGCGGCGGCCGGGAAGACATCGGCAAACGCGGTCATCGCCCGGAGGTAGGCGTGGCGGCTGCCCGTCGCCTTCACGACGAGCGCATCGACGACCTGCTCCCGCGCGAGCTGGATTTGATCGACCGCCCACCACATCGCCGGGTGAAACCAGAACAACGACTGCACCACCTGCTCGAGCACGAGCCAGAGCCAATCGTGGCGCGCCACATGCCATGTCTCGTGGAGCACCACGGCGCGGCGAATCTCCGGGGGCAAATCGAGCAGACGCCGCGGCAACAGGACGATGGGCCGCCAATAGCCGAACGTGACCGGCTCGGTGACGCCTTGATCCCAACGGAACTCCGTCCCCGGCGCCAGCGCGGCGACGGCCGCCGCGACCTCGGACTCCAACGGTTCGCGGGACCCGAGCTCGCGCAGCCGGCGCAGGCGCACGACGCCGAACGCCAGCCATGCGCAACGGACGATCGCGCCGGCGATCGATATGAACGGGATCAGCCAGAACCACGTGCCGACCGGCGTGCCGCCGCCGGAAATGGTCGAGAACGCGACCCGACTCGCGACGGCAGGTCCCCCCTCGCGGATCGCGAGCGGCGCCACGCGAGGCAGGAACGGGATCGCGAGGCACACTGCGACCACCAGTCTCCAATACGCCAGGCGCACCCGCGCGAGCGGCACCCGGCACAGACTCGCGCCGATGGCGGCAATGGCGACGATGCACGCGATCTGCAGGCTGTAGAGCACGAGGTTCGATCCGAGCGCGTTCATTCGGCCTCCTCGATCAGACGCCGGAGCTCCTGTCGCTCCTTCGCCGTCAGGTTGCGATCCTTCGACAGGTGCAGGAGGAGCGGCCGCGAGGCGCCGTCGAAGACGCGATTGACGAACTCGCGCACCATCGAGGTCACCACGGTCCGCTCCTGCTGCGCCGGGCGGTAGCGGAAGGCGCGATCGTCCTTGGTCCGGGTCACGTACCCTTTCGCTGCCAGGACGTTCATCATCGTCATCACGGTCGTATACGCGATCCGCCGGGTCTCCCTTAGATCTTCGTAGACCTCTCGCACCGTCGCGGTGCGGCGGCGCCACACGATCTTCATCAGCGCCAGTTCCTGGGTGGTCAGCGTCGGGTGTGGTTTGCGCATCTCGCTTGACGCCTAATATATAAGTACTAAAGAATTAGTAGCAAGATGTATCGTGGCCTGACGATTTCCGCAGCGGTTCACGCGGCCGTCTTCGCGCTGGCCCTGCTGATCGCCCGCCGGCCTGCGGGCCCGGCACCGCGACCCGCACCGCTCGATCAGGCGCCGCCGCGCCTGGTGTGGCTGTCGGCGCCGGGACCTGGTGGCGGCGGCGGCGGGGGCGGCAATCGCCTGCCCGACCCGCCTCGCACCGCCGAACGTCCGGGGCACGACGCCCTCACCGTTCCGGTCGCGCCGCCTCTACGATCGACGGCGGCCCCGTCCGAACGGGAACCGGACCCGGCCGAACTGACGGTGCCGGCAAAGCCGATGGCCGCCGCCATGGAGTCGTTGCCGGGGGCGATCGCCGCGCCGCCCGGTCCGCCGACGCTGTCGCAGGGTTCGGGCAGCGGGGGCGGCGCCGGCACCGGTCAAGGGTCTGGCGACGGATCAGGCACAGGTTCCGGGTTGGGTCCAGGGACCGGCGGCGGCACGGGCGGCGGCATCTACCGGCAGGGCAACGGCGTGGCCGGGCCCCGGGCAGTGTATGTCGCCAAGCCGCGGTACACGAGCGACGCCATGCGCGCCCGGCTGCAGGGGTCGGTGCTGGTGGAATGTGTGGTGCAGCTCACCGGAATCTGTACGAACGCGCGTGTCCTGCGGTCGCTCGATCCGGTGTTCGGCCTGGACCAGGAGGCGATCAAAGCCGCCCAGGAATGGCGCTTTCTTCCCGGCACGCGGCTCGGTCAGCCGGTGCCGGTCATCGTGACGATCGAACTGGACTTCGTGCTGCGCTGACGATCCCTCGCCTGCGGCGTCTCGACCTCAACCGCGGCGGATCTCCGACCCTTGAAATCGGATCCTGAGGCGGTAGACCTTCTTGGTGCTGCATTTGATCACGCCGGTCGCCAGGTCCACGCGCTCCGGCACATCGACGCGATGAATATCCACCGCGGCGTGGTAGCCGCGCTCTGAAAACACGTCGATCAGCATCTTCAGCGCCAGCGGATCGTCGAGCACCGTGTCTTCCGTGTTGATGTGCGCCACCCCGGAGATCGCATGGCGGAGGATGATCGGCATCATCTTCCGCTCGATGAACGCGATCACCTTGCCGAAAAGCTCGCTGGATTCCAGTTCGTAGCTGTCGAGCCGCTTCACCAGTTCCTGCCGCGCGTGCACGATGATTTCGCTCGCCACCGGCACGTCCCGCAGCCGCTCCACGGTACGCGGATCGAGTTCGAGCGTGCTCTGGTATTGGAGCTCCTGGAGGATGTTCCTCTCCACCTGCTCGAACGAGCCCTGGGCGTTGACGAAGTGGTAGTGGAAGATTTCCTCGAGCGACTGGAGCGCGTTCCAGGTCTGCTCCTTGAACGCCTGATAGCGCCGCCGCGCCAGGGCCTCGTCGTGGTCGGTGGGCCGATCCTCGCTCAGCCGGCCGACGCCGGTGCGCTGCACATCCTCGTTGTGCGCGAGCGTCTCGCGGCCCCGTTTCAGCTGGCGCGCGATCGATTCCTTCTCTTCGACGAACAACACCATGATGTGGATCGTCGGATGCCGGAAATGGATCCCGAGCGGCGAGTTCACGAACTCGCGCCGCAAGGCGTGCATCTGATCGACGAGCAGCTTCAGGCACTCGACCTGCACGGTAGTGCGCGGGAAGCCGTCGATGATCACGCCGTCGTGGTATTCCGGCTTCAGCAGCTCCCGCAGCAGCAGCCCGATGGCCTCGCGGTCGCCGACCAGATGCCCCGCGTCTTTCATCGCTCTCGCCTCGGGCGAGTCGAGCAGCGCGCTCATCACAATCGGGGCGCACGTGAAGCTGCGTGTCTTGGCGATGAACGCCGTGTTGGTGCCCTTCCCGGCCCCGGGCGCGCCGCCCAGCAGAATGATCTCCTTCGGGAAGCGCAGCCGCTCGCGGCCGTAGTCGGCCTCGAGCTCCTGCCAGAGGGATTCGAAGATCAATCGGCCATCTTTGATCTCGAGGTCGTTGAGTGAGCTCCGCACCGGGTCATTGGTCTGTTGGGTCATGAGAACCGTCAGTTGGCCTTTGTAAGGGGGGCGCGCCAGGCGGGGATATTACCATCCGCGGCCGACGAGCCGGCGTGAGAGGGCCAGGGACAGCCATCAGGCGTCTGGACGACCCTCGACGGGCGTCCAGACGAAAGGAATCGGTCAGAAGAAGGCCGGCGCCCTTTTCAGAGTGATGTCGCGCGGGTGATCAGCCGCTCAGTGGGAGACCGAGCCGCTCGTCTCGCGTCCGGTCGAGTGCGAGGAGCTCGATGAAGCGACGGTCGCGTCCAGGTGTGCGTCACCGCCCTGCCCTTGCCCATCGGCGTCGATCGATTGGCGCAGGCTTTCGAATGCCGGCTGGTCGAGCGGGAAGGTTTGGCCGTAGGCGTTGTGGGTTTCCGCGGCGAGCGCGTCTCGGCGCTGCAGGATGGCCGCGCGGTCGAGCAGGCCATCGTGAATCTCGGCCAGCAGTGCACGATGCCGCTCGCAGACCAGCCACAGGTTGTGCGCGAAGACACGGTGGGAGTAGACGCGCCCTTCGAACCCCCACGCGATGTACGCCGCATGAGCGGCGAAGGCGAGGCTCGCCGCGATCACCGCGGCGACCCGATACCACCGTCCCATCTCCATCAGACTCATGACGGATGCCGCAGCCGCCAGCAGGATCAGCAGCAGCACGCCGATTCTGATCCGCGACGTCAGGCCTGCCAGCCGCTCCGCGGCGCGCGCGTGAACCGTGTAATTCTCACCGGTCCGCGTCAGATTCAGACGCACGTGGTCGACGATGCCGAGACCGAACATAGAGACCTCCTCATCTGCGAAGGTGCGACAAGCTCCAGCTCTGCAAGGCTTAAGCCGCGTCTCGGCCGGGATGAGGCAAACGAAGTGGAGCTCAACCGGATCGCATACCGCCCTGCTTGAAGCGGCTCGCCGCCGGCTCAGAACATCTTGCGCTGAACCTTGATCTGATCGTTCGCCAGGATCGGATCGTTGGGCTGCGCGGTCATCTCGATCGTCTTGCCGTTCACGACGCGGACGATCCGGACGCGTCGATCCGTACCGCCCGCCGCCAGACCGCCGACCAGGACGATCGCCTGCGCCACGGTCATGCCCGTCAAGATCTTGTAGGCGCCCGGTCTCACGACAAAACCGGAAATGTAAAAGCGCTTCGCGATCGGTACGTTGACGATATCGCCGTCCTGGAGCGCGACGTCGACGCCGGCGGTGCCCTGCTCGATGTCGGCGATGGCGATCGTGTGGCGCTCGGGCAGGCCTCCCGACTTCGACGCCCGAATGACCACCACATCGTCCCCGGCGCCGTTTGTCGGCGAACCGACGGCGGCGAGCGCGTCAGGCACCGTCATGGTCGAGGCGGTGAGCATCGCGCGTCCGGGATAACGCACTTCGCCGGTCACCAGCACGCTGAACGAGAGGGTCTCCGCGACCTGGCCCACCGCCTGGCTGGATGAGGCCGCCGCGGTCGTGCCGAACATGCCGAACACCACGACGAGCAAGGCGAGGAGGTCGGCCTTCATGACACCACTTTCGTGCTGGCGCTGGATGCGCGGAGAGTTCGATGGTAGTCGCGAACCGCCGGCGGGACGTGCGCAATCCGGCACACCTGGCGACCTCTAGGGCGCGGGTTCGGTATGAGCCTCAATCCACCGCTCGGCGTCGCCGATGTCGCGGAATACCTCGACCGTCTGGTGCAGCTGACCGGCGAGGATCGAATACATCCGCACCATCCCGTAGGCGGCCGGCATGGTCGTGACGAACGCCACGGGCCCACGCTGGCCGTACGCGCGCGACAGGGTCTCGACGTGCTTGAGGCCCATCCGCACGTCGGCCTGGCTTGCGACGGTCGATACCTGCCGCGAGTCGTACAGCATGCCGTACTGCCACGTCCCCTCGGCGGCCTGACGATCGACGACCGCCATGACCTCCTCGTACCCAACCGTTCCGACGGTCGTCACGACGATCCGGCGACGCTCGTCGTCGCGCTCGTATGTGATCGGCATGGAGGATGCGCCACCCAAGGTATCATGCGACACCGGCTACCGATGCTCCCCAGAATCGTCCGCAAGCGCTCGCGGTTGCACGGATTCGGCGTCTTCGCTCGGGCCCCGATCAACAAGAACACGCGCATCATCGACTACGCCGGCGAGCTCGTCCGCAACAGCGACATTGAAGCACGCGAGGAGCGCTACCTCGCGGACGGGTGCATCTGGACGTTCCGGATCAACCGCGCATGGAGCCGCGACGCCGCCGTCGGCGGCAACATCGCCCGGTTCATCAACCACTCCTGCACGCCGAACTGCTGGTTCGAGGTTGTGGGCCGGACGATCTGGATCCGGGCCTCACGGCGGATCCGCGCCGGCGAAGAGCTGACCTACGACTACTCCACCATCGGCGAGCACACGATCCCCTGCCGATGCCGGCCGGGCTGCCCCAACAAGCTTTAAGGTCCGGCTGAAGCCGGACACTACCTTGCTCGCTAGATCAGCGGCTTCATCGTCCAGTCGGCGTCGTTCACGAGCGCCTCATAATCGGCCGCCGCAATCGACTTCTTGGAGTAGTTGCACGAGACGATGAACAGCTCTTTGTCCTCGCTCCAGTCGGCGCGGGTCACCACGCAGTCGATCGCGTCGCCCTCGACCCGGGCGGCCAGCTGGAGCGGCTCGCCGGCCTTCGGGATTGCGGGCACCTGCGCGAGGCGGGTGAATCGCACGACGCTATTGTCGATGACCTTGTCGGGAGCGCTTGCCGACCGGATGGTCAGGCGGGGAATACGGAGATTTATTTCGACGTCTATCGGCACGTCCCTATCTTATATTCGCCGGCGCCCGTGCCGTGCCTTCGAAGTTTCCTGAGGCGCCGGACGGCCGCCGCGCCGGTCCCGGGAACCGGCTGGGGCCGTCCGCGCTAGCTCGGGAGCTGCAGGGTGGCGCGCAGGCCGCCTTGCGGCGAGCGGCTCAGCGCAATGGAGCCCCCGTAGAGCTCGGCCAGGTCGCGGACGATGGCGAGGCCCAGGCCGGATCCCGGCGCCGCCTCGTCCGCGCGGACGCCGCGCTGCAGCACCGCCTCCTGCATCGACGCCTCCAGCCCCGGGCCGTCATCGTCGACCGTGAGGACAATCGTGGCGCCGGTGGGAACCGCGGCAATGACGATCCGCGACCGTGCCCACTTGCAGGCGTTGTCGAGCAGGTTGCCGAGCATCTCGTCGAGATCTTCGCGTTCGACCCGAACGACCTGCGCCGAATCGACCTCGACGTCGATCGCCAGCCCCCGATCGGCATGCAGCCTGAGCAGGGTGCGGGCGAGTCCTTCGGTCGACGCCAGCACGGAGCAATGCGTACCGGGGGTCGCACCCGACGCCGCAGCCCGGGCGTGCGCGAGGTGATAGTCCATCTGCCGCCGCATGCGTTCGATCTGCTGTCGCATCACCGCGGCGAGCTCGCCCTGGCCGGCCCCGTCGACGACTTCGGCTTCGTGCGCGAGCACGGCCAGGGGCGTCTTCAGCGCGTGCGCCAGATCGCCGGCCTTCGCGATTGCGCGCTTCACGGTCTGGTCGCGGAGCTCGAGCAGCGCGTTGAGGTCGTCGACGACCGGCTGCACCTCGGTCGGATAACGTCCGTCGACGCGCCGTGCGCGTCCGTCGCGCACCGAGGCAAGGCGCTCGCGCAGCTCGTTGAACGGGGACAGGCCGTGCCGCACCATCGACAGCCCGCCCACGAGACAGACGGTGGCGAACACGACCAGCGCCGAGTTGTGCACCAACCCGACGAGATGCGGATAGCGGTGGATCAGCGTGATGCCGATCGCGGTGGTAATCGCGAGCAACCCCAGGATCCACAGGAGCGATCCGAACATGAGGCGACGCCGGAACGATCCCGCCGGCGTCATGGCTCGGACTCGATGCGGTAGCCGAGTCCGCGCACCGTTTCGATGTAGGAGCCGCCGAGCTTGCGTCGCAGCCGCGCGATGAACACCTCCACCGTGTTCGAGTCGCGATCGGCGCTCTGCGCGTAGATGTGCTCGGTCAGCTCCGCCTGCGATACCACGCGTCCGTGCTGATGCATCAGGTACGAGAGCACGCGGAACTCATGGCTGGTCAGCTTCACGGCGACGGCGTCCACCGTCACCTTCGCGACCCGCGGGTCGAGGACGAGCCCGCCGCAGCGCAGCTCCGGCGTCACCTGTCCGCTGGCGCGGCGAATCAGCGCGCGCAGCCGGGCGAGGACCTCCTCGATCCGGAACGGCTTGGCGACGTAGTCGTCCGCACCGCCGTCAATCCCTTGCACCTTCTCGTGCCAGCTGCCGCGCGCCGTCAAGACCAGGACGGGGACGGCGATGCCGGCGTCGCGCCATCGGCGCAACACCGTCAGCCCGTCGATTTTCGGCAGGCCGAGGTCGAGGACGACGGCGTCGTACTGTTCGGTCTGTCCGAGAAAGTCGGCGCGCTCGCCGTCGGCGGCGCAGTCGACCGCATAGCCGGCATCGCCCAGCGCGCTCGCCAGCTGCTTCGAGAGCAGCGCCTCGTCTTCCACGACCAGCACACGCAAAACGGTCCTCCTACGGTGTCAGGCGTCATGGTCTCTGAGACGCCGTCTCTGAGACCGGACCTCTGAGACGCGGTCTCTGAGACCGGTTATAGCCCAAATGAAGCTGAACGGCGGCTGAACGATGCATTCATGGCCGGTTCAACCACCGCCCTGTAGCGTGTGGTCCAGAGGAGACCGCTATGACGAAACAGCTGACAACGATGATCGCAGTCCTGGCGCTGGCAGGCAGCGTGTCCGCGCAAACGAAGAAGGCCGACGGGCTGACGGGGACCTGGAACATGGGGCTGCAGGGCGGCCACGTGATCCCGGTGGCGCTCGTCCTGACGCAGGAGGGCGAGACGCTGACTGGCGTCGTCTCGATGCCGACGCAAAAGATCGGACAGACGGTGGACGTCCCCCTCAAGGGCACGCTCGCCAGCGGGGCCTTCTCGCTCTCAGGCACCGTCGAGGGCGCGAAGGATCCGACCACGATCGAGATCACCGGCAAGCTGAACGACGAGGGCATGCTCGAAGGGCGGGTCGTAATGAGCGGGACCTCGGGGCCGCACGGCGACATGCCCTACACGGCCGAGCGCCTCAAGGAACGCAAGTGAAGGCGCTGTCGCGTCGCGCGGTGCTGAAAGGCGCCGGCGCGACCGTCGCGCTGCCCTTCCTCGAGGCGATGGTACCGGCGCGGCGCGCGTCGGCCGCCGTCGACACGGCGAAGAAGACGCGCCTCGTCTGCGTCGAGATGGTGCACGGCTCGGCCGGCAGCTCGGCGATCGGCATCAAGAAGAACCTGTGGGCGCCGGCCGCGGTCGGCCGCGACTTCGATCTCGCGCCGACCAGCCTTCGCTCGCTGACGCCGTTCCGCGACATCCTCACCATCGTCAGCAACACCGACGTCGACCCGGCGAATCCGTTCACGGCGAAGGAGATCGGCGGCGACCACTTCCGATCGAGCTGCACGTTTTTCACCCAGGCGCACCCGAAGCAGACGCAGGGCGGTGACGTCTCCTGTGGGATCTCGCTCGATCAGCTCTACGCGCAGCGGTTCGGCCAGGACACCGCCATCCCGTCGATGCAGCTGTGCATCGAGAACGTCGACGCCGCCGGCGGCTGCGGCAACGGCTACAACTGCGTCTACACCGACGCGATCAGCTGGGCCGCGCCGAACCGGCCGCTGCCGATGATCCGCGACCCGCGCGTCGTCTTCGACAACCTGTTCAGCGTGCTCAAGGCCGGCGGCACTCAAGCCGAGCGGGCGGAGCGCCTGGCCGAGGACCGCAGCATCCTCGACTGGCTCCTGTCGTCGGTCGCGCGACTGCAGAAGACGCTGGGGCCGGCGGACCGCTCGCGGCTCGCCGACTACCTCGAACACGTGCGCGAGATCGAGCGGCGGATCCAGATTGTCGAGGCGCGTAACCGCAGCGGCGAGTTGCGCGAGCTGCCGTCGGCTCCGGCGGGCGTGCCCGACTCGTTCAGCGAGCACGTCAAGCTGATGTTCGATCTGCAGGTGCTGGCATTCGCGTCCGACGTCACGCGGGTCTTCGCCTTCAAACTGGGACGCGACGCGTCGAACCGCAGCTACCCCGAAAGCGGGTTCAAGGGGACCTTCCACGAAACGTCGCATCACAGCGGGCGCGAAGACAAGATTCTCAACTTCGCCAGGCTCAACACCTTTCACGTCGGCATGGTTCCCTACTTTCTGGAGAAGCTCCAACAGACGCCTGACGGTGACGGCAGCCTGCTGGACAACACCCTGCTGATCTACGGGTCGCCGATGGGCGACTCGAACCTGCACAACCACAAGCGGGTGCCGTTCTTCATGGCCGGCCGCGCCGGCGGCGCGATCAAGGGCGGCGTCCACCTGAGGGCGCCCAACGAGACCCCGCTGGCCAATGTGATGCTGAGCGTGCTGCAGGCACTGGGGCTCCACGATCTCGAACGCTTCGGCGACAGCGAGGCCGCTTACAATGTTGAGCATGGCCAGCATGATGGAAGCGATCGAAATCAAGCGGAAGTCCTACTTTGAATACGAGGGCGCCCCGTATAACTGCCTCGACGTCGAGGTCTCGAAACCGACAGCCCGCGGCGGGCAGACGCTGGTGCGGATCAAGATGCGCAACATGCTGACGCAAGCGGTCTTCGACCGGACGTTCAAGGCCGGCGAAAAATTCAACGAGCCCGACCTGGCGTTCATCAAGGCGACGTATCTCTATGCCGACGCCTCCGGCTATAACTTCATGGATCAGCGGACCTTCGACACCATTACGCTGCCACCCTCCGTCGTCGGCGACGACAAATTCCTGCTGGTGGACAACCTCGAGATCCAGATCCACACCTACAACGACAAGCCGATCGGCCTGGTGTTCCCGCCCCATGTCGAGATCACGGTGACGTCCACCGAAGCCGGCGCGCGCGGCGACACCGCCAGCGGCAGCGTCACGAAGGTCGCGACGCTCGAGACCGGCATGGAGATCCGCGTCCCGCTGTTCGTCAAAGAAGGCGAGAAGATCAAAGTGCATACCGAGTCGCGCGAGTTCTCGGGCCGGGCGTGAGGGCACCGGTAATCGGGTAATCGGGTAAT
>Ga0070665_100002049_pt1 | contig 22687 bp, 18 predicted proteins | sample KBSS13metaG_FD_65862 | JGI IMG/M metagenome (GOLD analysis project Ga0070665, IMG submission 65862) | Switchgrass rhizosphere microbial communities from Kellogg Biological Station, Michigan, USA - KBS S1-3 metaG | ecosystem: Host-associated > Plants > Roots > Rhizosphere > Soil ... | reverse complement strand
CTTTCCTGCGCCCGAGCAGCTCCTGAAGGAAGAGAACCATGACGAGCACGCTGCCGAAGACCGTCCCGACGCTGCACCACTGGGCGGGCGGCACGCGGGTCGAGGGCACCTCCGGACGCACCGCGGAGGTCACGAACCCCGCCACCGGCGAGGTCACCGCGCACCTGTCCCTGGCCTCGGACGCCGAGTCCGCTGCCGTCGTCGCCGCCGCGAAGGCGGCGTTCCCCGGCTGGCGCGACACCAGCCTGGCCAAGCGCACCCAGATCCTGTTCCGGTTCCGCGAGCTGCTCAACGCCCGCGCCCCGGAGCTCGCGGAGCTGATCACCGCCGAGCACGGCAAGGTGCTCTCCGACGCGGCCGGTGAGGTCGCCCGCGGCCAGGAGGTCGTCGAGTTCGCGTGCGGCGCGCCGCACCTGCTCAAGGGGTCGATGACCGAGAACGCCTCGACCAACATCGACGTCGCCTCGATCCGCCAGCCGCTGGGCGTCGTCGGGATCATCAGCCCCTTCAACTTCCCGGCGATGGTGCCGATGTGGTTCTTCCCGCTCGCGATCGCGGCCGGGAACACCGTGGTGCTCAAGCCGTCGGAGAAGGTCCCGTCGGCGGCGCTGTGGATCGCCGAGCTGTGGTCCGAGGCGGGCCTGCCCGCTGGGGTGTTCAACGTCCTCAACGGGGACAAGACCGCCGTCGACCACCTGCTGACCAGCCCGGACGTCAAGGCGATCAGCTTCGTCGGCTCGACCCCGATCGCTCGCTACGTCTACGAGACCGGCACCGCGCACGGCAAGCGCGTGCAGGCCCTCGGCGGGGCGAAGAACCACATGGTCGTGCTGCCCGACGCCGACCTCGACCTCGCCGCCGACCAGGCCGTCAACGCCGGGTTCGGCTCGGCCGGGGAGCGCTGCATGGCGATCTCGGCGCTGGTCGCGGTGGGCGACGTCGCCGACACCCTGGTCGCGAAGATCGCCGAGCGGGCCCGCTCGCTGCGCACCGGCGACGGCCGCCGTTCCTGCGACATGGGACCCCTGGTCACCCGGGCCGCCCAGGACCGGGTCTCCGGCTACATCGACGCCGGTGAGCGGGAGGGCGCGACCGTCGTCGTCGACGGCCGCACGGGCGAGTTCGACGCCGACGGGTCCGGGTTCTTCGTCGGCCCGACGCTGCTCGACCACGTCGGCACCGACATGAGCGTCTACGCCGACGAGATCTTCGGCCCGGTGCTGTCGGTCGTCCGGGTGGCCACCTACGCCGAAGCCGTCGAGCTGGTCAACGCCAGCCCCTACGGGAACGGCACCGCGATCTTCACCAACGACGGCGGCGCGGCGCGACGGTTCCAGAACGAGGTCGAGGTCGGGATGGTCGGCGTGAACGTGCCGGTCCCGGTGCCGATGGCGTACTACAGCTTCGGCGGCTGGAAGAACTCGCTGTTCGGCGACACCCACGCCCACGGCACCGAGGGCGTGCACTTCTTCACCCGCGGCAAGGTCGTCACCACCCGCTGGCTCGACCCGAGCCACGCGGGTGTGAACCTCGGCTTCCCGACGAACGCCTGACCGATCCGGCCGCCTCGAAGGAGAGGGAGTCATGAGCTCAGGACCTGCGACGAGCGCCGTGTCGTCCCCGGACGTGCGCGGGGCACACTCACACCGGCTCGGCCTCATCACCGTCATCGCCACCTTCGGCGGACTGCTCTTCGGGTACGACACCGGCGTCATCAACGGGGCCCTGGAGCCCCTGCAGCGTGACCTCGGGCTGACGGCCTCCACCGAGGGCTTCGTGGTCAGCATCCTGATCGTCGGAGCCGCCGTCGGCGCCGTCGCGGGAGGCTGGCTGTCCGACCGCTTCGGCAGGCGGCACAACATCCTGCTGCTGGCGATCGTGTTCATGGTCGGCACGCTGGCCTGCGTGGTGGCCCCGAGCTGGCCGCTGCTGGCCGCCGCCCGCTTCGTGCTGGGTCTCGCGGTCGGGGGCGCGTCCGCCACCGTCCCGGTCTACCTCGCCGAGATCTCCCCGACGGAGCGGCGCGGCGGGCTCGTCACCCGCAACGAGGTCATGATCGTCGGCGGTCAGTTCGCCGCCTTCGTGGTCAACGCCGTCATCTACAACGTGTGGGGCGAGGTCGACTGGATCTGGCGGGTCATGCTGCTGGTCGCGGTGGTCCCGGCGATCGTGCTGTTCGTCGGGATGCTGCGGATGCCCGAGAGTCCCCGCTGGCTGGTGCTGCAGGGCCGCACCGACGACGCGCTGGACGTGCTGCGCCAGGTGCGCAGCCCGGAACGGGCCGAGGCCGAGATGGCCGAGGTTCGCCGCCTCGCCGAGGAGGAGACCCGCAGCCGCACCGCGGGCCCCGTCGACCTGTCGGTGCGCTGGATCCGCAAGCTGATCGTCATCGGCGCGGCGCTCGGGGTGTTCCAGCAGTTCTCCGGCATCAACGCCGTCATGTACTACGGCACCCAGCTGCTCGGCGACGCGGGCTTCTCGGCCAACGCCGCGATCGTGGCCAACACCCTCAACGGCCTGTTCTCCCTGCTGGGCATCACCTGCGGGATCCTGCTGATCAACCGGATCAACCGGCGCACCATGCTGATCGGCGGCTTCGCCCTCACCACCACCATGCACCTGCTCATCGCCCTGTCGGCGCTGCTGCTCCCCGACGGCACCGTCAAGGCGTACGCGATCCTGGTCTTCGTGGTGCTGTTCGTGTTCTGCATGCAGGGCACCCTCGGCCCACTGACCTGGCTGATCCTGTCCGAGATCTTCCCGCTGCGGATCCGCAGCCTGGCGATCGGCATCTGCGTCACCGCGCTGTGGCTCGGCAACGCCCTGGTCTCGGGCATCTTCCCGCCGGTCAACGCCGCGCTCGGCATCGGCCCGACGTTCCTGGTGTTCGTCGCGCTGGGTCTGGCGGCGATCGTGTTCAGCTGGAAGGCCGTTCCGGAGACCAGGGGACGCTCGCTCGAGGAGCTCGAGTCCGAGTTCCGACGCCGCTACAGCTGACCGACAGCAGAGGAGCACGAACATGTCCGTTCTGGTCGCCGTCGCCGACGGCGCGGAGGGTCGGGCCGCCCTGGCCGCCGCTGCCGCCGAGGCGGCGCTGCTCGGCACCGAGCTGGTGGCCGTGAACCTCACCCTTGACCCCCTGGACCGGACCGAGGGCCCCTTGGCCGACGCCGGCGTCACGGTGCTCGAACGCAGCGGCCCGCAGGACCGCGACCCCGCCGTCGCCGTACTCGACGAGCTCGCCCAACGCGGAGACGTGCACCGGTTGGTGATCGGGGTCCGTCGGCGCAGCCGGGTCGGGAAGATGCTGCTCGGCAGCATCTCGCAGCGTCTGCTGCTGGAGAGCCCGGTCCCGGTGCTCGCCGTCAAGCCGGACTGACCGCCGTCCCCGCGGTGGCGGTCACCGCCGACGCGCGGGCACCGGCCCACTGCTGCCGCGCACCACCAGCCGCGGCACCAGCACCCGCCGCACCGCCGGGCCGGTGGCGCCCTCGGCCCGCTCGACCGCGCGCCGCAGCGCCTCCTCCGCCAGCACGCCCGGCTGCTGGTCCACCGAGCTCAGCTCGACCCCGGCCAGCCGGGCCAGCCGGGTGTCGTCGAACCCGACGACCGAGATCTCCGCGGGCACCTCGACCCCGGCGCGGCGCAGGGTGAGCAGGACCCCGAAGGCGGTGAGGTCGTTGTGGGCCAGCACCGCCGTCGGCCGCCGCGGCTCCCGCAGGAGCAGCTCCGCCGCGCCGACCCCCGACTCCTCGTCGGCCCGGCCGCCGAGCAGCCGGACGTGCTCGGCGAGCCCGTGGGCCACCATCGCGTCCCGGTAGCCCGAGCGCCGCTCCGCAGCCAGCACGGCGGGCCCGCCGTCGACGAACCACACGTCGCGGTGCCCCTCCCCGACCAGGTGCCCGACCGCGGCGGCGACACCGCGGGCGTCGTCGGAGCGCACCACGTCGACCCCCGGAGCCTCCAGATCCGACCCGACCAGCACCGCGGGCACGCGGCCGGAGAGCGTCTCCAGCTCGTCGGTGTCCATGCGCGGGCTGACCAGCAGCAACGCGTCGCACCGTTCCTGCAGCAGGTCCTCCCCCGCCCGCGAGGCGGTACGGGACCCGGTCACCCCGCCCAGCACGAGCCCGTAGCCCAGGGGGTCGGCGACGCCGTACAGGCTCTCGACCACGGCGGCGTGGAACGGGTCGGCGACGGTGTAGACGACCCCGAGCAGCTGGGACCGCTGCGCGCGCAGGGTCCGAGCCCGGCGGTCGGGCCGGTACCCCAGCAGCTCGGCGGCGCTCAGCACACGGCGCCGGGTCGCCTCGGAGACCCCGGGCTCGCCGCGCAGCGCGACCGACGCCGAGGACACCGAGGTCCCGGCGCGCCGGGCCACCTCGACGATCGTGACCCGTCCCCGCCCTGTCGCCACCGAGCCCCCAAGTTTGTCTTGACATGAACGCGGGAGGCGTCCTACCGTCGCCCTCACGCTACCGGAACGTTCCGGCTGCTCTGAGCAGCAGGATGTCGGCCCGGTGCGACCGGCCGGCCGTACGTCGGCGACACCACTCACCGGGGAGGCGGCGGCATGGCGGCGACTGCGCACCCGACGCCGCACCCGACGCCGCACCCCGGTCCGCACCCCGGTCCGCACCGCCCGGCCCGACCCACCGCCGGTCCCGTCGCCTCGTCCTCGAAAGGCACACCCATGTCCTCCGCCTCCCTGTCCGTCGCCGTGATCGGGGCCGGCATGGCCGGCCGCAGCCACGCGGCGGCCTACCGCCTCGCCACCACCGTCTTCGGTCCGGGACTCCCGCCGGTCCGGCTCGCCACCATCGCCGACGCCAACGTCGCGCTCGGCCAGGACGCCGCCCGGCGCTACGGCTTCGAGCAGGCGGTCGCGAGCTGGGAGGAGGTCGCGGCCGACCCGTCGATCGACGCGGTCAGCATCGTCGTGGGGAACCACCTGCACCGACCGATCGCCGAGGCGATGGTGGCGGCGGGCAAGCATGTGCTCTGCGAGAAGCCGCTCGCCGGCTCGCTGGCAGACGCGCGCGCCATGGTCGAGCTCGAGCGCTCGACGGATCTCGTCACCGCCGTCGGCTACACCTACCGGCGGTGGCCCGCGATCGCCGCGATCCGCGAGCACGTGCGGGCCGGTGAGCTCGGCGACCTCTCGCTGCTGTCCGGCCGGTACTGGGCCGACTACGCCTGCGATCCGGACGGGCCGCTGACCTGGCGTTTCCAGGGGCCCTTGGGCTCGGGAGCACTCGGCGACATCGGCTCACACGTGATCGACACCGCCGAGTACGTCGCCGGACCGCTGGTCTCGGTGGCCGGCGCGTCGCTGTCCATCCAGAACGCCGACCGCCCACTGCCGCTGGGTGCCGTCGTCGGTCACGCCAAAGCCCCGGTGTCGGACGAGCGGGGCCCGGTCGAGAACGAGGACACCGCCATCTTCACCGGCCGGTTCGCCTCGGGGCTGGTCGGGACGTTCTCGGTGTCGCGGACGGCGTTCGGCATGCCCAACGGGCTCGGCTTCGACGTCGTCGGGGTGCGCGGGCGGGCGGCCTACGACCAGCACCGCCCCGCCGAGTACCTGATCGACGACACCCAGCCCGAGGCCCGGTCCCGCGGCGTGCGGCAGGTCATCGCCGGTCCGCAGATGCCCTACTTCGCGGGCGGCATGCCGATGGAGGCCGCCGGCGTCGGCGGGAGCAACACCGAGACGTTCACCTACCAGGCCCGGGCCTTCCTCGACCAGGTCGCGGACGTCGCCGACCCGATCCCGGCGTGCGCGACCTTCGCCGACGCGCTGCGCACGATGGAGATCATCCAGGCGGTCGTGGACTCGGCCCGCGGCGGCGGGGTGGCGGTCGAGGTTCCCGCCCCGGCCACCGCGGCCGTCCCCGCCTGATCCCCGCCCGTCCCCGAAGGAGACCCCTCGTCATGGCTCTCAAGCTCGGCGCCTACACCGCCTGTCTGCACGACCACTCCCTCCGCGAGGCGCTCGACGTCCTCTCCGCGAACGGCCTCGACTCGGTCGAGGTCAACACCGGCGGCTTCATCCCCGCCCCGCACTGCCACGTCGACCTCCTGCTCTCCTCGGCCACCGCGAGGGCCGAGTACCTGTCGGTCTTCGCCGACCGCGGGATGGAGCTGACCGGGCTCAACTGCAACGGCAACCCGCTCAACCCCCTGCCCGGTGTCGGCCCGAAGCACGCCCACGACCTGGAGCGCACCATCGAGCTGGCCGGCCTGCTCGGGGTCCGCCGCGTGGTCGCCATGTCCGGGACACCGGGCTCCGATCCCGACGCCCGCTACCCCTCCTGGGTGGTGAACCCGTGGGACGGCGTCTACATGGACGTTCTCGACTACCAGTGGTCGGTCGCCACCGCGTACTGGACGCGGATCGACGCGCTGGCCCGTCGGCACGACGTGCAGGTCGCCATCGAGATGCACCCGCACAACCTCGTGTTCTCCCCCGTCACCCTGGAGCGTCTCGTCGCCGAGGTCGGCTCGACCAACCTCGGGGCCGAGATGGACCCCTCGCACCTGATGTGGCAGGGCATGGACCCGGTGGCCTGCATCCGACGGCTCGGCAGGCTCGTCGTCCACGCGGCTGCGAAGGACGCCGCGGTGCTCCCGGGCGCCGACGTGCGAGGAGTGCTGGACACCGGCTTCACCCGGGTACCCGAGGACGCGGCGGGCCGGGTACCCACCGGTACCGGCTTCTGGTGCACCGCCTGGCCGCAGGACCCGGCGTGGCGGTTCGTCGCCGTCGGCCTCGGCCACGACGTGCCGTGGTGGACGGCCTTCCTGAGCGCACTCGCCGAGGTCGACCCGGACATGGCCGTGAACATCGAGCACGAGGACGCCGCCTACTCCCAGACCGAGGGCCTCGCGCTCGCCGCCAAGAACCTGACGGCCGCCGCGGCCGCGGTCTGAGAGGAGAGGACGACATGAAGCTCGCACTCGACCCACAGATGTTCTACGCCACGCACTCGGTGCTCGACCTGCCCGACGTCGTGGCCCGCGCCGGGTACGCGTGGATGGAACTCTCGCCCAAGGACGACTTCATCCCGTTCTTCCGGTACCCGCGCGCCGACGACGCCACCGTCGCGCAGCTGCGCAAGCGGGCCGCCGACGCCGGCGTCGGGATCGCCTCGGTGCTGCCGGTGCTGCGGTGGTCCGGCCCCGGCGAGGACGAGCGCCAGGCCGCGGTCCGGGCCTGGAAGCGGGTGATCCAGATGACCGTCGACCTCGGTGTCGACGTCGTCAACAGCGAGTTCAACGGCCGCCCCGAGTCCCCGGAGCACGCGGAGAGCCAGTTCCTGCGCTCCTTCGAGGAGCTCGCCCCGGTGTTCGAACACGAGGGTGTGACACTCGTGCTCGAGCCGCACCCGGACGACTTCATCGAGGACGGCCATGCCGCGGTGAACCTGGTCCGCGGACTCAACGCGGACTGGGTGCGGTTCCTCTACTGCACCCCGCACACGTTCCACCAGGGCAACGACCCCGCAGGCATCATCGCCGCCGCCGGGGAGAAGCTCGCCTACGTGCACCTGGCCGACACCCTCGACCACACCGCGTCGAACGGGTTGCGCTACATCGTCAACCCGCCCGGCTCCACCGCCCGTGTGCACCAGCACGCCGAGATCGGCCGGGGCGAGGTCGACTTCGACGCGGTCTTCGCAGCGCTGGCGGCGAACGGGTTCGACGGCGTGCTCTCCAGCTGCGTGTTCGGCTGGGAGGAGCAGGCCGCCGAGATCAGCGTCCGGCAGCGGGAGAAGACCGTCGCGCTGCTGGAGAAGCACTACGGCGCCGACCGGATCCCGGTCACGTGCGGCTGACCGGCGACCGGGGAGGCCCGGCCCGCACGAGCAGCTCCTGCAGAGCCGCAACGCTCGTCCACACGTCGGCGACCGGGCCTTCGCCGACCGGTTCCTCGGTGAGGATGGTGTCCTGCTCCAGGACGTACCAGCCCGCGTACTCGTTTCCTCGCAGGTGCCCGACGATCGCCTCGAAGTCCACGTCACCCCGCCCGACGGGCCGGTACATGCCCGCGCGAACGGCCTCGGTGTAGGTCTTGCGTCCGCTCTGCACCTGCCTGGCGAGCCCGAGGTCGACGTCCTTGACGTGGGTGTGTGCGACCCGGGACGGGGCCTGGCGGGTGATGTCGGCGGGATCGGTGCCCCCGATCAGGAGGTGGCCCGTGTCGAGGCAGAGCGAGATCGTCGAGCCCTCGAGCACTCGCTGGACGTCGTCGGTGTTCTCCACCATCGTCCCGACGTGCGGGTGCAGCACGGCCTGCACGCCGTGTTCGGTGGCGAGCGCCGAGAGCCGGTCGAGGTTGCCGAGCAGCGTGCGCCAGCCCGCGGCGTCGAGCGCGGGACGGGCGTCGTAGCCGGTGCGGCCGGTGTCGGCGGAGAGCACGAGCACGTCGGAGCCGGTCGCGGCGTAGCGGGCGAGGATCTTCTCGATCTCGGGCACCGGGTCGTGCTCGGCACGGTGCAGCTGCGCGGGGACGAACCCGCCGATGGCCTGCAACCCGTGCTCGGCGAGCACGGCGCGCGGGTCGGGCGGAAGGAAGCCGTCGGGACCCCACTCGGTGGCGGCCAGGCCGACGTCGCGCATCTCGGAGAGCACGCGCGACGGCGCGAGCTGGTGGCCCCAGCCCGGCACCTCGCACACCCCCCAGGAGATGGGCGCGCCTGCGATGCGGGACGTCATACGGGTGCCTCCACGGATACGGTGGTGCCGCTGCGCCACGACTCGGTGGCGGCGGCGGCGAGGTCGGACGCCGCGATCGCGTCGCGTCCGGTGACACGGGCCGGGGTGCCGTCGAGCACGGCCGCCGCGAAGGCGTCGAGCTCGGCGGGGTACGCGAAGGGGAAGCGCTCCTCGAAGTCGCGGGCGAACGCGCGGCCCGCCTGGCCCGGTGTCCGCCATTCGAGCCCCCGCGGGAACGGGGCGTCGATGCGGGCGGTGGCGAGGGTGCCCATGACCTCGGTGGAGCACTCGTAGCCGTAGCGGGCGCTGCGGCTGGAGTCGAGCACCCCGATCGCGCCGCCGACGAACCGGAGCACCACGACGGCGGTGTCGATGTCGCCGTACGCGGCGAACGCCGGATCGGCGGCGTGGCCGTGCGCGGTGACGGACGCGACCTCACCGCAGAGCCAGCGCGCGGTGTCGAGGTCGTGCACCGCCATGTCGGCGAAGAAGCCGCCGGAGTGCGCGAGGAACGCGGGGTCGGGCGGGTCCATGTCGCGCAGGGAGCTGCGGAACAGCTGCACCTCCCCCAGCTCCCCCGCGGCGATGCGCGCGGCGGCGGCGACCCAGTCGGGGTCGAAGCGGCGGTGGAAGCCGACCTGCAGCACCACGCCCGCGGTCTCGCAGGCCTCGACGGCGCCGACGGCGGCGTCACGGTCGAGCGAGATCGGCTTCTCGCAGAACACGTGCCTGCCCGCGGCGGCCGCGGCGACGGTCAGCGGTGCGTGCGTGGCGGTCGGCGTCGCGATCGCCACGGCCGCGACGCGCTCGAGCAGCTCCTCGTAGGTCGTCACCCACGGCACGTCGAACTCCGCGCCGACCTCCGACGCGACGGTCGGGTCCGCGTCGTAGACGCAGGCCAGACGGGCGCGACCGCAGCGCGACGTGAGGCTGCGCGCGTGCACCCGGCCCATGCGGCCCAGCCCGGCCAGACCGATGTCGAGTTTCACGGTCCGGGCTGCTCCTTGTACAGGTCGGGCCTGGCGCGCAGCGACACGGCCTCGCGGGCGCCCGTGCGGAGGGCGGCGAGCCCGGTCTCGCACACGACCGTGGCCGCGTACCCGTCCCACGCCGACGGGCCGGTGGTGCCGCCCGCGGCCACCGCGTCGACCCAGGCCTGCAGCTCGCCGTCGAACGCCCCGACGAAGCGTTCCCGCCAGTCGGCGGGGATGCGGCCGCCGAACCGGCCCGCCCGCTTGACCACGGGCCCCGCCGACTCCGAGAGCTCGACGGTGCCGTCCTCACCCACGACCTCACCGCGGATGTCGTAGCCGAATCCGGCGTGGGCCGACGCCTCGACGTCGACCAGCACACCGGACGCCATCTCCAGCAGGACGAGCATCGGGTCGCGGAACCCCGGCCCCGCCTTCGACGAGGTTCGCCCGAACACCACGGTGACCGCGGCGACCTCGTCGTCGAACAGCCAGCGTGCGACGTCGATGTCGTGCACCGTCGAGTCGTTGATCATCATCTCGCCGGTGTAGAAGCCGGGGACCGAGGGGTTGCGATGCGCCGCGTGCATGATCAGCGGCGCTCCGATGGCACCGCTCGTCACGACCTCCTTCATCGCCCGGTACTGCGCGTCGTAACGGCGCATGAACCCGACCGACACCAGCCGCCTGCCGAGGGCGACCTCGGCGTCGAGGACGCGGTCGCACGCCTCGCGGGTGGTGGCGAGCGGCTTCTCGCAGAAGACCTGCTTGCCCGCCGCGATGCAGGCGAGCACGTACTCCTCGTGCGTCGGGCCCCACGACGTGACGACCACGGCGTCGACGGCGGGGTCGGCGATCAGCGCCGCGCCCGTCTCGTGGACGGTGACCCCGTCGGCCGCGGCCGCGCGGGCCCGGTCGAGGTCGACGTCGGTCACCGCGGCCACCCGCGCGCCGGAGAGCACGTGGGTGAGCCTGCGGATGTGGTCCTGGCCGATCATCCCGGTGCCGATGACACCGATCTCGAGCGTCACCCAGCGTCTCCGCTCGTCGCCGCCGTCGCCGGGATGCCCAGCTCGTGGGCCTCGTCGCCGATCTCCGCCGCGGCCACGGCCGCCGCGCCGCCACCCTTCTCCAGCTCGTGGCTGAGCTGCTCGAGCTCGGCACCACCGGCCATGAGCGCGGTGAGCTCGTCGCGGGTGATCTGCGACTTCTCGTAGTAGCCCATGCTCTGCCCGCGCTTGAGCAGCAGGAATCGATCGCCCACCGGGTAGGCGTGGTGGGGGTTGTGGGTGATGAAGACGACGCCGAGGCCGCGTTCGCGGGCCGCGATGATGTACTTCAGGACGACGCCGCTCTGCTTGACGCCGAGCGCCGCCGTCGGCTCGTCGAGGATCAGCACCTTGGCGCCGAAGTAGACGGCCCGGGCGATCGCGACGCACTGCCGTTCGCCGCCGGAGAGCGTGCCCACCGGCTGCTCGGGGTCGCGGATGTCGATCCCCATGGCCTTCAGCTCACGCTTCGTGATCTGCTTCGCTTCGGCGACGTCGATCCGCCGGAGCGGCCACACGCCCTTCGTCGGTTCGCGCCCGAGGAAGAAGTTCCGCCACACGGGCATGAGCGAGACCATCGCGAGGTCCTGGTAGACGGTCGCGATGCCGAGGTCGAGCGCTTCGCGCGGTCCGCTGAAGCGCACGGCCCTGCCCTCGAACAGGAACTCCCCCGCGTCGTGCTGGTGCACCCCCGCCAGCGTCTTGATCAGTGTCGACTTCCCGGCGCCGTTGTCACCCAGGATGCAGGTGACCTCGCCGGAGTTCACGTCGGCGGTGATGCCGCGCAAGGCGATGATGTTGCCGTACTGCTTGCCGAGGTCGGAGACGCGCAGCAGGGGCGCGTCGGCGCCGGCGGGCGCGGGGGTGGTCGTCACGGTCGGGGACTCCTTCTGGTGCCGCGGCCCGCTCATCGTCGGGACCTGGCCGCGAACTGGCGGACGTACTGGTTGCCGATGACGGCGATGAGGAGCATCACGCCGAGGAAGAGCTTGTACCAGTCGCTGTCCCAGCCGGCGAAGACGATGCCCTTCTGGGCCATGCCGAACATCAGGGCACCGAGCGCCGCACCGATGACCGACCCGTAGCCGCCGGTGAGCAGGCAGCCCCCGATGACGGCCGCGACGATGTAGGTCAGCTCCTCGCCGATGCCGATGTTGGCCTGGGCGCCGCCCTGGCGCAGGGCCGAGATGTTGCCGACGAACCAGGCCGCGACCGAGACCGTGACGAACAAGGCGATCTTGACCCGGGCGACCGGCACGCCCACCGAGCGGGCGGCGTTCTGGTCGCCGCCGACGGCGAGGATCCAGGAGCCGACGCGGGTGCGCATGAGCACCCAGGCCGCGACCGCCGTGATCACGAGCCACCACACGATCGAGATGCGGAAGTCCTCACCGCCGAGCGAGACGGAGTCGGCGAACACCGCGTTGGCCGAGTCGTAGCCCAGCGCGGCCGACAGCCCGGAGATCTGCACCGAACCACCGGTGAAGACCTTGGTCAGGCCCAGGTTGAGGCCCTGAAGGGCGAGGAACATGCCGAGGGTGACGATGAAGCTCGGCAGCTTGGTGCGCACCACCAGGAGCCCGTTGGTCACCCCGACCGCCACGGCCACGACGAGCGAGACCAGCATCGAGAGCCAGACGTTGAGCCCGTAGAGGCCGGCGAGTACGGCCGTCGTGGTGCCGGTGGTGCCGGTGAGGACACCCGCGGAGAGGTCGAACTCCCCGCCGATCATGAGCAGCGCGACGGCGACCGCCATGATGCCGAGCAACGACGACGGGTCCAGCCACGTCGCCACGCCCTGCACCGAGCGGAAGGTCTCGGAGACGGCGGAGAAGAACAGCAGGATGAGGAGGAAGCCGGCGAGCGAGCCGAGCTCGGGCCTGCCGAGGAGCCTCTTGAGCGGGCTCTGTCGGGCGAGGCGCTCGTCACCGGAGACGGCGATTGTGGTCATGGCGTGTCCAGACGGGTGGGCGGGCCGGGCCGCCGAGCGGCCCGGCCCGCGGGATCAGCGACTTCCCTTGGCGGTCAGGTCCGCGACCTTCGACGCGTTGTCCTTCGTGACGAAGCCGGGGCCGGTCAGCACCGGCTGGCCGCCACCGACGGTGTTCCCGTTCTTGATGTAGAGGTCGAGCATGGTCACCGGCAGGTACCCCTGCAGGTACTGCTGCTGGTCGACGGCGAACAGGATGTCGCCCGCATTGACCGCGGTGATGACGTCCTTCGACAGGTCGAAGGTCGCCAGCTTGGCGGTGCTGCCCGCCGCCTTCATGCCCTGCAGGGCCGCGGTCGCGACGCCGGGGTTGAGCGCGATGACCCCGTCGATCGACTTGTCGGCCTGCAGCTTCGCGCTCACCGACGAGGTGACGTCGGGCAGGTTCGAGACGTTGACCTGCAGCTGGGTGACGGCGCCACCGAGGGTCTCGGACACACCCTGGCAGCGCTGCTGGAGCGCCACGTTGCTGGCCTCGTGCACGAGGCAGAGCAGGTTGGTCACGCCCGCGGCCTTGAGCCGCTCACCTGCGCCACGACCGGCGATCACCTCGTCCTGGCCGACGTGGGCCAGCGCACCGACCGACGCCGACTGCTGCGAGCCGGAGTTCATCGTGATCACCGGGATGCCTGCGGCCTCGGCCTTCTGCAGCGACGCGCGCAGCGCGTCGGCGTTGGGCAGTGTCGTGACGATGCCCTGCACCTTCTGGGCCACGGCGTTGTCGATGAGCTGTGCCTGCTTGAGCGGGTCGGCGGCGAAGGTGTAGTTGATCGTGGCCCCCACCTCCTTGCCTGCCGCGTCGGCACCGTTCTTCAGCACGGGGAAGAAGTTGTCGGAGCCGTCGGAGTGGGTGATCACGGCGAACGTCTCCGCTGCGCCGCCTGTCTCCCCTGCTGCAGATCCGGAGCCGGAGCCGCCGCTGCTGCAACCCGCGAGTGCGGCACCGGCCGCCACCACGACCGCCAGACCGCGGAGCACTGCCCGCGAACGGTTGATCTTCACTGATCTTTCCTCTCTCCTGGCAGTCGGCCGGGCGGCGGACTGCGTCGTCCTGCTGGGAACCGTGTACTGCGACCATCACCCGCCCGACCCCGGGCGACGGTGCGTCAGACGACGTGGTCGTCGCTCACAGGAGGCTCACCGCCGCGTCGACAGCGGCCGCGACGTCGTCGTCGGCCGGGTAGAGCAGGGACCGCCCGATCACGAGACCCTGCACGGTCGGTAGGGCGAGAGCCTTGCTCCAGTTCGCGAACGCGGCGTCCGGGTCGGCGGAGACCTCGCCCCCGAGGATCAGGGCGGGCAACGTGGTCGCCGCCATCGCCCGCTCCATCTCGTCGACGATCGGCACCTTCAGCCACGTGTACGCGGAGGTGTTGCCGAGGCCCGCCGCCACCGTCGAGGCCCGGATCATGGCCTCGGCGGTGAGCTCGTTGCGCACCCGGTCGTCGACGCGGTGGGAGATGAAGGGCTCCACCATCGCCATCAGACTCTGGCCCGCGAGCTCGCTGACGGCCCTGCCGCACGACTCCAGAGTCGCGACGGTGGCGGGGTCGTCCGGGTCGATGCGGGTGAGCATCTTGCCCCCCTCGAAACCCGCCGCCGCGATGCTCGCGGCGTCGTAGGCGGTGAACCGGTCGTCCAGCTCGAACACGGCGCCCGCGAGGCCACCCCGGTTCATCGAGCCGACGACGACCTTGTCCTCGAGCGCGCCGAGCAGCAGGAGGTCCTCGAGGACGTCGGGCGTGCCGAGCACACCGTTGACACCCGGCCGCGAGAGCGCGAGGACCAAGCGGTCGAGCAGGTCGACGCGGTCGGCCATGGCGAGGGCCCGGTCGCCCGCCCGCAACGCGCCGCGAGCGGGGTGGTCGGCGGCGATCATCATCAGCTTGCCGTGCTCGCCCAGCAGCGACGTGGGCCGTCTGCGTCCGGCCGCAGCGGCGGCCACCGACGCCGGCTGGTGTACGCGCGCCTCGACGAGGCTGCGCAGCTGTTCGTCACGCACGGTCGTCGCCGGTGTGCGAGACGCTCGCGCTGCGGCCCATCGTGGGGACTTCCGGTGCCAGCGACATCGCTGTCTTCTCCTGTCGTTCGACGTGCTAGGTGTACCGTCTTAGCTATTGCACAGTCAAGACTTTGTCCTAACATAAATGAGGTCCCGGCCCCATGGCGCAGCAGGCTGATCCGCACGGTCTCGCACTGGACCGCGGGAGCCCCGTTCCGCTCTACTTCCAGGTGGCGACCCAGCTCCAGCAGATGATCGAGGCCGGCGAGCTCCCGGCCGGGGACCGTCTCGCGAACCAGGTGGACCTCGCTCAACGCCTCGGGGTCTCCCGCCCCACCATGCGCAGAGCGATCCAGTACCTCGTGGAGCGCGGCATGCTCGTCCGCAAGCGGGGGGTCGGCACCCAGATCGTCCACCCGCAGGTGCGCCGACCCGTCGAGCTGACGAGCCTGTACGACGATCTCGCCAAGACCGGCAGGTCGCCTCGAACCGAGCTGCGGGAACTCACCGTCGGCCCCTCGACGAAGTCGATGTCGGACGAGCTCGGCGTTCCCGAGGGCCTCGAGGTGACCTGGTTCAGGCGCATCAGGTACGCGGACGGCGAACCGCTCGCCATCATGCAGAACGCCGTCCCGACCAGCGTGATGACCATTCTGCCTGCACAGATCGAGGCCCGCGGGCTCTACGAGCTGCTGCGCGAGGCCGACCACGTTCCTCGGATGGCGACCCAGGCGGTCGGGGCACGCGCGGCCGTCACGGCCGAGGCCCGGGAGCTCGGCGAGTCGCGCGGGTCACCGCTGCTGACCATGAGTCGCACGGCCTGGGACGAACGCGGTGCCGTCGTCGAGTACGGCGCTCACGTCTATCGCGCGAGCCGGTACTCGGTCGAGTTGACCCTCACGGTCTGACTGCGTGCTCGGCGGGGTCAGCGTCCGGTGACGGCGTCACCCGCCGCACGGTCCAGGAACAGCGCCGACACGGCGGGCACCACGAGCACGACGGCGAGCAGCACGAACGCGACGCGGTAGGGCCCCGCCGCGCCCACCGCGACGGGTACCTCCTCGCCGAGCCGCACGAGCAGGGCGCCGACCGCGACGCCGAGGCCCGCGCCCAGCTCCTGCAGCGTGGAGAGCAACGCGTTGGCGTGGTTCATCCGCTCGGGCTCGATGTCGGCGAACGCGACGCTGTTGTACGCGGTGAACCCGGCCGACCGCGCGACCCCGCTGACCAGCAGCAGCGCCAGGAGCAGCGGCAGCGGTGTCGTGGGCTGCAGGAACGCCATCGCCACGAGGCAGGCCGCGCCGACCGCGATCGAGGCCAGCAACACGGTGCGGATGCCGACGCGGCGCATCATCGGGGTGGTCGCCGGCTTGATCGCCACGTTGCCGACGAACAGCGCGATCACCACCGCGCCCGCCTGCGCCGCCGACCAGCCGAACCCGACCTGGAACAGTAGCGGCAGCAGGAACGGGATGGCGGTGATCACCGCGCGGTACACCGAGCCGCTCGCCGCCGTGACCCGGAAGGTCGACACCCGCAGGACCCGCAGGTCGACGAGGGGGCGCGCGGCCCGCAGCAGGTGCCGCACCGCCAGCCCGACGCCGACCACCGCCACCGCGAGGGCGGCGACCGTCGTGGCGGAGAAGCCCGAGCCGAGCCCCTCCAACCCGACGATCAGCGCGGCGACCCCGATCGCGGTGAGCACGAACCCGCCCCGGTCCAACGGGGGCGGGTTCTCGGCCCGCATCCCGGGCACGACCCGCACGGCCACGACCAGCGCCGCCACCCCGAGCGGCACGTTGATCACGAAGATCCACCGCCAGGACGCGTACTCGGCCAGCACCCCACCGACGACCGGGGCGAGCACGGGCGCGAGCAGAGCCGGCCAGGTCAGGTACGCGATCGCCCGCACCAGGTCCGTCTTCGCGGTGGTCCGCAGCACGACCAGCCGCCCGACCGGGACCATCATCGCCCCGCCCGCGCCCTGCACCACCCGCGCCGCGGTGAGGACGCCGAGGTCCGGCGCCAGCGCACACCCGGCCGAGGCCACCACGAAGACCGTCAGCGCCGCGCAGAACACCCGGCGCGCGCCGAACCGGTCGGCCAGCCAGCCACTGACCGGGATGAGGACGCCGAGGGTCAGCACGTAGGCGGTGATCGCCACGTTCACGTCGACGGGGGCGACGCCGAGGTCCGCCGCGATGTGCGGGGCGGCCGGAGCGATCACGGTGCCGTCGAGGATCTCCATGAAGAACGCCCCGGCGACGAGCAGCGCCAGGCCGCGGTGCAGTGCCACCCCGGAACCGTAGCCGGGCGCCGGCACCCGCTCCCCCTTCTCGGTCGTCCGAGCGACCGCGAGACCCTGCCAGGGGAGCCGGGCCGTCGTCGTCCGTGCGGTCAGGCGCCCGCCGTGGGCACGGGTCGGGCCGCCCGGTAGGAGGCTCCGGGGTGGTGGTCGGGGAGCAGGTCCCCCGCCCCGAAGACCTTCTCCCGGAGGGTGCCCGCGCCGTACTCGCGCTGCATGACGCCCCGGCGCTGCAGCTCCGGCACCACGTGGTCCGCGAAGTCCTGGATGGACCCCGGTCGGATGATGCAGTTGACCAGCAGGCCGTTGATCCCGTTGGCCTGCAGCTCCTCGATGTGGTCGGCAACCCGCTCGGGCGTGCCGATGAAGATCGACTTCGCCTCCTTCTGCCGGACGACCTCCTCCACCGTCGGGCGGTAGCCCTCCGGGAAGCCGCGGCGCAGGACGTCGAGCACGCCCTGGATGCCCTCGGTCCGGAGCTCGTCGAGCGCCACGTTCGAACCCACCTTGGACAGGTCGAACCCGATCATGTTGTTGAGCTTGGCGATGCCGCCGGTGATGCTGAGCGAGTCGACGTAGCGCTGCCACTTGGCCTGCGCCTCGGCCTGGGTCTCGGCGACCGCGAAGCTCATCGCGGGGGCGAAGACGATGGCGTCGGGATCCCGGCCCTCGGCGGCGGCGGCCTCGCGGACCCGGTTCGCGTAGGTGCCGGCGAGCACCGGGTCGGTCCCCCCGCCGATGAACTGCACCTCGGCGTGCCGGCCCGCGAATCGGGTGCCCTGCTCCGACGAGCCCGCCTGGAAGATCATCGGGGTGCCCTGCGGCGAGGGCTCGACCTGGTGCGGGCCCTTGATCCGGTAGTGCTCGCTCTCGTGGTCGACGAGGTGCACCCGGTCCGCGTCCACCCAGAGGTTGTCCACCACCGAGTGCACGCCCGCGTCCCGCTCGTAGGAGCCCTCCCAGAGCTTGTAGAGGACGTCCATGTACTCCTCGGCCCAGCGGTAGCGCGCGTCGTGGTCGAGGTCCGGGAGGCCGAAGTTGCGCCACATCCCCGGCCCCGCCGAGGTCACCACGTTCCACCCGACCCGCCCGCCGGTGATGTGGTCGAGCGTGCTCATCCGGCGCGCGAAGTGGAAGGGATGGTCCTGGATCATCGCGCTGGTCACGACGAAGCCCAGGTCGGTGGTCTCCCGGCTCAGCGCCCCCACCAGGACCGAGGGGTCCATGGTGTTGAGGATGCCCTCGCGCAGCGGGACGACGTGGTCGCCGTCGAAGTAGCCGCCGGACCCGAGGTCGTCCGCCCACATCAGGAAGTCGATCTTGGCGGCCTCGGAGATCCTCGCCACCTCGACCCAGGTCTCGACGTCCGCGTAGCCGCGGTTGCCCGTGGCCTCGGGCAAGCGCCACGTGCCGGGGTAGTGGTGCGACATCGCGTACTTGGTGAAGGTGCCGACGATCAGCCTGTCCGACATCGGTTCTCCTCTCTCGGTGGTCGTGGTCGTGGTCGTGGTCGTGGTCGCCGGTCAGGAGACCGGCATCGCCATCCGCTCGCGCAGCGTCCGGCCGGGTGTCGGCGGCAGGACCCGTCCGCGGGCACGCAGCACGGACATCAGCCCGCCGCTGACGTCCTCGACGAACTGTGGGATCCAGCGCCCACGGATCGCGAAGCCGTCGCAGTCCGACTCCTCCACGACCTCCTCGATCCTCGTCGCGATCTGCTCCGGTGTGCCCGTCATCGGCAGTGACGCCCACGACCCGGTCCGCTCGGCCGCCTCGCGCAGCAGCGGCATCGTCCCGTCCGGTTGCCGCAGCCGCTCCGCCGCCGGGACCCGCTCGACGTCGATGGGCGCGTCGACGTCCTCCAGCGACAGGTCGTAGCCCAGCCCGACCGACAGCTGGGCGAGACCGACCTCGAGCAGCCTGCGCGGGTTCTGCGCGCGGCGCCGCTCCGCGACCGCGTCCTCGGTCAGCCCGAACAGCGGGCTGACGATGAAGATGACCTTGACCGAGTCCGGGTCCCGCCCGGCCTCGGCGGCCCGCGCCCGGACGTCGTCGCGGAAGGCCCGCATCGCCGCCGGGGTCTGCTGGGTGGCGATGACGAGGTCGGCGTGCGTGCCCGCGAACCGCACCCCCCGCCCGGAGGAGCCCGCCTGCACGAGGAAGGGCCGGTGCTGGGGTGAGGGCACCACGTTCAGCGTGCCCGCGGCCCGGTAGTGGCGGCCCTCGAACTCCATCGGCCGGACCTTGGCCGGGTCGGCGAAGCGGCCGCTCGCCCGGTCCATGACGAGGGCGTCGGCGTCCCAGGTCGCCCACAGCCGTCGGCAGATCTCCAGGTACTCGTCCGCCATGTCGTAGCGCGTGTCGTGCTCGGGCAGCCGGTCCATGCCGAAGCTCTGGGCGGCGCGCTGGGTGAAGGCGGTCACGACGTTCCAGCCGGAACGGCCACCCGCGACGTGGTCGAGCGTGGCCGTGAGCCGGGCCATGAGATATGGCGGGTAGAACGTCGTGGTCAGCGTGCTGACCAGGCCGATCGAGGAGGTCTCGGCGGCGATCATCGGGGTCAGCACCGCGGGGTCCAGCTTGGGCATCGCGATGGCGTTCTCCAGGTAGGCGTCCATCCTGCCCTGGTAGTCGTCCGGGATGGCCATCGTGTCGGCGAAGATGATCGCGTCGAAGCCCGCGCGCTCGAGAGTCTTCGCCGAGTCGACGTAGACCTCGGGCCGGTCCCAGCGGTACCCGTCCGGCCAGCCGGGGTGATCCCAGCCGGCAGGCCCGACGCCGTGCCCACTGAACCACACCATGTGGATCCGCTTGCCGCTCATGCGATGTCCTCCGCGTCCTTGAGCGCTGCGGCGGCGAAGTGCGGGTCCAGCAGGTTGTCCCGCATCGTCGCGTAGTGGTACGCGGTGCGCACCAGGCCCCGCTCGCGCAGGATCGGCACCACTCGGTCCACGATCGGCAGCGCGACCGAGGGGAGCAGCGCATCCCGCACGGCGAACCCGTCGCCGCCGATCTCGTCCATGGCCGCCGCCATCTGGTCGGCGACGTCCTGTGCCGTGCCCTCCAGCACGAAGCTGTCCTTCATGGCCTCGCGGCGGGCGATCTCGCGCAGCGTCGGGCGGGCACCGTCGGCCCCGTACTGCTTGCCCAGGAAGGAGTTCGAGCCCTCCCACAGATGCTCGGGGGGCGCCTCGTCGAGCGGCAGCCCGGTCAGGTCGACCCCACCCATCCGGGCCTCGAGCGTGGCGAGCGCCGCCGCGTCGGTCCGGCTGGGCAGCGCGTGCAGCGCCGCGCGCTTCGCCCTGGCCTCCGCCCGGGTCTCCCCCACCACCACGTGCGCGGTGAAGAACACCTTGCAGGAGTCGGGGTCCCGGCCCGCCTCGGCGAGCCTGCGCCGCACGTCCTCGCGGAACTCCTTCATCAGCGGCACCGAGTTCTTGTGCACGATGATCATCTCGGCGTGCTCGGCGGCGAACCGCTTGCCCCGCGGCGACGATCCCGCCTGGCAGATCACCGGCACCCCCTGCGGGGAGCGTGGCAGGGTCAGCGGGCCACGCACCGAGAAGCGCTCGCCCTCGAAGTCGATCGAGTGCACCTTGGCCGGGTCGGCGAAGCGCCCCGTCTCGCGGTCCATCACGACCGCGTCCGGTTCCCATGCCTCCCACAGCCGCTTCGCGACCTCGACGAACTCGTCGGCGCGGTCGTAGCGATCGTCGTGCTCGGGCAGGGCGTCGCGGCCGTAGAGGCGGGCGGTGTGCGCGCCGCCGGAGGTCACGATGTTCCAGCCGGCCCGCCCACCGCTGAGCGTGTCGAGCGTGCCCAGCGCCCGGGCCAGGATGTAGGGCGGGTAGAGCTCGGTGGACAGCGTCGCGACGACGCCCAGGTGCCGGGTGCCGCCCGCCACCGCGGCGAGCATGGGCATCGGGTCGTGGTAGACGCCCTCCAGCCCGTACTCGACGTAGGGCGCGATCCGGTCCGTCCCGCCGTGCGCGATGGCCGTGGTGTCGGCCAGCACCAGGGCGTCGAAGCCGCCGCGCTGCTCCAGCACCCGGGCGGTCTCGCGGTAGCGCTCGGGTCGCCGCCAGTCGTGGAGCAGGCTGTCCGGGGAGTCCCACAGCCTGGGGCCGTAGGCGGTGAACCACACCAGCCGGAACGGGGTTCCCTCCTGTGTGGACACGTCAGCTCCTGCCCAGGGTCACGCCCGCGAAGCTCGGCGTGTTGGTGTTGTCGAACTCCAGGCCTGCGACGGTCGGCTGCCAGACGAGCGGATTCTTCAGCGGCCAGATCGGCACCATGTAGCCCTCGCCGAGGATCCGCTCGGAGAGCGTCGCCACCGTGGCGTCGCGCGCCGTCGGGTCCGGCTGGGCGGCCTGCGCGTCGAGCAGCGCGTCGATCTGGGGGTCCAGGCCGCGGAAGAAGCCGGTGAGCACCGAGGCGTCCCCGCGGCTCGAGCCGTTGAGCCGGGCCTCGAAGTCGCGGGCCTGCTGATGCTGCCGTTCCTCGGCGAGCGTGACGCCGACGATCCGCAGCGCGATGCCGACCTCGCGGGCCTGCTGGACGGCCAGGTCGAGGACGGGCGCCAGGTTCGGCCCGAACGGGTTCAGGACGTCGACCGAGAGGGGCTCGCCGTCCTTGGTCCGGATCCCGTCCGCACCGACCTGCCACCCTGCGGCGTCGAGCAGCCGCTTGGCCTGCTCGGGGTCGTGGGCGAGCAGCTCGGGCGCCGGGGTCGCACCCCTGGAGACCGGGGACAGCAGACCGGTGGCGGGCTCGTCGTACGGCGAGAGCGCGGTGTCCACCAGTGTCTGCCGGTCCAGGGCGTGGTTCAGCGCCGTCCGGACCGCGCGGTCGGCGAGCGGGCCCCTCGGGTTCAGGAACAGGCCCATCGGGACGCCCGGGTTCGCCCTGGTCCAGAGCTCCGCGCTGCCCTCGGGCAGCTGCAGCAGCGCCGCCCCCGCCAGGTCCGACATGACGTCGAGGTCGCCCGCCTGGAACTGACCGACCGCCACCACCGGGTCGGTCACGAACGACACGTCGATGCCGTCCACGTGCGCGGCGCCCTGGTTGGCGAAGCCCTGCGGCGCCCACGCGTACTCGGGCCGCTTGACCAGCGACACCGACTCCTGCGGGGTGTAGGAGCGGAACACGAACGGTCCGGTGCCGACGACCGACTCCCGGCAGCGGGTGCCGGGGTCCTTCGCCCAGTCCTCGGCCGCGGAGATGCCCAGCGACGGGGTGGTCAACGCCTGCAGGAACGCGGCGTTGGGCCTGCTGAACCGGACAGCGACCGTTCGCGGGTCGGCGGCCGTGGCGCCCTCGTAGCCGCTCAGCAGCGGCGCCCCGACGATCGAGAGCGCACCCATCCTCGCGATCCCGTCCAGGGTGGCGACGACGTCCTCGGACCCGAAGGTGGACCCGTCGCTGAAGGTCACCCCGTCCCGCAGCTGGAACGTGTACTGCGAGGCGTCGGTGTTGACCTCCCAGGACGTGGCGAGCCAGGGCACGACCTCGCCCTCGACGTTCTGGTACACCAGCGAGTCGACCACCTGCCGGGAGAGCCCGATCGACGACCGCAGCTGCAGCTGGTAGGGGTCCATGCACCCCTCGTCGACGCTGAGCCGGTACTTCAGTGTGCCGCCGTCGGACCCGCCC